>ERZ894177.31-NODE-31-length-168632-cov-46.4588_pt1 | contig 168632 bp, 146 predicted proteins | sample MGYA00380277_ERZ894177 | MGnify/ENA primary metagenome ERZ894177 (study PRJEB32331, sample SAMN06328428) | human gut metagenome | biome: human gut microbiome; feature: stool | host: Homo sapiens | collected 2014-06-03 ... | reverse complement strand
GCCGACTGCGCCTGCACCGGCTTTAATAAGTCCCATAAACAAAAACTCCTTTGCAATATTATTTTATTATATTATTTCGCGGGGTGATTCCCCTTTTTGACTGTTTATCCTACCGCTTCGTCAAAGAGCAGCGGCTCGCTCTTCAAAACATAATCGGTTTTTCCGTCGCGTCCGTCATATGTGAGCACTTTTCTCGCGGCCATGCCGCCCTTTTCGGCTTCTATGGCGGCGGTGGGAACAGTCTCGGCAAGGCTGCCGTCGAACTCATAAACCTCGCCCTTTTTGACCTTCACCGAGAAGAGGATACCGTCCGACTCCATCTCGTTATCGGCTTCGTTATACCTGAGCTTTACGAGCGTGACGATGACTCCGTCAACATTTGAGACAAAGCGTATCCTGTCGTTCGGATAAATCGCGCTCCCGGTCTTAAAAATCTGCACCGGGTCGCCGAGAGCCCTGTATGACGCGGAGCTTGAATCGGTATAGAGCGAGAGCTCAAACGCATCCTTCGTCACATCGTACTCCGTCATAACTTCCTCGGTAGTCTGCATATCCCCGTCGCCGGTCGTCTCATCGGTATTGCCCGTTTTACCGCAGGCAAAAAGGGTGAGGGCGAGGACAAGGACCAGAAGAACCGACAGGATTGCCGAAATGCTTTTCTTCATTTTCAAACCTCCGTTCACGGCAGCAAAGTCCAAAGGTCGGAAATTGCGTCATATTCATATACCACCCTGTCGAGGTGGTTAAAGCACACATTTATCTCGCGCACGAAGCTGTCTTCGCCGCTTGTGCCGAGGGCATAGATATTGTAGCGGATTCCGTCCTGCTCCATATACTCGCCCGTATCCAAAATCGCCATGCCGGAATCGACATATTCGGCGAAGCCCTTGCTGCATTCGCGCATCTGTTTGACCGCCTCATCCAAGGGTATGTCATACTTCTCGCCGCGCTTTATCTCCGTTCCCGAAATATTCGACGGAAGCGTCATTTTTTCGGAAGAGGTCGAGGATATCGCCGCTTCTGCGGTCGTGCCGTCCGACGTTTCGGGGGTCGGTTTTTTGTCCTTAGCGCAGCCTGCCGACAGCATAAGGGCAACCGCCGTCAACAGAACCGCTGCCGTTATCAGCATTCTTTTCACTGCGGGGTCAAGCCTCCTTTTCACGGGTTTCTTCTTTTTTGTCCGCCCTGCCGAAGCTCGACGACGAGGCGGAATAGGGATTCAGATTCTTTTTCGGCTCATCCCGCACACTCGCGCAGTCACCCGCCCAGCTGATGAGCAGAGTGCGCAGCAATATGATAAAAAACCATATTATGAGTAGCGAAGCGAACCACCATATGGAAATTTTAAGGATGAAATGGGCGGCAAGCAATATCCACGCGGGCACCGACCAGCCGAGGTTGAATACGAGGTTCATCAAAAAGCAGAGCATAAAGCCCCCGAAATCGCGTTTTCTCACAATTTGTCTCCCCTTTCTTCAAATACATCCCAAATACTGCACATATATAATATCAAAAAAATCGTCCGAGCACACTACCCCCTCGGAGTAGTTTTGATCGAAGAATGCGAAAAGGCTCAGATATGTATTTTTACCGCACAACAAAAAGCCTGAGGTCGGGCGCGACATAGACGGGAGAGAAGGTCTTTTTGATGCTCTTGCCCTTGAGGTTCGGGACAAAGAGCTCGTTCCAGATTTTCGTGCCCTTTTCCACCTGAGCGGCATGCGCCTGAAAAGAGGGCAGAGTTGCACCGACAAAGTCAAAATATTTCGTCAGCGCCTTCTTTTAGCAGGTTTTGCGGCAGAGATAGTTTCCGTCCGCCAGCTTCTGAGCCTGAAACACATTGATGGTTGCTCCGCAGATTGCACAGGTATTCGCCATAGTTGTTTCCTCTTTGATTCCGTTTGAAATAATTAATTTTTTGTTTTATAAACCACCGTTTTTCGTCGCGAACAACGAGATAACGGATTTTCGGCTTTATTCACACGCTGTCGATAACCGAGACGAAATAATTTTCCGGCAACGAGCCGAACAGAAACGCGTCGATAAGCCCCTCGCGCTTCGCGCAGCGCACTTTTTCGTTCAAAGGCTCGTCGTTTTCGTCGTCCACAAATAAAATTACTCGGCAGTCGGGCGTGCTGTTCTTCACCTTTTCGCTTATCGCCATTCTCTGATTGAACATCCACGGGGCATACGCCTTCACCTCCATCAACAGCACGTCGGGTCTGTGCATCCTGCACCATTCGGCGGTCGAGTCCGGCGATTCGGAGATAATTATCTGATAATCATCCAGTTTCTGCATCAGCATCCGCTCCATGTTGTGCGCGTGGATGCTGCTTTGAATATCCAAAACGATTTTCTTCATTTTCCGTGCCACCGTCCTTCCCGTATACAAAGGCAATTCTACACTTTCTATTTTACAGATTGTCGAATTTTTGTCACTGGCATAAGTGCCAGTAACAGAGCTGATTTTATTCAAGCAGGGGCTCATGGGCTGTCGCATTTAGATGCAAAAAGCGCTTAAAAGAGCAATAAGCAAATAAAAAAGCAAAGGTCATATCCACATTATTGATTGTGTGAAATATGGCCTTCGTTTTTTGCTCTTTGGTCTGCGCTAAATGCGACAGTCCATTTATTAAATTATTCGTCTTTTAAAGTAGTCACCATAAGCTTATTTTCAATAGCCGTTGCGACCAGCGCTTCGCGGTTTTCAAACCTGCCTTTTTCCACCATATCGTCGAGGTTCCACCGCACGCCGTTTTTGGAGATTCCGAATTTATCTGCTATCTCCTGATAAGTAAGCCCGCGGATATACCACCGCAGGATATCGAGCTGGCGGGGCGAAAATGAATCCGACATAGTGCCCTCCATCTCAACCGCAGGCGAGGTACATGGGAACACCCTTTCGCCCGCGAGAGTGCGTTTCACCACATCCAAAAGCTCCGCCGTGCCGTGATCCTTGTACCATAGACTGTCCGCCGCGCCGGTTTTGGCTCTCGCCAGCACTTCCGGATCGACGAGCGAAGTGACAACGACGATTTTGATATTCGGAAACGCTTTTTTGATTCTTTCGGCGGCGGCAAGCCCGGAGTGCTTATGCTGAGTCTGCACATCCATCAATATAAGTCCGATGTCGCTGCCGCAGTGCTTCTCGGCTTCAAAGGCGTCGCGATAAACGCCGACGAGCCGGAATTCGCCGTCCACGTTCAGACGCTCGGTGAAGTGCTTTTGAATATAGAGATCGTCCTCTACAAGCACGGTGTTTATCATAGGTCGTTCTCCTCTCCCGGAACGGTTATCAGCAGCGCAAAGCGTGGCTTGTATGCGGTATACATCTCGCCGCCCGCCGCTTCTATGCTGCGGCGCAGGGAAGACAGCCCGCTCCCCTCTTTTATCGGCTCTGTGGGCACGGCGCCGTTATTCGTCACGGTGATATCATAAAGACCGTTGCGCTCGGCAATGCGGATATATATTTCCGTGCCGCCCGCGTGTTTTATGCAGTTTGTCACGCACTCCCTCGCAACGGCGACGGTCAGCTCCTCGGCCGTGGAATCGGGCGGCAGATATCCCTGCACTTTCACTTTCACGCCGAGTGTTTCCGCCGTCTGTTTCACTTCGTCCATCGTGCCGTGCGGTTTGGCGCGGTCGCTCTTGAGCACGCCGACAGCCTCCTGCAGAGCCTCGATTTTTCTCTCCGTATCCTCGCCGCTGCCGATTATATCACGGATAGTGAGCAAACTTCTGCCGATGGTGTCATGGATATATATTTTCAGGTCAAGGCTCTCTTTCTCTTTGATGTCGTCCGCCATGCGCTCGTACATCTTCCGGAGCTTGCGGTTGACCTCTTTCAGCTCTGCGTTGATTTTCATCTGGCGCAGGTTGCCGTTATAAAGCTCGGTGACATTATGCGCCGTCATCTGCTGCCAGCGGTTGCTGCCGTCAACGGTGATGTTCTGCGTGCGGAACTGCCAAACGGTATTATCCGGCAGTATATAGCAGCCGTCCTTTACCGCGACGGTTTTATCGGGCCGTTCCAACGCATCCTCCAGATCCTTTGCAATCTGCAGCTCGTGACCGCTCAGCGCAAACGACAGGCGGCGCATACGGTTGTTGCACAGGATCATGCGCCCGTCCGGGTCGGCGAAGCAGATACCCATCGGGAGCTTGTCGGTCGCCTCTTTGATCGAGGACGGCGAAAGCTCGCTTCTGCGGCGGCGATACTCGCGCGGAAAAGCTATTGCAAAATGCAGCGCTGCAAGTACAATCACGGCGGCGAAAATCAGCCACGGCGCGCCGAGCAAGAACGCGTCTTTACCCTCGTAGGGGTCGCCCCGGGTCACCGAGAGAAGAAGAGTCAACAGAATCACAAAGTGAACGGCGCAGGGCAGACCGCGCAGGGGCATCCTGCTCCTTATTGTCTGATACAAAAGCAGTCCCAGCTCCAAAACCGCCTCGCAGAAAAGCAGGAGCGGTATCACCGTCTGCCAAAAAACGGAGAGGGAAGAAAATGCACTCATTTTGCGGCACCTCCCTCCGGACAGAATACAATATGCTGATATCCGTCCTCCGCCTCATATTGAGTGCTGGATTTATCGGCAAGTGTCGACAGATTTGCTTCGCACTGCACATTCAGCGACAGACGAAGATAGCCGACATCCGCAAGGCTCACCTGAATGCTTTTCAGGCTTTCAAGGTCGGTTTCAATAGCAGTCTCATAAAAATCAAACACCGCCGCGGCAGCTTTGCCGGAGAGCATGGAAACATCGGGGTCTATGTAGAGCGTGCTGCGCACATCCAATAATTTCAGCGTTTGAAGTGACTCGGAAAAAGCGCGCTCCAGCTCGCCGACCGATACTTCGTAGTCGCGGTCGGTCAGGAGCGTCAGGTGCTTGCGGCGTTTGATATAACTGCACAGCACAGCAATCTCGGCGAGCAAAACTTTTGCCCGCTCGGGGTCGGATTTTGATTTTTTCTGATATTCTCCGGTCAGCTCGGATATGCGGTCGATCTGACGCTGGGTCGCCGACTGCAGCAAATCGTAGAGGCGGTTCTGTTCCTCCACCTTGCGGTGCTTCGCCTCGCGCTTGTATTCATATCGCAGAAGATCGTTTCTCTCGCCGAGCTCCTCCGCAAGGCTCTCCGACTCCGCCTTGACAGCGAGCAGCGCAGACATATCCTCCGTCCAAACGGCATAGCCGCCGCTTATAGGCATGGCGTGAACTGTCAGCCCGTTCTTTCTTGTCACGGGGCTTTGCAGAGCCTTTTTCATGTCATATTTCGGAATAGCTTCCGTGTTCAGCGCCGCATAGCGAATATTAAAATTTCTGTCTGTAATTTCCGCGGAGGTGCCGACGGAAGATGCGAACAAGTCGGCATAGCGACTGTTTGAATGGATATAGCCGCAGGCGATGCAGGCTTCAAAGCAGAGCATATACATAAAGCTCTGGAATGCGGTGACATCGCCGAGCGCAGCCTTCACCCACTGCACGCCGGAATAGCTCAGCGCGAGATAGCTCAGCGACACCGCCATCGGGATAGCGGGCCACAGATGCCGTCTGCCGTTTTTCATCCGGCATTTGAATATCATAACGACAAGCGCTGCCACCGCACAGGCCACCTGCCAGCCTATAACGGCGAAATATCCGAAGCCGTAGCCGTGGTTCGTATCCGACCACACGGCAGCATCTACAGGAAAGGTGAAAACAAATTGATGCAGATCGTTTGTCAGCACGAGCGCAAGCAGCGTGCCGGAAACGAGCCACAGAGCCGCAGTCGCTCTCGGCAGGCGGTAGGAGTCGGGTTTACCGAGGGATATGGCGATAAGCAGCGCGAGCATGGGCACAAACAGCATCGGCAGATAGAATAGATACCACAGATACCGCATTGCATCGGGCTGCCAGAAGATAAAATACTTCGCCGAGCGGAATGTGAACCAGAGAATTATCAGCACCGACACGGCAGTCAGATAACGCCCGACCTGCCTTTGCACAATACGCTGGCGCACGGAAAGTCCCCATGCGGCATAAAGGCCGATATAGATAAAGCTGCGCAGATAAGAAAAAAGCGTGGGATAAAAATCACCCCTGCCGACAAGGCGGAACGAATATGCCAAAATGACGGCGAGTACTACAATGCCGCTCGTCAGAAATTCTTTTTTTCTCCTGTCCGTCATGCCTTTCCCCCTTTTTATGCGCAGTGTGTTCCCTCAAGTCACATCATAGCATAAAATTTCGAGTTTCTCAACTGCTTATATTTTGATATTTCAACATACAAATCCGCAGTCAAACGCAAAGACACGCAAAGACAGTGCCTGTCCTCGCGTGTCTTTGATTTTATATATTACGCACCAATCTCTATGCAGTCTTTGCTCTGCGCACCCCAGGAGTCGAGCGCGTATATTTTATAATTGTGCTTTTGCCCGTCCGATTTGAGCGTCAGCTCAACCGTTTTGCTCATGCTGCCTATGCCGTTATAGTAATCGCTGAAGAAGAGCTTCTCTTCTTTACCGTCAATGACCACTTTGTATGAATGAACAAAATCATCATCTGCCGCGGCGGCAAACGACAGCGTTATTGAATCCTTGCCGGTCTTGGCGCTGCACGCCGTGTCGGTGATGACAGGCGCGCTGTTCTTCTCTTTTCTGCTCTCAAAGGCGTATCTCCCGTCGTTCTTATACGGCAGCGGCAGAGTCCAGAGCATATTGCTTTTCTGCTCCGTGCCAAGATTTGTGCCGTCGAAGCTCATCCTGTGAATTTTGACTTCGCTATTTGTAAACTCCAATATGTATCCCATAGGGTTTGCCTCGGGGTTCGGCGGGATCGATCCGTTTTCCTTGCCGGCTTCAAGCTCCGTATATGAAAGCGACTGCGTAGACAGAACAGTATAATCGCCCTGCCATATCGATCGCTCGTCAAGAATCGAATAGTGGCTGTGTCCGCTGAAAATGACTGCGTTTGAATATTTTGACATAACTTCGTTCAGCGAACTGTCGCCCCAGTCCTCGCTGCCGTAGCAGGTGTCTTTGGGCTGGTTGTGCGTCATAACAAATATAGGCTTGTCCGGCGTATCCTTGCTCGCCTTTTCAAGCTCGCGGGCGAGCCATTTTGATGTCAGCTTATATCCGCACGACATACTTCGTTATTCGGCGACGCGCCGATAAAATGATATCCGTTTACAACATAATGAGTCCACGGCGACTGTCCCAAAGCCTTTTCGAAAGATCTTATATGATCGCTTGCGGAAAGGTCATTTTCGCTCCAATAGTCGTGATTGCCCATAATCGTTTGGATTACGGGCTTATCCTCGCCAAACACCTCGTCAATCACGCTTTGATATGTTTTAAATGCAAAGTACGAACCTTCGTCACCGATATCGTCCGCAAACAGGATCATACCAACACCGTTATTTTTCAATTCGGTTAGCGCAGTTCTGAGATGTCGGATATATAGATCGTTTTCTTCAAGCTTTTTTTCGTTCGGCGGCAGCTGCGTGTCGGAGATAATACCTGCTCTAAAAATATCTCCGCCCGCAGTAAACTTTTTAAATTCTGCTTTCTCTATAATGACTTTATCATCAAAAGGACAAGGCAATCAAAATCACTCCTGCTATAATAACTAAAACAACAGGCACAATATCCGTTATAACTTTTCTCGGTATGCTTTTGTCACTATTAAAGATATTCTGCAAATCCCAAAGCTGTCAGCACAAGCTATGGATAATATATCATTGAAATCAGGAAAAGGTCAATAGGTGTTGAAGCAGGCGTAAACACAAATAATAATCACATAAAAATCCCGCCGGCTTATTTTGCACAGCCGGCGGAATTTTTTTAATTTTGCTGCAAAATATCTTCTTTATCGAGCATCGGGTATTTGACAAGTGACGCCGAATCGAGGTTTTCGCGATGCATATCGACTGCGGTAATGCGGCGGTTGTTATAAGTCGTGTAATAATACACGCCCTTGTCCGCGTTGAAGCAGGAGGTATATATCGTTATCTCATATTTTCCCTCCGCGACCTCGCAGCAGCCGCGCACCTGCTCTACAGCTCCGAGGATATGAAAGAACTGTCCGACACTCTCCTCTTCCGTGCTGCCGGAGAGCGAATTGAGCTTCGTGAATGCGGCTCTGACGAATCTCGACATTGAAGACAAATCGCCCGGCAAACCGAGTCCGCCCATTCCGCGGCTGTATGTGCCGAGGTCGAGATTGTTTGAAAAGCTGTTTTGGGGCTGCTTCGGCGAGAGATTCATATAGTTGTTGAGATTGAACATCTGCATATCAAACGGCGGCTCGTTCGTGAGAACTCCCGGGGCGTTGTCGTATATTTTAAGCCCGCTCTCGGTAGGCTCGACCGTTATCGCGCCGCTCTTATCCGCGATTATCCAGTGCATTTTCGCCGCAGGATAGCGGCTGTCGAACGTTGTGCCGACAAGATTTATTTTCTCTATCGCGCTGCGAGCCTGCTCAATGGTCGCGTATTGACTGAGCACCCACGGGATGAACTCAAACTGCGCGATGTTCTGCTTGCCGTCCTGCGGCTCAGCGTAGTGCGCGCTGACGGCGAAGTTAAGCCCCGCCATGCCGAGCCCCTTTTCGTTTACCGCGTCGTAGTACATCGGATATCCGTCCGAGACATGAGCCGTGCCGATTATAGCATAGTGCTCGTCTGTTCTGCCGCCGTGGCGGAACTCGAGCGGGAATCTGCGCGGCATCACGGTTATCTCCTCGCCGTAAGAGAACTCATAGTCAAGCGTCCTGCCCATATAAAAATCATCGGTTTTATAAGTTGCTGCCGTACACATAATAAGCCTCCCGAAAGTTTCTTCTGCAATTATAGTATACCTGTTTGTCGAAGTTGTAAACACAATGAAAAATATCTGAAAATTTAAACCGCCGCGGGCACTTTTCTGCGCTTCGCGGCGGCATGTTTATCTTTTGGGTATCTTTTTTCTGATATCGCTCAGGCGGTTGAGCGCTTCATACAGCGTCTCGTCTTTCTTCGCAAAATGCAGGCGGATAAGGCTGTTCACGGGCTCGCGGAAGAAGCTCGAACCCGGCACTGCACCGACTCCGACATCACGCGCGAGGACATCGCAGAACTCTAAATCCGACTCGAAGCCGAACTCCGAAATGTCGAGCATCACATAATACGCGCCCTGCGGCACGGTGTGTTTTATCCCGATATCATTGAGCCCCTTTATAAACAAATCGCGCTTTGCGGTGTACTTTTCTCTTAGATCATCGTAATATTCGTCCCCGAACCGAAGCCCCGTGACCGCCGCCTCCTGAAGCGGAGCCGCCGCGCCGACGGTCAGGAAGTCATGCACTTTCTTCGCGACTTCAATGATATTCGGCGGCGCGATAATATAGCCCAGCCGCCAGCCGGTTATCGAATATGTCTTTGACAGCGACGAGCAGGAAATCGTGCGCTCCCACATTCCGGGAAGAGTGGCAAAATACACATGCCTGTTCGGCGCATAGACTATATGCTCGTAGACCTCGTCCGTGATGACAAAAGTATCATATTTTTCGGCTAAATCGGCTATAAATTTCAGTTCATTATATGTAAACACCTTGCCGCACGGATTCGACGGGTTGCAGAGTATGAGTGCCTTGGGGTGCTGTTTGAACGCCGCCTCCAGCTCGTCGGGATTAAAATCAAACTCCGGCGGATAGAGCGGCACATATATCGGCTCGGCGCCCGAAAGAATCGCGTCCGCGCCGTAATTTTCATAGAACGGCGAGAAAACAATCACCTTGTCGCCCGGGTCGGTCACGGTCATCATCGCCGCCATCATCGCCTCGGTGCTGCCGCAGGTGACGACTATTTCCGAATTGGGGTCGATACTCCTGCCCATGAACTTCGACTGCTTCTCGGCGAGCGCCTCTCTGAAATTCTGTGCGCCCCAGGTTATCGAATACTGGTGATAATCCTCGTGCGCGACCTCGGCAAGGCGGTCGAGGATTTCTTTGGGCGGATCAAAATCCGGGAATCCCTGCGACAGATTGACTGCTCCGTACTGCAGCGAGACGCGCGTCATTCTGCGGATGACCGAATCGGTGAAATTTTCTGTTCTGCCGGAAAGTTCAGGCATATTTTCTCCCCCTAAATGCTGCATTTTGAAATATTATACCGCAAGTCTGGCCGCTCGGGCAACCGACAAAACAAAGAAAAGCAGCCGGGAAAGCCGACTGCTTTTGTATACTTTTTCTGTTTTACTTCGCGTTGACAATATCGATCTGGTTCATATAGAGGTCGATATAGCTCTCTGTCTTCGAGCCGAGCAGAGTGCTGTGGTTCGCGTTCTCCACAACGGGATAGACATACCACACGCCGCGCTCATATGCGCCCTTGTGGTCAACGATAAATTCGTGCTTCTCGCCCTCGGGATAGAGTGCGCTCTTGACGGGCACTGCGCCGTCGTTTCTGAGCCAGTCGCCCTCGAGCTTGACGCCGTCAACCGTTATTCCGGCTATGTGGCCGATGAGCCAGCCCGTGCCCGCCATGCTGCCGAGCACATCGGTCGGGTTCTGGAATCTGCCGTCCGCCGAAGGCTCCGTGCCGCAGCAGGCGTAGGAGAAATAATATACGTTCTCAACAGCACCTATCTTGGCGTTGAGCTCCTGCGCGCCGTGAAGCGTGAGGTCATAGAGGCAGTTATCGTTCGAGAGGGCATAGTTCAGAATGCCGCAGAGATTGAAGCTCGCCTTGCCCTCGCCGGGAGCGCGGGTCAGACCGAACTGGTCGAGCTTGAGGTCAAGGTAGTTGCTGCCCGCCATACCCGCGACATTGGCAATCATAGCGGCGATATACTCGCCGTGATAAACGGCAATGCCGACATTCCCGCTGACTGTGCCGTTATGCGGCGCCGCTATCGAGATAACGGAGTTTACATAATCGCCCTTTCCGCCTTTGAAGAACTCGGAGACGTCGCCGCCCGCCGCGACCTCTTCGGGCGCGCCGTTTGCGAGAATATAGGTGAAGAGTCTCGTCGTTGCGCCGCCGAACGAGTGGCCGAAGAGATTTATCTTGATGATATTTCCGTTCTTGTCGGTCTTGCCGAAGGTGTCGATAAGAGCCTTGCCGACGAACGAACGGCCGTAGCGCGCATGGTTATGCTCCGCAGAGTGGGCTGCACCGTAATCGACGACGGTTCCCGCAAGCTGGGCATAGAGCTCGCACGCTCTGTCCCATGCGCTGCTGAGCGGACCGACGGAGGCCGCGTGGCAATCGTATCCGCGGGCATTGAGCGACTTCATCAGATCCTCTTTATACTGCATACCCCAGTATGGCGTGACGGAGTTGAGCTTGTCGTTGTCTCCGTAGCCGAGGATGCCGTGGACGAAGATGCAGGGATATTTGTAAGAATCGGCCTTTGCGTCGGCAAATGCAAGGGAAACTCCCGCGCTGAAAACGATAATCAGAGCGAGCAGCAAGCTTGCCGCGCGTTTAAAGATGTTGCGTTTTGTCATTGTTTCACTTCCTGTGTTATTTTTTAAAGCCACAGAAATATTAGCATAAAACGGCGCTGCTTTCAATATTTAATCGAAAAATTATATTGGGAACACATAATTATTTTTCGGGTGCACAGCCGAAAAAATTAAGCCGGCGCAGACATAGAACACCTGCACCGGCTGTGCACAAATCAATAATATCTTATAACCGCGACAACTTTGCCTAAAATCGAAACCTCGTTAACGATTATCGGCTCATAGGTATCGTTCTCGGGCTGGAGACGGAAATGACCGTTTTCTTTATAGAAAGTCTTGACCGTAGCCTCGTCCTCGATCATCGCAACGACTATTTCGCCGTTTCGCGCGACGGGAGTCTTTTCGGCAATAACAAGGTCGCCGTCGAGTATGCCCGCCTGGATCATACTCTCTCCCCTGACTTTCAGGGCAAAAAGAGTTTTGTCACTCGAGGTGTGACCCGAATAGGCAACGGTACCCTCGATCTGTTCAAAAGCGAGTATCGGCGCACCGGCGGTAACGGTACCGACGATCGGGACATTGGTAACAACATTATCTTCCCTGCCAAGAATACGAATAGTGCGCTTCTTGAGCGGATCGCGCTGGATATAGCCCGCCTGTTCGAGCGCATCAAGGTTCGCCTGCACGGATGAAGTGGAGCTCAGCCCCACTGCCGCGCCTATCTCACGCACCGAGGGCGGGACTCCGTCCTGCGAGCGTTCGAGGAGATATTCGTATATTCTTTTCTGAGTTTTGCTTATGTCTTTCAAAGCACGTCACCCTTTCAAGATGTCTGCATAACTTACCTGCTTTATTATAACACATAGTTTTTGAAATTGCAAACATTTGTTTGCTGAAATTTTTATAAATTTTTTGCGCGGTTTTTGGCTCAAAATTTGGTATTTTTACACATTTTTGTTGTATTTTAGTTTTGCATTGTAGTATAATTTATGTAATAACCATTCGTTTGGCAGAATCTTTAAGTGAACATTATTTTTACAGGAGATGTATATCTTATGCCAACCGCAAGAACAAAGAGCAAGGCGCTCCCGAGAGCCGACTTCCCGGAACAGGTCGGCGTGTCCTCGAAGGCGATATCCGAACTGCTCGACGATTTCGAGCGCAGCGGGATAGAGCTTCACAGCATCATGATCCTGCGCCACGGAAAAGTAGCTTTCGAGACCTGGCGAGACCCCTATGCTCCCGACATCCCGCACACCATGTATTCAGTCAGCAAGAGCTTTGCGTCGATAGCCACCGGATTCGCTATTGATGAGGGACTGCTGACGCTCGACACGAAGGTCATCGATATCTTCCCCGAGTACAGACCGCAGAAATACGACGCGAACCTCGAAAAGATGACTGTTTTCCACCTGCTGACCATGACCGCCGGAAAGGATGTAAGCGTACTCGAAAACAAGGCGAAGGTCTCATGGCTCAAGAGCTTTTTCGGCGCGCGCTGGGCGTTCGCCCCGGGCGAGGGCTGGAAGTACATCAGCGAAAACTGCTATGTCCTCTGCGCCATAATCCAGAAGCTGACCGGCATGACCGTGCGCGAATATCTCGCGCCGCGTCTGTTCAAACCTCTGGGCATCAGAGAGAATCCCGCATGGGAGACCGACCCGAACGGTCTTGAGGCAGGCGGCTGGGGTCTGTTCATAACAACAGAAGAGCTCGCCAAGGTCATCGACTGCATGAGCCACGGCGGAAAATATCAGGGCAAGCAGGTCATCCCCGAGTTCTGGGCGCGCGAAGCGGGCAAGGCTCAGGCAGACAACTCAAGCAAAAGCTCGAATCAGATCGACTCCTGCGTCGGATACGGCTTCAACTTCTGGTGCTGCCACTTCCCCGGCTCTTACCGCGCAGACGGAATGTTCTCGCAGTTCGGCATCGTCCTGCCGGAATACGACGCAAATATCATCACCACCTGCAGCGAGGTCTTTGAGCAAAAGACGCGCGACTGCCTGTGGAGACACTTCCCCGAGGGCTTCATCGAACCGAAGGATGAGCCGGAGCAGACCACCCTGCCCATGACGCTCACTCCCCTGCCCGTGCTCACCGCCGGCAGGCGCAACCCCGTGCTCGAAAAGAAGCTGTCATATTCGACGATACATATGCTCTATAACCCCGTGCTCGATGTTGCAGGCTTCCCCGTGAGCGTCCTGCCGACGGCGGTCGTATATATGTCAGCTGACCGCGCGGGCAATATAGACAAGATAAACCTCGACTTCTCCGAGAATGAGTGCCGCTTCACATGGAGCGAGGGAAAAGTCAGGAACACGATAGTCAGCGGACTCGACGGCAAATACCGCAAATCGAAGATGCACCTGGCGGGACTCGATTTCACCGCCGTCTCGTCGGCAAGATGGGAGGACAGCGATACATTCACAATATGGATCCGCGCCAATGAATCCATATCCGAGCGCCGCTTCTCTTTTCGTTTCAACGGCAACAAAGTCACCGTCATCCCGACCTCCTGCCCGGATCTGTGCAACATCGCCGAATCCATCGCGCAGGGCACGGGCGACATGATAGAAAACGAAACGATAGCCGACATCTGCGGCAATATTCTGCGCAGGCACTACACTCTGCTCGAACCAAAGCTGTTCGGTCGCCTGGAGATGAGATAAATGTCAACCTTGTTCAAAATATGCTTCGGAATCGCGGCGGGACTCGAATTCATTTTCGTCCCGTGGTTCCTCAAGGCCTCAAGAAACGGGCGCTGCACAAAATCGCAGATACTCAAAACCATATGCGCGACTCTTTTCGTCGCGGCGGGAGTCCTTGCTAGCGTGATAGCTCAAAACCGCAGCGACTACGCACACTATATTCTTATAGGGCTTCTGTTCGGCTGGTGCGGCGATTTTCTTCTGCATCTGCCGCCGAAGCTCCCGTTCACGCTGAGCGGCGGACTCGCATTCCTCGCGGGGCATGTGTTTTATATATACGCTTACTGCCTTGCGATGAAGCGATATTTCCCCGACGCGCCGTTCTGGGATAAGCGCGAGCTGATAGCCTGCGCGATAATTATAGTTATCGGCGTTGCGGCTATCCGCCTGCTCGGAGTCAAGTTCAGCCCGCTTTATATAATCGGCGTGCCGTATGTCGCGATGCTCGCGTTCATGCTCGTCAAGGCGGGTTCGCTCGGCATCAAGGCAGTCAACGCCGGGCTCGACAACGCGGTTATCATGTGCATCCTGCTCGTCGGCGGCGCGTTCTTATTTGCGCTGTCTGATATGATGCTTGCCGTCAACTCCCTGCGTAAGCCACGCCCGTCATACGGCTACAAGATAACCTGCATCGTCACTTATTTCACGGCGCAGTTCCTGCTCGCGTCAACAATATTTGTAATTTCCGCCTGACTCAAGGCGGCAGACCCGAAAGGAGACAGCATATGCTCGGAACAGGCACATGGCATTTAAAAATCGGCAACATGTTTTATAACGGCGACATCACGCTTCGCGTTTTTGACGACGGCGGGAAATACGGATTCGAGATAATCGAGCCGAAGATGACCGCGCCGGAGGTTGAGATAAAGAGACTTTCGACTGCCGGCAACCACCTGTCGGCGACCGTCACGGCGCGCGAACTGCGCGGCAGAGACGCCCAGATTGAGCTCGATTTCACCGACACCTCCGTCAGCGGAAGCGCAAAGGTTCCGCTCATCGGCACGGTGACGATAAAAGAGGGCACGAAAATAGCAGAATAAAACAAAAAAACAGCGACCGACCGCAGCTAATTTCCGTTGCGGTCGGTTTTGTAATTGCGTTTGCGAAATGGACACATATATAAATTGGGGTTGCGGATGTAAATGGCGGCGATAAATAGTTGCATAATATTACAAATCAGCATAATTATGCAGTAGGGCGGATATCATCCGACGGCGAACTCCGCACAACCTTATTGTCGTGCAACTTGTAGGGTGCGGCGACTCGACGCACCGCTGCCGCGACAGCGGCATGATGTGAATTTGTAGGATTTATACCCTACCTTCGCGACCTACCATAATCAAACGATATGCACTACCCGCGTTTCGGCATTTTCTTTTTGTTTGAAAAAGAAAACGCCTGCAAAAGAAAAGCAACCGCGGGGTTTCACCCCGAGACCCCGACAACGCCGCGCCGCAGCACATAGCTTGCAGCTCTCAGTCGGCAGCTCGGCACATTCGCCCGTAAACTCGCTTCGCTCAAACAATACGGGCTCGTGCGTCTTGCTTCGCAAGCCGTTCAGCCCTCTCAAAACATAGTCGCCTATCGCCCTTGGAGCGGGCGCTATGCTCCTTGTTTTTCGCCAACATCGCCTCGCTTCATCCGCCACCGGCGGCGCTTCGGTGATGTTGCCCGCCTTTCCAAGATAGACTTCAAACACTACGGCGCGGCTATTGAAAGTCTGATTATAAAAATTGGTTGAGTCGCTCGCTTTTACTTTGCTATGGCTGAAGTAATATATAAATCACCAATTCACTTCTTATAATCACCACAATAATACGAAAAATTCTAATGCGAAACGGCGGCAGAAAAATCTCTGCCGCCGTTTCGCGTGATATATAGGAGTTCCGTGGTTGTCGTTTTTTTGCGCCGAGGGCGCGCCTCATTGCAGATAAAATAATAGCCCAAGCGTTACAATTTGTCAAGTAATAATTTTTTACTGGGCATTTTATTGTACAGTAAAATTTTTTTCAAGCAGACGCCCGACAGTTTTCACTGCCGGGTGTCTTTTATATAGGAGATTGTAAGGTGTCTTTTTTCGCGCATACTGAGCTGCGCTCTGCACAAACTTAAAGCATATTGCGGCGGATTATACGCATACGGAATTGAAGCAACTACATTATGCCATAAATTCTGCCAAAAGTCAATGGCAGGATTTATGGCATTTATAATTTTCCTGAGGTGGTTTGATTGAAGTACCCGAGGATAAGAAACCTGCGCGAGGACAATGACCTGACTCAGCAGCAAATAGCGGACATGCTCTATATAAACCGAAGAACCTACGCCGCATACGAAAACGGGATCAACTCCATGACCCCCGAGACGCTCTGCAAAATAGCCGACATATACCACACGAGCGTCGACTGGCTGCTCGGCAGAACCGATGAGTTCGAGCCGTACCCGAAAAACGAATAAAGCATCGCTCCCCTGCCCGCAAAGGACAGGGGAGCTTCTGTTATTTCTGATTGTAGAATGTGCAGAACGCCTTGTACGCCATATAAATATCAAGCTTCGCTATCTGCTCGAACGGCGCGTGCATCGAGAGCACGGGCACGCCGACATCGACAACATCGACACCGAGATGCGCAACATACTTCGCGACCGTTCCGCCGCCGCCCTCGTCAACCTTGCCGAGCTCGCCTATCTGCCAGACGATGTTGTTCTCATCGAAGAGTTTTCTGAGCTTGCCGACGAACTCCGCATTGGCGTCCGATGTGTCGGACTTGCCGCGCGCGCCGGTGTACTTCGTGACAACGATACCTCTGTTTATGAACGAAGCGTTGAGTTTGTCGTGGACAGACTGGAATGTGGGATCGACACCAGCATTGACATCCGCCGAAAGGCACTCGGACGCTCTGAGAACATCTCTGCCCTCGAGCCCCTGAGTCTTAGCGAGATCTTCAATGAAGAACTGGAGATAAGCGGAAGAGAGTCCGGTGTTGCCGACGGATCCTATCTCCTCTTTGTCGGTCAGCACAGTGACTGTAGTATAGCTCGGATTCGGGCAGTCGAGAGTCGCCATGAGCGCGGGATATGCGCAGACCCTGTCGTCGTGGCCGTAGCCGCCGATGAGGCTGCGGTCAAAGCCGATATCCGAAACTCTCGATGCGGGAACGAGCTCCAGCTCTGCGGAGAGGAAATCAGACTCGGTGATGTCGTATTTCTCGTTGAGGAGCTTCAGAATATTGAGCTTCACGAGGTCGCTGCCCTCGTCGCTTCTGAAAGGCATGCTGCCGATAAGAACATTGAGTTCCTCGCCCTTGATGACCTGCGAAGCCTTGCGCTCGCCCATGGTGCTGTCAAGATGCGGGAGCAGGTCGCTGATAACGAACTGCGGCTCGCCCTCTTTGTCGCCGATGGAGACAGTTATCTTCTCGCCGTCCGCCTTGACGATAACGCCGTGGAGCGAAAGCGGGACTGTCGGCCACTGATATTTCTTTATACCGCCGTAGTAGTGAGTCTTGAAGAGCGCAATCTCGCAATCCTCATACATGGGGTTGGGTTTGACATCGAGACGGGGCGAGTCGATATGCGCCGCCGCGATTTTAACTCCGTCGCTCAGCGGGCGTGTGCCGAAAACGGCGAGGATAATCGCCTTTTCTTTTACATTGAACCAGACCTTGTCGCCCGCCGAATACTTCTTCGACGAGTCGAACTTCTCGAAGCCGCGCGCCTCGGCGAGCTTCTGCGAAAACGCGGTTATCTCGCGCTCGGTTCTGTTGTCGCTGAGGAAAGTTTTGTATCCCTCGCACCACTCAAACGCCGCGGCGATCTCATCATCGCTCATTCTCAGCGCGGCATGCTTAGGCTGAGCAAACAGCTTTTCCCTGAGCTCCTGCGCCGGATTTTTTTCGTCCTTCATTTTATATTCCTCCTATCTTGATTTGTAAAGGGAATTATATATATTCACAGCGCGCATCACTTTGCGCACATAGTGAGCCGTTTCGGGAATCGGTATATCTTTAAGATTCACGCCGTCGGGCGATATATTTTCATCTTTAAGCCACGAATTGACCCTGCCACGCCCCGCATGATAAGCGGCAACGGCTGTCTCGGCAGAGTTGAATTCATCGCGCAAAAGCCCGAGGAAAAGTGCGCCGTATCTTATCGCGGTCTCCGGGTCGGAAAGCGCATCGTCGTTTAAACTTTCGCCTGTCTTTGTCTGAAGCCAGTGAAAAGTTTCGGGCGTTATCTGAGCCAGCCCCAACGCCCCCGCCGAGGACTCGGCTTTGGGGTCAAACGAGCTTTCGGTCTTTATGACCGCGAGCAGAAGCGTTTTCGGAACATCGTACTGAGCCGAATATTTTTCAATATAGTCCTCATATTTCATTGGATAGGCGAATCTTATCGCGCCGACAGTCAGCGCCGCCGTTATCCCGCACACCGCCAGCACGAAGCACAGCAGCAGGGCTATGAACTTGTATCCCGCCCTCTTTTTCATTTTCAGCCTCCGATTTTCAGGCTTTCCAGTGCCTTTATGCACTGCTCCGTCGGGTCGCAGCCGTCGGGATTCTCTATTATTATATCTGAATTGTCCCTGTAATATTTCTCATCGGGCTGGGCGGACATTCTTCTTTCTATTTCGTCGGAGGCGATTTCGTCGCGGCTCATGAGCCGTGCCATGCGCTGATCTTTCGGCGCGCAGACGCATATCACCGCGCGGCAGTCGCCGAGGAGCTCACTCGCAAAGAGCACGGGCGCGTCGAGCATAGCGATTTTGTATCCGTTTTTTTCGGCTTCGGCTACGCGCTTTCGAGCGAGCGCGGTTATCGCCGGATGGGTCACGGAGTTGAGCAGATTTGTCTTTTCTTCACTTGCAAACGCACGTCGGGCGAGCTTGTGACGATCGAGAGAGCCGTCCGGGAGAATCAGATCGTCGCCGAAAAGGCGGGCGAGATCAACAAGCACAGGCGAACCGGGTTCGACTATTTCGCGAGCCAGCTTGTCGCAGTCGATAACGCAGACGCCGTGCGCGCGGAAGATATCGGCGACGGTGCTTTTGCCCGAGCCCGTCTGACCGGTGAGTCCGGCAACATAGATGCTCACAGCTCGATCACCTCAAAGCCTGCCGCTCTGAGCAGGCGGTTGTAGACAGCCATTCCCACTCCGTCGAGCGACGGGAAGCGCACAAAGGCAAGCTCCATTTTTTCGTCATCAACGTGTCTGAGCACATCGAACAGCTCGCGCGCCTGCTCCTCTGGGCTGTCCGCGTGGCCGTAGGGATATGCGGGAACGGAAATTTTATCCTCCTCGCCGTCGAAGCATACGGCGCAGGTTCTTTCGCTGCGCGGCTCGGCGACGAGCGAAGCGAATTTGTCAAAATCGCCCTTTACGATTATAACATGGGCGTTCGGCGAATAATGTTTATATTTCATGCCGGGCGAGAGAACTTTTTCGCCGCTCTCGAGCGCCTTGAAAACTGCCTTGTCTATCTCGACCTCGCCGAGCACTGCGCGAAGCTGATCCGGGGTCACTCCGCCGGGGCGCAGGACGCGCGGAACGGGGCAGGCAAGGGTAACAACGGTCGACTCGACGCCGACCGAGCAGCTGCCGCCGTCAACAACTGCGGCGATTTTGCCGTCCATGTCGTTCATGACATGCGCGGCGGTCGTAGGACTCGGCTTGCCCGATGTGTTCGCGCTTGGCGCCGCAAGCGGGAATCCGCATTTTTTGATTATCTCGTGCGCTATCGGGTGCGACGGCATTCTTATCGCCACCGTGTCAAGCCCGGCGCAGACCTCGTTCGGGATGATGTCGCTCTTCGGGAGTATCATTGTAAGCGGTCCCGGCCAATAAGCCTCGGCGAGCGCACGGGCGCGCTCATCGAAGTTTTTGACAAGCGGTAAAATTTCATCGATCTCCGCTATGTGAACTATCAGCGGGTTATCCTGCGGGCGGCCTTTGGCGACAAATATGTTTTTGACGGCATTTCCGTCGAGGGCGTTCGCCGCAAGACCGTAGACCGTCTCGGTCGGTATAGCGACAAGCTCGCCGTCTTTTAGCAGGCGCGCCGCCTCGTCGAGACCCTTTTCGCCGTCTTTTTCTGTTATAAGCTTTGTTATCATAAAGATTCTTCTTTCGTTTAATCGTCGGTCGATCTGAGCTTTTCGGCGGTATCCGCCGTGATGAGCGCATCAATCAGCTCATCGAGGTCGCCGTTGAGTATCGCTTCAAGGCGGTAGAGCGTCAGCCCGATGCGGTGATCCGTGACGCGCCCCTGCGGGTAGTTATATGTCCTGATGCGCTCGCTGCGGTCGCCTGTGCCGACCTGTGCGCGGCGCTCGCCCGCGATAGCCTCATTTTGCTTTCTGCGCTCCGCCTCGAGTATCCTCGAGCGAAGTATTTTCATTGCCCTGTCTTTATTTTTATATTGGCTCCGCTCGTCCTGGCACTCGACGACGGTGCCCGTCGGGATATGCGTGATTCTAATGGCGGACTCGGTCTTGTTGACATGCTGACCGCCTGCGCCGCTCGAACGGAAGGTGTCGATTTGCAGGTCGGACGGGTTTATTTCAACATCGACCTCCTGCGCCTCGGGCAGGACTGCGACGGTGACTGTCGAAGTGTGTATGCGCCCCATACTCTCGGTCTCGGGCACGCGCTGGACGCGGTGGACGCCGCTCTCGAATTTGAGGCGGGAATACGCACCCTCGCCGCTTATCATGAAACTTATTTCTTTGTATCCGCCGAGTTCCGTGGCGTTCGCGCTGAGAACTTCGGTTTTGAAGCCCTTTGTGTCGCCGTACATCGAGTACATTCTGAACAGCACGCCCGCGAACAGCGCGGCTTCCTCGCCGCCTGCGCCGCCGCGTATCTCAACGATAACATTGCGGTCGTCGTTCGGGTCGCGCGGGAGCAGAAGCACTTTCAGCTCCTGCTGAGTGCGCTCGATATTCTCTTTCGCCTCTTCAAGCTCGGCGCGTGCAAGCTCCTTGAGTTCGGGATCCGCGCCGCTCTCTTCGAGCAGGCTCTTCGCCTCCCCGGCGTTCTTTTCCGCCGCTTTGTATTCGCGGTATTTTTCAACTATAGGTGATAAGTGCTTGAGCTCCTGCATATATTTTTTGTACAGCTCCATATCGGAGACGACCTCGCTTTTGCAGAGCTCCGCGCTTATAAAATCAAACTTTTCTTCAACCTTTTTGAGTTTTTCGAGCATATTTTCCTCCGAGTGCAAAAACTATTCTTGACCGCCAAAGCGGCGTGAGGCAAAATATGCTAATCCTTCTCGGTGCGCTCGATACGTTTTATGTTCTTCTCCGCCTTGACGCGCGGAACCATGACCTCGCGGCCGCAGCCGAGACAGCGGATGCGAAAATCCATGCCGATGCGAAGCACCGCAAACTCGTTGCTGCCGCACGGGTGGTTCTTCTTCATGATGAGCTTGTCGCCCACTCTGACATCCATCGTTCTTCCTCCTTTATCGGACTGTAAATTATTATAACATTATTTTCACATTTTGTACACTGCGGGCGCAAAATTCCGCATATTTTCAAAACGATCGGCTCGCCGCCGGACGCGGCGCCGCGAAAGGACTGAACAGACAATGACCTGCTTCAAACCCGAGGGAACACTGCTGCCGACGGCGCAGAACGCCCGGATACTCAGCTCTCCGACACTGCTCAGGGAGGCATGCAAAAGCGGAACTCCGCTCGAGGGCAGAGCCGTGCTGTGCGACGGCGAGCACAATCTCCATGTTGACCTCGGCTGCATGCGCGGCATAATACCGAAAAACGAGGGCGCGCTCGGAATCGAGGACGGTAGCGTGCGCGATATCGCGCTGATCTCGCGGGTGAACAAGGCGGTTATTTTCCGCATAACCGGGTTCGACACGGATCAGAAGGGCGAAACATATGCCATCCTCAGCCGCCGCAGCGTGCAGGAGGACTGCCGCAGGGAATATCTCTCGTCGCTCGTCTGCGGCGATGTTATCGACGCCTGCGTCACGCACATGGAGCCGTTCGGCGCATTCTGTGACATCGGCGCCGGGATAAGCGCGCTGTTGCCCATCGACAGCATCTCCGTCTCGCGCATTCCGCACCCGAACGCGCGGTTTTCGACGGGACAGAACATCCGCGCAATAGTCAAAAGCTGCGACGAATTGGGGCGCATTACACTCTCGCACCGCGAACTGCTCGGCACATGGGAAGAGAACTCCGCCGCGTTCAAAGCCGGCGAAACGGTTCCAGGAATCGTCCGCTCGGTCGAGAAATACGGCATATTCGTCGAGCTGACTCCGAACCTCGCGGGGCTTGCGGAATACTGCGACGGAGTGAAAGACGGCGACCACGCGAGCGTATATATAAAGAGCATACTGCCACAGCGCATGAAAATAAAGCTCGTCATAGTCGATTCGTTCAGCGCAGACTACCCGCCCGCGCCGATAAGATATTTCACAGACAGCCGACATATAGATTCGTGGGTCTATTCGCCGGAGGGGTGCGAGAAAGTGATAGAAAGCGTATTTTGCGAAGAAGAGCAGATATGAAAAAGACCGGGCGATTTAATCGTCCGGTTCAGTCCGTCAAAAAAGTCTGTCATTGCGCGGTCTCAAGGCTCCCTGTGCAAGGGGAGCCTATTGATGGCGTGTTTTGTACAGCTTGTGCCGTTGTCCATGCAATATAAAATCTTCAAAAATATAAAAAAATCCGGGCGGTCAAAGACCGTCCGGACTTTCATTTGTTCAATTACCGAACTGTTAAGCAGCCTTCTTCTTGGAGACAAAAGCAGCAGCAGCAGCGACGGAGAGAGAAGCAACAGCAGCAACAGCAGCAGCAGCGCCGGTGTTGGGAACCTCAGTCTCAGCGGGAGCCTCAGTGGTCTCGGGAGCAGAAGTTGCAGGAGCCTCAGTGGTGGTTGCGGGCTTATAGCCGTACCAACCCATGATCTTCTTTACCAGCGGGATCTCGAGGAGCTTGTTGATGATGGCGTCTCTGTCGGTCTTGAATGCCTTAGCAAGGAGATCGATGAAAGCGTTCATCATAGCTGCGGGAATCTCAGAAGCATCAGGAAGATTGGGGTTCTGATTCTTGTCGAAGAAAGGCTTGAGCAGCTCAACGATATTTTCGATGGTAGCCTTAGTCTGCTTGATGACTTCCTTCATGAGATCCATGTTAATCTCAGGCATGATGGTTCCCTTAATCCACTCAAGGATCTGGTCGAGGGTAACTGTGGGAGTGGCTTCTTCAGTCGTGGTGGTGTTAGCATCCTCTGCATCAACAGCGAAAGCTGCAACGCCGAGGGAGAGAACCATGACAAGAGCCAGGAGAAGACTTACGATTTTCTTCATTTTTCTACAACCCTTTCTGATTTTAATAAATTTTTAAGTCCGTCAAGACTTAATTGGCAATGAAATTGAAGAAATATCATTACACTTTCAGATTATATCACGCTTTCTGATTTTGTCAAGCGTATTAACTGATTTTTAACAATTTGTAATTATTATAAAATCATCATTAAGAGTAATGATATTTCGATAACGACCTGTTTTTATGCGCCTGTGGACTCGGTAGCCGGAGCGGAAGTCGAGGGAGCGGTAGTGGTCGTGGTGGTGGGCTTGAGGATTATAACATCCTTCTTGCTCTGAATCTTTCTCCAGGTGAAGACAACATCGCAGCCGTTTACATAGTAAGTATCGGGATTATAGATGTTGTGCTGAGAGGGATCGATCTCCTTGAACTTGTTAGCCTTGAAGGTATCGCCGACGATCTTAGCCATCTCGGGAGTATCGAAGGTAACTCTTGCTTCCATAACAAGCTCGGAACGATCGCGGAAGTTCTTGAGAACGCCCGGAACGAAACCGGTCGACCACCAATGGCGCTCATACTTACGCTTGAAGAGCGGATTGAGTGTTCCGGTGGAATCCATACGATAGCAGACCATCTCCATGGGAAGAAGGTGATCGGTGGCGCACTCATAGTGGTTGAGCGCAGCGCTGGAAGAAGTGGGCTTCTTGTCGTCCTTCTCATAGAAGCCGATCTCGGAACCGATGAACATAAGGCCGTACTGACCCTTCCAGAGCTGGAGCAGATAGCCGCGGTTCTGATAGTCGAAATAGATTCTGACAGTGTCATAGTACATTACGGTGAAGCCAGCTGCGAAATCGTACAGCGGGTTGAAACCGAACTGCTGCTGCCAGGAGTTGAGGTCGTCAACATAGAAGAACTCGCCCTCGGGATCATACTTGTAAGAAAGCAGAGCGCCGTCATCGAGCGCGCTCAGACCGAGCTGAGCAGCGATAGTCGCATCGACATCATAGAGCTGACCGAGAAGGTCGTTCTCGCTCTCGTCGGAGATTCTCTTCTTGAGAGCCGCGACATCATTGGAGTTCTTGAGGTTGTAAGAAGTGCCGTCGACGGTGACTATCTCAGCCATGCCGTTGCTGCCCTTCTGAACAGTGATAACATACTTATGCTTTGTAGGTCTGATTGTGGGATTGTGGCTGGGCTTGACGACAGTGTTGGTGCCAATGTTGCTCTTCTTACCGGGGGTTCTCTTTGTGCCCGTGGTCGAAGCCTTGGTACCGTCGGTGCTGTCGAGCGAAGACTCGGAGCCGTCGGAAGTGTCGTCTGCACTGACGTCCACAACCGCATCCTGGCTGCCGCCGGTCGTTGTACCGTTATCGTCCTTGTCGGTCTTTTTGCAGGCCGCAAAAGCGAAGATGGTAGCAAAGACAAGAAGCAGTGCTAAAATTCTCTTCATTTTCTTTCCTCCTAAGAAAGTTCTATCTGGTTTTTTAAACACCGCGCACTTCTTTTTTGCACGGCATTTCTTCCGTTATTATATCAAAGAGGGCGTTCATAGTCAAGATTTACGGTAAATTTACAATTGTTTGGCAGAATGTTACAAAAAAGTCAAGATTCATTTGTGGAAAACGCTTCGCTGATTATTCTTTTATTTCATCAAGCGTCAGGCGGTAGCCGTCCAAAAATTCTTTCATGAACTCCTCCGCCTCCGGAATATCCAATGCATTTATCGATTCGAGGGTCGATTCGGCGGCGCGGTCGAATTCGGTGTTGCCCGCCTTCTTCTCCTCTATACATTTTATGTAGGCGCATATTTTGTCCGCAGCCTTGACCAGTTTCCAGAGCTCTTCGTCGCTTTCGTCTTTGAAAAAGAACGGCGCAAAGTCGGCACGCAGATCCTCGGGGAGCATTGAAGCAAGGTGCTCGCACGCGCTCTGCTCCACCTGCGCATATGCCTCGCGGATATGCGGGCTGTAATATTTGACGGGCGTTGGCATATCGCCGGTCAGCGTCTCGGGCGCGTCGTGATAGAGTCCGAGCAGGGCGGCGCGCTCGGCGTTGTAATACTTGCCGAAGCGTCTGTTGCCGATGACCGCCAACGCATGGGCGATGCACGCGGTCTCCATGCAGTGCTCGCTCAGGTTCTCCTCATGGGTGTTGCGCATAAGCGCCCAGCGGTCGATATATTTGAGCCTCGATATCATTGCGAAAAAGTTGCTTGCCATTATTTTGCCTCCGTTTTTCTTTCCACGGAAAGTATAGCATTAAAATCCGCCTTTTTCAAGGCAATAAAACGACCAATACTATTGACAGAGCAGGCGGTTGCAGTTATAATAAAAGTGTTTCAAATGATACAGTTAAAGGTGATTCGATGACGGTGCGCGAATGTTCTTTGATGCTCAAAAACAACAGGATATTCCAAAGCGTCGGCGAGGGCAGGCTCGAACAGCTCGTTGAAAATGCGGACATTCAGACCTTTCGCAGGGGCGACGAGATTCTCTCGCCCTCGCGCGGCGGACGCATAATGGGCATGATAATCATTGGCAGCGCCGCGGTCAACAAAGGGCGCGCGGTCATAAACACGCTCGTGCCCGGCGACATTTTCGGCGCGGTAACTCTCTTCTCTGACGAGCCGTCCCCCGCGACGACCGTTACGGCTCGGGTCGAATGCAGCGCGGTATTTTTTGAAAAAGATGCGATAGCGGAGCTCATTGAAAGCGAGCCGGGAGCCGCAATAGGATTTGCCGCCTATCTTTCGGCGCGAATACGCTTTCTGACGCGCAGAATAGAAGCGCTGACCGCCGGAGACAGCGCGAGCAAGCTGCTCTCTTATCTGCTCGAACGCGAGCAGGACGGCGAGGTTGACATTCAGAGCTGCGCGGAGCTTGCACGCAGGCTCGATGTCGGGCGCGCGTCGCTCTATCGCGCGCTGGACAGCCTCGAGACGAGCGGCGACATACGCCGCGAGGGCAAAAAAATTTTTATCACGGTCAAGGATCGTGGTTAAGCGCCGCCGAGCCGCGAAGCGGCTCCTGCGCGCCCGCAGGGCGCGCGCCTGAAGCGCAGCTTCCGGCGGCGCGAAACCCGGTTTCAGATATATATAAATTTGAAGGAGCAATGCACAATGAAAAAATTCACAAAGATTCTTTCCCTGCTGCTGTGCCTCGCGATGGTTTTCAGCTTCGCGGCATGCACCGGAAAGACCGACGACAGCGCAACGACCACGGAAGAGACTGTTCCGGCGGACACAACGCCGATAAATATCACGACCCTCAAGGGTCCGACCGGCATGGGCATGGCTAAGCTCATCAGCGACAAAAACGCACAGTACAATATCTCGATAGCCACCGCCGCGACCGAGATAGCGCCCCTCATAATCAAGGGCGAAGCGGATATCGCCGCCTGCCCGCTGAACCTCGCCGCCGCGATATACAAAAAGTCCGGCGGAAAAGTTAAGATGATAGCAATCAACACCCTCGGCGTGCTTTCGATTCTCGAAAACGGCGAGAGCGTCAAGAGCGTCGCCGACCTCAAGGGCAAAAAGATAGGCGCGACCGGACAGAGCGCAACGCCCGAATATGTCCTCAACTACATCCTCGAAGCAAACGGAATTGACCCGAAAAAGGATGTTGAGATAACCTACTACACCGACCACGCCGAGCTTGCAACGCTCATGGCGACCGGCAAAATCGACATTGCGATGCTACCCGAGCCCAATGTTACGACCGTCATGGCGAAAAACAGCTCCGTTCGCAAGGCGCTCGACCTGACTGAAGAGTGGGAGAAGGCAACCGCCGCAAAGGGCGAAAAGACCTCGCTCGCGCAGGGCTGCCTAATAGTCCGCGCCGAGTTCCTTGAGGCTCACCCCAACGCCGTCAAAGCTTTCCTCGCAGCATATAAAGAGTCCGTTGATTTCGTCAACGGCAACACCGAAAAGGCGGCGCAGATGATAGCCGACGCCGGCATAGTCCCCAACGCGCAGATCGCCGCAAAGGCTCTGCCCAACTGCAACATCGTCTATATGACCGGCGACGAGATGATAAAGACCGCAAAGGCGAACTTTGATGTTCTCTTCAAAGCAGACCCCACATCAGTCGGAGGAGCAATGCCCGGTGATGATCTCTACTACACAGGCAAATAAAAAAGCGCAAAAAGTGCCGACTGTGGTCTTAAAAATCGCGGCGGCACTCTTCTGGATATTTATATGGTTCATAGCGTCGCGCGCCGTCGGGTCGGAGCTTCTGCTCCCCTCGCCTGCCGTGACGCTCGCGCGCCTTTGGGAGCTTGCGCTCAAGGGCAGTTTCTGGCTTGCCGTGCTGCAATCGCTGCTGAGAATCATCGCGGGCTGCGCGCTCGGCATAGCCGCGGGATCAATCCTCGGCGTGCTGACCGCAATGTCGCGCGTGCTCTATGAGCTGTTCACGCCGCTTCTGACCGTCGTGCGCTCAACACCCGTCGCCTCGTTCATTATCCTCGCCCTCGTGTGGATAAAGCGGGACAACGTGGCTGTTTTCATAGCCTTTCTCATGGTTCTGCCGATACTCTGGGGCAATGTGAGCCGCGGGATAACAGAGTGCGACCGCGATTTAATTGAAATGGCGCACATATTTCGCTTTTCTAAAAAAGATATGCTCAAAAAGATATATCTCCCGAGCGTCCGCCCGTATTTCTTCGCCGGATGCTCGACAGCGCTCGGTCTCTCATGGAAAGCCGGAGTCGCGGCGGAGGTGCTGAGCCTGCCGAAGCACGCGCTCGGCAGTGAGCTGTATTATTCAAAGATATATCTCGAGACACCAACGCTCTTCGCGGTGACGCTCGTTGTTATTCTGTTGAGCGTTGCGCTCGAATTCGTTTTGCGCCTGATACTCAAAAAGACTGCGGGGTGGGAGAAATGATAGAGCTTCAGAACATCTCGAAATCGTTTGACGGCGTTTCGGTGCTCGACAACATAAGCGCGGAGATTCCCGACAGCGGAATTTTTGCAATATGCGGCGCATCGGGAAGCGGAAAGACGACGCTGATGCGCATAATTCTCGGGCTCGAACAGCCGGATTCCGGCAATATCTCAGGGATTGATGGCAAAAAGACAGCTGTCGTTTTTCAAAATGACCGCCTGCTCCCGTGGCTGAGCGCGCTCGACAATGTTGCCGCCGTGTGCTCAAAGGAACGCGCAAAAGAGATGCTCGAAAAAGTTGAGCTTTCGGATGCGTTGAACAAAAAGCCCGCCGAGCTCAGCGGCGGAATGTGCCGCAGGGTGGCATTGGCGCGTGCGCTGGCGTTCGACGCGGATATTCTCCTATTGGACGAGCCGTTTAAAGGGCTGGACACCGAGCTGCGCGGGCGGATAGTGAAGCTCGTCGAAGACTTTGCAAAGACGAAGCCCGTCATACTCATCACCCACGACCCGTGGGAAGTGTCGCTCGCCAAGGCAAAACTTGATATTGAAAAGTAAAAAATCCGGCTGTATCAAACAGCCGGTATTTTTTATTCATTTACGCTGAGCGCTTTCTCGACCTGCTCAAGCACAAGTCTTTCCGCTTCGTCGCGGCTGCCTCTGATGCGGCAGCCCGCGGCTCTGACGTGTCCGCCGCCGCCGAGCGCCTTGCATATTGCCGAAGCGTCTATCGGCGCGTGAGTGCGGACGGAAATCTTGAATGTGCCGTCCTTGCCCTCTTTTAGAGTGATTCCCGCTTCCACGCCCTCTATCTGGCGCGAAAGCCCTGGGATGGCGTCAGTCTCGCTGTCGTCCGCGCCGCTCTTTGCGAACATATCCTGCGTTATTGTAATCACCGCGCAGCGGCCGCCGAAATACATCTTCAGCGAATCAAGCGCAAGGCGTTCGAGCTGAACATAGCTCAGACTCTTCGTCTCGAAGAACACACGGTTTATTTCGGATATCTCCGCGCCGCACTCCATGAGCCTTGCGGCCAATATATGCGTGCGGGCAGTAGTGTTCGAGAATTTGAAGCAGCCCGTGTCCGTTGAAATGCCGGTATAGAGGCAGTTCGCTATCGCGGGGGTTATCCCGACTCCGAGCTCGTCGGCGAGCGGACAGAGTATCTCCGCGCACGCCGCGGCGGTGGAGTCAACGCAGAACCCCTTCGCGTATTCGGTGTTCGAGCCGTGGTGATCGATGCAAAGATCGACTCTGCCGCTGTACTTCTCCGCCGATTCGTCGGAGAGCAGCTTTATATCCGCCACATCGACTGCGGTTATGAACTTTGGTTCAAAATCGCCGAAATTCTCAAGCCCCTCCGCCATAAAGCTGTATTTCGGGGCTATTTCATCCGCACATTCGAGTCGGCAGCGTTTACCGAGCGACTGCAGCATATGCATCAGCGCATAGCCGCAGCCGAGCGTGTCGCCGTCCGGATGGGCGTGGCACAGTACGAGTATATCATCGTTTTCGCGCAGCAGCTCGGCCGCGCGGGCAATGTCAATTCGCATCTTCATCTTCCTTCAGATCATCGAGCATACGGGCGATATTCATGCCGTGCTCTATCGAGTCGTCGGCGACGAACTTGAGCTCCGGGGTCTTGCGCAGACCTAATCTGTGCCCGACCTCGCGGCGGATATAGCCCATGGCGCTGTCAAGTCCCTTGACGGCTGTTTTGGCGTCGTCGATGCCGCTCATCGAGCTTACGAAAACCTTGGCAAACGAAGCGTCGGAGCTGACCTCGACCTTGACGACGGTGAGCAGCTTGCCCTGCACGCGCGGGTCCTTGAGCTCGCGCATGACGGCAACTATCTCTCTTTTTATATCCTCGGATATTCTGTCAATTCTGTATCCTGCCATATCAGTCGCGATACTCCTCGATGGTGAACGCCTCGAAGATATCGCCCTCCTTAATATCGTTGAACTTTGCAAGTCCTATGCCGCACTCAAAGTTCTGCGCGACCTCCTTGACATCGTCCTTGAAACGGCGCAGGGAAGAAATCTCGTCCTCGGTGATGACGACGCCGTCGCGCACCACGCGAATCTTCGAGTTTCTTGTGACCTTGCCGCTGAGGACATAGCAGCCGGCGATGTTGCCGACGGAGGAGATTTTGACTATCTGGCGGACTTCCGCTCTGCCCTGCTGAACCTCGCGGAACTTCGGAGCGAGCATGCCCTTGATAGCCGCCTGAATCTCGTCGATGCAGTCATAGATTATTCTGTAGCAGCGGATGTCAACCCCGTCGCGCTCGGCGTTCTGCGCCGCAACCGGGTCGGGTCTGACATTGAAGCCGACGATTATCGCGTTCGATGCGTTTGCAAGCATGACATCGGACTCGTTGATAGCGCCGACGCCGCCGTGAATGATTTTAACTCTGACTTCCTCGTTCGAGAGCTTTTCAAGGCTCTGCTTAACAGCCTCGACCGAGCCCTGGACATCCGCCTTGACGATGATGTTGAGTTCCTTGAGCTCGCCCTCCTTGAGGGATGAGAAGAGGTTCTCGAGAGTAACTTTTTCAAAGGACTTGAACTGTTCCTCTTTCTGCTTCTGCTTTCTCTGCTCAACAAGCTCTCTTGCAAGGCGCTCGTCGCTGACTGCGTCGAATGCGTCGCCTGCCTGCGGAGCCTCCGCAAGACCCATTATCTCAACGGGGACGGACGGACCAGCCTCGTTGACCTTTCTGCCCTTGTCGTCAACCATAACTCTGACGCGTCCGACGGACGTACCGGCAACTATGATATCGCCGGAATGGAGCGTACCGTTCTGGACAAGGAGGGTAGCTATGGGACCTCTGTTCTTGTCGAGGCGAGCCTCTATAACTATACCCTTTGCCGCACGGTTCGGGTTTGCCTTGAGTTCCTTCATCTCGGCAACAAGAAGTATTGCTTCGAGAAGCTTATCTATATTCATCTTTGTAACTGCCGAAACGGGCACACATATCGTGTCGCCGCCCCACTCCTCGGGGATGAGGTCATATTCGGTCAGCTGCTGCATGATGCGGTCGGTGGTCACGCCGGGTTTATCCATCTTGTTTATAGCAACGATTATGTCAACTCCGGCTGCCTTTGCGTGGTTAATAGCCTCGATGGTCTGCGGCATAATTCCGTCATCCGCCGCAACAACGAGAACTGCGATATCCGTAGCCTGCGCGCCGCGCGCTCTCATCGAGGTGAACGCCGCATGGCCGGGAGTATCGAGGAAAGTTATCTTCTGGCCGTTGAGGTCAACTCTGTATGCGCCGATGTGCTGGGTGATGCCGCCCGCCTCTGTCGCGGTGACATCGGTATGGCGTATAGCATCGAGAAGCGAGGTCTTGCCGTGGTCAACGTGACCCATGACAACGACGACCGGGTCTCTCGGAGAAAGATCCTCTGCGGAGTCATCGGAATCGTCGATTATTCTGTCCTCTATAGTAACAACGACTTCCTTTTCAGCCTTTGCGCCGAGCTCGGTCGCGACTATCGCAGCGGTGTCGTAATCAATAACCTGGTTGACGGTAGCCATAACGCCGAGGGAGAACAGCTTCTTGACAACTTCAGCCGCAGTCATTTTGAGCATGGCGGCGAGGTCGGAGACAACTATCTCATCGGGTATTTTTACGACTATCTGCGGCTTCTTCGCGCGCTCTGCCGCTATGCGGGCAAGACGCTGAGCCTCGGTCTCGCGGCGCGAGGAACGCATGCCCTGCTTGCGGTACTGCGTGGAACGCTGCTTAAGCTTCTGCTTATGAACCGATCTGTCGTTCTGCATGCCGTTGTTGGCGGGGGCTATATTCTCATAGCGCTCGTTGTACTTGTCGAGCTCGACATTGCCGGCTCTCGTATCAACGGTTCTGCGCTCGCCCTTTGTGCGCGACTGCATCGGCTTGTTATTGTTCTTCTTTTTGGGTCTGTCCTCTGCCGGCTTCGCCGCCTGCTCCTGCGCCTTTGCGGCGGGTTTCTCGGTCTTGGCGGCGGGCTTTGCATCCTTTGCGGGAGCAGACTTCTGTGCGGGCTTCGCCGCAGCTTCCTTCTGCTCGCTCTTCTGCTCGGCTGCCGGAGCCTCCTTCTTTGCGGGGGCTTCTTTCTTACTCTTGAGAGCAAAATATTCATCGAAGCTGTCGACCGCGTTCTCCTTGGTCACGGTGTCGAATAGCAGATCAAGCTCGTCGGATTCAAGAGCCGTCATCGAAGATTTTTTCGCGCCGCCGAAGTTCTTTTCGATGAGCTCGGTGACGTAATTTGTCTTGACGTCCAGATCCTTTGCAACATCACGGACGCGATATTTGGCATTTATCATACATTATCCTCCCCATAGGCGATGTTAAGTATTGTTTGTATGCGGGACGCGAGTCCCCGGTCGTCGACCGTAAGCACGGCGGAACGCAGCGAAGTTGCATGCCCTATCTCCTGCATGGTGTATCCGGTCTTTATAAGCGGAACTGAGCGTCCCTCGCTGCTGCACGCGCGTTCAAACTCTTCACAGAGCCGCTCGGACGCATCGGACGAGAGCAGGCACAATCTTGCATGACCGTGCTTTATTGCCGTCTGCGCTGCGTCGTGTCCGCAGCTAAGCTTTCCCGCCCTGCGGCAGATGCCGAGCATGGAAAGAGCCTTGTCATTCTCCACTTTCGTCCATCTCCTTTTCCATCAGGTCGTAGACCTCCTGAGGAATCTCGCAGTTGAACTCGCGCTCAAAGCGGTGGGACTTTATCGCCTTTTTAAGGCAGTCTGCGCTGCGGCAGACATAAGCGCCCCTGCCGGGCTTTCTCCCCGTAAGATCGAGCGAAACTTCGCCCTCCGGGCTGCGAACCACTCTGACAAGCTCTTTTTTCGGCTTCATCTCGTTGCAGCCGTTGCATCTGCGCAGCGGTATCTTCTTCTGCTTCACACCGCTCACCTGCCTTTCAAAAGTAATAAGTCGTTATATATCGAAGTTTATTGTCGGCTCTTCAATGCCGCTCTCGGGCTTTATGTCAATCTTCCAGCCGGTGAGCTTGGCGGCAAGGCGGGCGTTCTGACCCTTGTTGCCGATAGCGAGGGAGAGCTGGCTGTCCGGCACTCTGACGCGGCAGACCTTCTCTTCGCCCTCTTCGACCGTGACGTCAACGACATCGGCGGGAGCGAGTGCTGCTGCGATAAACTCCTCGGGCACATCGCTGTATTTGACTATATCGATCTTCTCGCCTCCGAGCAGGTCGACTATCTTGCCGACACGCGCGCCGCGCGGACCGATGCATGCGCCGACGGGATCGACATCCGGATCTGCACTGTAAACTGCCATCTTCGTTCTGGAACCCGCCTCTCTGGCGACCGCCTTTATCTCAACGGTGCCGTCGAATATCTCGGGAACTTCCTCTTCAAACAGTCTTCTGACAAGACCGGGATGAGTTCTCGAAATAGTTGCGCGGGTGTTCTTATCTGTACTGCGAACGCCGGCGACATAGACTTTGATAATATCGTTGGGCTGAAGCACCTCGTCGGGAAGCTGCTCGCTCTTGTAGAGCACGGCTTCGGTCTTACCGAGGCTGACGACCGCATCGCCCGACTCGGGGATAACGCGCTGGACGGTGACGGTGATGATCTCCTGATTGTGGCTCTCAAGCTCGCTGCGAAGCTGACCCTGCTCTGCCTCGCGGATAGCCTGGCGAAGCATATGTTTGCCCTTTTCGGCGGTTATTCTGCTGACCTTTGCGGTCTCGACGGGAATCTCAACGATATCGCCGGGCATTGCGCCCTTCTTATACTGCTGAGCCTGCTCGACGAGCAGATCGGTGTCGGGATCGGATATCTCGGACACTACGGTCTTGCGCAGATAAACGCGGAACTCGCCCTTGTCGGCGTCGACATCGCAGAAGACGATGTCCTTGTTGTTATATTCCTTTTTCAGCGCGCCGATGAGGACATTCTGGATGCTCTCGCACATCGCGTCAACGGTGACGCCGGTGTCCTTGCTGAGCAGTTTCACGGCTTCGAAGAACTCCTTGTTCTTCTTGCTTTCCTCGTTTCTTTCTTTTTTATTCATTTTCCAAATCAATCCTTTTAAGTGAATTTTTTATTTCAAACGGCGCACGGCGCGCCGGGGATAGCGCTTTCAGGCGCAGAATCATTTAATAGATGCGCCAATCGGCATGCATCTTTAACCCCTCAGTCTCGGCTTCGCCGATTCGGCTCCCCTGCAGGGAAGCCAAAATTGGGCGATGATGTAAGTCATATATAGCCGAACGGGCACGGTTCTCACAACGCAGCTATGCGCGATTTTATTCGTCATCAAATTTAATCAGGGTAGATGACGAAAGAATTTTGTGTGAGACAAGGCGCACGGTTCTGTGAATGAAGGAGCGTACTCTTGTACGTGACTGAATTCACAGGTTCATGCAACGCAGTATCGCGCAAAATTACTCGTCATAAAATCCGTTCGAGGTAGATAACGAAAGAAAATTGTGCAGAGCAAGGCGTGAGGTTCTGCACGCGAGGGAGCGCACTTTGTGTGCGTGACCAAACGGGCACGGTTCTCACAACGCAGCTATGCGCGATTTTACTCGTCATCGGAAGCATAGAAGTCGTCAAGTTTTACCGAACTGACTTCCTTCTTTTCAAAGCATATTCCGCTGCCATCTTCGCGGGTGACGGTTATCATGCCGTTGTCGTAGCTTTCGAGGGTACCTTTGAAATCGCGCTCGCCGTCGCGGGGACGGATGAGGCGAACCATAACGGGCGAGCCGATATATTTTTTGAAATGCTCGTCGCGGGTGAGCTGGCGCTCGACTCCGGGGGATGAGACCTCGAGATAATAGCTCTGCTCTATCGGGTCGGCTTCGTCGAGAGGGCCGTCAACGGCGCGGCTGAAATTCTCGCAGTCGGTTATACCGACGCCGCCCTCCTTGTCTATATATATTCTGAGATACCAGGAAACTCCCTCTTTCTGGAATCGGATATCCCAGATTGAAAGCCCCAGCTGTTCAGCGACGGGAGCAGCTATCTCCCACACGGCGGCTACGGTGTTGCCGCCCTTGCCTTTGCCTGCCACAGACACATCTCCTTTTTCAAAAAGTCCCTAACATAAAGGAAAGAGCGGGTCACCCCACTCTTTCGTCAAGTTTACATTCCTACAATAAACAGTTTAACACATAAGCCCAATAATATCAAGGCTTTTTTCAAATATTTACGTTTTCAACAAACGCGGATCAATATTTGACAAGGTATCTGTCGATCTCCCACTGAGAGACTCTTGCTCGGTAGCTTCTCCACTCCTCGCGCTTGGCTTCAAGATATTTGTTGAAAACATGGTCGCCGAGCACTTCTCTCATGAACGGGCTTGCGGCGAAGAGCTTTGTCGCCTCTTCGAGGGACTTGGGCAGAGAGTGTATTCCCGCCGCGGCGCGCTCATCCGCAGTCATGTCATAGACATTGGCATCGGTAGGTGCGGGAACAGGCAGGTCGCGCTCGATGCCGTCAAGACCGGCGGCGAGGCAGGAAGCCATCTCAAGATAGGGGTTGCACGCCGGGTCGGGGCTGCGTATCTCAATACGGGTGCCGAAGCCGCGTGCCGAAGGAATTCTGATAAGCGGGCTGCGGTTCTGAGCCGACCAAGCGACATATACGGGAGCCTCATAGCCGGGCACGAGGCGTTTATACGAATTGACAAGGGGATTGAGCACGAGGGTCATCGGGCGGATATGCTCGAGCACACCGGCGATGAAGCTGTATGCGGTCTTGCTGAGATTGAGGCTGTCGTTCTCGTCGCAGAAAGCGTTTTCACCCGCCTTGAACAGCGAGATGTTCGTATGCATGCCCGAGCCGCTGATGCCGTAAATGGGTTTGGGCATGAAAGTCGCATGAAGTCCGTGCGACTGGGCGATGCTCTTGACGACATATTTGAAAGTCATGACATTGTCCGCGGCGGTCAGAACCTCGTCGTATTTGAAATCTATCTCATGCTGAGCCTCGGCGACCTCATGGTGGGACGCTTCTATTTCAAAGCCCATCTCCTCGAGTGCGAGGCAGATGTCACGGCGGCAGTTCTCGCCGCGGTCAACGGGGCCGAGGTCGAAATAGCCGCCCTGGTCGTGGGTCTGGGTAGTGGGCTTGCCGTTTTCGTCGATATGGAACAGGAAGAATTCGCACTCCGGACCGACATTGCACGAATAGCCCATATCCGCCGCCTTCTTTATCGCGCGGCGCAGGACATAGCGCGGGTCGCCCTCAAAGGGAGTACCGTCCGAGCAGTAGACATCGCAGATAAGACGCGCCACCTTGTGGTTCTCGGACGTGCGCCACGGGAAGATAACAAAGGTATCGTAGTCCGGGTGCAGGTACATATCCGACTCCTCTATACGCACGAAGCCCTCTATCGAAGAGCCGTCAAACATACATTTGTTGTCGAGTGCCTTTTCGAGTTGGCTGCGGGTTATTGCGACATTCTTGAGCGAGCCGAGAATATCGGTAAATTGCAGGCGTATAAAGCTGACATTTTCTTCGTCCGCTATCCTCAATATATCTTCCTTTGTGTATTTCATAAGCGACCGCCTTTCGGGCATTTTAATGTTGCGGCAGGTACCGCAGCTGATTTTCATTATATCAGCTTTTTTACTATTGTCAAGGCGCGCCGGAGTGCTATAATACAATGTAAAGACAGCAAGGAGGCTTCAGCTATGATTATAGATATGCACACCCACTGTTTCCCCGACCCGCTCGCGAAAAAGGCTATGCCAATGCTCGCCATGCGCTCGGGCAACCCTTGTCCGGCATTCGACGGCACGGCGTCGGGACTCAGAGAGAGCGTCATTTCCGGCGGTGCCGATAAGGCAGCGGTGCTCAATATTGCGACAAACGCGCATCAGCAGACGAAGGTCAACGACTTCGCCATCTCGCTGCTCGGCGACGATGTTCTCATCCCGTTCGGCAGCGTCCATTTCGAGAGCCCGGACGCGCTGAGCGAGCTCGACAGGCTGCACGACGCGGGCATAAAGGGAATCAAGCTGCATCCCGACTATCAGGGCTTCTTCGCGGACGACGAGAGGATGTTCCCGATATATGAAAAGATAGGCTCGCTCGGCATGATAACGGTCTTTCACGCCGGAGTCGATATCGGAGTTCCCGACCCCGTTCACTGCACCCCGCAGATGCTCAAAAAGATACTTCCGCGATTCGGCGGCGCGCCCGTCATAGCCGCGCACATGGGCGGATTCCTGCTCTGGCGCGAGGCGGCGGAGCTGCTCGGCGGAACGGGAATATATATCGACACTGCGTTTTCGTCCGGTTCGGTGCCGCCGCCGTGGGCAAAGGAGAGCATTGCGGCGTTCGGCGCAGATCATGTCCTCTTCGGCTCGGACAATCCCTGGAGCGCGACCGGGCGCGAGCTCGCCTTCGTCCGCTCGCTCGGTTTGTCAGAAGAAGAAACCGAGTTCATCCTCGGCAGGAACGCCGAAAGACTGCTCGGTCTTTGAATCATTTTAATATTATATCTTTCACATCGGCAAGAGTACCGACTATCCAGTCTGCTCCTGCCGTTTTGAATTCATTCTCGTCACCGTAGCCGCCCTCGAGCACGCCGATGCATTTGAGTCCGACGCCGTGCGCGCCGTCGATATCAAAGCTCCTGTCCCCGACCATAACGGCATCCGTGAGATTCTCCACTCCGAGTCCGTTGACAGCGCGGGAGATTATAACTGTTTTGTCCGCGTGCGGCTCGCCGAACGTTGCACCGGAGACGAAGTCGAACAGGTCGGATATCCCGAAATGCTCGAGTATACGATTTATAAAAAGCTCCGGTTTTGAAGAGCCGACAGCCGTTTTCACTCCCGCCGCTTTCAATTCGCGCAGGGTCGAAAGCGTGCTCGGGAAGAATTCGAGTTCATATATACCTTTTGTCGAATAGTATTCGCGGTATTTTTCGACCGCCTCGTGACAGCGTTCGCTGTCGAGTCCGCACTTGACGGAAAAGCTCGTCTCGAGCGGAGGCCCTATAAAATATTTCAGCGTCTCGCTGTCAAGCTCCGGCTCGCCCATGCTGCGCAGGGCATACTGCACGGAGGCAAACACGCCCGCGCCTGTATCGGCAAGCGTGCCGTCAAAATCAAAAATTGCATAACGGAACATGGTTCTACCTCTTTCGGTTTGATAGAGCTATGATAACATAAAACATTTTGATTTACAACCGAGTTAGCGTGTGATATAATTTTAAGTTATAAAGGTTATATATACTTATAATCCGTCTCCGGAAAGGAAGTAGAAAAAATATGGAATACCGTTTTTCCGATAAAATAGCGTCGCTCAAGCCCTCCGCTATCAGAGAGGTGCTCAAGGCAACAAGCGTGCCGGGCATGATCCCGTTCGCCGCAGGCAACCCCGCTCCCGACGCATTCCCCGTCGCCGAGGTTCAGGAGATAGCCGCAGATATACTCAAGAACCGCCCGATAGACGCGCTCCAGTACGGCGTGACTGAGGGCTACCCCGAGCTTATCAGCCTGATAAAAACAAGAATGAAATCAAAATACGGCATTGGCCGCGACTTTGATTCGATTATAATCACGAGCGGCGCGCAGCAGGTCATGGATCTTTCGACCAAAGTTCTCTGCAACGAGGGTGATGTCGTTATCTGCGAGAGCCCGTCGTTCATCGGCTCGCTCAACTGTTTCCGCTCATATAACGCGAAGCTCGTCGGCGTGCCCGTCGATGCGGACGGCATGAATATCGAGGCTCTTGAAAAGGCTCTTGACGAGAACCCGAACGCCAAAATGATATATACTATTCCGAACTTCCAGAATCCCGCGGGCGTTACGATGTCGCTCGAGAAGCGCCGCAAGCTCTATGAGCTCGCCAAGGCACACAATGTTATGATTCTCGAGGATAACCCCTACGGCGATCTGCGCGTTGCGGGCGAAGATGTTCCGAATATAAAGAGCTTCGACGAGGACGGAATCGTCATTTATTCCGGCTCGTTCTCGAAGATTCTCGCGCCCGGCATCCGTATCGGCTTCACGGTCGCTCCCGCGCCTGTAGTCGCGAAGATGACCGTCGGCAAGCAGGCGGTCGATGTTCACACGACCCAGCTGATGCAGATGATAGTCGCCGAGTGGATGAAGAGATACGATGTTGACGAGCACATCGAGAAGATAAGAAAGATATACCGCAGAAAGCTCAATCTCATGTGCGATATGATAGACAGCGAGCTTGGCGACGCAGTCAGCTATGTCCGTCCCGAGGGCGGTCTGTTCATCTGGTGCGAGCTGCCCGAGGATGTTGACGCGCTTGAGTTCGTCAAGAAATCCGCCGAGAACATGGTCGCGCTCGTCCCCGGCACCGCGTTTTTGACCGATGTCAACGGAAAGAGCAACGCCGTCAGATTCAATTTCTCGACCCCAGCGGACGACAAGATTGTCGAGGGCATGAAGATCCTCGGCAGGGTGCTCAAAGAAATGAGAGGAGAATAACATATATGGAAAATCAGACTCCCGAACGCCGCCAGCGCGTTCTCAGCGCAATCCAGCCGACTGCGATTCCGACCCTCGGCAACTATCTCGGTGCTCTGCGCAACTGGAAAGCGATGAGCGACGACTATGACTGCGTCTACGCCGTTGCCGACCTGCACGCGATAACCGTCAGACAGGATCCCGCGACTCTCAGACGCCAGACCATGGAGGCTTTTGCGCTCCTGCTCTCGATAGAACTCGACCCGGACAAGAACGTCGTGTTCGTCCAGAGCCATGTCAATACCCACGCCCAGCTCGCGTGGATTCTCGACTGCTACACCCAGTTCGGCGAGGCCTCGAGAATGACCCAGTTCAAAGACAAATCCCAGAAGCACGCGGACAATGTCAATGTCGGTCTCTTCGCCTATCCCGTGCTCATGGCTGCGGACATCCTGCTCTATCAGGCAAACTATGTGCCCATCGGCGAGGATCAGAAGCAGCATCTTGAGATAACCCGCAACATAGCCGAGCGCTTCAATGGAATATACGGCAACACGTTCACTATTCCCGAGCCGTTTATCGGCAAGGTCGGCGCGAGAATAATGTCGCTGCAGAACCCGAATCAGAAGATGTCGAAATCCGACCCGAACCCGAAGGCTTCCGTCTCCATTCTTGACGAGCCCTCGGTTATTATGAAGAAGTTCAAGAGCGCGGTCACGGACTCCGAAGCCGTTGTCAGATACGGCGAGGGCAAGGACGGCATCAACAACCTGATGTCCATTTATTCCTGCTGCACCGGAGCTTCGTTCGGCGAGATCGAGCGCGAGTTCGAGGGCAAGGGCTACGGCGACTTCAAAACAAAGGTCGGCGAGGCTGTTATAGAAGAGCTCACCCCCGTGCGCGAGAACTTCAACCGCATCGTAAACGACAAGGCATATCTCACCGAATGCATGGCAAAGGGCGCCGAGACAGCACAGCGCATCTCCGAGCGCACGCTCAACAAGGTCATGAAAAAGGTCGGTTTTCTGCTCAAGTAAACAAATTCCACCAAAAAGAGCGTCCTTCGGGGCGCTTCTTTTGTTACTTTCCAAGAAGTTGCATATTTTTTGAATATAACTCTTGATTTTCTGAATAATCGTTGTATAATATGTGCATACGATGAATACGGAGGTATTTAACATGAAAGAGATCAAAAAAGTTGTGCTCGCCTATTCCGGCGGACTTGACACATCGATAATAATCCCGTGGCTCAAAGAGAACTACAACAACTGCGAGGTCGTTGCCGTTTCAGCCGACGTCGGCCAGGGCACGGAGCTCGACGGACTCGAGGAGAAGGCTCTCAAGACCGGCGCTTCCAAGCTCTATATTGAAGATCTTAAAAAGGAGTTCGTCGAGGACTACATCTTCCCGACTTTGAAAGCCGGCGCCGTATACGAGCGCGACTATCTGCTCGGCACCTCGTTTGCCCGCCCGATAATCGCGAAGAGACTCGTTGAAATAGCCAAGGCCGAGGGCGCAGACGCTATCTGCCACGGCTGCACGGGCAAGGGCAACGATCAGGTGCGTTTCGAGCTCGCGATAAAGGCTTTCGCGCCCGATATGCAGATAATCGCTCCCTGGCGTATCTGGAACATCAAATCCCGTGAGGAGGAGATAGAATACGCCGAGGCTCACAATATCCCGCTCAAGATAAACCGTGAGACGAACTATTCAAAGGACAAGAACCTCTGGCACCTTTCGCACGAGGGTCTCGACCTCGAGGATCCCGCAAACGAGCCGCAGTACAACAAGCCCGGCTTCCTTGAGATCGGTCAGTCACCCGAGCAGGCTCCCGACAAGCCGACCTATATCACAATAAGCTTCGAAAAGGGCGTTCCCGTTGCCGTTGACGGCGAGAAGATGGACGGCGTTACCATGATCGAGAAGCTCAACAAGATCGGCGGCGAAAACGGCGTCGGACTTGCGGATATCGTCGAGAACCGCCTTGTCGGCATGAAGTCAAGGGGCGTTTACGAGAATCCCGCAGGTGCCATCCTCTACAGGGCTCACGAAGTCCTCGAGACTCTGACCCTCGACAGGGACACCATGCACTACAAAGAGCAGGTCGCTCTGCGCTACGCCGAGCTTGTCTACTTCGGCCAGTGGTTCACTCCCCTCAGGGAGGCTCTCGCCGCTTTCGTTGACAAGACTCAGGAGCGCGTCACCGGCGACGTCAAGCTCAAGCTCTACAAGGGCAACATAATAAACGCGGGCACCACCTCGCCCTATTCGCTCTACAGCGAAGCTTTCGCGACCTTTGACGAGGACGATGTCTACGATCAGAAGGACTCCGCAGGCTTCATCAACCTCTTCGGTCTGCCGATAAAGGTCAAGGCCATTCTCGACGCCGAGAGAGAGGCAAAGGCATGAAGCTCTGGGCGGGACGCTTCAGCAAAGAAGCCGATAAAAAGACCAACGATTTCAACTCCTCGATAAAAACGGACAGCCGCATGTTCAACGAGGATATCGACGGCAGCATCGCCCACGCATCGATGCTCGCCGCAAAAGGGATAATCTCCGAGGAGGACTGCAAGAAAATTCTTGCGGGACTCTCGGACATCCGAAACGACATTATCTCGGGCGAGCTGATGATAGACCCCGACACCGAGGATATCCACACTTTTATCGAAGGCGAGCTTACCTCGAGAATCGGCGATGCGGGCAAAAGACTCCACACCGGGCGCAGCAGAAACGACCAGGTTGCCGTTGACATAAGGCTCTATCTCAAAAAGGATGTGCCGCAGGTCACGGGGCTCATAAACGGACTTATTGACGCTCTCGACGGCAAGGCTAAAGAATACGCCCACTGCATCATGCCGGGCTACACGCATCTTCAGCGCGCTCAGCCGATAACTTTTTCGGCGCACATCGGCGCATATATCGAGATGCTCCGCCGCGACCTCGGACGCTTTGAGGACGCCGCGGGCAGGATGAACTACTCCCCGCTCGGCTCGGGTGCGCTCGCAGGAACGACATATCCCATCGACCGCGCCATGACCGCAAAGGCACTCGGGTTCGACGGTTATATGCCCAACACCCTTGACGGCGTATCGGACAGAGACTTCTGCCTCGAGCTGCTCAGCGCGTGCTCGATACTCATGGTTCACATCTCTCGCCTGTGCGAAGAGATAATCATGTGGTGCTCGTGGGAGTTCAAATTTACCGAGCTCGACGACGCTTTTTCGACAGGCTCGAGCATCATGCCGCAGAAGAAGAACCCCGATCTCGCGGAGCTCGCGCGCGGCAAGGCGGGGCGTGTTATAGGCGACCTCTGCGGACTGCTCACGACGATGAAGGGTCTGCCGCTTGCATATAACAAAGATATGCAGGAGGACAAGGACGCAATTTTTGACGGCATGGACACAGTCAAGATGTGCCTGACGGCGCTGACTCCGATGATAGCGACGATGAAGATGATTCCCGAGAACATGAGAAAGGCGGCCGCCGGCGGATTCATAAATGCTACAGACTGCGCCGACTTCCTCGTTTCAAAGGGCCTGCCGTTCCGCGATGCCTATAAAGCGACGGGCGAGCTCGTTGCACTTTGCATCAAAAAAGGCACGACGCTCGAGGAACTGCCGATAGACGAATACAAAAGCATCTGCCCGCTTTTCGACGAGGGCGTGTACGATGCGATAAACCTTGAAAACTGCGTAACAAGACGCGGAATGTAAAAATTAAATCAACAGCCGGAGATTTTCTCTCCGGCTGTTTTGCTTTTGTGCCGCTGATTCAAGCTTTCATTTCATACTGCACAAACCGACCGCACCGTAAGATTTTTGCAACCTTACATCATGCCCGGTGCGTCTAGTCGTCGCACCCTACAAGTACAAAAACAGACCGGGTCTCCCCGGTCTGCTGTTATTTTTTTACTGTTTATGCGGGCTGAGGGAAGTATTTTCCGATAAGCTCCAGCAGCTGTTGGAACGCATCGTAATACCCCTGAGCGCCGACACACTCATAGAGCGCATCGCTTATAAATTTGCTTATCGCCTCGCCGACTGCGCTCAGCTTCTCTTTATTCTCGTTCGGAGCCTCGCGCTCGCCGATTTTTATCAATATATTTTCGAGTCTCTGCTGCGCGTGCTCGGTCGCCGCAGGATCGACCACGGTGTTGTCGAGCATCGCATTGCACTCTTCGAGCGCCGCGTCAAGCTCTACCGCATCCTCGGACGAGAGCGTGCTCCTGTCTATCTCCTGCGCCGGTTTCATCAGATTGTTCACTAAATCTTTCGTATTCCTGCCGATGTTGAACTGCGGGAACCTGTCGGGCATGGAATAGACATCCTTAAACTCGCGATTAGTCAACAGCTCGATCGTAAGCTTCATTATAACATCGTTCGAGCCGGTCTTTTCGTGATCCTGACCCTTGAAATAGAAGGTGTGGTCGGGAAGCAGACCCACCGACGCGTCAACAACTCCGTCGGGCGAAATATGATTGTGCACCTCGTTCTTGCAGCGGGTACCCTGCTGGACATAGTCCTCGCCGAGGGTCTCGCCTATCTTCGCGAACTTCGCGCCCATGGAGGTCGACTCCGCGTGGATTATCCCGTCCGCGTTGCTCTTGTCGTATGAGGGCACAAGGCAATAGAGCTGATAGTCATAGTCAACTATATCAAAGACCTCGGCTCCGGCGGCGCGCATCTTTTCAATATTCGCGAATCTGTTGACCTGCGCGTGATGATATACTTCGACCTGCCTGCGCATCTCCGCATTCTCTTCTCCGGGCAGGACGCGCGATACTGCTTCGTCATAGTATGCCTCGGGCACGAGCGACCACATTGTGGTGCAGTTGCGAAGAATAACATTCGTCAGCCCGTCAACCGTCGCGTCGAGCGTATCGAGCAAAATCTGCTTGGGTATCATTCTTATAACGGCGTTGAGCAGATAGCCCTCCGCGCCGCCGACAAGATTCGGCAGCAGGTTCTTGTAGAGCATCTCGTCCGAGGTGCTGAGCCTGCCGAGATAGATATCGCCGACTATGTTAGATCCGTCGAGCGCGGGGACGATATACACCACGCGGTCGAGGCTCGGATAGAGCTCCGGATAGCGGTCGAACAGGCTGTTTGCGATAGTGCCGCCGAGACTTATCGCCACGACATTTATCTTGTCGTGACCCGTCTCACGCTTTATCTGACCGATGAAATTATAGAGCTCATCGGTTATCTCGCTGTTGTTGCCGAACGAATTGTAGGCGAAATAATAGAGATGATCCTCGCCTGCGACTTTCGAGAAGCCGTCTATCGGCACGTTGCCGTATATCTCCTCTTTATCTTCGTCGGAACATTTTGCAACGCTCTGCGGATATTTCTTGACTCTGACATCATAGACATTCTTGCCATTCGAGTCAAAAGCGTTGACATAGAGAGTACCCTCGAGCGTCTTTCTGAATGACTCGACAAAGCCGTCATCGCGCTGGGTGACGAGCATCTTGACGAGCGGCCAGAGCAGATTTTTTATAATATATTTAGTATTCGCGTATATCGGCCAGCCGGTTATCTGCTTGCCGTCCTCATCGACCGCTATCTCGTCGTTCTCATAGAGATAGGTCTTGGACTGACCTATGCCGTGGATAACAACCGTCGGGCTGTATTCGCAGGTTCCGCCGCATTCGGTCAGGGTGCCGGGCTTTTTCGCCTTCGCGGGCTCTGCTTTTTCGTTTTTCTGAGTGAGCGCCGCAGCGAGTCCCGATTCGTCGGCGGACGACACGGTTTCATGCTTTGCGCCGCCGTAAGATGCGGCGGATATGCCGGTCGAGAAAACAATAGCCGCGCAGAGTATCATCGCGGCTATTCTCCTGACTGACTTCATTTTAAAACACCGTCCTTTAAAAAGATACGGCGAACTCCGAAGATGGGGTTCGCCGTAAATAAAACTTCAGATCAGATAACGGAAGCTATGAATTTGATAAGGAACTTGATAACCACGCGGGCAACATCGGAATAGCCCTGGCTGCCTATCGTCTTGAGAGCGATGAGGCTGAGCACGCAGCAGACCTTCTCGAGCGCATATGCCGCCTTTGAAGTCTCCTTTGCGGGCTCGCGCTGACCGAGCTCGACGAGGATATTCGTCAGTCTCTCTTTCGCGGCATCCGCCTTTGCGGGATCGGCTATAGTCATGTTGAGTGCGTCTTCGCCCTGCGCGATAGCGGCGTCAAGCTCGGCTATCTGCTCGGCACTCGGACGCTCCTCTGCGGGCATTTCGTCGATTTTCGCTCTGTAAGCCTTTGCATCGGGCAGGAGCCAGCGTCTTATTTCCTTCGTGCGGCAGGTGCCGTTATACTGCGGCCAGACATCGGGCTTGGAGTGAACATCCTTGAGCTCGGAATCGGTAAACAGCGCGCAGGCGAGAGTCAGAACAACGTCGTTGTTGCCCGCCTCGTGGTGCTGACCGATGAATATCCATGTGTTGTCCGGGAGGACTGCCGTGGAGGCGTCTATCGAGCCGTCAACGGACATATATCCTCTCTTTGCGGGCTTGTAGCTGTCGGGCAGCTTCTGTCCGGGGGCGGCACCTGTTGCGCCCATGGTGGTCGATGAGAGCTGGATGATACCGTCGGAGTTGGTGTCAAGCGCACTCTTGATGATGCTGAAGTAGCTGTATTCGATATCGCCGAAAGCGAGGTTCGCGCCGGCTATTGAGTCTATCTTAACGCCCGCCGCGTGAGCCTCGAGGACATTCTTTCTGAGGTTGAGCTGAGCCTGATGATAGCGGTCGGTCTTCGCCTTGAGGACTGCGTGATCCTTGTCAGTCAGATACTTTTCGCAGAGAGCGTCATATCTGTCGGACGGGACGAGCGCCCAGAACTGTGGGCAGTTTACGAGCAGAGTCTCGGAAAGACCGTCCATAGCGGCGGTCAGGGTGTCTCTGAACACCTGGCGCGGGATTATTCTGATAACAAGATTGAGAAGATAGCCGAGGGAGGCGGTGTCGCTGCCCTCCGCGATTATTCTCGGGATATACTCATGATAGAGGAACTCGTCGTCGATTCTGAAGCCTGCTTCGCCTCTGGTGAGGAAGTCGGCGATTATCTCGGAGCCGTCGGTCGCGGCAACGGCGTTGACGACCTGGTTGATATCCTTGTAGCCGTAAGCGTCAAGATATGCGGTGAAGATAGTTCCGCCGAGGCTGACGTTGAGAAGATTTACCTTGTCGTGTCCGGTCGCCTTCTTGACCTGCTGGATATATTCGTTGAGGTTCGCGGCGGAGTCCATGGGGCTGCCGACGAGGTTGAATGTGAAGAAATAGACATGATCCTCGCCGATGATATTGGTCAGCTTCTGCATGGGGATCATTCTGTATGCCCAGTCTCTCGTGTCCTTATCCATGTCGGCGAGAGAACCGTATTTCTCGGTCTTGAGGTTGTTTATCGGGTTGCCCTCATTGTCGCACTTCTGAATGGAGAAGAGATCGCAGACGGTCTCATAGACTGCCTTGGGGAAGCCGCTGTCCGTCTGGGTGGCGAGCATTTTTATAAGCGGCCACGCGAGCTTTTTGAGGATGACGGTGACAAGATTATCCGTATCAAGGATAAGCAGCGTTCCGCCTATGCGTTTGCCGTCCTTGTTGAGCACGGGCTCGTCGTTCTCGTCATAGAGATAGGTGGGCGAATGGTTGATGCCGGGGACCACCACGACGGGCGCATGTCCGCAGTCGCCGTTATGGCAGTTTGCATGGGTTCCGCTCTCTTCTGCGGCGTCGGCAAGCGTATCAACGGCCTTTGCTATCGACGCATCGGACGATGCGGACGCGGGGGCTGCGGAGACGCAGGTAAACGCCGAGAAAGCCATGATGAGCGCGAGCACAAGGGCTACGGTCGATTTCATCTTCTTCATAGTTTTTCTCCTGTTCTTGATATGTATTGTCTTATTGCTTATAATCGGCAAACTGAGGGTGTTCGGGCATGGTGAACACGTCTATCGGCTCATCGGAAGAGGCTATCTTCGCAACGAGATCGAGCAGATTTTTATTCTCGGCGGCCTGTTCGTGCTCCATATTATAATAGAACCATGTCCTGTCCGGCACGGCGGCAGACGCCGCATTGATATCCGAGCGCGGGGATATGAAATCAACGGGTTCGCCGCGCCCCGGGCTGAGCGTCCGTCCGGGCGGCGCACACTGCGCGCCCATCGACGCCGAATATGTCGGGACTATTGTATCTGAAGTCAGACTGTCGGATGCCGCTATCGGCGCTAACCGCTTGCCGCAGCCGCAGATATTATAAAATTCAACCGAGCGCTCCTGTTCGCGCCGGACGAGTTCTTTTATATTCCGCCTGACACGCCAGTGGCGGTCGGTCACGGCGCGCATTGAATCATGCGCGGAGTCGCCGAGATACTTATCACGAAGCGCGGGATAGCGCTCCGAGGGGATTATTCCCCACATCGCAGAGCTGTTGACAACAACGCTCTCGCACGCCGCGCGAACCAGTGCCCTGACCGCGCCATCCGCGACTTTCTTTGGCATCATATGCATCAGTTTAGATATTTTTTCCGCCTCGCGCCGGCTCAGAAGCATTTCGAGCAGCGCGTCGCAGTCCTCTGTATTGATATCCCCTGCGACAAGGTCGGCGGCGATATCCGAGCCGTCATACGCCGGGACAACGCCGATAACGCGCTTGACATCCTGATCCGCGCCGTACATCTCAAAGTACATCTCCGCTACGGTCGCGCCCATGCTCACGGGAATCAGATCGACCTTTTCGCACTGCCTCTGTTCTTTGACCATCGCGATAAATTCGCGCAGCAGACGGGCATTTTCGTCCGCCCTGCCGAAGATATCATACGCGAAGAAATAAAGATTCTCTTCGCCGATAATATCCGCGAGCGCATTGAGGGGCACCATCTTATATATGTATCTCTTCTCGCCGGCGGTGCATTCGCCGACGGGACAATAATAGCAGACAACCTCGGCTCTGACTTTTCTCATGGAGTCGGGCGTGCAGCTGAGCGGTTCGAGCATCACGCGCACAGCCTTGTCGAGCGCCGCAGTAAAGCCGCAGTCACGCCGAAGAAGCATCATCCGCGCGGCGGACGGGGCGACCGACTTGACGAGCGCGTCTATATCGGGATCGAACGGCCAGAGATTGCGAATCTTTTCGCCGTTTTCGTCCGTCTCTATCACCCGCGACTGCCCTATGCCCGGTATTATTATGCACGGACGGTATCCGTGCGCTGATTCTGAGTTCATGTGAGTTTCCACCGTTTCGGTTATTCAACCGAACTTGATTTTAGAATCATTTTACTAAAAAATTAGGAAAATTTCAACATAAAAGTGCAATAAAAATGTAAAAAAATAGTTTTGTTCGCATAAAGCATTGACAGCAAAAAATGCATTTGCTATAGTTATTGTGCTGTTTTGCGACAGAAGTTATATAAAAGCGACAGAATAATGCATATCCACTTCATATCCAACGATATTTTATCTGCCCGTATTTATATGCTCCGTTATCATTACTGCCATTTGTCCGTACCACAGTTGGGAAGGTACAGATAAAAATAAAAAATATGGAATGGAAAAACATGTTTGACAAGAAGAATTTTATCAAAATTGTAATTGCCGTCTGCACCATTTTTTCGGCGCTTATCGGCGCACTGACCGGTAAACTTGACAAGCCGGCCGCTCCCCCCGAGGGTGCTACGCTGGTCAGCGACAAGAATATCGTGCTCACCGATGCAATTACAAAGGCTCAGGGCCTGACAAACGACGGAGAGTATTTTTATTTCAGCGGCAAAACAACCCTGACAAAAATGGCTCTCGACGGCGAGACAACCGTAATTAAGAAGGTAGCCGCTATCCCCGTCGAGCTCACCGCCAAATACAACAGCAACCATCTCGGCGGTCTCTCCTACTACAACGGCAAGATCTATGCCGCGCTTGAAGACAACCAGTTCTATAAGCATCCGCTTATCGCAGTTTATGATGCGGAGACTCTTGAGTACACCGGCGAGTTCTTTGAGGTCAGCAACCAGTCCCACATGGCATGGTGCGCTGTCAACCCCGAGGACGGACTCATCTACACCTCCGATTGGTCGAACGCCACTCAGCTCAACGTTTATTCCGTTGACGGTTTTGAGTATGTAAAGACCATCGAGCTGTCCGCTCCCATCGACAGAGTCCAGGGTGCAGAGTTCTACAAGGGCACTCTCTATCTCTCCAGCGATGTTAAGAACGACACTAAGCCGATTCTCGCTATAGACGTTTCCACAGGCGTTGTCTCCACAGCATTCAACACCAACATCGGTAAGGGCTTTGAGGCCGAAGACGTCACCATTCTTCCCATGGACGACGGTTCCCTGTTCCACATCATTGCGGCAGGCAAGTCTCGCCTCAATATCCATTTCAGCCACTACTCCATCGACGAGTAAGGCTGCCTGACAGCTAAAACAAAAACGCAGTTTCGGTCAAGGCCGTTACTGCGTTTTTTTATTTTTACGATTGACATATCACTCTGTTTTTGCTAAGTTATAATCAGAACGGCAACAAACAGGAGGTTTTCATATGCAGTATATAGAAATTCTCGGAAAAGCCGCAGCCGTCATGCGCCGCCTCGCCGCACTCACTCTCGCGGCGTTCATGACTTTTCTCTCTGTGCTGACTCTCGGGATAGACGCACTCTCCGCGGGCAAGAGACACCCCGAGGTGTCAAAGGTCAATGTATTGCTTATCGGCGCGGCGGAGCGCTCGCAGGGCATAACGACAGACGGCAAATACTACTATTTCAGCTCGAAATGGGGGCTGACGAAATCGGAGCTCGACGGCAAGACGCGCGTCAAGTCGAACCCGCTCGCCATCCCGAAAAAGCTCAAGGACGAATACGGCCTCGCGCACATAGGCGGCATCAGCTACTCAAAAGCCGACAACTGCATCTACGCCGGACTCGAGGACAGCAAGGTCTGGAAATATCCCGTCGTCGCAGTCTATGACGCGGACACGCTGAAATTCACCGGCAGATATTATATTCTCGACAACACCCGTCACACGCGCGGACTGCCGTGGGTCACGGTCGACAACGACAACGGTCTGCTCATCGCCCTCGACCATTCAAAAAACGCAAACGAGCTGATTTTCTATGACATAGCGGACAATATGAAATATGTCAAGACAGTAAAGCTCAGCGAGACGGTCAGGCGCATTCAGGGCGCGGAGATGTACAAAGGCATGCTCTACGCCGCGACAAACGACGACACTCAGGCAATATATAAAATCGATCCCGTCAGCGGCGAGGTTTCAAAATATTTCGACCGCAACCTAACAAAAGGCAGCGAGGGCGAGGGCATCACGGTTCTCGAGACTGAAGACGGTGCAGTGTTCCACGCGATAGACATGGGTCCGCTATTCATCAATGCCTTCATCCGCAGCTACGCGCCGGTTGAAGAGGGATAAATAAAAAGCCGAACATTATATAAAAAAGTGCAGCCCGGTTATCCCGCAGCTGCACTTTTAGCTTTTTATTTAATACACGACCGCATCGTCGGCGGTAAAGCCGCCGAGCGAATTTTCTTTCACCTGGATACATACAAAAGTTATTCCGGAATCCGCCGCAGCAGAGAACTGTCTTTCGGCGCAACTCTCAGCCAGTCGCCCTCGGCGAGAGCCACTTCCTCGCCGTCGATAACGGCTTTGCCCTTGCCGGAAATAACGCCGTATATCTCTTCGTTGCTCTTGTGCGAATTGACGAACGGAACGCCTGCGCCGCCATCGGTCTGCTCGTCGTTTATTGTTTCAAAGACGTCGCCTCAAGCGGAAGCTACGGCATACCGGAGATTCTGTCGGTGCTGCTGATAATCGTCCTGCACAAATGGAAGAAAAACACGCTGCTGAGCATCGGCGGCGGCACCGCGCTCTATATGCTGCTCGTGCAGACGGTGTTCAAATAATCAGGTGCGCCACTGATATTTTTGAAGATCGACTCTGCCGGATTCATCAAATTCCACGCCCTCCTCTTCGAGGAGGGTCTTTTGCATATCCTCACCGCCGAACGCGAACGCGGAGGAAGTCTCGCCCAGGCGGTTTACTACCCTGTGGCACGGAATAACGCCCGGCTCAGGGTTGACATGCAGAGCATAGCCGACGACGCGCGACCAGCGCGGATTGCCGGCGAGAGTCGCTATCTGCCCGTAAGTCGCAACGCAGCCGCGCGGGATTTTTCGTACAACATCGTATATCAATTCGAATGTGGTTTTCATCTCAATCACCCGAAATTATTTTAACTTATTCTACGCCTGAAATGCAATAAAAAAAAAGACGATGACAGCAAAAGCTGTTACCGTCTCTGAAAAGAAAACAGCCTTCCTATTGGAAAGCTGAATTCACAAATGTCGGCGTCGACTTATCTTCCCGGGAGGCTGCCCTCCGAGTATTGTCAGCACGAGTGAGCTTAACTACCGTGTTCGGAATGGGAACGGGTGGACCCTCATCGTTATAGGCACCGACTTCGGAGCGATTTTTGTATGACCGCTCTCTCAAGTGCTCGACTATAATACAACATCCCGCGACAAAAGTCAAGGGCTTTTTCAAACTTTTTTAAAAAATCTTAAACTTTTTTGCACACCTCGGTTATCTCGCCGATATAAATGCGGTGATAGTCGCCGTTATGATAGTTTTTCTCTATCTCGGGCACCAAAAACTTCGACGGATCCATATCCGCAAAAGCTATCTTTTTGCAGGCTATAATTAAATTCGCCTCTTCAAACGCCACGCTCCCGCCAAGCGCTACAGCACTCAAGCTGCACTCTTTAGCCTTGTCATAGTCGCGCCCGCTCTTCGCGCCGCAGAAGGAGAGCGCCTTTTTATATTCGCCGCCAAAAAACGAGAGCGTAAAATTGCCGTACTTCTCCATGAATTCATATGTGTATCTCTGCGGGCGCACGAAAACCGCGACAACATCCTTGCCCCACAGCTCGCCTGTCATGCCCCAGCTGACGGTCATGGTATTATAATCACCCGCTTTGCCGGCGGTCAGCAGCGCCCAATCGTCCCTGATAAGGCGCGTGAAGCTGTCTTTTATATCGCAGATATCAATTTTTTCAAAGCTCATGCAAATACCCCTTTTCTCGCTTGATTCTTCTCTGTAATTGACCGAAGTTTAGAAATATGTTATACTTATGTTATAATTACAAATAATAGAAATTCAATTAACATAAACGGAGCGTTCAGAAAAATCTGCGGTTCCCGCACATATATTATATGCCGCTTTTTGCGCGATGCAAGATTTTTCTTTGCGGTGCCGGATGAAAGAGAAAGGAATTGATGTTATGCCGGAGCAGAACATACCGGAGATCAAGGGAAGTCTCAGAGACTTCATGCTCAAAGTTCCCGAGCCGATTTATCGCTGCAGCGGAATCAAAATACTCGGTAGACGGATTAAGTCGGTGCTTTTTTCGACCGACGCGAGCATCATCAGAAACACTAACGCGGACGCGGTCATCGCAGTCTATCCGTTCACCCCTCAGCCCGTGATAACCCAGGCTGTCATGGTGGCGGCGGATGTGCCGGTCTTTGTCGGAGTCGGCGGAGGACTGACGCAGGGTCACAGAGTCGTCAACCTCGCCCTGCACGCCGAGTTTCAGGGCGCGATAGGCGTTGTCGTCAACGCGCCGACGAGAAACGAGACGATAAAAGAGCTGCACAGAACTATAGACGTGCCGATAGTTGTTACCGTGCTCAGCGAGGACGAGGACATTCAGGGGCGCATCGACGCTGGCGTCAGCATCCTGAACATATCAGCAGCCGGCAGAACGCCGCAGGTCGTGCGCAGCATCAGGGAGCGCTTTCCGGATATCCCGATAATCGCGACAGGCGGTCCGACGGAGGAGAGCATACTTGCCACCGTCGAAGCGGGAGCGAACGCAATAACCTGGACTCCCCCGTCAAACGGCGATGTGTTCAAAGACATTATGGACAAGTACCGCCACGGCGAACCCCACCCGGATTTTTAATCGAATCAGCCGCCCGGAGAGATACTCCGAGCGGCTTTTTTCACATGACTCAGTACAACTAAAATAAACCGCCGTCGGAACTGATACTTCCGGCGGCGATATTTATATTATCTTGCTTTTAATCGGCGGAGAATACTTTCAACGCGGTCGTGTATACAGCACCGGCATTAACTTCAGCTTTATTTTATCAACAGTCTCTTTACTTTTATCTCGCCGTCCGATACTTCGCCCATGCCGAGGAATTCGTTTCCCGGCGCAATGACGCGCACAAGCTCGTTTTCCTGCGGGGCTTTGAGATAGAGCCGCTCAAGGCTCAGCTCGCCGCCGTTTCTGAATCTCCGCGCCTGCGGCTCGGTGACGGTCACGAATCTGTAAGAGTCGAGAGCCTGCTCGATCGGGATAATTTTTTCTTCGATTTTGCCGCTCTGCGCGAGTTCCGCGAGCTCATCGAGGGTTATGCATCCGTCTATCGGGAATCCGTTTGCCTTTGTGCGGCGCAGCGCCGTCATAACGGCTCCGCAGCCGAGCTTTTCGCCGATGTCGGCGACGAGCGAGCGGATATAGGTGCCCGCCGAGCACTCGACGGATATTGTATATTCGCCGTTTTTTTCGTCGCAGCCAACAAGTGATATTGAAGAAATATTAACAGTCCTGCTCTCGCGCTCGACTTCTATCCCCTGCCGCGCGAGCTTATATAACCTCACGCCGTTTTGCGAGATGGCGGAATACATCGGCGGCACCTGCTCTATCGTGCCCGAAAAGCTCTGCAATGCGGATTCAAAATCCGCGCGCGAGGCGTTTACCTCCCGCGTTTCGAGCACTTCGCCGGTGATATCGAGCGTGTCGGTAACAGTGCCGAGCCTTAAAGATGCGATATACGCCTTGTCGTGTGACGGGAGCAGCTCGCAAAAGCGGGTCGCTCCGCCGAGCAGAACGGGCAGAACGCCCGTCGCCATGGGGTCGAGCGTCCCGGTGTGCCCGGTCTTTTTGACGCCCGTCATTCGGCGGACACGCGCCGCCGCAACGAACGATGTCATGCCCTCGGGCTTGTCAATGAGCAGAATCCCTGTCATGTTTTTCTCCGTTTTCAGTCGTTTATCATTGCGTCATAGAGCCTGTCGCAGCAGTGGTCGTCTCTGTAGAGGAAGAAATCCTTCATGCGCGAGGCATAGGGCTCCTGCGGGACAAAGCCGTTGTTTATATATTCTTCGAGATGGTCGAGCAGAGTGTCCGCATCCTGCGAGAACGGTCCGAAGCCGTTTTCAAGCGGCAGGTCGAGCTGCCTGTAGTTATGCGACACGCCCGCCAAAAACAGCTCATAGTCCGGCACGAAATAGAGCACGGGGCAGTTGAGATAAACGGAATCGAAAACTATCGAAGAATAGTCCGTTATCATCAGTCTGTACTCATCTATATTCGTGTCGAAGTTGTCCGTGCAGACCCTGTCGTTCTTTATATCAAACAGATGGTTGTAGCATTTGAATATCGGATGGTTCTTGAAATCGAGATAGAGATCGTTTTTCTCGAGCATATCGTGCAGTCTCTCGGAATTGAGGAACGCCGAGACCTGCTTGAAGAAATCGGACTCCATGAACACCTCGGGCAGCTCCTCGCGCTCGTTGTTGACAAGCGCGCCGATAAGGTTGCTGCGCCAAGAGGGCGAGAACACAATTCGGTTTTTCTTTTTGCCGCTGGGCTCCATGCTGTCATATCGCGGCATGCAGCTCTTTATAAGCTCGCGCTCCGCAAAGCCGTAGTTCTTCTGGAAGTTCTCTATCTCGAAGCCGCTCGACACGACGACTCTGTCTATCGAGCAATGCTCCTTGTCGTAGAGGCTTCTGAGCGACGCGTGGAGTATGCCGTGCTGGAGATAGACCAGCTCGAATTTTACAAGGTCGGCATACCAGCGGGTCGGACCCGCTCCGAAAGGCGAGACATTTGAGAGATTCGAGAACGATGTGATTATCTTGTCGCAGTTGAAATACAGCTGCTTATGAAGCTTCGAATGGAACATCACAACGTTCTTTTTCTCCTCGGGAGTGAAGCGCTCGTCGAGCTTGTCGCGGTCGCAGTCGTTGAGAATATAATAGCGCTTGACGCCGTCTTTTTTGGAGAAATCGTGCTTGAACTGATCGTATGCGTTGTCAAACACGCCGTAGCGGTCAAGATAGAGCCATATGGGGCCGCTCCCTTTAAAAGTCAGCGCAAGCAGGCGGTTATACACTATCCTCGGGTTCTTGAAGCCGAAGTAGAGCATATTGTAAAACGCCACGAGCAGTTTATAAAACGCATTGTTGAGAGCCGGAGACGAAGAGATAGTGAACACTCCGTTTTTCTCCTTATAGCGTCTGCCGTCTCTGAAGAATATTTTCTGTCCCTTGTCCTGAGTCAGCGGAACATGGGGGCCGAAATAATAAGAGAGCTTGTAAGTATTGCCGCAGGTCTCGACCTCGAGCTCGAATTTCTTCGTCTTTGTGACATCGATATCAAAGCGCATGCGCCAGAATGTGGCGGTCTTTATCCCCGCGCGGTAATATTCATAGTTCGAGTGAGTCAGTTCAATCTCCTCGCGCACGCCGTCTTTTATTATAAACACACGCGGCTTTTCGACATAGTCAAATATTATGCATTTCAGGAATGCATCCACGCGCAGAGTATCACCGAACACCTTGAACGAGTTGACGACTATCGGCACCTTGTCGGCACTGTAAACCTCCTCACCGTCATAGAGCACGCGCAGATTCTTTTTGTCCGCCGCGACACTCATCTTGTCGCAGCCCTTTATCCTGAGCAGAAAATGCTTGTGATAGAGATCCATATATGGGTGGTTGAGAATGACGCTGTCGTCGACTCTGTCGAGCAGGGCATTTATCCTACCGACTGCTCTGTCGAACTCATCTTTCGGATAGCTGTAGGGCAGCAGGATATCCTGCGTGCTCTTCCAGTTTATATCATTGATATAGAGCGACTGAAGATAAGACGGCACATGACCTTCGTATCTGCCGAACATCTCCTCCCACATAGCCATGGTGTTTTCAAAGATATAATAGGCGTAGCCTTTTTTGCCCGTTGTGCTGCCGGGGCGGCGCAGATAGAGATACTCCGGGCGGCTGCAGAAGCCGATTTTGAGCTTGTCGCTGAGAACATCGAAGCAGTATTTCTGATCCTCATGGAATGCGAGCGAGGTATCGAAAAGAACATTCTTCCCCTCGCCGAGATTCTTGACGCAGATGTTCATCGTCGTCTGCGTTATATAACAATATTCGGGATCCTCGAGGTCATAGACGCCCGTCTTTTTGAGGAGCTTGTATCTGTAGTGCAGGGCGAACTTCTGCTCGCCGTAATACGGAACTATCTTGTAGGTCACAAGATCGATCTCGTCAAAATGCCTGTCGAAGAAATCGGCGACCGTCTTGAGCGTATTGTCGGTGAGTGTATCGTCGGAGTCGAGATAGGTTATATACTGACCCTGCGAGTGCTCGATACCGAAATTTCTCGTTGCCGAAACGCCGCCGTTTTCGAGCGAGAACACCTTGAAGATATCATATTTTTCGGCATATTCTTTGCATATGCCGAGACTGCCGTCCTTTGAGCCGTCGTCTATCAGCAGAACTTCGAGTTCGTCCTTGCTTATGGTCTGCCGCAGAAGGCTGTCAAGGCACGAAGCGAGATAGTCCTCGCAGTTATAGACGGGGACGATGACGGACATCCTGTACTTAAACATCTTATACTCCTCACATCAGAATATACAAAAATTACCTGTATATTTTATCACATTTTGCGGTCTCTTTCAACCGTTTGAATCGAGCCAGGCGTTCGCCGTCCGTGCGACGCCGTTCAATGCGTGCTCGCCGAACGGATCGTCTATGCCAGCGGCGGCGCAGAGCTCCTTGAAGCTCTTCTTCCCGCCGAAGGATACAAAACGCAGATATCTCTGCCACGCATCTTTATAATCTTTTTGGCTCAGCGACCAGAATTCGAGCGCCGCAGTCTGCGCGAGGCAGTAGTCGATATAATAGAACGGATAGAGATAGATGTGAAGCTGTCTCTGCCAGCCGCGTCCGTTTGAATAGAAATCGACATCGCCGAAGTCCATATACGGGCGGTACTTTCGCTCGAGTGCGAGCCACTTTTCGTTTCTCTCTGCGGGAGTCAGCTCCGGCGAGTCATAGACAATGTGCTGGAACTCGTCAACCATCGTGCCGTAGGGCAAAAAGACCAGTGCGCTCTCAAGATGCACAAAGCGCGAGCGCACGGCATCCGAGCCGTAAAACAGCTCGTGCCACGGCCACGCAAAGAATTCCATGGACATCGAATGGACTTCGCATGACTCCATAGTCGGGCTTATCTGATCGCAAAGCTCCATCTTGTCTCTGACGCTGTAATAGGCGAACGCGTGACCCGCCTCGTGGGTGAGCACATCGACATCGCCCGAAGTGCCGTTGAAATTCGAGAAGATGAACGGCGACTTGTATTCGAGTATCTCCGTGCAGTAGCCGCCCGCAGCCTTGCCCTTTGCGCTCAGGACATCCATGAGGGCGTTGTCATACATAAAGTTTATGAACTCCCCCGTCTCGGGGCTCATCTGCTCATACATTTTCTTTCCAGCGGCGAGGATATCCTCGGACGAGCCGTCGGGCTTCGGGTTGCCCTCTTTAAAGGCGAACGGGTCGTCGTATATTTTCATGTCATCTATGCCGATGCGTTTTTTTTGCATATCTTTTAGGCGGCAGACGACCGGCACTATGTCGCGCACGATGCGCGAGCGGAAAGCCGAAACATCCTTTGCGTCATAGCAGTTGCGCGTCTGGCGGCAATATGCAAGCTCGGTGAAGGTGTTGAAGCCGAGTTTTTTTGCAATGCGGGTACGGCATTTTACAAGGCTGTCAAAAATTCTGTCGAGTTCGTCGGCATGCGCCATATAGAACCCGCTCTCCGCCTCGTATGCCGCGCGACGAACGTCGCGCTCGGCGTTCTCTTTATATGCGCCGAGCTGAGAGAGGCTCAGCTTTTCGCCGTTGAAATCTATCTGTGCCGAGGCTATCAGCTTCTGGTATTCGCTCGAAAGCTTGTTTTCCTCCTGTAAATCGGGGATTATCTCGGGCGAGAAGCACCTGCGCGAAAGCTCCGCGTTGACGAACATCAACTTGCCGTATTTCTCTTCAAGCTGTGCGCGAAGCGGGCTTCCGAGCATCGCCTCGGTAAACTTCTGCTCGCTCTGCTCAATAAGCGGGGCGTTTTCGTCGTTGAAGTCGTTCTCTTTCTCATAGAACTCATCGAGGGTGTTGACAGTGTGGCGGATATAGGCTATCGTGCTCATCGTCTGAACATGGGAGATTATTTTTTCACGCTCCGAAAAGGCTTCCTCCGCCTCTCCGAGAGTCTTTGCTGCGCTGAGGCGTTCCGCCGCCGCATCGAGCGCTTCGGTCGCCGTCCTGACATCTATTCTCTCATATGGCATATCACAGAATTTCATATCAATTCCTCCGTTGGGGTTATTTGACGCTTATCTCATAGAAAACGACCGTGTTGGGGTCGGTTGCGTTTTTGAGCACGAGTTCACCGCAGCCGCGGCAAAGCGCATGACCCATCTGAATATAATACTGCGCATATTGACCCTCCGATATATAATTTCCTACATATGGATTATATAGTCCGTGACGCTTTGTGTCAATCCCGCGATTGATTTATACCCCCACGCATGATATTATATACTAAACAAAAATAAAAACAGGTGATACTATGTTCAAGCCGGAAAAATATACTCCCCCGAAATTCGACCGCGAGCCGTTTATATCATTCCCCGATGTGACGACCGAAAAGGCGGGGGACGGCTACATCCCGGAGAATTTTTACGCGACTACGATATATCCCGAATATTTCAAGATAAACGGCGAGTGGAAGATGCTCACTGGCAGCCGCATGGACTGCTCCGTCGTGATAAAAGACGGCATACCCTACGCCGTCGAGATGAGGAATATAAAAAAGGGCGATGAAGTAGTCGTCAACCGCACGGACGACGGCAGGGACGGCATCTTTGTCCACGCGGACGGTTTCTCCGCCCCGGAGAACAGCGTCGATCAGGCGTTCGCGTTCAGGATGGGACAGAGCCGCGAAACTTCGTATTCCCGCGACTACGACCGCCTCTATGATATTCTGCGCCACGACCGAGACCACGGCAAGATAGTCTGGGTACTGGGCCCCGCCTGCGTGTTCGACCACGACTCCCGCGCCGCCATGGAGTCGCTCATCAACAACGGCTACTGCGACGCGCTCTTTGCGGGCAACGCTCTCGCGACGCACGACCTCGAGGGCGATCTGTTCCACACCGGGCTCGGGCAGGACATATACACAAAGCACAATGTCCCGAACGGGCACTACCATCACCTGCACACGATAAATCTTGTCCGCAAAGCGGGCGGAATAAAGAACTATGTCGAGCAGAACAACGTCCGCACGGGCATCATGCAGGCGCTCGTCAGGAACAATATCCCCTATGTGCTCGCGGGCTCCATCCGCGACGACGGTCCTCTTCCCGATGTGATACCGAATGTATACGACGCGCAGGACGCCATGCGCAAGCACACGAGCGAGGCGACGACGGTAATAGCCCTCGCCACTCAGCTGCACACGATAGCGACGGGCAACATGACCCCGTCATATCAGGTGGTGGACGGCGTTGTCAGACCCGTATATTTCTATGTTGTCGATGTGTCGGAGTTCGCCGTCAACAAGCTCAAGGACAGAGGAAGCCTGAGCATCACGGGCGTTGTGACGAACATCCAGGACTTCATCGTCAACGCCGAGCGCAATCTTATCGGCAGGGATGGGAAATAAAATAGTAAAACAGCAAAGCAGGATTGGATGGTGAAAAAAGATGAAGCGTTTATCACTTTTTTCGATAGTTTCATTATTTATAATTTTCTTTGTTATGCTCATCTCAATATCATTGATAGGTTCCGGTACGGTAGTCACTTCATATGAGGGGTTTGCGCTGGACTCAAACGAGAATTTATATTTAGGCGAATACAGCAAAATCAATGTATACAAAGAAGGCTCTTTGTTATATTCCGTTGACGCGCACACGTCAAGAGCCTATGCTTTCACTATTCAAAATGATGAAATTTTGATATCAACTGCCGAGACCGTTTATATCACGGATCTAAGCGGAAATGTTATCAACAGCTATAAAGATACGAATACCTCGCTGTTCAATGAACTCAAAAGTAACAAGGACTCTTTCTCATTGAACGGCAGCACCTACAAAATGCAAAAAAACTTTGGCAGAAGCAGAATAGTAAAAGACGACGGCAAAGTGATATATCAAATGCCGCTTCTTGATTACATGGTTAAAATAGGAATTTTGATTTCAATGTTGTGGCTGGTGGTACTTGCAATATATTTGGTTATCAGTTTTCGCAAAAAGGCCGAACATAACAAATCACAAAAAGGATGATTGACTTTGCTCAAGAAAAAAATTGCCGAACTTTTTGAAAAAATCAAGAAAACAAAAACATCTACTAAAATTATGATATTGCTTTCTGTCATATCGATGCTTATATCTACTACGGCACCCTTTATTCCGGGACTTCTGGAAAACAGGATAGCATTTGATGCAGTGTCGTTGTTCGCTTTGTCTTTGATAGTTTTATTTATGATTTTGTTAAGTATAAAAGTTAAAAAGCAGCCATGGCACGGTATACTGTGTTTTTTCACAATATGTATCGGCGTTTTGTTCTATATAATATTTATAGGGTACACAGCACTTTGGGATTATCTGCGGTAAGCATTCTAATTATATCAGAAATGAGAATGACATTTATGATTTAACAGGCGAACTTGTTCGACAGAGCGTACTCAACGGCAGCAAAAAGCGCATTTATGACGCCGAGTACGGATATGACATGAACAACGACGTGTGTTATAACAGTGGCCGTGACCACATCTATATTTTTTATACTTGCAGACGATATCACTGGGATAGGGGTAGTTGATGACATTGCAATTATTCCGCTGATCTACATTTTTGAAGTTTTAGAGTAAATAAGTTGATAAATGATATTTTGGAGGCAATTATGATAGAAATATTAAAATTAGCTATGACATTGAAAAAGAATGTATGTGTCTATACTTGCGATTCGGAAATTTCAAAGTTCTTATACGGACGTATAATTTTTATTGACAATGAGTTTTTCGCTCTGTATATGCTCACTCCAAATGGAGAAAATGACGGTATTTTGGTAAAAAAGATTAGCTGTATTACTTATGTTGAGATGGACGGACAGTATGATGAAAAAATGAAAAAACTATGTCCGAATTTCGACGATTTGATTTCAAAGACTCCGATAGATTTTGAAAATGGAAATGCGCTGTTTTCAATAATGCTGGATGCGTTAAGAACGGAAAAGCCGATTTCTGTTGAGCTGTTGGACAGTGGTGTTGATTCGGTGATTGGTCAAGTTACAGCGGTTAATGAGAAAATATGTACTGTAAGGCAGATAGATGAATACGGATGCGATGATGGTATCGCGTATGTCAATGTCCCGGATATAACGCAAGTATCCTACGCATCTGCCGATAATAGCATTTTGTTGTTGCTTATGACCAAGTGAAAAAAACACAGCTGCGGAAGCTATCATTTTTGCTCCGCTTTATGGTGTTGATCTGGAACCAATTGATTGGGATTACGGATATTAATTGGAACTTAACAGAATTTTACGATTATATTCGAACCTAAATGAAAGGAGTTTAAGGTGCATGATTGAATTCAACGGATATCTTACTGGAGCATCAGAAAAATTCTTTTTCAAGAAGTATGTTACTTATATGCAAAACGCATTTATTTTTGGTTTGGTAATGGTATTGCCTTTGATTTTTATGCTGATGAGAACTTTTCAGACATTTTCAATATTTTACGGATATTGTGCGGTTTTTGCATATGCCATGATAGCGGTTCGCATTAAAACTCCAAAGGGAAGAAAAGAAATAACTCCTAAAAGAATATATGTTATAGATGATAATCTCATTTGTATTTCCGATAAACAGACCGAGAGCAGAAGTATCGGATTAGTAAAAACAGCTTATGACTACGGGGAGTTCTACTTCTTGTCATTTCCAATGGGAAAGAAAAGCGGAAATTTCGTTTGCCAAAAAGATTTGCTCACACAAGGAACTCTCGAAGAATTTGAAAAACTGTTTGACGGTAAGATAGTAAGAAAATATTAAAAGTTCCTGCGACCGGGAAAATTTGTTTGCCTGCAACAAACCAAAACAGCCATAAAACTATCCCCAAAAAATTAAATGTTTTTGAGGGTTAGTTTATTTGTCAATTGTTATTTACCGCGATTTTCAGCCTATCCAAATTCAGAAACTCCGGGTCTTTTAAAGGCTCAAAATAAAAATACGAAAAACTTCAATTTTTTCTTGACAAAACCGAGTCTCTTTGCTATAATCTCTCTTGCAGTTGCGGATGTAGCTCATCCGGTAGAGCGCCACCTTGCCAAGGTGGAGGTAGCGAGTTCGAGCCTCGTCATCCGCTCCATAAACAGTCTTTGTCTTTGACGAAGGCTGTTTTTATTTTTATCGAAGCCGCAGTACAACAAGCAAAATAAAATAAAGAAAAAGCACCTGCAAAAGCAAGTGCCTTTTCTGGAGCTACTGGCCGGACTCGAACCGGCGACCTGCTGATTACGAATCAGCTGCTCTACCAACTGAGCCACAGTAGCAGAAAAATCAACAGCTCATATATTATAAGCGAGACTTCGCTTTTTTGCAAGAGCTTTTTCCAATTTTGTTGACCGTCGGAAAAATATTTTTGCGCCGCGCGTCCGTCGCTCTTGCTTCCGGCTTTCTTCTGTGCTATAATATCCGCACATCCGCCCGTAGCGAAGCTGGATATCGCAGCAGATTCCGATTCTGAAGGCCGGGGGTTCGAATCCCTCCGGGCGGGCCAAAAACGGCAAGCATTCAATGCTTGTCGTTTTTACCTTTTCACTCTTACCTCTTCACTTTTCACTGATATTCTTCAAATAACAGCTCCGGCGGCAGGGACTTTTCCCCGCCGCCGGTCGTTTTGTTGTTTTGTTTATTTCACGAAAGCCGAATATATCGTGTTTATCGTGCGCTCGTAGTCGCGCTCCGCGACGGCGATGACGATGTTTATCTCGCTCGAGCCCTGGTCGATCATCTTTATGTTGATGTTCTCCTTGGCGAGGCTCGAGAATATTGTTCCCGCAACGCCGCGCGTGGACTTCATCGAGCGTCCGACGACCGCGATGAGTGCGATGCCGTTCTCGACCGTCACGCTGCTCGCCGAAGTGACTTTCTTTATATCGTAGACTATATCGTCCGTCTCGTCGCCGAGGCTCGTAGTCTCAACAACGATGCTGAAGTTGTCGATTCCCGAGGGAATATGCTCGAAGTTCACGCCGTGCTCCTCGAGCACCTCAAGCATCTTGCGCACCGCTCCGCACTCGTCGTGGATGCGGTATTTTTCAATGTTTATCGAAGAGAAGCCCTTGCGCCCCGCCACGCCCGTGACAGTGTTCTCGGCGGGCTCGTCAGTGTCGGCAAGGATAAGCGTGCCGGCGTCCTCCGGGGAGTTGGTGTTCTTTATTCTGATCGGAATTTTCTTCTGCATGACGGGGAATATCGCGTCCTCGTGAATAACAGTCGCGCCCATATACGAAAGCTCGCGCAGCTCCCTGTATGTAACGGTCTTCATGACCTGCGGATTATCAACGACGCGCGGGTCGGCGATGAGGAAGCCAGAGACATCCGTCCAGTTCTCATAGAGATCGGCGTCAGCCGCTGCCGCGACTATCGAACCTGTTATATCCGAGCCACCGCGAGAAAATGTGCGGATAGTATCATTGGGCATCGAGCCGTAGAAGCCGGGAATGACAGCGTACTCAGTATAGCTCAGGCGCTCGCGCAGAATGGGTATCGTGCGCTTTGCGTCGTATTTGCCGCTCTCGTCGAAGAATATAACATCGGCGGCATCTATAAACGCGAAACCGAGCAGCTTTGCGACTATCTTTCCGTTGAGGTACTCGCCTCTCGATGCGGCATAGTCGCGGCCGGCGCGTCCGATAAAATTGAGGCGTATATGCTCAAAATCATCTTCAAGAGACATATCGAGCCCGAGTCCGGAAATTATATCATTGTAGCGGTTCTTTATCTTCTGGAATATCTCTTCAAAATCGCCGCCTCTCGATGCGGAATCGTAGCAGGCATAGAACATATCGGTAACTTTTGTATCTCCGCTGAAACGCTTGCCGGGCGCAGACGGCACGACATAGCGGCGGTCGGGATCTGATCTGATTATATCGGCGACCTTGAGAAACTGCTTCGCCTCTGCGAGCGAAGTTCCGCCGAACTTGACGACTTTTGTCATAAGGCTCTCCCCTTTTAAAATTGAAGATACTTTATTATACTAAAATGCCGATAAATTGTTACTCTTAAAAAGAAAAATAGCCATATCTGTGCCGATTTCGGAACAAAAGACAAAAAAAGGCAGGCTTTCGCGGCATTTATCTGCAGTTTTGAGGTCAATTCAGCCGTTTTAGTGAATAGGATATAGACACCCGCACAAATTACAAATCAATAACAGAGTGTAACAGTAGGTTACAGTTTGCGCGCTTTTATTGCAAAGTTCGACATTTTATACTATAATATTAGCTGTTCGTAAGTTTTTACGGAAAGGAAAAACGATATGAAAAAATTATTTCGCCGTCTCGCGGCTCTGATGTGCACCGTGCTGTTTATTTTCGGCGCGGCGGGCTGTGCGGTCAAAAGCGATAAACAGAAAGAGGAGCTGAGTCTCAAGTTCCAGCACACCGCCCAGGACAGGGAGGTCGGCGAGACACAGTCTATGATAACATACGAAAATCACTACGCCTATGGCATTCACTACCCCGCGATAGGCGTTGAGGCGATAGACAGCCGGATAAAAGCGGCGGCGCAGGAGATAGCCGACGGGTTTGTCAAAGAAGTGCCGAACTCGAAGCCCAAGGGCGAGCTGCCGACGCTGAGCGCCGACTACAAGAGCTATCTTGTGACGGACAACGGCAAGAACAAATATGTCAGCATCGTGTTCGAGATAAAGACCGACATTCCCGACAAGAGCATCAAAACGGACAGCATAGAGACGCTCGTCTTTGATATCCCCTCCGGCAAGCAGCTGAGCGCGGACGATATTTTTTCTGACGGCTACGAGAAAATCGCCAGCACACGGGTTGTATCCTATTTCACCGCCAACCGCCTGTTCAATGCGGGCGTAGGCTCGGATAAGTTCAAGCAGAACACCTCAGCCAACAAGAAGAACTTCACAAAATTCTCGATAAGTTCCGACAGCTTAACATTCTATTTTGACTCGGGCGTTCTCTTTGACGAAGAAAAAGGCTGCGTTGAAGCGGTGTTCCAGCTCAATGATATAAAGCCGATATTCTCAGCCGAAACCGCAAAGGTTCTGCTCGGCGCAGAGGCAGTCACAGAAACCACACAACAAAATTCGATCAAGCCCGAGAGCACAACGCAGCACAAAAAGCCGAATCTCCCCGCGGGAGTCAAATATATCGCGTTCACATTTGACGACGGTCCGAGCAAGATCGCGACCAACCGAATCCTCGACACACTCCAGAAATACAACGGCAAGGCGACGTTCTTCGTTCTCGGCACGCGCGTCGGAAGCTACTCGGCAGAGGTCAAGCGCGCCTACTCGATGGGATGCGAAATCGGCAGCCACTCATGGAGCCACGCGAATCTCAGAAAGATAAGCGCGCAGGAGCGCAAGCAGGAGATAAACAAGACGAACGCCATAATCAAAGAGGTCATCGGCGTGGAGCCGACCCTGTTCAGAGTGCCATACGGCGACTACAAGGGAATTCAGAAAGACTTCGACCTCCCGCTCATCCAGTGGTGCATTGACACCGAGGACTGGAAATACAAGGACAGGCAGGGGTCCGGCAGAACTCAGGCTCAGCGCAACGCGGACATGCAGAATATAATCTCATCTGTTGTCGACCACGCGACCGGCGGCGAGATAGTCCTCATGCACGATCTCTACGACATGACCGCCGACGCATTCGAGCAGATAGCCGCCGAGCTGCACGCCGAGGGATTTGAATTCGTCACCGTCCACGAGCTCTACAGCATCTACGGCAAGACGCTCGAGCCCGGAAAAGTCTACTTCTCGCCAAAACAGTAACGAAAGCAAAAAAGCAAAAAGCCAAGCTGTGTTTTGCAGCTTGGCTTTTTTGTTGGGGCGGTTATAAATTGGGATTTGCAGTCGTAAATATTGGCAATATTATAATTTGGCGCAACCGCACACATTTCATTGTAGAGCGAAGTAAAATAACCTCTCAGTCCCGTCTTACGCCGAACCGGCTTTCCTACAGGGGGCTAAAAATCGATTATGCGGCAAATCCCAATTTATCTCTCATACAATGTAAAACAAGCAAGCTCAGGCACAGCGGTTATATGCCGCGCCTGAGCTCTAATATTATTTCTTTCTCTTCTTTCCGGCTATCGGCAGCATTGCCGCGCCGGCGAGGAGGGTTATTGCGGAGACCGCTATCGGCGCGCCGGTCTGCGGGGTCAGCGGAATTTTTCCGCCGCCGTTTGCCGCGCTGCCGGGCGTATTTTTCTTGCCCGACAGGAACACATAGTTGTCATACTCGCTGTCGCTCATCGCCGTGAAGGTGAATGTGCGGCTCTTGACGAACGGCACCTGACCGTTCCTGAGCGAATAGACGATCGTTACGGTGAACGGCTCGGTGCTCTTCGGCAGGGAGTGCTTTTTGAACTCTATCTTGCAGCTCTCGCCGACTTTAAGAACGGTTCCGTTTTTCGCTGAAAGGTCGACATCCATGCCGTCCGCCTTGACGCTGATTATCTCTGTGTCATACTGTTCCGAAAGGCTCTCAATAGTCAGTGCGGTGTCCTTCGAGGTATGGAAACCCGACGGGGACTTGTCGAACTTGACATAGAGTCCGTTCGCGGGGTTCTGACCGAGGTTGAACTGCGGGAACTCGGGATCGGAATAGACATCCGTTATTCTGTCCGTGAAGAAGAATGTCAGATAGAAATTTCTCGTGTATCTGTCCCACGGGCACATTCCATGGAACTGACCGTTGACAAACCAGGTGTTCTCGGGCAGATACGCGCAGCTCGCGTCGATATCGCGCTCGGGTGAGATATGCCAGTGAGTCGGGTCATCGCAGACCGTGTTCTGCTTTTTGTAGTCCGCAGGGAACTTCTCGCCGAACGGGGCGCAGTATGCGCCGGACGCCGAGTGGACGTCAATGATATAGTCGGAGTTGACTCCGGTGCTCGTGCCGATATCGTGCTCGGTATTTGCAATTATCGCTATCTTTGTGCCTGCGTCCTGAGCGCGCTTCAAGCCATCGCTCATGTGAGCCATGGCGTTGTAGTGCATCTCGTCGCTCTTGGCTATCAATTCGGCATTCTCGACGGGGTCGAGATATTTTGCCTTGAACTCCTCGTACTTGTCGGGGGGAACGAAATCCCAGACGCTGCCGAAGTTAATAACTATATCGAGCAGATACTGATGGAGAATATCGTTGAACGCCTGATTGAGACGGTCGAATCCGAACGACTCGACAAGCCACTCATATTCATACTCCTTGCGGAAGCCTATCTCGACATATTCTATAAGAGTCGCAACATCGAAATGGATGTTGCCCTCGAACAGGTCAACGACGAGCTGCGTTCCGCCTATCGCGGGAGCGTCCATTATCGCGCGGTCAACATCGCCCTTTGCGCCGTAATAATAGAGATATGTCGCGGTCAGCTGACCGCCGTGGCTGAGTCCGTAGAGATTGACTTTCCGGCTTCCGGTGAGCTCCTTCACTTCCTGAATGAACTTGTCGAGCTTGGCGGCGTTTTCAACCTGACCCATGCGCCAGTCCTCGGTGAAGGTGAAGTGATTCTCCGCGCCTATGCGCTCGATGAGATCGGCCGAGATCTCTTTTTCGGCTATGTATTTGTCCTCGCCTTTTGCCTTAAGGACGGATGCGCGGGTGTTCGCCGCGCCCTCGGGATAGACGGAGAGATCATATTTCGAAGTGCCGTCCGGGTTGCAGCGCAGGGGTTCGAGCAGCTCGACTCCCGCCTCGCCTACGACTTTAACGAGCCTTTCATAATCGCCGAACGCCGCTCCGGCAAGACCGCCTGCGAGCTCGGGGATACGGGCTATGACTATCTTTTTGAGGTCATCCATATTGATGCCCCAGACCTGATGCTCGTTTTCGCCACCGAGGTCATAGAACAGAGAGGGACCGGAATAGCCCTGAACGAGTATCAGCGGCGTCGCCTTATCTTGTGCGAAGACCGACATCGGCAGGATGCACAGCAGCATCACAACGCAGAGAATGGCAGATATTATTCTCTTCATGCCTTCTTCTCCTTGGTGACTTTTGCGAGGAAGATAAGCGGCACGATTATAAGCACCGCGATTATAGCGGAGACGAGGAATATCGTCGGGATCGGGACGAGGGTGCTCTCGCCGTATTCGTTGAGCATGGTGCCCAGCTCATATCTGCCGGAAAACTCAGAAATAGTCCAGCTGCCGACCTTCGGGCCGATTATCATGGGCAGAGTGACGGTGAACAGAAGTCTGACGCCCTGGAACTGACCGACCTTATCCTCGGGAGTGTAATCGCGCACTGTAGCGTTGAGGATTATCATAAGAAGACCGTAGCCGAGGATCATAATGAGCGCAAAGAGCACGAAAGTGAGAAGAGTCTTTGCAAAGAAAACGGCAACGAGTCCCGCGACGAAGAGAAGAACTGCGGGGAAGACGAATATTCTCTTGCCGACCTTGTCGAGAAGCTTGCCGAGCAGGATAGTTACAACGACGAGACCGACAACAGCCGCCGCGCCGCCGATGATTATGGGCGTGGTTATCTGGAAGGTGTTGAGGTCAAACTTGAGATAGTGCTGAACATAGATGAATATGTAGGGCATAAACACCTGAACTGCGGTGTTGAAAATGCAGGCGGACGCGAGGCAGAGATAGAGCGCCGCGTTGTTTTTTATAACAGACGGGCGGAAGCCGTAGATAAGATCGCTGAAATAGTTTGTGCTCTGTTTTACGCCCTTGCGCGGATCCTTGACCGAGAACAGACCGATGATTCCGCATATTGTGACGAGCGCGCCGAGGAACATGAAGCATGCAGGATAGCCTGCCGCCTCAACGCCGACGCCGAAAGCGACGGTAACTATAACGGTTGCGAACACAGGCAGAAGCGCCAGAACGGCTTCGGCAGTGCCGCGGTTTTCGGGGACGGTAACGTCTGTGACCCACGCGTTGAACGCGGCATCGTTCGAGGTCGAGCCGAAGAATGTCATGACGCAGTCCATGATGATAACAACGCAGACCGTTGCGGCAACGACCTTGGAGGTATCGGAGATATTGAAGAGCTTTCCGATATTCTCTCGCGAGATGAATGCGAACACGGCGACGGTGAAGCCCCAGATTATGTATCCGCCGCTGATGAAGATTTTGCGGCGGTCGAGCTTGTCGCTGAGAGTACCCATGATGAATGTGGTCACAACTGCGGCTATCGCAGATGCGGCGACCATCTTTGCTATATCGTCGGCTGTGCCTCCGATGTAGTTGAACAGGAATGTGTTGAAGTATACGTTCTCAACAGCCCACGCGACCTGCCCGATGAAGCCGAACAGGATGATGTTGAAGAGAATCCGCCCTCCGAGCTTTTTCTTTTCCAATTGTATGTCCTCCGTTCCGGGGCAGATTACCGCGCCCCGATTTATTTCACGGAATATAATACCAAATTTATGGCGTATAATCAACATATTTTTGTATATCTTTGTCAAATCGGTTTATTTTCGGAGAACTTTATTTTTGAAATCCAAGGTCTCCGTCATCCACACCGCGCAGGACTGGCCGTAATACGGAACGACGAAAAATGCGGGCAGAATTAATACGCAGCTGAGAAACCAGAGAATAAATCCCGCTTTGAATCGGGCGAAAGCGCGGCAGTGCCCGCGCATGATATCGCGGCTTTGGCGCAGAGCTTGTTTTATCGAAACATCCGGATCGGCGGCGAGAATATACTCCGCCGCAGACCACGCCTGCCGCGCGCCGGAGCAGAATATGCAGCCCGATATAAGCATGAGTATGCTCCCCGTGAGCACGGCGGCTATCGTCAGAATGCCGACAGTTGACGAGAGAAGCATATATATCCCGCCCGCCGCAAGAGCCGCGCCCGGCAGGAGAAAGAATATCCACAAAACGAGATTCAGCGCCGCGAGCGCGATATGCAGGCGGAGCGCAGAAAAAGCGCGTTTGCCGCGAAACGCCGCGGTACATTCGGCAGCGCGGCGTTTTTGCCCCAGCGCGCCGAGCAGGAAATACCGCTTCATCCCCTGCCGCAGCGGCGCAATGAGAGCCGAGACGGCTATGGTCAGCAAAATGCACGCCGCCGCATTGACAGCGGGGCTGAGCAGCTTCGACACGGAAGAGAGTGCGGAGGTCACCGCGGAGGCGTTGAGCAGGAGCCGCGCCCCGGCGGTCATGAATCCCCCGGCGACAGCCGCCGCCGCGAGGCAGCCGAACATAACGGCGCCGCCCGCTCCCGAGTCCGTCTGCGCCGCCCTGCCGCACACTCTTATCTGTGAATCCTTCATTTTTTTGTCACCGCCCATTTTTTGAGGATATTATTTCCCTGATTTTCCGTAAAATTCCTCCGGATAACAAAATAAGAAGAAAATTCATTTTACTTTTAAATTTATGTGATTTATACTATATATAATAAAATAAAAAATCGGAGACAAAAATGAAGATAACGAGAAAAACCAGCTCCACGCTTTGTGTTGACATCCACGGCATGCGCGAGCGCGAAGCAAAATTCCGGCTCGAGTCTCTAATCGAAAACGGCTCGGCGGATATAACGCGCCTTGAGATAATCCACGGCTTCAACGGCGGCACGGTTTTGCAGTCCCTCGTGCGAAACGGACTCGAATCAAAAAGGATAAAGGAAATTCGCCCGGGCGACAACTCCGGGCAGACAATAATAATACTTAAACAGGGAGAAAAATGATGAAGAAGAAAACAAAGATACTCATCTGCGTGCTCTGCGCCGTCGCGATAGCGGGCATTGCAGGCGGACTGTTCGCGAAGTTCCACACGAAGAAAATCCGCCCGAAGGAGACCGTCTCGATAAAGAGCGTCAGCGGAATAAACCTCGACGAAATAACGCTCACGGCGCACAGGGGTCTGAGCGCAATCGAGCCGGAGAACACCCTCCCCGCTTTCAAGGCGGCGTGCGAAGCGAAATATAACTATGTCGAGTTCGATATCGAGCCGACCTCCGACGGCAAATGGATAGTCATGCACGACGACGATCTCAAGCGTACGACGAACGGCCACGGCAAGATAAACAAATATACTCTCGACGAAGTGAGCGCGCTGAAAATCGACAACGGCGCAAATATAGAAAACTACACCGACCTAAAGCTCCCCACATTCGAAGAGACGATGGCTCTGCTCGACGAATACTATCCCGATGTAAAGCCCATGATTGAAATAAAGAGCATCGGCAAAGACAATCTCGACTCGCTCGTTGAGTTTTTCAAAGACTACGCCGCCAAGGGCAAGAGCACGATTGTTATCTCGTTTGACAAGGATATAATCGACACATTATATAAGGAGTGCCCCGAGCAGACATACTGGCTGCTGACGAGCGAGCTTTCGGACGAGGCCGTTGACTTTTGCAAAAATCACGGCAATATGCGCGCGGCATTCAACGGCAACAACGCGAAGAACACCGACAGCGTGATAAACGCCGCCATTGACGCGGGCATCCCGCTCGCCGCGTGGACGATAGACAACACCGACACTCTGAAGCACCTCTATTCTCTCGGTATCAGATATTTCACAACAAATCGGATCACGCCTTAAAAAATTTTTTAAAAAAGTGTTGACAAACAGAGAAAGTATGATATACTAATAACAGTAATCATTACTGATTATGAACTGAGAGGAAGCAATATGAGATATTCGTCACAGCGTGATACTGTTCTGAAAGTCGTAAAAGCGGCTCGCGATCACCCGACTGCGGACACGATATATTCGCGTGTGCGCGCCGAGCTGCCGAAGATAAGCCTCGGCACCGTCTACCGCAATCTGAGCCTGCTCAGCGACATGGGTCTGATAACGACGCTTGAGACGCTCGACAAGAGCATCCACTATGACGGCAACACCGACTCTCACAGCCACTTCATCTGCGAGCGATGCTCGAAGATAATCGATCTCGGAGTTGAACGCGGACTGCCCGAAGATATTTCCGAGCTCGGGCTGCTCGTGCGACACAAGAAGATCATCTATTACGGACTCTGTCCCGATTGTCAGCAAAACACGGCGAAGGATGACGACGCCGGAGTTTTACAATAAAAATAATTTTTAAAGTGTAAAGGAGAAATCATTATGAAATTCGTATGTCCCGTTTGCGGTTATGTTTATGAAGGCGATTCTGTTCCGGAGGGCTTCAAGTGCCCCATCTGCGGCGCTGCCGGAGAGAAGTTCATCAAGCAGGACGAGGGCATGACCTGGGCTTCCGAGCATGTTGTCGGCGTTGCCAAGGACGTTGATCCCGAGATCCTCCAGGGTCTCAGAGACAACTTCGCAGGCGAGTGCAGCGAGGTCGGCATGTATCTTGCAATGGCGAGAGTCGCCCACAGAGAGGGTTATCCCGAGATCGGTCTCTACTGGGAGAAGGCAGCTTACGAAGAAGCTGAGCACGCCGCCAAGTTCGCCGAGCTCCTCGGCGAGGTCGTGACCGACTCGACGAAGAAGAACCTCGAGATGAGAGTTGAGGCGGAGAATGGTGCTACCCTCGGCAAGACCGAGCTTGCAAAGCTCGCAAAGGCAAAGGGTCTCGACGCTATCCACGACACAGTCCATGAGATGGCTCGCGACGAGGCGAGACACGGCAAGGCTTTTGCAGGCCTTCTCAAGAGATACTTCGGCGAATAATTCTCCGTACAAAAAGTCATACACATTCGCGGCGCACATCAAACGGTGTGCGCCGCGTTATTTTTATATAATCTTATCGGGACTTGAAAACGGCGGCGCAATATGCTACGATAACTCAAAGAGCAAGAATTGAGGAGAAAAGATGAAGGTAACCTGCGAATACTGCGAATCGGTCGTCGACGCCGAAAAGAACGACACCTGCCCCAACTGCGGCGCGCCGCTGGCGTACAGCCGAAAGGCAAAGGAGGCAGAGCTGCGCGAGGCTCAGAAGAAAGAAGAAGCCTACGAGCGCGAGGCGCGCGAGAAGCAGCGCAAGCTCGAACAGGAGCGGATAGAAGCCGAGCGCGGCAAGATGATACTCGACGCGGTGACGAATGTCACGGGGCGCGCACATTCAGTCAGAAATTCACGCGCGCTGAAAGCGGGATGCCTCATCCCGATAGTTGTAATTGCGCTGATAATAATACTATCTATCGCCTTTTCGGTGGTTCGCCAGATCTCGGGCGGCAGCGTTGACGATCTGATTTCGGGAGTTGTCTCCGAAAAATTCTCCGACTACGAAGAGGCGGAAGCAGTGCCCGAAAAGGTCGAAGTGAATTTCGGCGAAAAGGCGGTCACGCCCATGTACACCGTGCTGTGCGACGAGATAAGGGAAGTCGACAGCTACCCGTGGACGGTACAGAAGGGCTACAGATATGTTGCGGTTCATCTCGTGCTGACGAACAATCTCAGCGAAGAAGAAAGCCTCAATGAAAAGACCGATTTTGTTGTCAACGGCATAGCGCAGGACAGCCGCTTTCTCTCGGGCTACAAGCGCATATCCTCGTCGCCCGTGACGGCGGGGCTCTCGATAGACGGATATCTCATCTTCGAGATACCGACAAATATCACAACTGCCCAGCTGAAATACGGTGACTATGTGACGATAGACATAAAGCCCTCGGACATCAAAAGCAAATAAAAAATCAGGCTCGGTGTTCGCACATCGAGCCTGTTATTTATACGGTCTTGTCTCGTTTGTCATACCGAGAATGTAGTCGGTCGAGGTATTATAGAGCCGCGCAAGCGAGATTACAAACCGAGTCGGTATCTCGCGTTTTCCTGTTTCATAGTTGCTGTATACCCGCTGATCGATTCCGAGAAAAGCGGCAACCTCTTTTTGAACCATATCGTGATCTTCGCGCAGATCTCTTAATCGCGGATAATACAAGAGCCTCACCTCATTTTTAGTATATCTACTATCAAAAAATAGTATTGATTTTACTATTATTTAATAGTAGAATATGTTTGGTGAGGCTATGATTAAGCGAATCATTGTTGCTGGAAGCAGAAATTATCACAATTATCAGGAAGCAGAATCGTATATAAACTTTTGCATATGCCGAATTAGAAAAGAGTATAATCTGGTTTTCGTTTCCGGCGGATGTCGCGGTGCCGATACACTTGGAGAGAGGTACGCCATTAGTAACGGATATGCTGTTGAGCGTCATCCTGCAAAGTGGCAGCTTTACGGCAAAGCCGCCGGTCCAATAAGGAACCGAACAATGATAATGTCCGCAGATTATGTTATCTGTTTTTGGGATTACCAAAGCCGCGGGACTGCCTCTTTAATAGAATATGCTAAAGAATTCAATAAACCCATTAGAATAAAAAAAGTTTCGTCATATGCATCGTCCGAATAAAATGGCGATGCATATTCATTCCCCCGCCTCTATTCTTCTCTCCTCGCCGATATTTTGCAGGCAGCCGTATTCGCTGAAAAGCACTGCTCTGCCGTCGGACTGCCGCTCGGTCGTCGTGCGGCTCATCACGAGCATATCGCGCAGATTATTTGAAGATTTATAGAAGTGCTCCTCAAGCGTGATAAGATCGGAGAGGCTGTCGTCCGTCGCGTCTGCGGGCGCGAATATATATTTCCGCTCGGCTCTTATGCCTATCGGAAGCTTCTCACCGCCGAGGGTCAGGAATCTGTCCTCGGTAAAGTCCGGGTCTATCCGCGAGCCGAGGGGTATTTTGAGCGAAAAGAACAGCAGAGTGTAGCGCGACTTGACATCGCTTATTTTCCTTGACGGCAGGCTGTGCGAAGAGGTCGAAAAAGTATGCTTTGTCAGCGCGGTGATATACCCCGCGGCGTGGCGCATGCTCATGCCGCCGTCGCGGTTTTCGACGATTCCGCTGATTATCGTGTCGCCCTTTAAAACGGCGGCGTTTCGCTCCTGCATCGCAGTGCCGCTGAAAATTTCGAGAGTCTGTATCTGCCCGTCCGCCGCGGCGACTATATCGCACGGCGCATCATTTTTTTTGACACTCTTGCCGACTCCCTCGCGCACATCGACATTGACCGAACAACCGATTATATTAACAGACAGCCACGAAACCTCAGGCAGAGCGGACATTGCTTCCTCGGCGACCGTGTGCGTGTCGAGCTGCTTTTTTCTCATCCCCGGATAGACGCCGAAGCGCTCGACCGTCTCTCTTATATCCTCTTCGGGCACTGTCTCGCAGCCCGTCACATTGACAGTCCATATTCGCCCGGAGAGCGCCGCCGTTATCAATATAAAGCACACCGCGCCGACCGCAAGCCCCGCATGGACGCGGTTTTTTGACAGCAGAAAAGGCAGACCGCTCTTCTTGACTATTTTCATGCGCATGCCCGCTTTTTTGGCGCATGGGCGCATCATGCGGTAGCCCTCGGGCGTCGTGCGCGCGAAAACGACGCCGTTTGTGCAGCAGACATCCCAATACGGAATATTCCCGCGCGAGCATAGATTCAGAAAGCGTTCCGGGAATCCCCCGCTTGCCCTCATGCAGACATAGCCGCGCAAGAAATTAAATACATCAGAAATATTCCCGCCCCCTATTTGCAGAATTCCATGCTCATTATTTCCCCGTGTATGACCGCCTGACCGAGGTCAAAAACATCTATGCTGAGCCCTTTGCCGCAGAAAATTATCTCTTCTTTGCCGGCGCTCAGGCGTATCCGCTCGCCGTCATATTCGAGCACGCCGTAGAGTCCGTCTATGCTCGCCTCGCGCCTGCCGAAAAATTCGACATGCACCTGCGAATATTTTCTCGATGAGTCGAGCGCGTTTATCTTTTTTATCATGTCCGCCGCCGAGCGCATCTTCCCGCTCTCCCTGCGTTTTGGCATGTGCATCCCTCTTTTCCCAAATAATGTATGCTCCCCCGGCAATAAAAAGAACGCAGGATGAATATCAATATGACTGAGGGGTGATGACATGAGAGAGTATTTGAAAAAGGCTCTGCGTCGTCTGCCGCTTTTGGCGGCTACTTTATCGGCAGCCGCGCTCATTGTCGCCATGCCGTCGGTCAGCGCGGCGGGAGTAAAAAAAGGACTTCTTATCTGCGCTTCGAGCGCCGTGCCGTCGCTCTATCCGTTCTGCGTGCTCTCCGCTTTTTTCGTGCGCTCGGGGCTGTGCGGCTATCTCGGAAAATTTCTCGAAAAGCCCGTGCGGGTTCTTTTCGCCCTGCCCGGGAGCGCGGGCGCGGCGGCGTGCATGAGCTTTGTCGCGGGCTACCCCGTCGGCGCGGGAATGACCGCCGCGCTCTTTTCCGACGGGCGCATCTCGCAGAGCGACGCGCAGAGAATGACCCTGTTCTGCGTCAACGCGGGTCCGGCGTTTGTCATAGGCGGAGTTGGCGCGGGTATGCTCGGAAGCGTTCGGGCGGGAGTTATAATTTTTGTGTCGCTCACCCTCGCGAGTCTCGCGCTCGGCGTGCTGACGCGGTTCATCCCGCATAATGAGACAGATGCGCACGCCGCCCCGGCTATTTCGAGTCTGCCGCTCTCCCGCGCGCTGACAGAAGCGGTCGCCGATGGGACAAAAAATATGATCTCAATATGCGCGTGGATAGTTATGTTCGCCTGCGCCGCCCAGTATATTCCGCTGCTGCGCCTGCCGGACTGGGCGAGTTTGCTTCTCGGCTGCACGCTCGAAGTCACCGGCGGATGCGCCTCGGCAGCCGGGGTGTTCAACATTCCAGCCATAGCGGCGGTGCTCGGCTGGGGCGGAGTGAGCGTACACTGCCAGATAATGAGGCACATAAAGACCTGCGGGACGCCGCTGCCGTATTTTTTCTGCGCGCGCCTTGTCTGCGCCGCTCTCGCCGCGCTGTTCTGTGAGGGGCTGCTTCGCCTGTTCCCGTGTCCCGTAAACACCGTTTCGCTGGGTTCGGTCGGCGCTCCGCAGATGTTCTCTTTCTCCGCGCCCGCCGCGTTTGCGATGCTTTTGAGCGGCGCGATACTGATATTGGAGCTTGATACAAACGAGAAAAAGTGTTAGAATAATAAAAAAAGCATTTAGGATGATAGATTTTGAAAAGCAAACTGCTCAACAAAAAGAGCATACCGCCGGCGTGCGAATACTGCACCAGAGGCAGCGGCGCACCGGACGGCAAGACAGTACTGTGCCCGAAAAAGGGCGTCATGCAGAAGGATTCGAGCTGTTCCGCGTTCCGCTACGACCCGCTCAAGCGCAAGCCGAAGCAGCCAGTCGAGCTGCCGCAGTTCGATGCGAGCGATTTTGAGCTTTAATCAAGCCGTTTTTTGTTCTCCGCTTATTGATTTAACGGCGGGAATAATGTAAAATAATAGCATCATTAAACAAAGGGTGATAGAAATGTCAATCAAGCACATGTACTACAGGCTTTATCAGGGCGTTTTCAGGATCGCCGTCAACTTCCTTGACTGGACTCCGCCCAAGATAATCTCCGGCCCCGGCTCCGTCAAGAAGCTGCCGCAGGTCATCAAGGAGAAGGGTCTGTCGAAGATGATGATCGTCACCGACAAGGGTCTTACCGGACTCAACCTGCTCGACGGCCTCTATGAGGGCCTCAAGGCAGACGGTATCGATTATGTCGTCTATGACAAGACTCAGCCGAACCCCTCGATAGACAATATCGAAGAAGTCCGCAAGCTCTATCTTGACAACGGCTGCCAGGGCTTCATCGCTTTCGGCGGCGGTTCTCCGATGGACTGCGCCAAGGGTGCGGCTGCAAGAGTCGTCTGCCCTAATAAGACTGTTCAGAAGATGCGCGGACAGCTCAAAATACGCAAGAAGCTGCCTCCGTTCTTCGCGGTTCCCACCACCGCCGGCACCGGCTCCGAGACCACTCTCGCCGCCGTTGTTACCGACACCAAGACCCACGAGAAGTATGCGCTCAACGATCCCGTGCTCCGTCCGAAATACGCAGTTCTCGATCCCGAGCTCACAGTCGGTCTTCCGCCCCACATCACTTCGACCACAGGTATGGACGCTCTGACCCACGCGGTTGAAGCCTACATAGGCCACTCCAACACCAAGGACACCTCCGAGAAGGCAGAAGTCGCCACAAAGCTCATCTTCGAGAACCTCGAAGAGGCTTACAAGAACGGTAAGGATCTCCACGCAAGAGAGCAGATGCTCCTCGCCTCGCACTATGCGGGCATCGCGTTCACGAGAGCTTATGTCGGCAACGTCCACGCTATAGCTCATAACCTCGGCGGATTCTACGGCGTACCGCACGGACTTGCTAACGCCATTATCCTGCCCTATGTCCTCGACTTCTACGGCGAGACCGCCTATGAGCGCCTTGCAAGACTCTGCGAGTGCGCAGGCGTCGCGAAAGCCGGTCAGACCGACGAGCAGAAGGCTCTCGACTTCATCCAGGCTATCAGAGACATGAACACCAGAATGAACATTCCCGACAAGATCGACAAGATCCAGGAGAAGGACATCGAGACCATCGCAAAGCGCGCATGCAAAGAGGCAAATCCCCTCTACCCCGTGCCGAGAATCATGGACCTCGACGACTGCATAGCGATAATCCATCGCCTCATGCCGTAACAGAACAACACAACGAGCCGGAAGAAAATCTTCCGGCTCGTTTTTTATGCAATATAAAAAGGACTGAGCGCGTTTGCTCAGCCCTTCATTTAATTTATTCAGCTTTTTCTTTATCTTTTTCCTTTTCCTCACGGCGCTCGGCGAACCAGCCGCCCTTCTCGCGCTTTGAGTCGTCCTCCGCGTCCTCTTTTTCCTCTTCGACGGGGAGAATCTCAATCTTGACCTTGCCGATTCTTCTGTCCTCAACATTGAGAACGGTGAAGCGCAGGTTCTTATATTCGACAACATTCATCTCGCCGTCCTGCGGGAGATAGCCGAGCCTGCTGATAATAAAGCCACCGACAGTGTCGTAATCACCCTCGGGGAGGGAGACATGGAACACCTCGTCAAGCTCGTCGATATAGGTCACGCCGTCAACGGTGAAAGTGGTGTCGTCGATCTTCGAAATCTCTTCCTCTTCGTCGTCATATTCATCCTGAATATTGCCGACTATCGATTCGAGCACGTCTTCGAGCGTCACTATTCCCGCCGTGCCGCCGAACTCGTCAACGACTATCGCCATCTGCGTGTGCTTGTCGGTCATCTGCTTGAACAGATCGCCGCAGGGCATCGATTCGGGGACGAAAACGGGCTCGCGGATAATATCGCGCAGAGTCACATCCTCCGGCAGGTCGGTGCCGATATACTTGAGCAAATCTTTGACATACGCTATGCCGACTATGTTGTCGGGGTCGTCGTCATAGACGGGGATTCTCGAATAGCCGTTGTCCATCGAGAGCGAGACTATTTCGCTCAGAGGATCGCTTATCTCTGCCGCCGTCATATCGGTGCGGTGGGTCATTATATCTCCGGCGTCGAGGTCATCGAACTCGAAGATGTTGTTTATCATCTCTTTCTGTGAGTCCTCTATAACGCCCTTTTCTCCGCCGACATCGACCATCATGCGTATTTCCTCTTCGGTCACGGGCTCCTCCGAAGCGTTCGGATCGTAGCCCAGCAGACGGACGAGGCCGTTGGTCGACAGGGAGAGTATTTTTACGAAAGGCTTGGTTATTTTCTTGAAGCCGAGCAGTATGCCGACGACCTTGAACGAGACCTTTTCGGGCGCCTGCATGGCTATTCTCTTGGGCGCAAGCTCGCCCAGGACAAGAGAGAAATACGAGGTTATGAGCGTAATGACAACGACGGAGAAGCCGTTGATAACGCCTGCGGGGATTCCGCTCAGGACAGATATTTTCCCGATAGCTCCGGAGAGCATATCAACGAATGTCTGCGATGCGGATGCGGAGGTCAGGAAGCCTGCGAGGGTAACGCCGATCTGAATGGTTGAAAGAAATCCGCTCGAATCCGCGGTGAGCTTCAAAACCTGCTTTGCTTTTTTGTTGCCTTCCTCGGCCATTTTCGCGATCTTCGTATCGTTGAGGGAGATTATCGCGATCTCGCTCATCGCAAAGAAAGCATTGAGAAGAATAAGTACGAACAGCAAAATTATCTGAAAAATAAGATTGCCGGGGTCGGGGTCATCCATGAATGGATTAGCTCCTTTCGGTTTAAATATTATTCACCGTCGGCATATACGCCGAGATGTTAAGTTTTATTATACACATAAACATATTCTCTGTCAAATATTCAAACTCCGCCTCATTCAAAGCGGGAGCGCGTGAGGACTCCGCGCACGGATGCGAAGGGCAGGGAAAGACAAATTCAGTTGTTTTCGGCGAAAATCACGGAAAATCGGAGCTTTTGTGTCCGTTCGGAGCCGTGCTCGGCTGCATATTGGGTATTATATTACATTATATAGGCAGAATATGTGAACTTTGACAAATTTCAGAAAGGGCGAAACAAATATTTTCTATTATTTTAGTTTATTTATCTGTTTACATTGAAGCTCAAAAATGTTACTATATTCGTGGTGTCATTTGACCAATGCCATACGTTCAAACGTTTATTAAAATAGGGAGGAACATAGAATGGCAAGAATAGCAAAGAGCATGGACGGCAACAATGCTGCTGCATATGTGTCGTACGCGTTCACAGAGGTTGCCGGTATCTACCCGATAACCCCTTCGAGCCCCATGGCTGACTATGTTGATCAGTGGTCGGCAAAGGGCATGAAAAACATTTTCGGCACGACCGTCAAGGTCGCCGAGATGCAGTCCGAAGCAGGCGCTGCCGGAACCGTTCACGGTTCTCTGGCCGCAGGTGCTCTCACAACCACCTACACCGCTTCTCAGGGTCTGCTCCTCATGATCCCCAATATGTATAAGATCGCAGGCGAGCTGCTTCCCGCAGTTTTCCACGTATCCGCAAGATGCGTCGCTTCTCACGCTCTTAACATCTTCGGCGATCATTCCGACGTCTATGCATGTCGTCAGACCGGTTTCGCAATGCTTGCAGAAACCAACCCGCAGGAGGTCATGGACCTCGGCGCTGTTGCGCACCTCGCTGCAATCAAGGGACGCGTTCCCTTCATCAACTTCTTCGACGGCTTCCGTACCTCGCACGAGATACAGAAGATCCAGGTCTGGGATTACGAAGACCTCAAGGAGATGTGTGACATGGACGCTGTTGAGGCGTTCAGAAAGCGCGCTCTCAACCCCGAGCGTCCCGTAATGCGCGGCTCTCACGAGAACGGTGATATCTTCTTCCAGCACCGTGAGGCCTGCAACAAGTATTATGACGCTATCCCCGGCATTGTCGAGGAGTATATGGACAAGGTCAACGCCAAGCTCGGCACTGACTACAAGCCCTTCAACTACTACGGCGCTCCCGACGCTGACAGAGTCATCGTCGCTATGGGCTCCATCTGCGACGTTGCAGAGGAAGTTATCGACTACCTCACCGCTAAGGGCGAGAAGGTCGGTCTTGTCAAGGTTCGCCTTTACAGACCCTTCTCCGCTGACAGACTTGTCGCAGCTATCCCCGCAACCGCCAAGAAGATCGCTGTTCTCGACAGAACAAAGGAGCCCGGCGCTCTCGGCGAGCCCCTCTATCTTGACGTTGTTACCGCTCTTGCTACAAAGGGCGTGACCGCAAAGGTCTGCGGCGGCCGTTACGGCCTCGGTTCCAAGGACACTCCGCCTTCAAGCGTGTTCGCTGTCTATGACGAGCTCAAGAAGGACGAGCCCAAGAACCAGTTCACTATCGGCATCAACGATGATGTTACCCACCTGTCCCTCGAGGAGAAGGAAGCTCCCAACACCGCAGCTCCCGGCACCATCGAGTGCAAGTTCTGGGGTCTCGGCGGCGACGGCACAGTCGGCGCAAACAAGGACTCCATCAAGATCATCGGCGACCACACCGATAAGTACATTCAGGCTTACTTCCAGTATGACTCGAAGAAGACGGGCGGTATCACCATCTCCCACCTTCGTTTCGGCGACAACCCGATAAAGAGCCCCTACTATATCAACAAGGCTGACTTCGTTGCCTGCCACAACCCCTCCTATGTCGAGAAGGGCTACAAGATGGTCAACGATGTTAAGCCCGGCGGCGTTTTCCTCATCAACTGCCAGTGGGACGCTGATGAGCTCAACGAGAAGATGCCCGCAGAGGCTAAGCGCTACATAGCCAAGAACAACATCCAGCTCTACACCGTCAACGCTATCGATATCGCGGCAAAGATCGGTCTGGGCAAACGCACCAACACCGTTCTTCAGTCCGCATTCTTCTCCCTTGCCAAGATTCTTCCCGAGGAAGAGGCTATCGGCTACATGAAGGAGAAGGCCCAGAAGTTCATGAAGAAGGGCAAAGAGATAGTCGAGATGAACGAGAAGGCTATCGACGCCGGCGCTACCGCATACGTCAAGATCGACGTTCCCGCGGACTGGGCTGACGCTGTTGACGCTCCCAAGGCTGTCAGCGAGAACGGCCCCGAGAAGCTCGTCAAGATGGTCGACTCCATCATGAGACCTGTCGGCCTTATGAACGGCGATTCTCTCCCGGTTTCCGTCTTTGTTGATCACGCAGACGGCACATTCGAGCAGGGCGCATCCGCCTATGAGAAGCGCGGCGTCGCGGTCATGGTTCCCGAGTGGAACGCAGAGACCTGCGCACAGTGCAATCAGTGCTCCTTCGTCTGCCCGCACGCAACTATCCGCCCGTACCTTCTGACCGAAGAAGAGGCTGCCAACGCTCCTGAGGGCGCAGCTATCGTCGACAAGAAGGCAGGCAAGGGCAAGGGCGTCTACAAATATACCCTCGCTGTTTCTCCCCTCGACTGCATGGGCTGCGGCGTCTGCGTAGGCGTCTGCCCGACCAATTCGCTCAAGATGGTCTCCCGTGAGAGCCAGGATGCGAAGCAGTCCGTATTCGATTACATGGTCGCAAACGTCTCCGTCAAGGATGAGGTTGCAGACGGCACCGTTATCGGCAGCCAGTACAAGACTCCGCTGCTCGAGTTCTCCGGTTCCTGCGCAGGCTGCGCCGAGACCGCTTATGCCCGCCTGATAACCCAGCTGTTCGGCGATAAGATGTATATCTCCAACGCCACCGGCTGCTCGTCCATCTGGGGCGGCCCCGCTGCGACTTCCCCCTACACCACCAACAAGGCCGGCCACGGTCCCGCATGGGCTAACTCCCTGTTCGAGGACAACGCCGAGCACGGCTTCGGTATGCTCCTCGGTCAGAATGCTGTCCGCAACAGACTGATCGCAAAGGTCGAGGCTATCGCTGAGTCCGACAAGGCTTCCGACGAGGTCAAGGCTGCTGCTAAGGCATTCCTTGACACGAAGGACGATGTCAAGACCAACGGCGCTGCTGCCGACGCACTTGCCGACGCTATCAAGGATATCGACTGCGCAGACTGCAAGGATATCGTTGAGAACAAGGAGTTCCTCTCCAAGAAGAGCGTCTGGATCTTCGGCGGCGACGGCTGGGCATACGATATCGGTTTCGGCGGCGTTGATCACGTCCTTGCTTCCGGCGAGAACGTCAACATCATGGTCTTCGATACCGAGGTCTATTCCAACACCGGCGGACAGGCTTCCAAGGCATCTCAGATCGGTCAGGTCGCTCAGTTCGCGGCTGCCGGTAAGTCGATAGCCAAGAAGAGCCTTGCCGAGATAGCAATGAGCTACGGTTATGTCTATGTTGCTCAGATCGCTATGGGCGCTAACATGAACCAGACGATAAAGGCTATCGAAGAGGCTGAGGCTTATCCGGGCCCGTCGATCGTCATCGCCTACGCTCCCTGCGAGATGCACTCCATCAAGGGCGGCATGGTCAACTGCCAGAAGGAAATGAAGAGAGCTGTCGAGTGCGGCTACTGGAACATGTTCCGCTTCAACCCGATGCTCAAGGCAGAGGGCAAGAACCCCTTCACCATCGACAGCAAGCAGCCTGTCACCGAAGAGTATCGCAACTTCCTGCTCAACGAGGCTCGTTATTCCTCGCTGACCCGCTCGTTCCCCGAGCGCGCAGAGAAGCTGTTCAGCGAAGCTGAAGTCAAGAGCGTCGAGAGATATGAGCACCTGCTCAGACTCAAGGACCTTTATGCACCGAAGGCTGACTGATAAATAAACTAAATATGTTTTCCGCCGCGCTCCAAAAGAGTGCGGCGGTTTTTTTGTTCAATTCGTCGGTTTATTTATGCTCGGCGGTGTGATATAATTAGATATATTCCAAGCCGCAAATCCATTGCGGGGACGAATATCAGACAAAAATGCTCCGGCAGCATCGGAGACGCACAGAGAATAAAGCGGGTAATTATTTTGGATAAAGCGAAAAAGAAAAGAATAATAGTTTATGTCTCGACGATAATTTTGTCGATAGTCTATCTGTTCACAGCATACAAAATTGCCATAGGCAACGGCGTTTTCGGCGACAAGGAGGACGTTGTCTCCGTGCGCGCAAAGGTACTGCGCATCACGGACGAACAAGAAACCGTGAGCGAAGAGGAGAGCGGCGGAAAAATCAGCATGCAGTACATATTCTTTGAGGCGAAAGCAACCTCCGGCAATGTGCGCGGCAAGACCCTCTACGCCGTTCAGGAGAAGGATATGCTCTACGGTCTGCCCCAACCCGAGGTCGAGGTCGGTGACAATGTCATTCTCGTCTATGACCCGAACGACGAGGGCACGGCGGACTACTACCTCTCCGACTTCTCGCGAATAACGCCGCTCGTGATGCTCTGCGCGTTTTTCTTCCTGCTGATACTGATTTTCGGGCGTAAGAAGGGACTCGATACGATAATATCGCTCGTGTTCACCTGTCTTGCAGTGTTCATTAATCTGATCCCTGCGATACTCAACGGACAGAATATCTACATTTGGTCGATAGTCACCTGCGTCTATATCACGGTCATGACGCTCGTTCTGATTGAGGGCTTGAATGTCAAGTGCTTTGCCGCGGGAGTCGGATGCGTGGGCGGCGTGCTCGTCGCGGGCGCACTCGAACTGCTGCTGCGCGATCAGATAAAAATGTCCGGCGTGCTCGACTCGGAGTGGCTGTATCTCTACAATCTCCGCAAGGACAACCCGATCGACCTCAAGGCGATAATCTTCGCGATGATAATCGTCGGCGCGGTCGGCGCGGTGATGGATGTCGCGATGTCGATAGCCTCGTCGCTGTGCGAGATAAACGAAAAATCGCCCGATCTCCCGGCGCGTGAGCTGCTGAAATCCGGGCTCACCATCGGGCGCGACATAATGGGCACGATGGCGAACACGCTCGTGCTCGCCTATATCGGCTCGGCGCTCTGCTGCGTGCTCCTCATGGTCACTTACAGCAGCAATGTCAGCCAGATACTCAACCGCGAGCAGATAGCCGTTGAGATTCTTCAGGCGCTCGCCGGCTCGATAGGTATTCTCGCCGCCCTGCCGCTGACCGCGATAACAAGCGTACTCTGTCTCAAGCCCCTGAACCGCATTAAACGAAGCGTTCATTGAACAAATTATCAGCCGTTCATTCTTGCAGGGCGTGGCTATTAAGAGCCCGATTGTCAAGACTGCACGTGTTGCCCAATTGCACTTTTGCAAAGTTTGAAGTTATCGGCAAGTGTTCAACGACTCTATAACCGATACTGCCACCCAAAAATTGCATACCACTAAAACGACAAAAGCGGCCGTGCATCTGCACAGCCGCTCATTTTTTCTATCAGACTTCGGGGATCTCGAGCTCTATCTCATGGCCTATCTGAGCGGAACGGTAGATTCCGTCGAGGATAGCCTGGTTGTAGATAGCCTGGCTCGTCGGTACGGGCGCTTCGCCGCCCTCTTTGACAGCGTCGAGGAACTTTCTGACCTTCCAGTAGAACACGCCCTCCTCTGGCTCTTCGAGCATGGGGACGACCGTCTCAACCTCTGCTTCGCCGATGTTTCTGTATATTTTCAGCGGAGCGTCAATGCTGCCCCAGTGACCGGATGACGGAATTTTCAGTCCGGCTTTTGTGCCGAGAACGACGGTGTCGCCCATTGTGTCAACATTCATAGCCCACGCGGTCTTGAAGTCGATAGTCAGACCGCCCTCGAGGCGGACAAAACCCGCCGCGAAATCGTCAACGCCGAAAACATCCTTGTATTTGTAGTCGTCCGCCTTGCCGAAATAATCGGAGAGGAAGCCCGTGACCGTCAGCGGCTTGGGATAGCCCATGCCGTTCAATACCATGTCGAGCGCATAGCAGCCGATGTCGCCGAGCGCACCGATGCCGCCGGTCTCTTTCTCGATAAAGGTCGTGCCGAACGGGGTCGGGATACCCCTGCGTCTGCCGCCGCCTATCTGGATATGATAGACCTTGCCGAGCTCGCCGGACTCGATTATGTATTTTATCATCTGCATATTCGGGTTGTAGCGCGGCTGGAAGCCGACGGAGACTATCTTGCCGTTTCTCTTCTCGGCTTTTCTTATCTCGACAGCCTCTTCGAGAGTGACACACATGGGCTTTTCGAGCAGGACATTGACGCCGTGATCGAGTGCATAAATTGTGCACTCCGCATGGGTCATGTTGTAGGTGCAGACGCTGACTGCGTCGAGCTCCTCGTTGTCAATGAGTTCCTTGTGCGAATGATAGACCCTGACTCCCTCGGGTGCGTTCCACTTTCTGAGGAACTCCTCCGCCTTGCCGTCGACAAGATCCGCCACGCCGACAAGCTCAACATCGGGCATCTTGAGATATTCGCTGATGTGGCTCTCGGCTATCCAGCCGGTGCCGATTATACCGACCTTGAGCTTCTTGCTCGTGTCGATACTGTAGTTGTCCTGATCCTTTGTGAAGAGGTTCAGGTCGTTTGCTCTTTTGTCAGACATTTTTTAACCTCGCTTATTTTTACGGGCTGCGCCCTTTTTTGCTTATATAATCTCGGCCTCCGAGAATATCATCTTGCGCTCGCCGTCGGTCAGCAGACGCGCCTCACCCTCGCCGAGCGTGCAGTCAAGCTTCAGCGCGCCTATCGCCGTTCGGCGCAGCGCAACAACGCTGTTTTCAACGGACGCGAACATTCTCTTGACCTGATGATACTTGCCCTCGCGTATCTGAACGCGCACCGTGGGCGGCTCATCGCTTATCTTTCTGAGCCTCGCGGGCAGGCACTCCGTGCCGTCGCCGAGCACCGCGCCCTGCCGCAGGGTATCAAGCTGTTCTTCACTTATATCGCTTTCGAGCGTCGCCTCGTATGTTTTATAGACGTGGTGGGAGGGCGAGATAAGGCGGTGGGCAAAGTCGCCGTCGTCGGTGATTATCAAAAGCCCGGTAGTATCCTTGTCGAGCCTGCCGGCGGGGAAAAGTCCGCGCCTGCTGAGCTCGGGCGGCAGGAGATCGACGACCGTCGGGCAGTCGGGATCCTTTGCGGCACTGAGCACGCCGGAGGGCTTGTTGAGCATGATATAGAGATATCGGCGCATGGTGACGGTCTTTCCGCTTATTTTAAGCTCGTCGGAATTGATATCGATCTGTTCGTCGGCTGCGAATATTTTTTTGCCGTTCACCTCGACCGCGCCGCTTCTTATGAGCTGCCTTGCGCCGCTGCGGGAAATATTCATCTGCTTTGCAACTGTTTTATCGAGCCTGTCCAATGCGGCGCCCCCTTTTTCCTGATGAAAGGATTTTACCACAAAACATAAAAATTAACAACATACAAATTAAAAATGCCGCAATATAATTGCTGTTTTGCCCTGCTGCCAAAAATATCCGTAAATTAAAAAATTCCGCTTCTAAATGCGCAGCAGCGGTCAATAATAAAACCGAACAGCAGAAATGCGCGGCATTGCCGGCAAAATCTAAAATTTTTATTGCACAACGCCGCCGACGCAGAAAAATGCAGTATAATTTTTTGAAAAAACCCTTTTCAATGGAGCAAAAAGATGATATAATTTAGTGTCGTAAAATGTATTTTATTTCATTCGATTTTTACTGCTTTTTTGATATAAAAACTATATAGGAGTGAACAAATTGGAAAAGTTCGTGCTCAACGGCGGCATACCCCTCAGAGGAGAGGTCAGCATAAGCGGCGCTAAAAACGCAGTCGTAGCTATTCTGCCCGCAACTATCCTCGCTCAGGATGTATGTGTTATTGAAAACATTCCCAACATCAGCGATGTTTATTATATGACAAAAATTCTCGAACAGCTCGGTGCACGCATAAAGCGCCTGAGCAAGAGCACGCTCGAGATCGACACAAAGGGAGTCAACTCCTACGTCGTGTCGCACGATATGACGAAGCATCTGCGCGCTTCTTATTATTTCATCGGCGCGCTGCTCGGCAGATTCCACCGCGCGAAAGTCGCCATGCCCGGTGGCTGCAACTTCGGCGTGCGCCCGATCGACCGCCACATCAAGGGCTTTGAGTTGCTCGGCTCAACAGTCACGATAGGCGAAAATGCGATAATCGACGCCGCCGCAGAGAGGCTCGAAGGCAGCTCCGTTTATTTCGACGAGGCTTCTGTCGGCGCGACGGTCAATGTTATCCTCGCCGCAGTCAAGGCGAAAGGGCTGACCGTTATTGAAAACGCCGCAAAAGAGCCGCACATAGTTGACCTCGCGAACTTCCTCAACTCCATGGGCGCGGACATTCGCGGAGCAGGTACGGATACAATTAAAATCCGCGGAGTCGAGCACATGCACGGCTGCAACTATTCGATAATCCCCGACCAGATCGAGGCTGGCACATATATGGTCGCCGCCGCCGCAACGGACGGAAACGTTCTTATCAAGAATGTTATTCCGAAGCATCTTGAATCCATCTCCGCCAAGCTTATCGAGTGCGGCATCGATGTTATAGAAAATGACGACAGCATCAGAGTCTGCGCGAACGGCAGACCCGGAAAATGCACGATAAAGGCTATGCCATACCCCGGCTTCCCGACCGATATGCAGCCGCAGATGACCGCTCTTCTGAGCATCGCGGACGGCACGAGCTTCGTTTCCGAGGGAGTTTGGGATAACCGCTTCCGCTATGTCGAGCAGCTGACCCGCATGGGCGCTTCGATAAAGGTCGAGGGCAAGATGGCAGTTATCGAGGGCGTCGAGCAGCTCAAAGGCGCACCAGTCAGAGCAGACGACCTGCGTGCGGGCGCGGCGATGATAATCGCCGGACTCATCGCCAAAGGCACGACCGAGATTGAAGAAATCTCGCACATCGACCGCGGATATGAGAACATTGTCGAAAAGCTCACCGGACTCGGCGCGGACATTCGCCGCGTTGACAGACCCGAACCCGACGATATCTCAAGAGCAGTCTAAAATATAAATGCAAGAATCCTGCATCGGTCATGCCGGCGCAGGATTTTTTAAAGGAGTAAAACATGGCAAAATTCTGTCCGCTCTTCTCTTCGAGCAGCGGCAACTGCATATACATAGGCACTTCCGACGGCGGCATACTCATCGACGCGGGAGTCAGCGCAAAAAGAATAACCGGTGCGCTCGAAAATATCGGCGTATCGCCGGACAGCATCAGCGCAATTTTCATCACCCACGAGCACTCAGACCATATAAACGGGCTGCGGGTCTTTGCGGGCAGCAGAAATATTGATGTCTACGCTTCGGCGGGCACGCTCAGGGCGCTCGACTCCATGGGCATACTCAATGGCAAGTTCACCGCACGCGAGATAAGCGAAAACGGCGCGGAGGCGGCGGGTATATATGTGAAGCCCTTTGCAACGCCGCATGACGCCGCGCAGAGCTGCGGCTACACGGCTGTCACGCCGGACGGCAGGCGCATATCGATAGCGACCGACCTCGGTCATGTGACCGACACGGTGATGAACGCGATTTACGGCAGCGATCTTGTGATGCTTGAATCGAACCACGAGATAGACCTGCTCAGACGCGGCCCCTACCCCTATCCGCTAAAGCAGCGCATACTCTCGGACATAGGGCATCTTTCAAACACGGCGTGCTCCGACGCGGCGGTGAAGCTGCTCGACTCGGGCACGGTGCGCTTCATGCTCGGGCATCTGAGCAAGCAGAACAACACGCCCGACCTCGCGTATGAGACGACCCACTCGGCGTTCACCATCCACGGCGCAAAGGCGGGCAGCGACTATCTGCTCGGCGTTGCGGGCGACAACGGAAAGGCGATAAGCTTTTAAACGGAGGGTAAGATGTACAACATAGATATTATATGCGTCGGCAAGCTCAAGGAGGACTACCTGCGCGGCGCATGCGCCGAATATTCAAAGCGCCTTTCGGCGTTCTGCAAGCTGAAAATAACAGAACTGACCCCCGCGCGCATCCCGGACGACCCGTCGAAGGCGCAGATAGACTCGGCTCTCGCGGACGAGGGAAAGCGCATTCTGCAGCTCATTCACCAGTCGGCGCGCGTTTACGCGATGTGCATTGAGGGCAAGCAGCTCTCTTCCGAGGAGCTCAGCCGCGACATTGAGCAGGCGGCAGTCGGCGGGAGCGGAAACCTTGTTTTTATTATCGGCGGCTCGCACGGGCTGACTGACGAGGTCAAGCGCCGCGCGAACTTCAAGCTCTCGATGTCGAAAATGACATTCCCGCATCAGCTCGCGCGCGTGATGCTGCTCGAACAAATTTACCGCGCGTTCATGATATCGAGCGGCGGAAAATATCACAAATAAAAAAGCGGAACTGTGGCAATAGTTGCAGTTCCGTTTTTGCTATATCAAAAGACCGCCGTATCTTTCGATGCAGCGGTCTTTGTTAATTTTTATATCAGAGATTAATATCTCTTTCCGCCGTGGCCGCCTCTGCCGCCGCGGTTATCTCTTCTTCCGCCGTCTCTGCCGCCGCGGTTGTCCCTTCTGGTAGCTCTGCGGGGCTCATCGGACAGGTCGTTCTCGGGAACAAGTCCCTCGACCTCGATAAGAGCGTCTCTGCGGGAGAGGTTGAGTCTGCCCTGGTCGTCTATCTCGCGAACCTTGACTATAACCTCGTCGCCGACAGCAACGACATCCTCAACACGGTCAACGTGCTTGACATCAAGGTGGCTGATGTGGACAAGACCCTCTTTGCCGGGAGCGATCTCAACGAATGCGCCGAAGTCCATCAGGCGGGTAACAACACCCTTGTAGATAGCGCCGACCTCGGGATCGTTCGCGATGGTCTCAACCATATTGAGAGCACGCTTCGCATCGTCAATGTCGATAGCGGAGATGAAGACGGTTCCGTCCTCTTCAACGTCGACCTTGCAGTTGCATTCTGCGCAGATCTTCTGGATAACCTTGCCCTGCTTGCCGATGACATCGCCGATCTTCTCGGTGTCGATCTTGGTAGTGAGCATCTTGGGAGCATACTTGGAGAGCTCTTTTCTGGGCTCGGAGATAACGGGCAGCATAACTTCATCGAGGATGTAGCAGCGTGCCTTGTAGGTCTTGTCAAGAGCCTCGCGGATGATGGCGGGGGTCAGACCGTGTATTTTAAGATCCATCTGGATAGCGGTGATACCCTTCTTGGTGCCGCCGACCTTGAAGTCCATGTCGCCGAAGAAGTCCTCAAGGCCCTGGATATCGACCATGGTCATGAAGCGGTCGCCCTCGGTAACAAGTCCGCAGGAGATACCGGCAACGGGAGCCTTTATCGGCACGCCGGCAGCCATAAGCGAAAGTGTCGAGCCGCAGATGGAAGCCTGCGAAGTCGAGCCGTTGGACGAAAGAACCTCGGAGACGAGGCGCAGGCAGTACGGGAACTCCTCAACGCTCGGTATAACGGGCAGAAGAGCACGCTCTGCAAGAGCACCGTGGCCGATCTCGCGGCGTCCGGGGCCTCTCGAGGGCTTGGTCTCGCCGACCGAGTACGAGGGGAAGTTGTAGTGGTGCATATAGCGCTTGGTGTCCTCGCCGTCGATGCCGTCAAGAATCTGAGAATCGCTGACGGGGCCGAGGGTGGTGACGGTCAGAACCTGAGTCTGGCCTCTGGTGAACATACCCGAGCCGTGGACTCTGTCGAGCAGGTCGATTTCAGCCGCAAGCGGGCGAATCTCATCGATGCCTCTACCGTCAACGCGCTTGCCGTCGTCAAGCAGCCAGCGGCGCACGACGAACTTCTGGGTCTTGTAAAGGCAGTCATCGATCTTCTCTATCTCGTCGGGATAAATCTCGTCGAACTTCTCATGAACCTTCTCATAGATGGGCTTGAGGCGCTCGTCACGGATGCGCTTGTCATCGGTGTCAAGAGCGACGCGGATATCGTCGATAGCGAAATCCTTGATAGCCTCGTACATCTCAGGCGCGGGATCGTTTGATGGGAAGTCGATCTTCTTCTTGCCGACTTCTGCCTGAATACCCTTTATGAACTCGACGATGCGCTGGTTCTCCTTGTGGGCGAACATGATGCCGTCGAACATCTCGTCATTGGTGACTTCCTTTGCACCTGCCTCGATCATTGCGACGAGGTCGGAGGTGGAAGCGACGGTGACAGCCATGCGGCTGACTTCACGCTGAGCCTCGGTGGGGTTGATAACATACTCGCCGTCGATAAGACCGACGCTCACGCCGGAGATCGGGCCGTCCCACGGAATCTCGGAAATGGAGAGCGCGATGGAAACGCCGAGCATAGCGGCGATTTCGGGCTGGCAGTCGGGATCGACCGACATAACGGTAGCCACGACGCTGACATCATTTCTCATATCCTTGGGGAACAGAGGACGGATGGGTCTGTCGATAACTCTCGATGCAAGAGTTGCCTTCTCGCTCGCTCTGCCCTCACGGCGCTGGAACGAACCGGGAATCTTGCCAACGGAATAGAGCTTCTCTTCAAAATCAACTGAAAGCGGGAAGAAATCCACGCCCTCTCTCGGCTTTGCAGCCATGGTTGCGGTGCAGAGCACGTCGGTCTCGCCGTAACGGACGAGGCACGAACCGCCTGCGAGCTGAGCCATCTTGCCGACTTCAACAACGAAGGGTCTGCCGGCGATTTCAGTTTCAAACTTTTTGAAATCCTCGAACATAGTTTTACCTCTTTGTATTTATTTCCACAGACCCCCGGACTTAGCAATAAATCCGTTCCCCGGCTTCCCGGAGCCCCGATTCACTGCTAAAACCGTTGCAGTCTGTCGATTGTGAGTTCAGAAAAGCAGGCAGAAATAAACTCCTGCCTGCTCGTCGTGCAATTATTTACGGATACCGAGTCTGGCAATGATCGCACGGTAGCGCTCAATGTCAACCTTCTGAAGGTATGCCAGGAGATTGCGTCTGTGGCCGACCATCTTGAGAAGGCCGCGGCGCGAATGATGATCCTTCGGATGCTCCTTAAGATGCTCTGTCAGGTCGCGGATTCTCTTGGTGAGAACAGCGATCTGAACCTCCGGAGAACCGGTGTCGCCCTCATGGATAGCGTACTCCTGCATAATTGCGGTTTTTTCTGCCTGAGTCATTTCTTTTCACCTCATTTTAATATTTGCTCCGAAACCCAGCGAAAGGCCGGTGAAAACCTCTTTGAGGTTTGATCCATAAGCCGAGTAGCGGACGCATACAACGGTATTATACCAGTAATCAATCAGTTTGTAAAGAATTTTTTGAAGATTTTGCGTTTTCGCCCGGTTTGATATCGGACACCGAAAACCGTTGCCTGACGGGTCGCGGCGTGATATAATTTAGAAAGAACACGGAGGTGCTTTTATGTCAAGAGGAATTGACGGAACTTTTTTTGAAATTCATCATCACAACACCGCGGAGGGCAAATACTGGAACCCCGCTCTCGACTCCTTTACCGCCGAAAACTGGCGCGAAAAGGTGCGCGAGATATCGGTGCTCGGCATGGAATATATAGTCGTCATGGCAACGGCACTCTATGACCGCTGCTATTTTGAGTCGTCCGTTTTTCCTTTGGCTGATATTCCCTGCGCCGACCCTATCGAGGCGGTGCTCGACGAGGCGGACAAATGCGGCATAAAGGTTTTTCTCGGCAACGGCTTTTACGGCGACTGGACGAAGCCAGGAGTCAACATAACTTCCGGCGAGGTCATTGACCGGTCTTTCAAGGCGATGGACGAGCTGACGGAAAAATACGCGCATCACAGCAGCTTTTACGGCTGGTACTTCCCGGACGAGACCTGTATTATTCTGCGCTTCTCGGGCGATTTCATAAAATATGTCAATCTCTGCTCCGCCCGCTGCCATGAAATTACGTCGGACAAAAAAACGCTTATCGCGCCCTACGGCACAAATCTTACGCTCACGAACTCAAAATATATCGACGCGCTCGCCTCGCTCGATGTCGATTTCATTGCGTATCAGGACGAAATCGGGGTCAAGAAGACGCGCGTGTGGCAGAGCGAGAGAATATTTGAACGCCTCAAAAAAGCCCATGATAAAGCCGGACGCGCCGCGCTCTGGGCTGATATCGAGCTGTTCAAATTCGAGGGCATGGTGTATAAAAGCGCACTGCTCCCCGCCGATTTCAAGCGAATCGAGCGGCAGATAGCGAACGTCGCGCCGTATGCGGACAAGATAATCGGATATCAGTATATCGGGCTGATGAACCCCGATGATTCCGGCTCGTTCGCCGGGCACGAGAGCTCGGCGGAGCTTTACAGGCAATATGCGGAGTATCTGAAAAAATAATCATGCCATGTGAATGCACATTCTGAATATACGGTGATTTTATGAGCAACTTGAGGTTCCGCTGTCTTGTTGACAACGATTTCTGCGACATTGCGCCTTTTGAGCCATATATTGAAAAAGGCTCGTCGGATATTGGACTGGCTCTCATAGCTTTCGATGAAAGCGAGCTCGACACAATCAAAAACCTTTTAAAAGAAGCTCAATTTGAGGGCAGCGACGGATATTTATATACACTGTCGCAAGGCTCCATCGAGAAAAAGGGCAAAATGCCCAATTCGATCACGAAGGCGTACAGATACTATAAGCGCTACAAGAAAAAGCAAAACCGAGCCGCCGCGCATATAGAGAGAGAACTCAGTCACAGCGGCGACGGCATAAAGAAAGTATACGACGGCAAATTTTCAGCCTATAAATACACCGACCAAGAGAATAAAATATGCTTCCCTTTCAGGCTTCGTGCAAGCAAAAATAAAAATGAGCCTTTGTTCATCCTATTACACGGCGCGGGCGCAATGGGCAATGATAATTTCAAGCAGCTATTTGACAACATACCGTTATACAAGCAGCTAATGAAAACAGATTGCAATATTCTTTTGCCGCAGGCACCTTTCGGCTCAAACAGAGGCGAAGCGATGCAGAATTACATAAAATCGATAAAGAGGCTTGTGGATGCGTTTCCTGCGGATTTCGACAGAAAGCGCATATATATTATAGGCACTTCATTCGGCGGCTGCTGCGTCTGGCAGCTTGTCTATCTTTTTCCCGAATATTTTGCGGCGGCAGTGCCCGTGATGGGCGGCTTGTGCCTGGATCGTGACTATGAAAAATATGATATTGAGCGATTAGTCAAAACGCCGATCTGGACGGCGCATTCGTCGGACGACACAAATGTAAAAATAGACAGCGACGATTACTACGCCTCCGAACTCAAAAAACTCGGAGCAGACATAAAATACACCCGCTGGGACAAGTATGGGCATACAATGTCCGGCAAATTCTACAGAACAGAAAAGTGGGCAGAATGGTGTCTGAGTAAGAAATTGAGATAATCGGATTGGGATTCTGCGACAAAACCCCATTTATATACCCACCCCACAAATAAATTATAAACCGAGCCGCAACAGATTGAACTGCTGCGGCTCGGTTATTTTATCCGTTCTTTTTCAAATAATTTTTACTGCGTTCTGAGTATCTCCTCGAGCTCGTCGGCGGTGATATCGCCGCCCGCGCTCTCCTCTTTGAGCAGACCGTTGTAGCGGCCTATCCAATAGGGCATGATGAGATTGTATGAGCCGTTGACGCCGATGCTATTGTCCCATCTACCCTGGCGGGCATGGAAGAAATCGGTGCCCGTGCCGCCGCGCTCATCCATTGCAACGGCATAGGGTATCGGCTTCTCGGTATCCTTATACCAGAGCATGCCGTCCTCTTCGCGGGCATCGGGGCGCGTGGTGTTGTCGATAAATATCTCGCGGGAGCTGACGGGATAGCGCGAAGCCTGCCATGCGAGAACATCTTTGCAGGGCCTGCCGAATGCGTCATATTTCTCCTCGTCGGGGTACATCAGCTGATAGACGAGCGACCATTCTATATCGCGCCCGTATTTTTCGAGCCTCCACCAGCAGTCCGCACCGCGCCTGAACTTTTCGAGCAGTATCGGATCATCCTCGAGCTGCGACATGGTGTAATAGACTATCGCCGCCATGCGCGTGTCGGAATAATTCATCGTCTTGACGACCATCGGGAACAGCGTCTCGGAGTCAAGCTCCTCGTTGTGCAGAAATTCTTTTATCTTGTTTTCATATCGCTCGTAGTGCTCGCAGGCGAGGTCGGCATAGCGATAGGGCTCTTCGAGCGCGAGCTTGCGGTATTCTTTATCCCAGCGCTCGTTGCCTGTGACATGATGCGCTACTTTAAACAGCTGGAGCAGGATCATCGTGCCGAGCGGTCCGTCCTCGTAGCCCTCGCAGTCGCGGTTGAGATAATATTCCCTCGTCATGCGCGCCCATGAGGTCGGCTGACCGCCCGCATCCGTATGGGCATAGTCGTTGTCCGCGAAGTGGCGGGCGTGGCGCTCGGCTATCGTCGCGATTATCTCGCGCAGCTCCGGGTCGTCCTCGCCGAGTATGTCATAGGCGAGCTGCCATATCGCATAGTGTCCGGTAAGCTCATCGTTCGAAGTGTCGCATTTATAGACTATATCGTCGTCGCCCCAGTGCTTGCCGGTCGCGGGGTCGATTTCGTCCGCATAGAGGCGGCGCAGGCGCTCGGGTATTTCGAGCGAGCTGTCAACGGTCAGCAGTCCGGGCAGATCGTCGCCCTTGTCGCTGCTCGTGGGCACACGCACGCTGACAAGCTTTCCGTCAGGGTCGTAGACCTTTTTGAAGAAAACGCCGTCGCTGAAGGGTATCGGGTCGTTTACGGGGTCGGTGACATGATACGAGCGCGCTATATAACCCTCAACGTTGCGGAAAACTATCTCCGGCACCGCGTCGCGCTCCGCCCAGTCGTCCTCATCGACGGGACCGAGCTCGGCATGGATAAAACCTGCGGGTCCGACATCGGGAATGTTCAATTTTCCCTCTCTGCCGCGCTTGAGATAGCCTTTTGAGGCGCGGTTTGTGCCCGGCTCGTTGTAGCGGACGAACGCCGCGACCTTGCCCTTCCATGCGGGAATGTATTCAAGCAGGAGCACGGCCTCCGTCCAGCGGGTCGCGACCTTGCGTGCGTGCTCGACCTGTTCGGGAGTATATTTCGGGTCGTTCTTCATCACGCCGTAGCGGCAGATGTCGCCCATAGCGACAAGCGCAGTCCAGAGTCCGTCGTTGTCGGACTCATGGGGCACCCAGCGGTTTCTCTCGGCGCTCCAATCAGTGCCGCTGAGCATTCCGCGGCGCTGAACTATTCTCTCGTCCATGGAGGAATGAAGATTCGCCTTGTGCTCGACCGAGAGCATACGCATCTCAATGTGCGAAACGCCGGTTTCGGTCAGCACCCATACGCCGTTGCTGCCGTCAGGCTCAACAGCTTTGACATTATTATCAAACATGCAGGCGTCGGCTCTGAAGCACTGCACGCGGTCGAGTTCATCCTTTTCGCTCTCGTCTATGCGCCAAAGTCCCTCGTTTGTGCCTATCCACAGCACATTTTTATCGTCAACGCAAAAGCAGGTGACATCGCCGGGAGCTATAAACTCCGGCAGGCGCTGCTTTTCGCCTTCGCCGAGCTCTCTCTTAGGCAGAGCCGCAAGCTCCGCCGCCTTTTCGGGTCTGTCTTCTCTTTTGTACCGTCTTGCGACGCGCATCAGGCGTGCCGAAAGCGAAGCCGGTTTTCCGTGGTAATCGTGTTTCATCGGCGTCCCTCCTGAGATAATTTTGCACATTGTATATTATATCAGAGCTAAGCCCCATGAGTAAAGCTTTTTTCCGATTCTCCGCAAAAGCATCAATCCCAGAGCCATTTGGAAAAATACGAGTTTTGATAATAAATGACTCTCTCTGTCCTCTCCCCGTCAGAAAAAATATGCTGCGAGCCGAACTGCTCGACTTCGCTGAAGCCGCGATTTTTCATATATTCCGCGAACAGCTCGTAGTCCGGTCGGGCGACAACTACTCTCGGCGAGCGTTGTATTTCAACATATTCCCTGTCGGCAGCCGTCACCTGCACAAATCCGTTGGCGGCAGCAAAAAAATTCGCCGTGCCGAATTTTGCGAATGATATCAGACTGCCGCCGAGCAAAAAGATGATTAACAGAACTGCCGCAAATGCGGATATCACTATATGTCTTTTCCTGTTAATCTTCCCTGCAAAAGCTTTGAGCCGCTTTTCGTCATCATTTTCCGCATCCGAAACGGCAGACTCAATAACATCGGCGACTTTCAGCTTTTCGAGCTCCGCGCGGCACTCGGCGCACCCGATAAGATGCTCTTCAACGAAAGATTCCGTGTCCGCGCTCACCATTTTATCAGCATACAGCGGCAGAATATCGCGAATGATATTGCACTCATTTCCCATTTTCGTTCTCCTCCAATCCTGTTCTTATCATGCCGCGCGCCCGATGATAAGTGACACACGCCCAGTTTTCGGTTTTGCCGAACAGCTCGCCTATCTGCTTATAGCTGAGCTGCGCAAATACGCGCCACATAAACACCTCTCTGTACGGGTCGGGAATAGAGCGCAGGATTTTCCGCGCCCTCATTGCCTCATCACGCTTCAATATCTGCTCTTCGGCGTTTCCTTCAAAGGCAGGCAGATTGAAGAGAACGGAATCATCGACGCTATCCGTCCGAGCGGATTTTTTGAGATAAGTATAATAGCAGTTTTTTGCTATCTGACACAGCCAAACGCGGATGTCGCACTCGCCGCGAAAGCCTTTTATCGAACGCATGGCCTTATAGAAAGCTTCGCTCGTGATATCCTCGGCTATATCCTCGCTGCCCGAAAGTCGTTTGATATAAAGAAACACATCGTCGAAATAATCGCGGTATATTTTTTCAAACTCCGTCACTCTGCCGCCTCCTTTCATATATAAGACTGCGCTAAACTCAAAATCTTACAAAATTTTTAAAGCGGCAATTAAATTTTTAACCGCCGCTTTTGCTTTTATTTGAAATTTAAACAATCACGCAGCCGCGAATATATATTCGTATATCACATAGGCGTGTATCATGCTGCCCGCGACCATGAATATATGGAACGGCACATGGCACCACGGGTGCTTTCTGCCTACGGCGCAGAATATCGAACCGAAGAGATAGACCGCGCACCCAAGCACGAGAAGCAGCAGCGCATGGACATTTATCTCGTCTATAACCGCAAGCGAGCAGGAGAGCATCACCGCGCCCGCGATTATATACACCGCGACGCACGCGGCTTTCGTCTTTTGGAAAAAGAACAGCTTGGCGATAAAGCCGAACAGCACGCTTCCCCAGCCGAGCAGGAGCACTACGGCACAGCAGATTTTGTTATGATTATAGAGCGTTATGAGCGAGCACGGGGTCGCCGTGCCCGCGAGCAGCACGGGGATAACCAGATGATCGACAAGACGCGCCGTCCGCTTCGCCTCGCCCCGCGGCAGACCGTGGTAGACCGCCGACGAGCCGTAGAGCAAAATAATCGAAAGTCCGTAGACGACGGCCGCTGCCGTATATCTCACACTGCCCAAGGGCAGGGCTTTTTTTATCAGCAAAACGAGCACTGCCGCGCCGAGCACTGCGCCGAGCGCGTGGGTGACGCAGTTGAGCGCATCCTGCGCCTTTGTGTATTCTATAAGCTCCACGCTGTCTTTGTTTTTCATGTTCAGACCTCCGAAGCACTGATAGATAAAGTTTACTCTCTATAGCATGATAAAGTCAACAGGGTTTTCCGCGCAAAAAAATTATCCGCCGCATAAATTGCAGCGGATAATTGAATTTGAGTCTATCAGATGTTCTTGAGCAGGTTCGGGAGTCCCTTGACAACGGCGGGGATAGCCTTGCCTATAAGGACGAGTATGCCGCGTCCCATAGGCTTCTTGTCGTTGAGAATATCCAGAAGCTGATGTCCGAGTTCCTCGCTGAACACACCCATGCTCATGGAGACGAAGTTCTTGACGGGAGTCTGGAGCGCGATGGAGCACGCCATGCCCTCGCTACCGACGAACTTGCGCAGCATCTTGCAGAGTTTCGCGCCGTTCTTTCCGCAGGCGGAGTCCTCAAGAGTGTTGGCGAATGTCAGATTCGGATAGTCGTGAATCTCACTTTCGGGAATCTCATGGCCGAGAAGAGCTTTGAACTGATCGTCCGGGACATTCATAACATCCGCCGAATAATAAGCGGGCATGGTCTCTCTGAGATCCTTGACGGGGGCGTCAACGGTGCTCTCGACCTTTACACTGCCCTCGAGGCGGATATCGCGGCTCGATGCGCCGACGAGAATCTTATAATCATCGGTCTCAACATGCCAGTCGCCGAGGTCGACATCGTAGAATGCAAACGCACGCTTGCTGAGCTCGATTTCGACTTCTTTCTCTTCTCCGGCCTTGAGGAAGACTTTCTTGAAGCCCTTGAGCTCCTTCTCGGGACGGAAGATGGTGCTGTTTTCCTGGGCAACATAGAGCTCGGCAACCTCTGCGCCGTCTCTGTCGCCGGTGTTCTTTATCTTGAAGGAGACCTTGAGAGTGTCGGTATCCTTGATGCTGTCCGCAGAGACCTTGAGGTCGCTGTACTCGAAAGTAGTGTAAGACAGACCGAAGCCGAACGGGAACAGAACGTTCTTTTTTGCGGTGTCATAGTAGCGGTAGCCGATATACAGACCCTCGCGATACTCGACAGTAGCGGTATGTCCGGGGAAGTTGTTGTAGCAGGGAGTGTCCTCGAGTGAGAACGGATAAGTCTCGGCAAGCTTGCCGGAGGGGTTGACATCGCCGAAAAGGATATCGGTGACTGCGCTGCCGCTCGCCTCGCCGCCGAGATAGCTGTTGAGCAGAGCCTTTGCCTCGCCTATCCACGGCATCTCGACAACTGCGCCGCCCGCAAGGACAACAACGATGTTCTCGGTAACTCCGCGTATAGCGCTGAGCAGGGCGACATGCTCGGGCGGGATGCGAAGATGGGTTCTGTCGAAGCCCTCGGACTCGAACTCGTCGGTAAGACCGATGAACAGAACTGCGACATCCGCTTTCTTTGCAGCTTCGACTGCATCGGCTATGTAAGTCTCGGGAGAATTTTTCTTCTCCTTCTTAGTCATCGCGTAGCCGTCGGCATAGATAACATCGATGCCCTCTTCGAACATGGTGTTATATGCGCTGTCGATTTTTATAGAGTTTACAAGAGAGCTGCCGGCGCCCTGATGACGCGGCTTCTTTGCCATCTGACCAATAACTGCGACCTTTGCCTTCTTGCTCAGGGGCAGGATATTGTCGTCGTTCTTGAGAAGCACCATGCTCTCGCGCGCAATCTTGCGTGCCGCCGCGTGATGCTCACCCGCATTGTAGCCCTTGCCGTCTGCAAGAACTTCCTTTGCGCGCATGATAACATCAACAACGCCGTCGACCATCTCATCGAGGAAGTCCTCGCTGATCTCGCCGCGCTTGACTGCGTCATATATCTTTCTGTTGCCGTCGCCGTTCGAGGTGGGCATCTCGAGGTTCTGACCTGCGAGCAGACCGAGAACGCGGTCGTTCTCTGCGCCCCAGTCGGTGACTATCATGCCCTCAAAGCCGAAATCATGGCGGAGGACATCGGTAAGGAGCCACTTGTTTTCTGCGCCGTAGACGCCGTTGAGGCGGTTATACATGCACATGATGGTCCAGGGCTGAGACTCCTTGACGGCTATCTCATAAGCGGTGAGATATATCTCGCGCAGAGTTCTCTCGTCAACAACTGCGCTGACGGTCATTCTGCGGGTCTCCTGGCTGTTGACCGCGTAATGCTTGAGCGAAGTGCCGATACCCTTGGACTGAACGCCGTTTATAAAAGCGGCGGACATCTTGCCGGCAAGATACGGATCCTCCGAGAAATACTCAAAGTTTCTGCCGCACAGGGGCGAACGCTTCATATTCGTTCCGGGGCCGAGCAGGACGGAGACCTTCTCCGCTATGCACTCCTCGCCGAGGAGCTCGCCCATGCCGTAGATAAGCTCGGGATCCCATGAGCAGGCGGTCGTGGCGGCGGTGGGATAGCAGACGGCAGGAATGCCGCCGAGCAGCGCATCCATGCCTTCGCCCTTCTTATCCTTCTTCTTGGGCTCGTCCTTATCATGGGTGCCTACGCTGTTGCGTATACCGTGAGGGCCGTCGCTCCAGAGTATGGAAGGGATGCCCAGACGCTCGATGGATGCGGTGTGCCAATAGTCGCTGCCGGAGCAGAACGCGACTTTTTCTTCCAGCGTCATCTGCGAGATGAGATCTGCGTGTTTCATTAAAAAACCTCCAATTTTCACTTGATATTTATAAAAATGAGTTAGTTTCAAATGAGTCAACGCGTGTCGAACGCACGCCATATAAAGTGATTATATCATACATCCGAATAAAAAGTAAATATAAAACGGCAAAGAACTGCGCTCATTTAATACAAATTATCCGAAAAATAAAACTGCGGGCAACACTTTTCGGCAAAGTGTCCCGCAGTCCGATTAAAATAAAAAACTGCCATGGGATACCCACAGCAGTTTTTGTTATTCAAAGTTAAATTACTTAACCTCGACAGTTGCGCCTGCCTCTTCGAGCTTAGCCTTAGCAGCCTCAGCGTCGTCAGCAGAAACCTTCTCCTTAACAGCCTTGGGAGCGCCGTCAACGAGCTCCTTAGCTTCCTTCAGGCCAAGGCCGGTGATCTCACGGACAGCCTTGATGACGTTGATCTTAGCAGCGCCGGCAGAAGTAAGGATAACATCGAACTCGGTCTGCTCCTCAGCAGCAGCAGCGCCGCCCTCAGCGGGAGCAGCAACAGCAACAGCAGCAGCAGCGGAAACACCGTATCTCTCCTCAACAGCGGAGACGAGCTCGGAAAGCTCGATAACGGTAAGGGTGTCAAGAGTCTCTAAAATGCTTGTAATTTTCTCGTTTGCCATTTTGAATTACCTCCAATTAGTAAGTTAGCTTTTTCTTTAAGCTTCGGCTGCCGCCTCTTCAGCGGGAACCGGGGTTGCGCCGCCCTTTTCAACAAGAGCCTGCATAGCTCTGGCGAAAGCGGCGATGGGTGCGTTGAACGCGTTGCAGACGGTAGCAAGAAGCACGTCCTTTGAAGGCAGCTTTGCAAGGCTCTCGACAGTGTCGACGCCTATGACCTTACCGTCCAGGAAGCCCTTCTTAACAGTGAAGGTCTTGCTGGTGCTTGCAAATTTGCAAAGGATGCGGGCAGCGGCGGTGTAGTCCTCCGCGCTGGTTGCGATAGCGGTTGTGCCCTCAAGAACATCATCGATATCGGAAAGCTCGGCCTTCTCGGCTGCAAGCTTGAGGATAGTGTTCTTGACGACTGCGTACTTGACGCCCGCCTCACGAAGATCCTTACGCAGCTTTGTGTCGTCATCAACAGTGATACCCTTGTAGTCAACGATAACACCTGCGACGGAAGAGCTGAGTGTGTCTGCAAGATCGTTCACGATCTGCTTCTTCTGTTCAAGAATTTTTTCGCTTGGCATAGTTTCACCTCCGGAAATGGTGGTTGCAAAGGCAAAAGGAAAAACCCTCTTCCGCAAGCTGGGAAAAGGGTTGAATATCTGCATAATACGCAGCTGTACTGCGCGCAGCTTCCTTTCCTCGGCAGGCGGTTTTCACCTTATGCCGGGCCTAAAGCCCGTTGCACCTGCTGTCTTTGGTTAGAACAGCTTTATTATATTAACACACGAACTGGCGCGTGTCAATAACTTTTTTATTCGGCAGAGCCCGCGTTGAGAACCTTAGAGGGGTTGATGCGGATGCCGGGGCCCATGGTCGAAGCAACGACGCAGGACTTGATATACTGACCCTTGGACGAAGCGGGCTTAGCCTTGACTATAGCGTCGAGCAGGGTGTTGAAGTTCTCACCGAGCTTCTCAGCGCCGAAGGAAGCCTTGCCGATGGGGCAGTGGATGATGTTGGTCTTGTCGAGACGGTACTCGATCTTACCGGCCTTAGCCTCGTTAACAGCCTTGGCGACATCGGGGGTAACCGTGCCTGCCTTGGGGCTGGGCATAAGACCTCTGGGGCCGAGAACCTTACCGAGACGGCCGACGAGACCCATCATGTTCGGAGCAGCGATAGCGACATCGAAATCCATGAAGCCCTCGCCCTGGATCTTAGCGACAAGATCCTCAGCGCCGACGATCTCAGCGCCTGCGGCAGCAGCAGCCTCAGCGTCTGCGCCCTTAGCGAAGACGGCTACGCGAACCTTCTTGCCGGTGCCGTTCGGAAGAACGACAGCGCCTCTGACCTGCTGGTCAGCGTGGCGGGAGTCAACACCCAGGCGGATGTGGACTTCGACAGTCTCATCGAACTTTGCCGTTGCAGTCTTAACGGCTATGTCAAGAGCCTCGCTGGGCTCATAAAGGGCAGCTCTGTCAACAAGCTGAGCGCCCTGGTTGTATTTCTTACCGTGTTTCATTATAGTTTCCTCCCAATCGTGTGGTTAAATCGGATTCTTCCTCCCACAGGAAGCATCAATCAGCAACTGTGACGCCCATGCTGCGTGCGGTACCGGCTATCATGCTCATAGCGGTCTCGATGCTTGCAGCGGTGAGGTCGGGCATCTTCTGCTCGGCGATCTTTCTGATCTGCTCGGTAGTGATCGTTGCGACCTTTGTCTTGTTGGGAACGCCTGAACCGCTCTCGATTCCGCAAGCCTTCTTGATGAGGACCGCGGCAGGCGGAGTTTTTGTTACGAATGTGAAGGAACGATCCGCATAGACGGTGATGACGACGGGGATTATAAGACCCATGTCATTCTTCGTTCTCTCGTTGAATTCCTTTGTGAACGCCATGATGTTGACGCCGTGCTGACCGAGCGCGGGGCCGACGGGCGGAGCCGGAGTTGCCTTACCGGCGGGAATCTGCAATTTGATTAAGCCAACAACTTTCTGTGCCATGACTTGCACCTCCATAAGAATGTGGTAAATGTCGGGGAAACATCCCCTCCCACGGGAGCCGAAGCTCCGCGCGCATAAAGCGCTATAATAAGGACATAGAGTCCGTATTACCGGGATAAAAAATTACTTTTCGAGTTCGACCTGATCGAGCTCAAGCTCGACAGACGTCTCTTTTCCGAAGAACGCGGAAACGGAGACGGTAACAGTCTCGTTATCCATATCGATCTTCGTGACCGTGCCGGAGAAGCCCTCAAGGCGTTCATCCGTGATTCTCACGGTATCGCCCACCTTATATTCGACCTCAATGCTCTTCTTTTCAACGCCGAGCTTGAGAACCTCATCATCGGAGAGCGGAGTAGCCTTGCTCTCGGGGCCGACGAATCCGGTCACGCCTCTGGTATTCCTGATCACGAACCATGCGTCGTCGCTCATAGAGGGGACGTTGTTCTCGTCATAGGTAACAGCTGCCTTGACAAGCACATAGCCGGGAAAGAGCTTGCGCTCAACTTCGCGCTTTTTGTCGTCCTTTATCTCGGTGACGATCTCGGTGGGGATCTGAACCTCAAGAATCTGATCCTGCATTTTACGGTTCTCGACCATTTTTTCGATATTTGTGGCGACCTTATTCTCGTAGCCGGAATAGGTGTGCACCACATACCATTTGGCATCAGCAGACATCGCGTTTTCCTCCGTTATAAGCCGAGATTGATCATGCTCAGGATCGCGGCGGCAGTTTCCTTGTTCTCGCCGGTCTTCTGGGCAAGCTCAATAAGCTTGGATACGAGGAAAGACAGACCCTGGTCGATGGCATAGATAACTACGCCGACAACAGCGACCGAAACGAGCACGACGCCGGTGTTCTTGAGAACGGTTTTCGCGCCGGGCCATGTGATCTTTTTGATCTCGCCTCTGAAGTCCTTCCAGAACTTCTTGAAGCCCTTGACAAAACGCTGGAAGATGTTCCCGTTGGGATTCTTCGGTTTTGCGGCTTTCGCTTTGGACTTTTCAGCCTTAGCGACTTTCTGGGCAGAAGTAAGCTTGGAGTCATCGGCGCCTTTTGCGGCCTGCTTTTCAGCCTTGGCGACCTTTGCGGCGGCAGAGGTGTTCTCTTTTTTCGCCATTTTTATACCTCCCGACTTACTTTGTTTCTTTGTGGAGAGTATGCTTCCTGCAGAAACGGCAGTACTTGTTCATCTCCAGCCTGTCCGGTGTGTTCTTCTTGTTTTTAACAGTGTTGTAGTTGCGCTGCTTGCATTCCGTGCAAGCAAGAGTAATCTTTACTCTCATGACGGCACCTCCAATATCTTAGGATTTGATTAGCCTCCCTCTGAACCGGCCAAAAAATGAGGGCAGAAAAAAATAGCCCTCTCACAGAGGTATAATCAGTTTAGCACAGACATACCCGTTCGTCAAGTTTTTTCGCTCAAATCTTGAAAAAATTTATTTTTCGGCCGCCGCGAGGGCGATTTTGATATCCTCGGTGAGTATGCTGCGCATACGCACGGGGTATTTTTCGGGGTTTATCGCGCGCAGAGCCTCGGCTATCCTCTGTCTGAGCCCTGGCTTTGCAGCCGCTATGAGCGGCAGAGACTGGATGCACTGACGAACTGTTGTCGCCTGCTCCGCGTCAACGGTTTTGAGAAGCCTGTCAATATTTCTGTCGATCTTCTTTCTCGAATCCCACGAAACATTCTTGGCTATGAGTACGAAAGCGCGGGTGCGCGCATAGGGGTTGCGGTCATCGAGAAGCTTGAAGAGCTTATCGAGATGAGCATATACCTCCTTGCCTTTGCCCGACTCCGTTTCAAGCTGGCGCATGGCCTCGCAGCCTATTGCCGTGCTCATGGATCCGAGCTTCGAAATGTTCATAAGAACTGTGTCATTGTCCATATTGATATCTCCCTCTTCCGCCCTCTCGGGCGCCCTTATTCCTTATATATAATAGGATTCCTGTTACGGCTGAGACGGTATATCCGGTTCAGCCGGAGCAAGACCTGCGGCGATCAGATTGGCTCGGTGCTCTTCCGCTGTTGCCGCATAGCGGTAGACCCCGTCCTCTCCGACGCAGAAATACAAATAGTTTGTGTCCAGCGGGCTTATTGCGGACTTCACAGCCTCCGAGCCGGGGGTGCATATCGGTCCTGCGGGCAGACCCGCGCACTTGAAGGTATTGTAATACTCCTCATATTTGCTGTATGTTTCCGGGTCGTCGCTCTTTATGTAGTTCTTTATGACCGAATCGACATATCTGCCGGTCGAGTTCATCTCGAGCTGCATACCCGCCTTGAGCCTGTTCTGAATGACGGACGATATCTTCGCCATCTGCGCAACATCGCCGCCGCTCTCTATTTCAACTATCGAGGCGATGGTGATTGCTTCATCGACGCTCATGTTTCTCGCCGCTATCTGACGGCGCATCGGGGTGCTCACGAAGCTCTCCATGCTGCGAAGCAGTCGGCTTATGACATCGGCGGGTGCGGTATTTTTAACAAATGTATATGTGCCCGCGCGTATATATCCCTCAAGTGCAAACGCTCTGCCGGTCTTGCCCTGCGAGCCTATGAGCGGAAAATAGCTGAAATCGGTGTTGACCGCAGTGTTCATCAGCGCGCTGAACGAAGCGACCCCCTTTGCTTCGAGAATCGCGAACATATCCGCCATCGTTGCGCCCTCCGGAAGGGTGACGCTGACCGACTCGACATTGCGGCGCTCCGATGTTTCGCTTATTCTGCCGCCGCTTTTGAGCGTCGTGCGCGGAGATTCATTGCCGTCCTGAACAGTCTGCACCGGCTGTTCAACGACGATATAGGTCTCTCCGTTCGTGTCCGTCTCGATTTCCGTCACCGGCATCTCTCCGCTGAGAGTTTCCTCGGGGATATTCGAGATGTCGTAGATGCCGTTGTAGACATAGTTGATCGTGGTATTGCTGCTCTCGGGTTCGGTCTGCACATCTTCCCTTGAACACGCCCACAGACCCGAAGCCACGCACATCACGAGCCCCAGGCAGACGATCGCTTTGAGTTTGTCCTTCATTTTCTTTTTCCTCTCGTTGGACGCGATGCGTCCGTTCTCCTATATATCATCGAGCCAAGTGCCCGATATAAACAAATCAACCGCCGAACGGCGTTTGAACAAGGCGCTCGCGCATAACGAAGCGCACATAATTTATCGCCTTGTCTGCGCTGAAAGTCCAGCGCGTCAGCTGAGCCACCCGCTCGCCGGGTGCAAGCTTCAGCTGCTTTTGTTCTTTTGCGGTCGGCAGGCGAAGGACAATTTTCATATCGATCCTGTCAACATCGATGCCGTCGCTGTCAAGTATCGCGTGCGCCACCGACTTGTCAGGGTCGAGGGATTGCACGATGTTATAAAGCTCCTCGGTAAAGTAACTGTCCTCAACGGCAACGGTCTCTCCGCCGGCGAGGCGCAGTCTGCTGAGTCTGCCGATTTTTTTATCCTGCGGAAAGTTCTTTGCAAGCTCGCCTTTCGGATATTCTAGCCCCGATGAAATGATTACGTTTCTTATCTCCATCCCGAGCCTTTCGAGCGAATAGGTCAGCGAGATTATCGGCTCAAACGCAGGCATCCACTTGTTGGAGCTGACGAATGTGCCGACTCCGTGGCGCTTGTATATCCTGCCGTCATGCTCGAGCTCGGAGAGCGCGGAGCGAACGGTCGCCCTGCCCACGCCGAGAGTTTTCATCAGTTCTTTTTCCGTCGGCAGTTTCGAATCAGCCGGATAGTCGCCGGAATCTATCATAGAGGTTATGTAATTTTTGACCTGCAGATAGAGCGGCAACCTGCTCAGACTGTCCATAGAAACTCCCCGATAAATTAAGATAAAATAAACTTTTTTAATATACTTGACACTATTCTAATATAATGCTATAATTTTGTCAAGATGTTCGGACAACCGAACAAGAATCACAAAAACACATAAAATCGCGGCTCTGCCGTCACGCGCTGTGCTTTTCCTTTTATATAGGGGGGAGCTCGGCGTGAAGTGCGCACCGCCGCAGTCAAAGGGGAGATGAATATGGCTCAGAAAGTGCAGAAAGTCCGCAGCAAGCTCGAAAAAAAGGGCTACAGCGGGATCGAATGCACCGAAGTCGGCAAGTGCATCCGCCTCGAGGGCGAGATGACCGAATGGACCGACATCGTCAAAGCCGGCAAGGCTGCCGCCAAGTTCGGCTACAAGGGCGTGCTCAATGATATCTCACTCAAAGGATTCACCGAGCCCGCAATACGTGCGCCGAAATTCACCGACGGTTCGCTCGAGGGAGCTCAGCCCGATGTTCTCATCATCGGCGGCGGCGTCATCGGCTGCTCTATCGCAAGAGAGCTGACCCGCTACAAGCTCAATGTTCTGCTCGTCGACAAAGAGAGTGATGTCGCAATGCAGGCGTCGTCGAGAAACGACGGCATGGTTCATCCCGGCATCGCGTCCCATGTCGGCACGAAGCGCGGTGAGATGAATGTGCGCGGCAACGCAATGTACACTCAGGTGTGCAAGGAGCTTTCCGTTCCGTTCGAGCGCTGGAGCAATCTTATACTCTACAGTGAGAAGATTTTCGGCTTCTTCTCACCTCTCGTGTTCAACTACCGTGAGAAACACCTCGGCATCGAGGGCAGAAAGATAAGCCGCGAGGAGCTCCACCGCATCGAGCCCAACATAACAGACGAGGCTATCGGAGCGTTCGAGTTCCCGTCGTCCGGTGTGCTCTCGCCCTATAAATTAACAGTTGCGTTCGCTGAGAACGCAGTCGAAAACGGCGCAAAGGTCTCGCTCGATACGATTGTAACTTCAATCGATACCGAGGGTGACAGGATAGTTGCCGTACATACGAACAGAGGTACAATTCACCCCAAGGCTGTTATAAACGCAGCCGGCGTATTCTCGGATAAGATAGCCGAAATGGCGGGCGACCGCTTCTTCACCATCCACCCAAGAAAGGGACACCTCGCGATACTTGACAAGAAGCAGGGTCCGCTCGTCCAGAGATCGATGGGACTCATCGGACTCTCGCAGGCGACTTCGGACACCAAGGGCGGCGGCGTTATGCGCACGATAGACGGCAATGTTCTCGTCGGTCCCGACGCATTCGAGCAGCCCTACAGAGAAGATTTCTCGACAAAGCGCGAGAATGTCGACGCGATGCTCAACAAGCATCTCCCGCTGATAAAAGGCTTCTCGAAAGCCGATGTCATAACATATTTCGCAGGCGTGCGCGCCGCGACATACGAAGAGGAGTTCATAGTCGAGGGCTCCGAAAAGCTTCAGAATCTTATCCACGCCGCCGGCATCCAGTCCCCCGGACTCGCGAGCGCCCCGGCAATAGCCGAGGATATCAGCAAGATAACCGTTGACCGCCTCTCGAAATTCATGAAGGTCGTACCCAACGAGAAGTTCAACCCGAACCGCAGAGTGACCCCCGTCATGGCGAAGCTCTCGGTCGCAGAGAGACAGGCGGCAATAGAAAAGAACCCCGATTACGGCATCGTCGTGTGCCGCTGCGAGGGGATCAGCCGCGGCGAGATAATCGACGCGATAAACTCCCCCGTTCCCGCGACTTCAATTGACGCGATAAAGCGCCGCGTGCGTCCCGGAATGGGCAGATGCCAGGGCGGCTTCTGCATGCCGCTGGTCACCGGCATTATCTGCGAGCAGACCGGCATGAAGATGACCGACGTCACCAAGAGCGGAGACGACAGCAACCTGCTGTTTGAAAAGGAGGGCACCGACAATGACTGAACTCAGATATGATGTAATAGTCCTCGGCGGCGGCCCGGCAGGTCTTGCGGCCGCGATATCCGCGCACAAGAACGGCGCAAACGTGCTGCTTATAGAGCGCGAGCACAAGCTCGGCGGCATCCTCAAGCAGTGCGTACATGACGGATTCGGACTCATCCGCTTCGGCGAGCGCCTGACAGGCCCCGAGTATTCGGGAAGATTCATCAGGGAGTTTCTCTCCCTCGGAATAGACTACAGAATAAACGCATTTGTAACAGACGCCGAGAAAACGGCTGACGGCTTCACCCTCACCGTTCAGAGCGCGCAGGGCATACTTATCTGCCGTTCGAAAGCCGTGGTTATCGCGTGCGGATGCCGCGAGCGCACCTCGCGCCAGGTATTTATCCACGGCGACAGACCCGCCGGCATATACACCGCCGGCACGGCTCAGTATTTCGTCAACATTCTCGGTCAGATGCCCACGCGCCGCTGCGTTATTCTCGGCAGCGGAGACATCGGCATGATAATGGCGCGCCGCCTCACCCTCGAGGGCGCGAGCGTCGAGGGTGTTTATGAGATAAAGGACACCCCCGCGGGTCTTGCGCGAAACGTTCACCAGTGCCTGCATGATTTCAACATCCCGCTCCACCTCTCGACCACGGTCACAAAAGTTTTCGGCGTCAAGCGCGTTGAAGCGGTCGAGGTCTGCCAGGTGGACGAAAAGATGCAGCCGATAGAATCCACCGCGCGAATCATTCCCTGCGACGCGCTCATTCTCTCCGTCGGACTTCTGCCCGAGAACGAAGTGGCGCAGATGCTCGGAGTCGAGCTCGACCCCGCAACGAAAGGCGCGGTAGTCGATCAGACGCTGATGACGAATGTGCCCGGCGTATTCTCCTGCGGCAATGCACTGCACGTCAACGACCTTGTCGATTATGTCTCCCTCTCGGGCGACCAGGCGGGCGAATCCGCCGCCGAATACTGCAAGGGTGAGAAGAATGCAGCCGACAGAGTGCCTGTTGAATACGACAGAGCGAAGTTCCTCTATGTCGTTCCGCAGTATTACGACAAGGCGGCAAAGGACGGCATGACGATGTACTTCAGACCGCGCAGCGAGTTCAAGAAGCAGTCCGTCACCGTCGCGAGCGGCAGCGATGCGCTGATAAACAAGAAGTTTGCAAATCTCTCCTCCTCCGAGATGGAAGTCTTGAAATCCGAGAATATTTCGGATAGAATTACAGACAAGATAACCGTCAGCATGGAGGACATGAAATGAAGATAAAATATCTGGGCACGGCGGCAGCCGAGGGCGTTCCCGCAATTTTCTGCCGCTGTGAGGTGTGCAGAAAATCAAAGGCGGCGGGCGGCAGAAACATCCGCACCCGCTCCCAGTCGATAATCGATGACAGATTGCTTCTCGACTTTTGCCCCGACACTTTCATTCACACCCTGCGCGACAACATCGATCTTATATCGATAAAATCCTGTCTCATCACCCACGCGCACGAGGATCACCTCTATCCGCAGGACATTCAGATGCGCCTGCCGGAATGCTTCGCGAATTTTATGGGCGAAGAGGTGACTCCGCTGAACTTCTACGGTTCGGACACGACGCTCCAATGGATAAGAGACATGGAGTGGTGCGATGCGCTGACAGAAAAGAATGTTCTCGCGCTGCACCCCGTAAAGGCGTTTGAACCGTTTGAGGTCGAAGGTTACACAGTGACCGCGCTCAAGGCGGATCACGACCAAAAGACCGACCCGTTTATCTATATAATATCAAACGGCGAAAAGACGATGCTCTACGCGCACGACACCGGATATTTCCCCGACGAGACCTGGGATTACCTCGAACGCAAAAAGCCCGTATTCGACTTTGTCTCAATAGACTGCACGGGCATGTTCGAAAACTACCGCCAGGGTCACATGGGGCTCTCCGCCGACGCGGACACAAAGGACCGCATGATAAAAAAGGGGGTTGCGACGGATAAGACCGTTTTCTGCTGCAACCACTTCTCCCACAACGGCAGAGCGACCCACGACGAATTTGTTCCCGCGGCGGCGGAGAAGGGCTTCCTCGTCGCCTACGATTCCATGGAATATGAGTTTTAACCGAAAGGACTGACACAAAGTGAACGTCACCGAAATGGTCTGTATAGTCTGCCCCAACGGCTGCCGTCTGAAGGTCAGCCGCGACGGCGACAAGATAGATGTTCAGGGCGCAAAGTGCAAGAGAGGCGTCGCATTCGGCACGACCGAGCTGACAAATCCCACCCGCTCCCTGACGACTACAGTCGACACCGCGTTTTCCGATATGCCCCGCCTGCCCGTCAAAACGAGCTGCGAGATACCGAAAGAGCACCTGCTCGACGCCATGAAAACCATCCGCGCATTCAAGCTCAGCGAGCGCGTGAACACCGGAGATGTCGTTATCAAAGACGTTTTCGGCGCGGATATAGTAGCAACAGCCGACATGAACTGAACATAAAGCTTATCAAGGAGGAAACACCGTGAGCAAATCAAAGAAGTTCGTACCCGATTGGTACCACGAGAAAGCACCCGAAAGATCCTACCGTTCCATTCTCAAATGGGGCGATCCCGAGGCGTTCAAGGCCCCGAACTCAAAGCTCTATGAGCTGATGAAAGAGACCTTCCATATGACCGACGACGACTTCAAGGTCAAGCAGGAGATGGGTCTCGAAGAAGTTGATTATGATATCCCCTGCCGCCTGAGTGACGATCAGATAGCGGCTCTCGAAGCGATTGTCGGCAAGGCAAACGTCAGCACCGACAACTATGACAGACTCTCTGTCGCATACGGCAAGACGATGGTCGACCTCATGAGACTTCGCAAGCACATCGTCGAGAACGTCCCCGACGCGGTCGTATATCCCAAGAACCGCGAGGATATTATCGCCCTCGTCAAATACTGCTGCGAGCAGAAGATACCGATGTATGTCTACGGCGGCGGCTCCTCCGTCACCCGCGGCGTTGAAGCAGTCAAGGGCGGCATCACGCTCGACATGAGAAAGAACTTCAACAAGGTTATCTCCTTCAGCGAGCACAACCAGACAATAACCGTCGAAGCCGGCATGAGCGGTCCGAAGCTTGAAGAGACCCTCAACAACGCCGTCTCGACCCTCGGCGCAAAGCGCGCCTATACCTGCGGTCACTTCCCGCAGAGCTTTGAGTATTCCTCCGTCGGCGGCTGGGCTGTCACCCGCGGCGCAGGTCAGAACTCGAGCTACTACGGCAAAATTGAGGATATCGTCATCAGCCAGGAGTATGTCACTCCTATCGGCATCATAAAGAGCGACGAGTTCCCGAGAAACGCGACCGGTCCTTCTATAGACCAGATCATGATGGGCAGCGAGGGAACATTCGGCATTCTCACTCATGTCACCCTCAGAGTTTTCAAGTATATGCCCGAGAATCGCAAGAAGTTCTCCTATGTTTTCAAGGATTGGGAGAACGGTCTCAACGCGGCGCGCGAGATAATGCAGGGCGAGTTCGGCTTCCCGTCGGTCTTCCGTCTCTCCGACCCCGAGGAGACTTCGATAGCTTTCCGCCTCTACGGCGTTGCGGACACTGTCATTGACAAGATGCTCGCCGCAAAGGGCTACAAGGACGGCAAGCGTGTGCTCATGCTCGGCTGGAGCGAGGGTGAGAAGCACTTCAGCAAGAACGTCGCAAAGCAGATAGACAAGATATGCAAGAAGCACGGCGCAATGTACACCACCAGCATCGTCACCAAGGGCTGGGAGAAGGGTCGTTTCACCGATCCCTACCTGCGCGAGGACATGGGCGACTACGGCCTTATGCTCGACACCCTCGAGTGCTCGGTCAACTGGGATAACTTCACCAATGTCTACGAGAATGTCCGCCGCTTCTGCAAGAGCAGACCAGACACCATCTGCATGACCCACATGTCCCACTTCTATCCCCAGGGCGCAAACCTCTACTTCATATTCGAAGCAAAGATGAACGACCTTGACGAGTATCTTGAGTATCAGCGCGGCATCATGGACAACATTCAGAAGTACGGCGCGGCGATGAGCCACCACCACGGCATAGGCAAGATGACCGCTCCGTGGCTCGAGGCGCAGATCGGCAAGAACCAGATGGATATCTACCGTGCGCTCAAGCAGCACTTCGATCCCGACAATCTGATGAATCCGGGCGGAACACTCGGTCTCGATCTCCCCGAGGATCAGAAGAGAGACTTCATCAACAAGTAAAAATCACCTCCATTTTCACCGGAGAATGAGAACAGAGAGTGCCCTGCGGTTAAATTTCCGCAGGGCACGTCGTGTTTTTGCAATCAGAAATCGGAACGACCCCTGCGGTGCACAAGCCGCCGGGGTCGTTCCGAATATAGGAGATTTGTGGTTGTCGATTATGTACAGGTGCCGTCAGGACACCAGGCATAAATCAAGGAGCGGGAGCCCGTGTACGTTAAACGAACCCCTGTCCGCTTGACGTGTGCCGCACTGCGGGTTTGCCGCAAAACACGGATCTTCCGCCCTCGTTTTATACGAGCACATAGTACACCATTTTCTCAAAAAATGGAATAGACTTTGTACAACTGGTAATTTTTGAGGACAAATAACCGTCTTAATTTCCTATGAAAACTTTTAATTTGATTTTTAATGGCTATATTGCATTTCTCAACTTTTTAAATTCGCTGTTTTCATTTTAGAAATTCATTCAAACCGAGTCTTTTTTTCACTCCACGCTGATTTTTCCGTAAATTTTATTCACCGGTATAAACAGCAGGAAAGTGAGCACGGAATTGAGGCACGCTTTTATGAGGTTGAACGGGATTATCGCAGGAATGAGCATTTTGACGACCGCTTCGACACCCGTCCCCATAAAAATACCGGTGAACACGAGATTGAGCGGTATCATAACGAGTGTCATCAGCACCGAGCCGACCGCGAGTCCCGCCGCCATGCCTTTTTTGCCGCCGATTTTTTTGTACATCAGACCGGATGCCAGCACGAGCACGCCCGACGCACAGAAGTGCATGAGAAAGCCGATAATGTGGCTCGACGAGCTGACTGTAAACGCCTGGATAGCCGAGGTGATGAGCAGAATCACAAGCCCCGCTGACGGTCCGAACAGCATCGTGCCGATGAGCACGGGAACATCCGCAATGTCGTATTCGAGAAACGGCGCAGAGGGCAAAAGCGGAAACTTGATAAAATACACCGACACCACGGCAACCGCCGCGAGCATCGCCATGACCGTTATTTTCCGCAGGTTCTGTCTTGAGTTTTTCTTCATGAGTATCTTCCTCTCTTTATTTTGCAACCGGGAAGATGAAAAAGCAAAAGCCCCGCTATATAAGCGGGGCGCAAATGCATTTTTCGCATCCTCTTCCATCCGGACTTTACCGTCGGCTCCGGAATTGCACCGGATCAACCGCTCTCGCGGCTCGCGGGCTTCGGCTTTCGCCTTCACCGCCGGTGGGGAATTTCACCCCGCCCCTGAGATTGCTGTATATATTGTCGCACTTCGAAAGTGTTTTGTCAATAGCTATGCGGAACTTGATATTCGCCGCATCAAAAGTTTACACTTGATTCAAATATCAGGGTGTAGTTAATGCACTGTTTGCAGTCTATGGGTAAAATCCCGGACAGATGAGCACTTTATTCCGTTGTATTTCGCGCCGCCTTATGTTATACTTAATCCCGACAAACAAACGGAGGCAACAGCATGAATTTCACTCAATTCAATAAAAACGGCGGCGTTGAGGGCTTCTGCCTGATAAAGACCGTCGACCGCAAGATGACGGCAAAGGGCGTGCCTTATCTCGATCTCACGCTCGCCGATCCTGACGGCGAAATAAACGCAAAGCTCTGGGACTACAAAGAGGAGCTTCACGGCGAATTTGCCGCAAACGATCTGATAAAAGTTCGAGGAACGATTCAGCCGTTCAACGACTCGCAGCAACTGAGGATAGAGCGCATACGCAAAGTGACAGAAGCGGACGGCGTGCGCATTGAAGATTTTGTCCCCTCGGCGGGCTTCTCGGGCGAGGCTATGTTCAACGAGCTGATGAAAGTCGCGGGCAATTTCAAGGACGAGGAATTAAAGACACTCGTCACCGCTCTGCTCAATGAATACAAAGACAGGCTGCTCTACTGGCCGGCGGCGTTCAGGCTGCACCACGCGATACGCGGCGGACTGCTCTACCACACGCTCTCAATTCTCCGCATGGCTCAGGGAGTCGCGGATATATATCCGTTTATAGACAGCGACCTACTCTTTGCGGGCGTTATACTCCACGATATCGCAAAGACAGAGGAATTCGACGTCGCGCAGACCGGCATTGCCTCGGGCTACACGACCGACGGCAATCTTATCGGTCACCTCGTGCGCGGAGCGATGGCGGTTGACAGATGCGGAAGGAAGCTCGGCATCAGCGAAAACACGCTCATGCTCGTCGAGCACATGATAATCTCGCACCACGGCGAGCCGGAGTTCGGCGCGGCGGTGCGTCCGATGTTCCTCGAGGCGGAGATACTCTCCTCGCTCGACACGCTCGACGCGAAGATATATGAGATCGAGCAGGCGTGCAGGAATGTTCAGCCCGGCGAATTCACTCCCCGCCAGTGGGCGCTCGACAACCGCAAGCTCTATAACCACGACCGCAACCACGCCGATTTCAAGGCGGAGCTGATAAAATAAGGAGAGCCTATGGACTGGACAGAAATAAAGATAACCGTTGACACAAAGGATATCGACACCGCGGGCGACATTGCCAACATGGTCGTGCCCTACGGCATATATATCGAGGACTACAGCGATCTTGAGCGTGAGGCGATGGAGATAGCCCACATCGATCTTATTGACGAGGATCTGCTCGCCAAGGACAGGACGAAGGGCATTGTACACATCTATATCGACCCGCAGGATCACCCGCAGGAGGCTGCCGCTTTTCTGACGGAACGGCTTGCGGCGGCGGGAATAGAGAATGAGATCGACCTCACCCAGTGCAAGAACGCCGACTGGGAGAACAACTGGAAGCAGTATTTTCACCCGATAAAAATAGGCGAGCGTCTGCTCATCCGCCCGACATGGGAGGACGAATACGACGCAGAAGGTCGCGCGGTGCTCCATCTTGAGCCCGGGCTCGCGTTCGGCACGGGCAGCCATGAGACGACCCGTCTCTGCCTTGAGGCACTTGAGAAAAATATCAAGGGCGGCGAAAAGGTTCTCGATGTCGGCTGCGGGAGCGGCATTCTCGCGATAGCCTCTCTCCTGCTCGGCGCAGATAGTGCAACCGGCGTTGACATAGACGAGCTCGCAGTCAAGACTGCGGAGGAAAACGGCAAAATGAACGGCTTCGGCAACGACCGTCTGACTTTTATTCACGGCGACCTTGCCGACAAGGTCAGCGGCAAATTCGACATAGTCGTTGCAAACATTGTTGCCGATGTTATAATCATGTTCTGCAAGACCGTACCCGATTTCATGGCGGACAACGCCGTGTTCATCACCTCCGGCATAATCGACATACGCGAGCAGGAAGTCGTTGACGCATTCGCCGAAAACGGATTTGAAATCATCGCGCGCCACGCCGACGGCGGCTGGCGATGCTTCGAATGCAGGAGAAAGAAGTAAATATACAAACAGTTCGAGGGACTGCACCGATGTGCGGTTCCTCAATTTTGATTTCAAGAGCTTTGTTTATATCAGACTTTCAATAGAAGGGACAGCCCTTGCGGCTGTCCGATATCGGTGAAGACGATGTGCTTTAGCAAATTATATCGTGACTTGTTTTTTTAAACTTTTGCAAAGTAAAAGCGAGCGACTCAATTAATTATCATAATTAAACTTCCAATAGCCGCGCCGCAGTGTTTGATAAGCCAACTAAGAGGGGCGAGGGAACGGCTTGCGAAGCAAGACGCACGAGCACGCATTCGTTCAAGCTCCGGCGCGTTTGCGGGCGAATGTGCCGAGCTGCCGACTGAGAGCCACGAGCTATGTACTGCGGCGCGGCGTTGCCGGGGTCTCGGGGTGAAACCCCGAGTCTGCCTTTTCTTTGCAGGCGTTTCTTTTCTGTCTGAGAAAAGAAACGCCGAAACGCGGGAAGTGTATATCATTTGATTATGGTAGGACGCGAAGGCAGAGGTCAAATTTTGCGGCCTTGCTTTTCATCGTCGCCGCTCCAAATCACTCGACAGCCAAAACAAAAGCCATAATTCAAATCGTGTCCGCAGCGGAATTGATTATGAACTATGGCTCTTTTTATTTTGCCGGTTGGTCTACGCTGAATGCGAAAGCTTTAAGCAATTTATTTCATGCCCTGCTCGTAAGCTTCGATCATCTTCTTGACCATCTGTCCGCCGACAGAACCGGCCTCGCGGGAGGTCAGGTCGCCGTTGTAACCCTGCTTGAGATTGACGCCCACCTCAGAGGCGGCCTCCATCTTGAAGCGGTCAAGCGCGTCGCGTGCCTCGGGGACAACACCCTTGCTGGAACTCTTAGCCATTTACTTTACACCCCTTACTTTTTAAGACTTTGTTTGCGTTTGCATCCTTATTATTTTCCGCCCGCGCGTTTTTATAACTTTTTCGAAGTGACAATGTTTGTCAAAAGTCCGGCGGTCACACTTGGTGACATTTATTGACAAATCGTTCCCGTTAAGTTAAAATAATATTAACATAATAATAGTATTATATATAATCATATATAATATGCTCATCAACTAATATATCCCTGTCAACTGACAAGAGCGTATACGGTAAACGCCTATGCCGTTGTCAATTGACCGGAAAAGAAAGGAGCAAGCTGTTATTGCAAACACAAAATTTTCCGATCATCACAACTTGATTCTCGAAAAGGTCCGCGAATCCGCGCTCTCGGTTCTGCCGATATTGGTCATAGTCGTGCTGCTGTGCTTCAGCGTCTCGCCGATTGACACGGATTTATTTTTGAGCTTTCTCGTCGGCGCGATTTTTGTTGTAGTCGGCATGGGTCTTTTCTCCCTCGGAGCCGAGACCTCAATGACACCGATAGGCTCAAAGCTCGGCACGGCGATGACAAAATCCCGCTCCCTTCCGCTGATAATTATAGTCAGCTTCATTCTCGGCTTTGCCGTGACGATAGCCGAGCCCGATCTCCAGGTGCTCGCGCAGACGGTGCCGCATATTAACAACACCGTTTTGCTCGTGACGGTCGGCGTCGGAGTGGGCTTCTTTCTGTGCGTGTGCATGATAAGAATACTCACGGGCGTGCGCCTTCGCTGGCTGCTGATAGCGTTCTATGCCGTTGTTTTTATTTTAGCGGCGTTTTCAAAGCCCGATTTTCTCGGCATCGCTTTTGACTCGGGCGGCGTGACAACAGGACCTATGACCGTGCCGTTTATCCTCGCGCTCGGCGTCGGCGTTTCAAAAATACGAAGCGACGCAAAGGCGGAGTCGGACAGTTTCGGTCTCGTCGCTCTCTGTTCAATAGGCCCCATACTCGCGGTGCTCCTGCTCGGATTTTTCTATCCGAACGGCGACGGCGTTGTTGACATAAGCTCGGCGGCGTATTCGAGCACGGGAGAAATCGGCCGCGCTTATCTCACCGCCCTGCCATCTTATATGAAAGAGATGGCGGTGGCTCTGCTGCCGATAATCGCGATATTTTATATTTTCCAGATTTTCTCACTTCGCCTCTCAAAGCGCGAGGTCGCGAGGATAACAATAGGCGTCGCCTATACATATGTCGGGCTCGTGCTGTTTTTGACGGGCGTCAATGTCGGCTTCTCTTCGCTCGGCGCGGTGCTCGGCGCAAAGCTCGCCGAGGGCAATATGAAATATCTGCTCATACCGCTGTCGATGCTCCTCGGCTGGTTCATTATCTCCGCGGAGCCGGCGGTCGCCGTACTCGAAAAGCAGATTGAAGAAGTCAGCGCGGGAGCGATTCCCGGAAAAGTTATAAAATACAGCCTTTCGGTCGCGATCGCCGCGGCGATGGGCATATCGATGATAAGAGTTATCACAGGTATATCGGTCATGTGGTTCCTCGTGCCCGGATATCTTATCGCCATAATCCTCTCGTTCTTCGTGCCGGATATCTACACGGCGATAGCCTTTGACTCGGGCGGCGTTGCGTCGGGTCCGATGACGGCGACATTCATGCTCCAGTTTATGATAGGCGCGTCAAAGACACTCGGCGGCGATCCATTGAGCGACGCGTTCGGAGTTGTGGCGATAGTCGCGATGATGCCGCTCATATCAATTCAGGCGGTCGGCGTGATATATGAAAGGCGCAAGAAGCCCGCAGAGAAGGGCGAAACTTTTGCCGACGACGAGATTATCGAGCTTTGGGAGGTGCAGACAGGTTGAACTACATAATGACCGTAATAAACCCAGACGCGCTCAAGAAGCTCTCGGATATCTGCGCCCAGCTTGAGATACCGTTGTCCGTCGCCCTGCACGGGCGCGGGACGGCGGTAGAGAGTATGCGCGATCTGCTCGGCATCGATTCGACGGAAAAATGGATAGTCTTTTCAGTTGCAGGCGAAGAAAAGACGAAAGAATATATGAACAGGCTGCGCCGCACGCTGTATATCGGCGTGCCGGGTCACGGCATCGCATGGGCTGTGCCCATCAAAAGCGTTGGAGGAGGAAAAATCTTGGCATATCTCAACGACGGGCGGCAGGATGCCCGATACACGCCCGAATTCAATTTTTCATATGAACTGATTGTCGCGATAGCCAACGAGGGGCGCACGGATACCGTCATGAACGCGGCACGCGCCGCGGGCGCGATGGGCGGCACTGTGCTCCACGGCAAGGGCACCACATCGCCCGAGAGCGAAAAGTTCCTCGGCGTATCAATAGCAAAAGAAAAAGAGGTTATTCTCATCGTCGCGCGCAAGGAGCAGAAAGCGGACATCATGCGCTCGATAATGACCCGCGCGGGCGCGGACACGGATGCGGGTGCAGTCGTGTTTTCCGTCCCTGTGAGCGAGGTAGCGGGATTCGGAATGTTCGACGAAACATAAAAAGATAGACTTTGGGGCGGTGCTTCGGCGCCGCCTTTTGTCATGCAAAAAATAAACTGCGATACAATTTTAGATTTAATTTTTGGTTTAATTTGTATATTGCTCATTAAAACTGCCGATATATTTGCCGTCCTGTATTTTGCCGCAAGTCAGGTCGAATATGCCGAAAATGCTGACACAAAAGCGCAATCGGCACAATTCACATAAACTTTCAACGATAACGGAGCGTTTATGAAAGATTGTTCAATAATAGTTAATATACAATTATATTTATGATTATATGTCAATTTTATTTCAAGCCGCATTTGCCATTCATTGCAAAATTTGAATGAAGTTTTATATAAATTGCATTTTTGTACCGCGGTACAGCTAAATTCACTTGATTTTCTTAAATTTTTGAAACTTTTATAAATTCGCTTGCATTTTTATGCGCGGTATATTAAAATATTTGGCATTGGCGGCGGGATATATTTTTTATATTTATTTTATCGCCGCAAATCGTTTTGGGAGTGATAATATGAGCTATATTGACGACATGATACTTCACGTTCAGCAGAAGAACGCGACTCAGCCGGAGTTCGTTCAGGCTGCGACGGAGGTTCTCGATTCCATTCGCCCGGTTGTCGAGGCGAACAGGACATATCAGGATTGGGCGCTGCTCGAAAGGCTCGTTGAGCCGGAGAGGGCGACGGTTTTCCGCATCTCGTGGGCGGACGACGCGGGCAAGGTTCACACAAACCGCGGCTACCGAGTTCAGTTCAACAGCGCGATAGGTCCGTATAAAGGCGGTCTGCGCTTCCACCCCTCGGTCAACATGAGCATTATAAAATTTCTCGGCTTCGAGCAGATATTCAAAAACTCGCTGACTGGACTCCCCATCGGCGGCGGCAAGGGCGGCTCGGACTTCGACCCCAAGGGCAAGAGCGAGATGGAGATAATGCGCTTCTGCCAGAGCTTCATGACCGCGCTCTACCGCGTCATAGGTCCGAACACCGATGTTCCCGCGGGCGATATCGGGGTCGGCGGGCGCGAAATCGGCTATATGTTCGGTCAGTATAAGAGAATAACGGGTCAGTACGAGGGCGTGCTCACGGGCAAGGGGCTCTCGTTCGGCGGCTCGCTCGCGAGAACCGAGGCGACCGGCTACGGCCTTGTATATCTCGTTGAGGAGATGCTCAAGAACCATGCGAACTCGATCGAGGGCAAGACGATAGTCATCTCCGGTTCGGGCAATGTCGCAACCTATGCAATAGAGAAGGCGATAAGCCTCGGCGGAAAAGTAGTCACGGCGAGCGATTCGAGCGGCTTTGTATATGACCCGGACGGCATCGACGTTGCGACGCTCAAGCAGATAAAAGAGGTTCGCCGCGCAAGGATAAGCGAATACGCCAAGGAGCGCCCGAATGCGACGTTCTACGAGGGCAAAAAGGTCTGGGGCGTGCCCTGCGACATAGCTCTGCCGTGCGCCACGCAGAACGAGCTCGGAGCTCAGGACGCAAAGGAGCTTATAAAGAACGGCTGCATCGCAGTCGGCGAGGGTGCGAATATGCCCTCGACTACGGAGGCTACAGAAGTTTTCCTGCAAAACAAGATTCTCTTTGCCCCCGGCAAGGCGGCAAACGCGGGCGGCGTCGCGACCTCCGCGCTTGAGATGAGCCAGAACAGCGCGCGCGTCAGCTGGCCGTTTGAAAAGGTCGATCACCAGCTCAACAACATTATGATAAATATCTATCACAACATGGCAAACGCCGCAAAGGAATACGGACACGAGGACAACTTCGTTGTCGGCGCGAACATCGCAGGCTTCCTCAAGGTCGCCGACGCAATGATGGCGCAGGGAATAGTGTAAAAAATATAAAGAGGCTCCCTCACGAAAGAATTCCGTGGGGAGCTTGTATCATACAAAACTATTTCTTCATATTTATGTGTCAAATACCGAATTCAAGTAGGGGTCGGCGACTCGACGACCCTATGCCGCCGACGGCGGCACGGCAACAATCAGCAATATTTTACATGGTCCCATTGCAGCAGTGTTATGCCGATTGCCCGTTCGCAACTATAGTGTATATAATTTGTGCTGACTCCGTCAATAGCGGTGCGTCGAGTCGCCGCGCCCTACAAAAGTACCTGCTGAAAAGGAAGCTTTTTCATCCAAATATTTCTCCGATATATTCAGCTCCCCGCGAATAAAATTCCGCGGGGAGCTATAATTTTATTTTATCTTTTATTCCTCTGTCTTTACGCCTTTATCCTTGAACAGCGTTTTCAGGCGTTCTACAGATGATGAGCTAAGTGCGGTTTTCGTCAGAATAAACGCGCTGTCCGCGGCGATATAGATATAAAAAGCGTGCTTCGTGATGCAGACTTTCTGTATCTTTGAATACGGTATGATGCGCTTTATGCGCTTTTCGCCGTGCTCGATGAGCTCCAATTTATCCTCGTAAAAATCAAATTCCTGCTCGGCAAGAAACGACTTGTCGAGCTTTTTGAACGCCATGTATGGCGCTAAATATTGGATATAGGCATATGCCGCCGCACAGAGCACGAGGACGGCACTCACGACATAGAGAAAGATATTGCCGCCGACCTTCACAAAGCTCACTATAACGGCCGCGGCGCAGGCAAGCAGAAGCCAGCCGGTCGCGCCCGAAAAGCGAGTCTTTCTGCGCTTGCTGTCCGTGTAGTGGACATATTTAAGATACGAGTCAAATGTATTTTTGCAGTTTGCAGTAACTATAAGCATATATTTCTCCGTTTTTTATTCCATACCGAGCGCGCGCCCAAGATTTTTTCCGAGTATTCCCTCTTTCGCCTCTTCGGAGATATCGAGGGAGATTATTCTGTTTATCAGCGCTTTTGCGTAGTCGGATTTTTTATACGGGAAATCGAGCCCGAATATTGCGCAGTCGTCGTCCCCCTGATGAATGAGCGTTCGCAGCTCATCGTCAGAGAGAGTCCAATAATCCGGCAGACCGTTGTCGTCCGGCATAATGCTCGTCAAGCCCGCGTACACGCGCCTCGGATCGCTCGCGCGGTGATGGTTGTTGCAGATAACAGCCAGCGCCTCGCGGAAAAAGTGATACCCGCCGACGTGCTCCATGCTGAATTTAAGGCGCGGGAAGTTCCACGCGACCTCGTCGAAGAGCAGCGGCTGATAGTCCGCGATGCGGTGCCAGTGCAGCCCCGTGTGAAACGACAGAAACAGCCCGCTCTCCTGGGCGGCAGAATAGACCTCACACGCTTTGTCGCCCATAATATTGAACTCCTGATATGCCGGGTGGAGCTTTATGCCCCTGAAGCCGAGATCGGCTATTCTGTTGACCTGCCCTGCGATATCGCCGGAATCAAAATCTATAGTTCCGAAGCCGACGAGAGAGTTGTCATTCTTTATTGCGCCCGCGAGCCAGCTTATGCAGTCGCCGGGCATGTTATATTCTTTATACTGCGATGGGAACGGCGCGAAGCAGACCGCCCGCTCTATAGAACTCTCATCCATGAGCTTTTTGAGCGAATCTATCCCGCAGCCCGGTCTTGCTTCCTCCGGGAAAACATGGGCGTGGTTCGCAAATATATGATAATCCTTCATATTTTCTCCTTTGATTTAGGTCGAAGCCGACGAGGCGGTATTCGCCGCCGCCATGGCAGTGTCTATGGCGAGGACTATGCCGAGCGATATCAACTCATAGTCCGGGTCGAGGATATCGAGCTCGTAGCTGTCGCCCCAGGTGAACCACTCCTTGTGGATGTTCATGATGTTCCTGTCGCCGTCATAGAGCGAATATTCATGCGCCCAGAAATCGCCCTCGACCCTGAGTGAGGTGTTTTCGAGCAAATATTTCGGGCGGAAGAAAGAGAAATCCTTGACTATCTCCGCTATCTCTTCGCCGCCTATCTCGAGGATAAAATGCGGCAGAAAAGTCATCAGCCGGCGGTATATCTGCCCTATCTCCTCGCCTTGCGCGTCTATGATATGCAGCCTGCCGCGCAGTGAGAAGAACTCGCCCTCGACAAAATATCTGTCATTTCCCGCTTCGTCTTTCACGGTGAATTTTGAAGTCAGCGAAAAGACCTTCTGCTTGATATAGAGCTTCATTTTGTCCTCCCCTTTCCCCTTTTCAGTATATCATAAGCCTCATGTTTTTACAACCGCGGCGGCGGGTTTGCGACTAAAATAAATAATTTTTGACCGAAAAAGCCCTCAACGATTGTAACAATGCAAAAAATTCAAAAACCTTGTCCCAAGTAATTGATACGCTTGTATTTTTTTGATATAATAGCTCTGTACGGGATACACAAAACGAAAGGAGACTACGTGTATGAATTATACTCAAGAAGTAGAGAATATGTGTATTGTCAAAAAGGGTCCGAACCACGGTCCTGCTCCCATCCCCGAAGAGGGCAAATGGGTCAAGGCTTATGAGATAAAGGACATCTCCGGTTTCACCCACGGTGTGGGCTGGTGTGCTCCCCAGCAGGGCGCATGTAAGCTCTCGCTCAACATCAAGGACGGCATCATCGAGGAAGCTCTCGTTGAGACCATCGGCTGCTCGGGCATGACCCATTCCGCAGCTATGGCAAGTGAGATCCTCCCCGGCAAGACCATTCTTGAGGCTCTGAACACCGACCTCGTCTGCGACGCTATCAACACCGCTATGCGCGAGCTGTTCCTCCAGATAGTCTACGGCCGCTCCCAGTCCGCTTTCTCGGACGACGGACTTAACGTCGGCGCAGGCCTCGAGGATCTCGGCAAGGGACTTCGTTCGCAGGTCGGCACAATGTACGGCACAAGATACAAAGGCGTCCGCTATCTCGAGATGGCTGAGGGCTATGTCACCAGAATGGCTCTCGACGAGGACGATCAGGTTATAGGCTACGAGTTCGTGTCCCTGGGCAAGATGACCGACTTCATCAAGAAGGGCGACGACGCTCAGACCGCATACGACAAGTCGGTAGGCACCTACGGCAGATTCGCCGAGGCCGCCAAGTATATCGACCCGCGCAAAGAGTAAGGAGGATACGGACAATGGCATTATTTGAAAACTATGAGAGAAGAGTTGACAAGATCAACTCCGTTCTCGCTCAGTACGGCATTTCCTCCATCGAGGAGTGCAAAGAGATCACTCTTGCAAAGGGCATCGACTGCGACAAGATCGTCAGAGGTACCCAGCCCATCTGCTTTGAAAACGCTATCTGGGCATACACAGTCGGCTGCGCTATCGCTATAAAGAGCGGCGCTGTCAAGGCTGCCGACGCCGCTGCCGCAATCGGCATCGGTCTTCAGTCTTTCTGCATCCCCGGCTCCGTCGCCGAAAACCGCAAGGTCGGCCTCGGCCACGGCAACCTCGGCAAGATGCTCCTCTCCGAGGAGACAGAGTGCTTCTGCTTCCTCGCAGGTCACGAGAGCTTCGCCGCCGCTGAGGGCGCTATCAAAATAGCTCTCAACGCAAACAAGGTCAGAACAAAGCCCCTGAGAGTTATCCTCAACGGCCTCGGCAAGGACGCCGCAATGATAATCTCCCGCATCAACGGCTTCACATACTGCAAGACGGAGTTCGATCCCTACACCGAGACCGTCACCGTCACCGAGCAGAAAGCTTATTCCAACGGTCCGAGAGCGGACGTCAAGTGCTACGGCGCAGACAACGTTCCCGAGGGCGTGGCTATCATGAAGCTTGAGAACGTCGGCGTTTCCATCACCGGCAACTCCACCAACCCGACCCGCTTCCAGCATCCGGTCGCAGGCACCTACAAGAAGTGGTGCGTCGAGAACGGCGTCAACTATTTCTCCGTCGCTTCCGGCGGCGGCACAGGCCGTACCCTGCATCCCGACAACATGGCGGCCGGCCCCTCCAGCTACGGCATGACCGACACCATGGGTCGTATGCATTCCGACGCCCAGTTCGCAGGTTCTTCCTCCGTCCCGGCGCACGTCGAAATGATGGGTCTTATCGGCATGGGCAACAACCCGATGGTCGGCGCGACCGTCGCCTGCGCTGTTGCAGTCGAAGAGGCTATGAAATAAATCAAAGGCTCATAAAAGCATAAAGCAAAAACCACCGGCTGAGTCGGTGGTTTTTTGTTGTTTTATGAACACTTTTACTTTTGTAACGCGGGCGCAGAGGTAATGCTTCAAAACAGTTGCAATGGCGGCGCGGAAGTTGTATAATTAATTGATTTTGATAAATTCGCGTCGAGGGGCGGCGCATTTTGCGGCGACAAAGCGCGTCAAGCGCAAAAAATATACTGTGAGGTTTTACAATGTTCAAAGTGGGATTCGATAACGACCTTTATATCCAGAAACAGTCCGAGCAGATAAGCAAACGCATCAAGGAGTTCGGCGGCAAGCTCTATCTTGAGTTCGGCGGCAAGCTCTTCGACGACTACCATGCCTCGCGCGTCCTGCCCGGCTTCAAGCCCGACAGCAAGCTGCAGATGCTCAAGAATATCGGCTCGGATGTTGAGATAGTCATTGTCATCAACGCGAGCGATATCCAGAACAACAAGATCCGCCGCGACCTCGGCATAACCTACGACAGCGACGTGCTGCGCCTCATCGACGCGTTCCGCGCGATCGGTCTTTTCGTCGGCAGCGTCGTTATCGCGCAGTATAAGGGTCAGCCCGCCGCGCTTGCATTCAAGAACAGGCTTGAAAATCTCGGCGTGCGCGTCTTTATCCACTATCCCATCGAGGGCTATCCCTATAATATCCCGCACATCGTCAGCGAAGAGGGCTTCGGCAAGAATGAATATATCGAGACCGAGCGTCCGCTCGTCGTTATAACCGCACCCGGCCCCGGAAGCGGGAAGATGGCAACCTGCCTCTCCCAGCTCTATCACGACAACCTGCGCGGCATCAAGGCGGGATACGCAAAGTTTGAGACGTTCCCCATATGGAACCTGCCCCTGAAGCACCCCGTCAACCTCGCATATGAGGCGGCAACCGCCGACCTCAACGACGTCAACGTTATCGACCCCTACCACCTCGAAGCTTACGGCAAGACCACCGTCAACTACAACAGAGATGTTGAAGTCTTTCCAGTGCTCAACGCTATATTTGAGAAAATCGAGGGCAAGAGCCCCTATAAATCGCCCACGGACATGGGCGTCAACATGGCGGGCTACTGCATCTCCGACGACGCCGCAACCCGCGACGCCTCTTTGAACGAGATAATCCGCCGCTACTTCAGCGCGCTGTGCGACCACAAAAAGGGTCTGACCGGCGACGCGGAGCTGACTAAAATCGAGAGCCTGATGAATCAGGCGGGCATCACCGAGGAATACCGCCGCTGCGTGCGCCCCGCGCTCGACAGAGCAAAAGAGACGGGCGCTCCCGCGGTCGCAATCGAGCTGCCCGACGGCAGACTGATAACCGGAAAGACTTCTTCTCTGCTCGGCGCGAGCTCGGCGGCACTGCTCAACGCAGTAAAACTGCTCAGCAATCAGCCCAAGGAGCAGCTGCTCATCGATCCCGGCGTTATCGAGCCGATACAGTCGCTCAAGACGAATATCCTCGGCAACAACAACCCGCGCCTGCACACGGACGAAGTTCTCATCGCGCTGACCATGAGCGCGATACAGAGCGAGCCCGCAAAGAAAGCGTTCGACGCACTCTCACTCCTGCGCGGCTGCGAGGCACACTCCTCCGTCATTCTCTCCCAGGTCGACGCGGATGTCTACCGCAAGCTCGGTATCAACCTGACCTGCGAGCCGCACTACCAGGTCAAGAAGCTCTACCACAAAGCGTAAATATAAATAATCAGCCTGCGGGGATATCCTCGCGGGCTGTTTTTTTGCAAGATAAGTCCTATAAATTGCCCTGTAAATGCCAGACCGCAAACTATGACAAAAGCCGCAGCCCACGCTAAATACGCGAGTTGCGGCTCTTTTTTGTTCTTTGGTCTGCGCTGAGTGTGACTATCCTCTTTCCGGGCTGTCACAGTCGGATGCAGAAAGCGTTTTCTTGCCCCGAAGCCGTATGCAGATACCGCGAGTGGGCAAAGAAACGCTTAAAAGAGCAAAAGTAAATATGGCAAAAGCCGCAAACTATGATAAAAGCCGCAACCCACGCTGAATGCATAAGTTGCGGCTCTTTTTGCCCTTTGGTCTGCGCCGAATGTGACAGTCCTTATTTTGCGGGGACGGTGTGCCAGATGTTCTTTGCGTACTCGTTTACCGCTCTGTCGGCGGCAAATCTGCCGGAGCAGGCAGTGTTCATCAGGGACATCGAGTTCCAGCGCTTTCTGTCCGCCCAGAGCTCGTCGATTCTGTTCTGCGCCTGACGGTAGTCCGCGAAGTCCGCGAGCACCATATAGGGATCGTGATAGACGATGGTTCCGCTGATCTCCGGGAACTGCTTATCGCAGAAGCCGCGGTTTATGAAATCGATAACATTGCGAAGCTCCGCATTGTTGTTGTAGAAATTCATCGGCACATAGCCTCTGCTCCGAAGGTCGTTGACCTCGGGGGTGGTCATGCCGAAGATAACGATGTTCTCGTCGCCGACTGCGTCGTGAATCTCAACATTCGCGCCGTCGAGCGTGCCGAGGGTTATCGCGCCGTTCATCATCAGCTTCATGTTGCCCGTGCCGCTCGCCTCGGTTCCGGCGAGAGATATCTGCTCGCTGACATCGGCGGCGGGCATCATATATTCAGCCATGGAGACGTTGTAGTCCTCCATGTAGACGACCTTGAGCCTGCCCTTGACATCGGGGTCGTTGTTGATGAGATCCGCGAGGGCGCAGATGAAACTGATTATCTTCTTCGCCATGAAGTAGCCGCTCGCCGCTTTTGCGCCGAAGATATAGGTGTGAGGCGTGAAATCGCCCGAGGGATTCGCCTTTATCGCGAGATATTTCGCGAGGATGTTGAGCGCGTTGAGGTGCTGGCGCTTATACTCGTGCAGGCGTTTGACCTGAACATCAAAGATGGAGTTCGGGTCGAGCTCGATGCCGGTCTTCGCCTTGACTCGCTTGGCGAAGTCCGCTTTGTTCGCGGTCTTTATCTTCTCTATCTCCGCGAGCACGGCGGGGTTATCTTTATATTTTGCAAGCTCCGAGAGGCACTCGGCGTTATATACGAACTCTCCGCCGATGAGGTCGCTGAGCATCGAGGTCAGGCGCGGGTTCGCCTGACAGAGCCAGCGGCGGTGGGCGATGCCGTTTGTGACATTGCAGAACTTGTCGGGCGTGAGAGTATAGAAATCATGGAACACGCTGTCCTTGAGTATCTCGCTGTGGAGAGCGGAGACGCCGTTGACGCTGTGGCAGCAGGCGACGCAGAGGTTCGCCATGCGCACGACTCCGTTTGAGATAACAGCCATTCTCTCGACCTTATTAGCGTCGTGGGTCTGCTCCCAGACGCTGCTGCGGAAACGGTTGTCTATCTCCTTGACTATCTGATAGATTCTCGGCAGCAGGCGACGGAAGAGATCCTCGCTCCAACATTCGAGAGCCTCGCTCATAACTGTGTGGTTCGTGTAGGCGAAAACTTTCGTCACAACATCCCATGCATCGTCCCAGCTGTAACCGCACTCGTCGAGCAGCAGGCGCATAAGCTCGGGAATGGCGAGAGTCGGGTGGGTGTCGTTGATATGGATAGCCATCTTGTCGCAGAGATTGTCGAGCGAGCCGTATTTGCGCAGGTGGCGGTTGATGATATCCTGAACGGACGCGGAGACGAGGAAATACTGCTGGCGCAGACGCAGGCTCTTGCCCTCGGGATGATTGTCAGCGGGATAGAGTACCTTGCTTATGACCTCTGCCATGGCGTTTTGCTCCATGGCGCGCAGGTAATCGCCCTGATTGAAGGAGTTCATGTCTATCTCCGAGCTCTTTGCGCTCCAGAGACGCAGGACGCTGACGCCCTTGCCGTCCTTGCCGGCGACCATCATATCGTAGGGAACGGCGTGAACCTTCTTCGCGTTCTCTATATCGACGCTGTGATAGCCGTCCTCCCAGCGGTCAACGACATTGCCCTCGAAGCTGACGTCAACGCTCTTCTCCTCGCGCGCAACGAGCCATACCTCGCCGCCAGGGAGCCAGAAATCGGGCATCTCGGTCTGCCAGCCGTCAACAAGCTTCTGCTTGAAGATACCGTATTCGTAGAGAATGGAGTAGCCCATTCCGAGATAGCCGTCGGTTGCCAAAGCGTCGAGATAGCACGCCGCGAGACGGCCGAGACCGCCGTTGCCGAGACCCGCGTCCGGCTCGCAGTCATAGAGCTTGTCGAGCTTTATGCCGAAATCCTTGAGCGCCGCCTCCATGACGGGGATGAGATTGAGGTTATAGAGCGTGTTCTTGAGCGAGCGCCCCATGAGGAACTCCATGCAGAGATAGTACACGCGCTTCGAGCCGCTCTCTTCGCAGCGCTGTTCAAACTCGTGTCTGCCCTGTCTGAGCATATCGCGGGTTATCATCGCGATAGCCTTGTAAAACTGCTCGTAGTTGGCCTCCTCGGGAGTTACGCCGAAAAAGTGAGAGAGCTTTGCGGTGATCTGCTCCTCGGCGGCCTTCTTTGTCAGTGAATAATCCATTGTATCAAACCTTTCGTTTGCTTGTGCAGCATATACTGCCGGATATATAAAAATATACCAGATGTTATTTTATACCGAAAATGTAAATAATACAACCGAATACTCGCAATTACCGCTCGAACGCCCTCAGAAAAAACGAACTCCCCGGCGAGAATTTTCAACAAAAATGCCTAAAAATGTCAGACACGATTGAAAAAACAAATATTGTTTACAATTTGTTCATATTTATGTATACTTGATGCAACACGGCGCAATTATTCTATATGTGTACCCAAGAGGTACCGAAGAGACAACTACCTATCTGGTTTTAATAATTGTCAACTTCTTTTTTCATTTTTATTTTCTCTTTCCCCAAAGCTAAAGCCGAATGCTGCACACATTCGGCTTTAACTTTTTTCGGGGAACTTTTTTATTTTTACAGGTCGTCTACATCCTGCACGGGCTGCGAGCCGTCGAGCGGAGTGCCCGAATAACTGCCGAGAACGTCGGTCGGGATAACTCCCTCTTTGTTCATCGGGTCGTTGTACTGCGGAATTTCGATTATCTTTTTCTTCTGCTTTTTCGGCTTGTCCACAAAAAATTCTCCTTTCTCTGCGTTTGCGTTTTTAGCTTTCCGCGCGGGCGCGCCGATATTCCGTGAAGCAGAAAGTTGAATTTGCGCGTTATTTCTGATAGAATCATCTTGTCCGAAAGACGGAGGTGCAAAAAATGAAAAATTTCAAAAAATATATCGCCACTTTGCTTATTTTTGTTCTCGCGCTGAGCCTTTGCTCCTGCTCGCTGATTGATCGTCTCAAGCCCGCTCCCGCGCCGGAGACGGTCAGGCTAACCTTTCCCGAGGGTACGACCGTCATTCAGGCGGCACAGAAGCTCGAAGAGGGCGGCGTATGCACAAAGGACGAATTTATTTCGGCGGTCAACAACACCGAGAGAGATAACAAGTTCGTCCAAGCTATAAACAATCCGCAGGAGCGCCCGTTCCTGCTCGAGGGCTATATCTATCCCGACACATATGATTTCTATGTCGGCGAGGGCGCGGAAAAGGCTCTCGGACGCTTTCTCGCGAACACTGAATCGAAGCTCACCGACGATATGTATGCTAAAGCTCAGGAAATCGGCATGTCCATGGACGAGATAATCACGCTCGCTTCGATAATCCAGCAGGAGGCGTCGGTGCCGTCGGTCATGGCGAATGTCTCCTCCGTGCTCCACAACAGGCTCAATTCATCGAGCTATCCGCGCCTGCAGTGCGACGCGACGGTGTTTTATTTAAAGCGCAGCGTCAAGCCGTATATAAGCGAGGATCAGGCGGACAAGTACGATGAGTTTTACAACACCTACGACCGCAAGGGACTCCCGGCGGGTCCGATAACGAACCCCGGAATTGAAGCGATAAACGCCGCGCTGAACCCGGCGGATACGGACTACTATTTCTTCGTCACCGATAACGACGGCAACTACTATTTTGCAAAGACCTATCAGGAGCATCTGAAAAACTGCAAAACGGCGGGGGTCGCGCAGTAAAAATTTTGCAAATATTGCTTCCCGTGTAATTGAATTTTTCAGCCGCGCATAGTATAATTAGATTTTAGGCAAATCAAATATACTTCATCACAGGGGTATAAAAGAGGTATTATGAACGGTCTTATTGCATCTGCAAAGAAAATAGAAGAATACGGCGCACTGCTCGACTGCGTCAAAAACACCCGTCTGCCCATAGGCATGACGGGTCTTTCCCATATACACAAGGCGCATTTCGCCGCCGCACTGAACGCGGACTGCGGCAGACCCGTGCTCGTTATAACGGCGGACGAGGCGCAGGCTTCGCGCCTTGCGCTCGACATGAAAACGCTCGGCTGCCGCGCCCTGCTCTATCCCGCGAGGGATTTTGCGTTCCGCTCGACGGAGAGCCAGTCGCGCGAATATGAGCACAGGCGGCTCGGCGTGCTCGACAAGATGCTGCGCGGCGAAGCGCAGGCGGTAATCTGCTCCGCAGAGGCGGCGTCGCAGCTGACTCTGCCGCCCGAAGAGCTTAGAAACCGCACGATTGAACTCGCCGTCGGCGACGAGATGCCGCTCGAGGATATAGTAAAAGCGCTGCTTCGTGCCGGCTACTCCCGCTCGGCGCAGGTCGACGGAGTCGGCCAGTATGCGGTGCGCGGCGGAGTGCTCGACTTCTTCACGCCCGGCGAGGAATATCCCTGCCGACTCGAGCTGTGGGGCGACGAAATCGACAGCATGGCGTATTTTGATATAGAAACTCAGCGCCGCACGGACAACATTGAAAAGATAAAAATAACCCCGTCAAACGAGATTCTCCCGCCCGACACGGACGAATTCGTCGAGCTGCTCGAGCGTTTTCGCTCGGAGATACGCGGCAAGGGTGCTGCCAAGGCGCGCGAGTGCGTTGACAAGGATATAGACAGAATAAAGGGCGGTCTGCGCCTGCAATCGACAGACAAATATATGCCCCTGCTCTACGATGTGGCTTCGATATTCGACTACGCGAAGGGCTATATTCTCTGCGTGAGCGAGAGCTTTTCCGTCAAAGAGCGGTTCAACGCCGCCATCGGGCTCATGCACGAGGCGATGAAGGCGATGTTCGAGGAGGGCGAGCTCTGCCCCGGACTCGACAGATTTTCTCTGCATCTCTCAGACCTGCTGAACAACTATGAGCAGATGGGCGCCATATACATGGACAATCTGCCGCGCGGCGGATTCGACACACCCGTAAAGGAGCTCATCGGCGTCAACGCAAGGCAAATAACAGCCTGGAACGGCTCATTTTCTGTTCTCAAAGACGACCTCGACGCATTGACGGATAAAACTAAGCGCACCTGCGTTATTTTCGCGGGCACGCGCAAGGCCGCCGACGCACTGCGCGGCGATCTTATAGACGACGGCTACAGCGCGCTCTACATGGACGAACTGCCGAACGAACTGGCTCCAGGCACGCTGACCGTTGTGCCCGGCTGTCTCTCGGCGGGATTTGAATATCCGCTGGCAAAAATAACAGTATTCACCCACTCCGGCAGGGCGGCGGTCGCTCAGCCGAAGAGAAACGTCCGCAAAAGCTCAAACGCGTTCCACAGCCTTGACGAGCTTCACCGCGGCGACTATGTCGTTCATGTCGCGCACGGTATCGGCATATTCGAGGGTATAAACAAGCTCGAAGCGAGCGGCACGATAAAAGACTATATCAAAATTCGCTACGACAAGGGCGACATTCTCTATGTCCCGGTCACTCAGCTCGACCAGGTCTCGAAATACATTGGTCCGTCCGGCGACGACAAGCCCGTCCGTCTCAACAAGCTCGGCGGCAAGGACTGGCAGAAAACCCGCTCGCGCGTGCGCAGTGCGGTCAAGGATATGGCAAAAGAGCTCACGGAACTGTATTCGCGCAGGCTCAAAATCGAAGGTCACGCATTCTCGCCCGACACGGATATGCAAAGCGATTTCGAGCGCAGGTTCGAGTTCGACGAGACCTCGGATCAGCTCAGATGTATCGACGAGATAAAGGGCGACATGGAGAGAAGCTGCCCCATGGACAGACTGCTCTGCGGCGACGTCGGCTTCGGCAAGACGGAGGTCGCGCTGCGCGGCGCGTTCAAGTGCGTTGCGGACGGCAAGCAGTGCGCCATTCTTGTGCCGACCACGATTCTCGCCTATCAGCACTATCAGACGGTGCTCAAGAGAATAGAGGGCTTCCCGGTCGAGGCGCGTATGCTCTCGCGCTTCTGCTCGAAAAAGGAGATAGAGGATACTCTGAACGGTCTGCGCCGCGGCAGTGTAGACATCGTTGTCGGCACGCATAGACTCATTTCAAAGGATGTTCAGTTCCGCGACCTCGGGCTGATAATAATCGACGAGGAGCAGCGCTTCGGCGTGGCTCAAAAAGAGAAGCTCAAGGAGCTCTATCCCAAGGTCGACGTTCTGACGCTGACCGCGACGCCCATACCGAGGACGCTCAACATGGCGCTCTCCGGTATACGCGACATGTCAATACTCGAAGAAGCGCCGCACGACCGCTCGCCGGTGCAGACCTATGTTGTCGAGCACAATCCCGAGATGCTCGCGCAGGCGATGAACGCGGAACTCAGGCGCGGCGGTCAGGTATATTATCTGCACAACCGCGTTGAGAGCATCGAGCACACGGCGGCGGCGATAAAAGATATGCTGCCCGACGCCGTTGTCGGCATAGCCCACGGCAAGATGAGCGAAGATGAACTGAGCGAAGTCTGGCGCAAGCTGCTCGAGGGCGAGATAGATATATTGGTATGCACGACTATAATCGAAACGGGCGTTGATGTTCCAAATGTCAACACCCTTATAATTGAAGACGCCGACCGCATGGGTCTCGCTCAGCTGCATCAGATACGCGGGCGCGTCGGACGCTCGTCGCGCAGAGCGAGCGCGTATCTCACATTCAGACCCGGCAGGGAGCTGACGGAGATAGCCACGAGCAGGCTCGACGCGATAAGGGAGTTCACGGAGTTTGGCTCGGGCTTCAAGATAGCCATGCGCGACCTTGAACTGCGCGGCGCGGGCAATGTGCTCGGCGCACAGCAGCACGGACACATGGAGGCCGTAGGCTATGAGATGTATCTCCAGATGCTCGAACAGGCGATAAGCGAGGAGCGCGGAGACCAGACAAAGAAGCCGAAGAAGGAATGCCTTGTCGATCTGCCGATAGACGCGCACATCCCACCGACATATATCGAGAGCGTGCCGCAGAGGCTCGGCATCTACCGCCGCATCGCGGACATAACCTCGCGCGCAGACGCGGACGATGTCACGGATGAGCTCATCGACCGCTTCGGCGAGCCGCCCGCTCCCGTGCTCGGACTGATAAGGACTTCACTGCTCCGGGCGTATTCCGCCCAGCACAACATCTATGAGATCGGGCGCAAGGGCGACAAGCTGCTGCTCTATATCGACGACCTCGATATGCAGGAGATTTCCGCGATAGCCGCGGGCTTCCCCGGCAGGGTGACAGTCAGCGCCGCAGGCAAGCCGCACATAGCAGTGCGCATCATGCCGCAGGATAAGATGCTCGACCTGCTCGAAAAAGTGCTCATGCTCATGAACACCGCGAATAAACAGAAAGACAGCTGACCGAAATCAGCTGTCTTTTTTCAAAAAGGGAAGCGGCCGGCTGACAGATATCAGACGGTCGCTTGTCTTCTCCCCAAATAGATGCTGCACGCTTAGCGCACAGCCTAGCTTCTTTTTTCATAAGGTTATTATATACTGTTTCTGTTTGGGAAGTCAATATTTTTCGCAATAAATAATATTTTACTTATTCGCCGCGGTCTCTTCTCGCCTGCTCGGGCGAGATTTCGGCGTGGGGGCAGACTATCTCGTCTATTATCTCCTGCGGAGCCGCCCAGCGAACGGCATTTATTAAAATCTGCTGAACCTGCGGGATGTAGTAGGTGGGGTTGCCCTCGTGACCGGGCTGGAAATAGAACACCCTGCCGCGCCCTCTGTTCCAGCAGCAGCCGGAGCGGAACACATCTCCGCCGGAGAACCAGCCCATAAAAACAAGCTCGTCGGGTTCAGGGATATCAAAGCTCTCGCCGTACATCTCTTCGACAGGTATCTCAATATATTCGCCGATACCCTTTGCTATCGGGTGCGCGGGATTGACTGTCCAGAGGCGCTCAAAATCGCCGTCGCGCCAATGCAGGGCGCAGGAGGTACCCATAAGGCGCTTGAAGGGCTTCGAAAAATGCGCGGAGTGCAGCGCTATGAAGCCCATGCCGCGCAGGACTCTGTCGTGAACGCGCTCAACAAGCTCGTCGGGCACTTCGTCGTGCGCCTTGTGTCCCCACCAGATGAGCACATCAGTGTTTTCGAGCACTTCGGGCGGCAGACCGCAGTCTGGGTCGTTGAGGGTCGCGGTGCGCACCTCGATATCCTCCTGCGTGTCGAGGAAGCTCTTTATCTGGCCGTGGATTCCGTGGGGATAAACTGCCGCTATCTCGGGCGATTCGACCTCATGGACGCCCTCGTTCCAGACGGTAACTCTTATCATTTTATCAGTTCCTTTCGGGAGAAATTTTATCCAAGTCAAGTATATATTTTTGCCCGCCCGCTGTCAATGGATTTTCTCCCGTATTGCAAAATCGCCCGCCGTTTGATATACTTTAATAAAGATTTTTCGGGGTGATATTTTGCTTCTCAACAAAAATGACGACATTGAACTTCATATAGATTCGGTCTCGCTGACGGGCAGCGGAGTCGGCAGATACAACGGGCTCGCCGTGTTCGTCCCCGCGACCGCGCCCGGAGATATAATAGAAGCGCACATAATCAAGGCGAAGAAGAGCTACGCCGTCGGCAAGTGCACAAAAATAATCAAGCCGTCGCCGGACAGAACCGACAACGACTGCCCGGCATATCCCGGCTGCGGCGGCTGCTCGTTCCGCCACATGAGCTACAATGCGGAATTAAAGCTCAAGGCGGATGCCGTGCGCGACGCGTTTTCACGCATCGGCGGACTTGATGTTGAACTAAAGCCGATAATCGGCGCAGACTCGCCGGACGGCTACCGCAACAAGGCGCAGTACCCTGTAGGGTGCGAAAACGGCGAACTGAAAATCGGCTTCTACTCCCGCCGCTCGCACAGGATAGTTGACTGCCGCGCGTGCCGCCTCGCGCCGCCGGAGTTCGAAAAAATACTCGGCACGGTCGCGGACTGGATCGAGAAATATAATATTTCCGTCTACAACGAAACAAGCAGAAGCGGGGCTGTCAGGCACATATATCTGCGAAAAGCGTTCGCGACGGGCGAAATAATGCTCTGCCTTGTAAGCGCACAGGAAAACCTGCCGCACACCGACAAGCTCATCGAATCGCTCAAGAATGAAAAAGCTATAAAAAGCGTGCTGATAAACATAAACCCCGACGACACGAACGCAGTGCTCGGCGAAAAGTGCATCCCGCTCCTCGGCGACGGCTGCATAACGGACATACTCTGCGGAGTAAAGGTACGCATATCGCCGCTGTCGTTCTATCAGGTCAACCGCGCGCAGGCGGAAAAACTATATAAAAAAGCCGCCGAATACGCCGGAGAAAAAAAAATAAAGCTCCTGCTCGACCTCTACTGCGGCGCGGGCACGATAGGGCTTTCGATGGCAGACAAGGCGGAGGAACTAATAGGCATAGAAACCGTCGCGCCCGCTGTTGAGGACGCGAAGAAGAACGCCGCCGCAAACGGAATAGAGAACACGCGGTTTATCTGCGCGGACGCGGGCGAAGCCGCGGAAAAGCTGCTCGCCGAGGGCAAGCGCCCCGAGGTGATAATCCTCGACCCGCCGCGCAAGGGCTGCTCGGAGCAGACGATTAAAGCCGCCGCAAAAATGGCTCCCGACAGGATAGTGTATGTCTCCTGCGACCCGGCCACGCTCGCACGCGACTGCGCTGTGTTCAAAGAGCTTGGATATGAAGTCGAAGAAGCGACACCCGTCGATCTGTTCCCGAGGACAGCGCATGTGGAGACGGTATGCTTATTGTCCAAACTCAACGCAAAACAGCACATTGAGGTTGAGGTAAAAATGGATGAGTTGGATATTACAGCTGCGGAGAGCAAAGCCACCTATGAGGAAATTAAGACGTATGTGCTGGAACATACAGGTCTGAAAGTCAGCCACCTCTACATCGCCCAAGTTAAACAGAAATATGGCATTATCGAGCAGGAAAACTACAACAAGCCAAAATCCGAAAATGCCAGACAGCCGAAATGTACACCGGAAAAGGAAGCGGCTATCATAGATGCTTTGAGATATTTTGGAATGATATAAACTATTGTTGTTTTTGTGCTTTTCTATACAAATTTAGTGTTTTTCTGTATAATTAATTGAAACACAAACAAAAGATTATCACGATAAGTATACTTACTTTTCAAAATTTACAGATAGAAAGAAGGAGAAGAATGTCTTTTGAAGCGAAAGATTATCCTATTAGTGACATTTTAAATAAAGTTGTTTTTGATATTCCTCGAAATCAGCGCAGATATGTTTGGAAAAAATCCAGTTGGCAAGATCTTTTTGAAGATGTATTGTTTTCAATAACAGAAGAGAAGCCTCATTTTATTGGAAGTATCGTTTTGAAAAAGGGTTCCAAAAAAGATGGACTATCTTATTATACAATTATTGACGGTCAGCAAAGAATAACAACTATTACGTTGTTTCTGGTTGCAATTATGAAACACTTTCTTGAAAATGATATGATGAATGATTTTTGGGGAACAGTTTCGTATCTTCAGTCAAAGGATAATCGAAATCAAGATATGGTTATTCTTAATTCAGAATTTCATACGTCAATTAGTCATATCATTGCTGGTATGATTAATATCAAAGATCCTAAAATGTCAATTACTGCTTTTGTTGATACACATATTCTGTCTAAATCAAGAGATAAGAATATTGGTGATGCTATAAAATTTTTCTACTTTTCCATTAAGGAAGATTTAAAATCAGTAAAAGATATTCAAGAGAGACTTAGAGATATACGAGCAACGCTTTTAGATATGACGGCTGTTAAAATAGAATCATCATCCGAGGAAGATTCGTACACTATTTTTGAGATATTAAACGCTAGAGGACAGGATTTGGCATCGCATGAGTTGTTAAAAAATTATATTATGCGATATATTCAACCTGTTGCACTACGTGACGAGGCAAAAACGAAATGGGAGGATATGGAAAGAGTCCTTGGATCATCCATTGATAAGTTTGTACGGCACTATGCAATTCATCGTTATGGAGACATACGAGATAAATATAATTCACCATACCAAGCTATTCAAAAAAACAGTCGTGGGAAACAAGTTGCGGATTTGTATAATGATATTAAGTTAAAATCAGAATACTATGAAAAGCTAATACATCCAAGCAATGGAAGGGAAGGAAATTGTAGTTCCACTGAATTTGAGATTTTTGACTTTTTTAGAGTGAAAAGATTTGAACAATTTAGACCGATCCTACTTAGCTTAATGCATCAAAAAGAAAAGGAAATTCTTGATGCAAAGAAATATGAGCTTACTCTAAAATATATTTATAATTTTTTTGTGTGTTATACAATTATTGGAGAAGAAAAATCCAATAAATTAGAAGATGTGGTGTTTAAGTATTCAAAACTCCTTGAAGAGAATTACTCTGATGAGGTATTACAGGAATTTGCCACTGACCTAAAAGGAAAATTACCGGGCTATGAGTGGTTTTTAAATGCTTTTAAAAATATTGGTTGGTCTAAACATTTTGGCCTTTATACAGGAGATAAAAACAAAAAACGTGTTCAAGTGGTTCTTGAAGTGATTGAAAAGTTTGTCTCTCAAAGGAATGAAGTCTCTGAGTTTTCTATAGAACATATGCTTCCGGATGCTGAAGATATAAAAAATTCTCAGATAGGTAATTTAATTCCTCTAGAAGAGAAATTAAATGGAAATCTCGGCAAGAAACCGTTAAACGAAAAATGGGATGTATATGAAAAATCTACATTTTTTTCTTGTCGGGGTGTTGTGAAACAGTATAAAAGTAAAAGTTTTGATCCGCAAAAGAGAACAGAATTCTTAGCTAAACTTATATTTAATAATGTTTTGGAATTAAATCAGTTTGATTTTTCAAAGGATTAATAACGATGTATCATGTTTGTTGACTAAGAGTTCAGCTGCCTTGAATTTGACATGAACAGGGACACGATCAGCTGGATTCGGAGAAAAATCGAATACAGGAGGTCGCTTATGGAACACTTGCCGAAGAAAACCTGTCAAAACGGCATCAGCTATACGTTGATCGGTGACTATTACATTCCAGACTTACAGTTACCGGAAGAAAACCGCCCCATTGTAATCTGGGGGCGGATGCACAAAGCCTATCTGGAACTATATCATCCAGCCCGGTATAATTTTGTCCGGCAAACTATGGACATATATGGCAGATCTGAATGAGCAGGCACAGAACCGGCTGGATTGTATTATTGCCCAGATGAAAGAAGCTGAAGGAATTACGGAGGAATTGAAAACTCGTGATCAGATGGCGTGGGTCAGGGCAATGAATAGCATACGCAACCGAGCAGAAGAATTTATTCGTTCTGAAATAATTTACTGCTGAAGTGTCAGTTTTTTGATTCAGCCAGTTCCACAATAATATTACTCTGCCGGAGAAGCCAGCCTGAAAATTCCTTTGGGCTGGCTTCTTTCTTTTTCACAGCCTGTTTCCGCTGCAAGGCTTCCTTTTTGAAGGATTCAAAAGCAGCCAGCATTTCTTCCAGACGCTCAGAAGGAAAACCAGAAGTTTTCTTTGCCTTATTGATTTTGTTTCGCCAGTTCTGGCACTCATTTTTGTAGAGCAGATCATAATTGTTTTCCCTGGCTCTCTCATCAAACTCACGCTTGTTCTGGAGAGATTGCTTTTTACGACACTTATCACTGCACAGCTCATATCGTTGGCTTTTGGGAAGAAATACTTTCCCACAGATTTTGCATTTCCGGAAATACAGCCCCCAATCGTTCAGACGGTTCAGATAATAGATCATCAGTGGATACAGGGACGAATAGGCAGCAACACACTCCATTTTCCGTTTGCTGTCTCGAGCGATATGAATTTCCGAAAACTGAAGAGTAATTAGCAGAAAGCTTATCGCTTCCGTAACTACCGCAAAGAAGAATACAAAACAGCAGACAGAATCGTAAAAAGATGTTCGCGATAAGCTCAAAATCCGGCCGACACACAAAACCGCATAAAAGACGGGCACCGGTTTCACGGTGCCCGTAGTTTTATCTTGTCTCATCCATCCAATCGGACAGGCGCGTCATGCTTTTTTCGCTGACGACAGCATAGAGAATATCGCCCTCACGGAACATATAATCGGGATGCACATTGTCTGTCAAATTTCCGTTGTTTTCTATAGCGATTATGTTTACTCCGAACCTTCCCCGCATATCGGCGGACATTATCGTCATTCCGACGATCTTACGCGGAACTTCAAGCTTAAGGAGATTCAGCTTTCGGCTCAGCTGAACAAAGTCCAGCATATTGGGAGTTTCCAGTTTGTGGGCGAGTCTGACTGCCATATCCCTCTCGGGGTAGACGACTTCTGCGCCGAGCTTCTTGAGTATCTCGCCCTGCTCGGCGCTCGCGGCCTTTGATATGACGGTCGGCACACCGAGAGAGACAACGTTGAGAGTAGTCAGAATCGAAGTGTCCATCTTTTCTCCGATGCAGACCACCACGACGTCGCAGTTTTGTATTCCGGTCTCCGAGAGAGTCTTTTTGTCAAAGCTGCTGACGACAAAGGCGTTCTCCGTGTATTCGCGCATCTCGCGCACCTTTTCCTCGTTTCCGTCGATTACGAGCGGCTCCGCGCCCGATTTCGCAAGCTCCACAGCCAGAGCAGAGCCGAAGCGCCCGAGTCCGATTATTCCGTAAGATTTGCTGTCACTTTTTGATTTTTTAAACATCTTTGTCCTCCGTTCTCAGCCTATGGCTATGTTTCCGTCGGGATATTTTATTCGATCTCCGTTTGTGAAGTACCAGAGAGTCGCTATTGTAAGCGGCCCCAAGCGGCCGATATACATCATGACTATTGATGTAAGCTTGCTCGCGGTGCAGAGTCCCGTGGTTATCCCGGTAGTGAGTCCCACCGTGCCGAACGCGCTCGTCATCTCGAACAAGGCATCCCTTATTGCTATATCCGGCTCAAAGGCGCAGAGCATAAACGTTCCCACTGCTATCACACTTATACCCATGACCGCTATGACCGACGCCTTGCGGAACACACCGTGCGGCACAGAATAGTGAAAAGCCTTTCCCGAGGTGTTTGTCGCGGCGGTCTTTATGCCCTGTATCAGCGCAAACAGCGTGCTCGTCTTTATTCCGCCGCCGGTGGAGCCGGGCGACGCGCCGACGAACATTAAAAAGATCATAGCGAGCAGTCCCGCGTTTGAAAATTCGCCGAGCGAATATGTCGAGAAGCCCGCCGTCCTCGCGGTAACGCTGTTGAACAGGGCTCCTATCCACGGCATATCCTCGGTAATTCTGAAAATCACCGCGCCGCCGACCGACAGCGCGACGCTCATCGTGAGCACTACTTTTGTGTGCATGGAAAATCTGCGCCAGCGAAATCGCTTTTCGACAATCTCGCGGATAACGAGAAAGCCGATTCCGCCGAAGAATATCAAAAGGCAGGTCACAAGATTTAAGAACACATCCTCTTTGTAGGCGGAGAGGCTTTGGAAGTTTCCGAGGATGTCGAAGCCGGAGTTGTTGAACGCGGCGACGGAGTGAAAAAGGCTTATTCCGAGAGCTTTGAGCGGCGGGTAATCGCGCACGAAAACAATGAAGCTCAGCGCCGCACCGACGAGCTCAAATGCCGCCGTAGTCAAAAACACGCTTTTTATAAATTTTACTATTCCCTTGCCTGAGTCGAGATTCATCGCATCGCGCAAAACACGCCGACCTTTCAGATTTATCCTCTTTCCGACAGCCAGAATGACTCCCGCACCCATTGACGCGACTCCGAGTCCGCCTATCTGTATCAGTGCCGCAACAACGAACTGACCGAACGCGGTGAACGTGTCCCCTATATCGACGGTCACGAGTCCCGTCACGCAGACGGCGCTCGCCGAAGTGTAAAGCGCGTCTATGTATTTTAAGTCTACGCCGTTTTGCACGCTGCACGGCAGCATCAGCAGACCCGAGCCTATAAATATCGCGGCTGCAAAACCGAGCGCAATTATTCTTGCAGGCGACATTCTTTTTAACAACTTTCTCATAATTCACCTCGTATCCCGTAAAAAAGACCTTCGGCAGAATCGGTCTGCCAAAGGTCTTGCTTCATTCACGGCCAACGCCGCCAATGTCCGCTGCCAGCACAGCTCCTGTGCGGTTGGTGACAGGCGGATGGATAACCCATAGCTACTCCCCATTGGTTGTGGCTTAATTATATCCCTTTGCGGGCGAAAGTCAATATGTTTATGAAAAAATTATCCGACATTAAAGGCAGAAAAGGTCTGCCGAGCTAATCGACAGACCCATGTCTTTATGAAATTCCTATTAATAAGCGAAAGTGTACTGCTGCTGCCATGTGCCGGTGAAGTTAGCATCGATACCAACATTGCTATTACCGAAGGTAAGTTTGCAGACAACATTTGCCGGCTCGCTGACATTGATGCTCGCGAGAGTACCGTCCGCGTTGAGCACGAAAGTGAATGTGCCGCTCTGATAATTAACCTTCGTGCTCTTCGGGCTGAAGGGTTTAAAATCATCCGGAGTCAGCGAAAGCGTATCAAAGCAAGAGCCATGATGCTTGGGAACAAATGTAAGCCCCTCGCCGCTCTCGGTAACGAGAGCGATGCTGACCTTCCAGCCGCTGCCCTGTTTGACGCAGGAAGCCGCCTTGACGCCTGCGGGATCGACTTTATAGGAAGCGCGCTTTGCCGCGGGCAGGAAGCTTGCAAGAGTCGTGCCATCGGAAGCCTTGCCGCCGTTAAAAGTTTTTGTCGCGGTCTTGGGATAATCGTTGGGAAGAAGGGGCTCTGCCTTAGCAATAAGGTCGATTCCGAGAATCTTGTCGGGGTTAAGGCTGTTGATCTTCGAAGTTGTTCCCTGAACTCTCTTGACAGATACCTTTCCGGTGTAGCTCTTCATAGCCGAAGCGTACTTGTTGAAGAACGCAACGATCTCAGCCTTGCTGCCGTTGACGGGAGCCTTGATTTCGGCTGCGGGCTTGTTGCCCTGCTGGCCGCCCTGCTGACCCTGAGTAGCCGCCTCGCTGCCGCCCTCGGAGGGTGCGACTGCCGTGCTGTCGTCAGCGGTGCTCTCTGCCGCGTTGCTCTCCGCGTCGCCCGTCTGGGTGTCCTGAACGTCTGCGTTCGCGTCCTGCGAGCTCTCAGCCGTTGTGTCGTTCTTGTCGTCCTTGCCCTTACATGCCGCAAATGCAAATATCATTATCAGCGCGAGCAGGATAGCAATAATTCTCTTCATAGTTTGTCTCCTTTCATCTTTCGGCAGAGCATCCTCTGCCATGCTATGATTCAAGTTTACTTTATGTTTATTCGTTTGTCAAGAGAATAAACTTTATTTTATATTTCCATAATTTCCATAATTTTTTATCGATTTTTGTGCACTATATATTATATTCGTTCTTTATACAATATATAATAATCCGCCGCATACCGGGCACACTATACAGCGAAAAAGAACAGAAAGGGTGCATAAAATGAGCAAAGACACACTTGAGCTGCTGCGCGAATGCGACAGCGGAATAAAAATGGCGGTCGGCAGCATTGACGAAGTGAGCGGACACATTAAAGATGAGGATCTAAAAAACCTGCTCGAGAAGAGTAAGGAGGAACACAGCCGGCTCGGCGGTATGATAAAAGAACAGCTGGCGTCGCTCGGCGACGACGGCAAAGACCCGGGGATAATGGCGAAGAGCATGTCGTGGATAAAAACCAACGTCAAGCTCGGCATGAACGACTCGGACAGGACTGTCGCCGGTCTGATGACCGACGGGTGCGACATGGGCATAAAGAGCCTGACCCGATACCTCAACGAATATAAGGGCGCGGACGGCGCTTCGCGCAGCACGGCGCGCCGCCTCATCGGCATAGAAGAGGATCTTCTCTGCGGGCTCAGACCGTATCTGTAATATATATCTGCGGGACAGCGCATAGGTTCATAAGCCGGCCGGGCACAGCAAATTATCACTGTGCCCGGCATTATGTTATTGCCATTTGTATACCTCTCAAACATAAATCTCCCACCGCAGCACATCAAGCACTGCAGTGGGCTTAATTCATCAGACATCTATATAATACGGGCAGAGAGAATACACTGCATATTTCTTCCTCCGTAAGATTTATATGTCAAAGTATACCACACAACAAAAAAAGTCGCAACAAAAAAGGGACCGCCCGAAAGCAGTCCCGCATTGCAAAATAGCTTTGCTTATTTTTTTATAACATGCCATTCGCAGAAGCGGCTTGACATCATCGCGTCGTCATACTTGCTGTCGACATACTGCCCGATCTGCGTTGTCGCGGCAATCCCCGCGCGGCGGTCTCTCCAGCGCACCATGCACACGAGAGTGAACGAGAGATTGATTATCATAAATATCGATAACGCGGCACACGCGACCTTCCAGCCCGTGCCCTGCATACGCGCGAACACCTTTTTGAGCTTCGGCACGACCATATAGGCGAAGATAACGCCCGCAAGTCCCCAGAGCAGCGTCATTTTCAGGCAGATTAGACCTTTGTAGTTCATGAAGCTCTTTGAGTAGTCCCACGCTTTCATGCCCATGCCGTATTCGAGCAGCAGCCCGCAGGCGAGCTCAAAGACCGTGGCGACTATCGCGATAGAGCAGAACCGGGCGATAACGCCCTTGTAACCGGTACTCCGTATCTTTTCGCCGCTTATGTAGAACATCACTGCGCCTACGCCGTATATCAAAGAGAACGGTCCCCAGATGGTTGCGACATGCGTCTCCCAGTGGCCGAAAATCAGCCTGCACCATGTACCCTCGAGCAGAACGCCGAGCACATTGCCGAACATGAACAGCCAGAACATATTGCAGTAGGTCACGCCGTCCTTCTTCATCTCGGCAAGACCCTCATGCCTGTTTTTCACGGTATCGCCTCCTGTCCTTTGCTTTCTATATATAATATAACAGGAAATTCGACTTTTTTACTTCAGATATGAACATATTTTCAAAATGTTTATTTTTTATTTAATTTTCTCCCTGGCGCTGCCTGATCTTTCTCCAGTTTATGAAGCCGTAGCAGTCATTGACAAAGAACACCGAGAAACAGACTATCATCGGCAGATACGACGGGTCGTCGACAGTCGCCATTATCCACATAATAATTAATACAATATCATTTGCGGCGTAGCCGAGCCCATAGAGCGGCGAGCGCAGGAGTGTGAGCGACGCGGCGATAAAGCTCGTTGCGACGGATACAGTGCTTATCGCGAGCTTCGCGGTGTTGAAATATTTCAGAATAAAATAGAACGCCGCAGTTACCGCCTCAGTAAGAATAATCAGCACTGCCCACTTTTTCGCCCCGACATGCGCGACTTTCACCTCGTTTTCGCCCTCTTTATACGGATGCCGAAACCAGGATATTGCCGCGGCGAGGGCTATCGGTGCGGTCATGCCGAGATATGTTATCATCTCGCCGTAGTAGCGAAATTTAAAAGAAATCACAGAATAGAATATGCTGAAAACAACAGTCAGCACCTGACCTATCGGATCGCCCTTTGCGTTAAGCATAAGCGAAGTGACGCCGATAAGCGACGCAATAAGGGTGAGATAATCCCGCTCCCGCGGAAACATAAACGACACCGTAACCAGAACAAGCGACCCGAGCCATATTGCCCATTCGTGCTTTTTGAATGTCTTAAACGGATTCTGATAGTTTTTCATGCTGTACTTCCAAAAAAAATAAGCACCCGCCATCTCGTCTTCTAAGACCTAACGACGAGATACGAATGCTTTATTACCCGGTGACAATCTACTTATTAGTTTTGGGGTATTATATCAGTCGGCACGAAATTTGTCAAGAGCCGATCGGCTGATTAAATTCCGCCGCACCGTAAACAGCAAAAAGGAAGCCGAATAAATTTCGACTTCCCTTTTATTATATCTTAGCTTATTCCAACTCAAACGCGCCGGTATAGAGGCGATAGTATGTGCCCTTTTCGGCGATGAGCTTTTCATGGTTGCCGCGCTCGATTATTCTGCCATGGTCGAGCACCATTATGACATCGGAGTTCTGGACGGTCGAGAGGCGGTGCGCGATAACAAAGACCGTGCGCCCTTTCATCAGCTTATCCATGCCGCCCTGGACGAGAGCCTCGGTGCGCGTATCTATAGAAGATGTCGCCTCGTCGAGGATCATGACGGGCGGGTCGGAAACCGCCGCGCGGGCTATCGATATCAGCTGACGCTGACCCTGCGAGAGTCCGGAACCGTCACCCTTGAGCACGGTGTTGTAGCCGTCCGGGAGCATGCGGATGAATCCGTCAGCATTCGCTAGCTTCGCCGCCGCGATGCACTGTTCGTCCGTCGCCTCGGGGTTGCCGTAGCGGATGTTTTCCATAACAGTACCCGTGAACAGGTTGACATCCTGGAGCACGACGCCGAGACTGCGGCGCAGATCGGCTTTCTTTATCTTGTTGATATTTATTCCGTCATAGCGTATCTTGCCGTCCGCTATGTCATAGAAGCGGTTTATGAGGTTTGTTATCGTGGTCTTGCCCGCTCCGGTCGCGCCGACGAAAGCCACCTTCTGACCCGGCTCTGCGTAGAGCGTGATATCGTGAAGGACTTCCTTTTCGGGTGTGTAGCCGAAATCGACATGGTCGAGCACGACCTGACCCTCAAGCTTCGTATAAGTCAGAGTACCGTCGCCGTGGGGATGCTTCCATGCCCACATTCCGGTGTGCTCCTTAACTTCGACTATCTCGCCGTTCTCCTCTTTTGCATTTACGAGGGTAACATATCCGTCATCGGGCTCAGGCTCTTCGTCCATAAATGTGAAGATTCGCTCGGCGCCCGCGAGGGCGTTGACAATCGAGTTGAACTGGTTCGACATCTGGGATATCGGGTTTATAAAGTTGCGCGAGAGCACGAGGAACGAGGCTATCATGCCGAGGGACAGCGTGTTGACGCCGGTCAGTCCGAGATTCTTCGTGCCGGCGATAGCCATATATGAGCCGATAACGGCGAGCAGGATATACAGAAAATATCCGAACGCGTTCGTCATGGGCATCATCGAGGTCGCGTGGCCGTTTGCGTTCGCGGCGTTGTGCTCCCATTCGGTGTTGCGCTGCTTCATTTCTTTCTTAGACTGCTCTTCGTGGCAGAAGACTTTTATGACCTTCTGACCGTTTATCATCTCTTCGATATATCCGTCAAGATCCGCAAGAGATCTCTGCTGGGCTACGAAATACGCGCCGCTCTTGCCGATGACTTTCTTGATTATCTGCATGATAAAGAACAGCGATATGCACACAACGAGCGTCAGACCGACGCTGATATAGAGCATGCAGCAGAATACCGCCGCGACGGTGAACGCCGAAGAAACCAGCTGACCCATCGACTGCGCGAGCATCTGGCGCAGGGTATCTGTATCGTTTGTGTAGAGACTCATCGTGTCGCCGTGGGTGTGTGAATCGAAATATCTTATCGGCAGGCGCTGCATCTTCTCGAACATCTCGTCGCGTATGGTCTTGAGCGTTCCCTGCGCTATGGTGACCATGCGACGGTTGTAGATAAGCGTCGAGAGCGTGCCGATGAGATAGATAACCGCCATGGTTATCAGCGCGCGTATAAAGCCGGAGAAGTCTGGCGATGACTGGCCGACCATCGGGGTTATATAATCGTCGATAAGCGTCTGGAGGAACATCGACGACGCAGCGCCCGCAACTGCGCTGAGCAGGATGCAGATTGTGACAAGGACTATCGTGCCCTTATAATTTTTGAGATAAGAGAGCAGACGCTTGAGTGTTTTCTTGTCGAGCTTTCTGGGCTGCATTCCGGGTCCGCCGGGCATGCCCTTGGGTCCGCCGTGCATAGGCATAGGCTTACTCATCGTCGTTTCCTCCCTTCTGCTGGGATTCATAAACTTCGCGATAGATATCGCAGGATTTCAGCAGTTCGTCATGCGTGCCCTGCGCGATTATTCTGCCGTTGTCGAACACGAGTATTTTGTCCGCGTTCTGAACCGAGCTTATGCGCTGGGCTATAATTATCTTCGTCGTGTCGGGCATATACTGCGAAAGTCCCTTTTGAATCAGCGCGTCGGTGTGGGTATCGACGGCGCTTGTCGAGTCGTCGAGAATGAGCACCTTGGGATTCTTGAGCAGGGCGCGCGCTATGCACAGCCTCTGCTTCTGACCGCCGGAGACGTTCGTGCCGCCCTGTTCGATATAGGTGTTGTAGCCGTCGGGCATCGCGCTGACAAATTCATCCGCCTGAGCGAGCTCGCAGGCGTGCTTTATCTCTTCGTCGGTCGCGTCTTCATTGCCCCAGCGCAGGTTCTCAGATATCGTGCCGGAGAACAGCTCGTTCTTCTGGAGCACCATTGCGACCGAGTTTCTCAGGGTGTCGAGGTCGTAGCTTCTGACATCCACGCCGCCGAGCATCACTTCACCGCCCGTTACATCGTAAAGGCGCGGGATGAGCTGAACGAACGAGGACTTTGACGAACCCGTGCCGCCGATTATGCCGACAGTCTCGCCGGAGGCTATATGCACGTTGACATTGTCGAGCACCTTGGTGTCCGCCTTTGAAGCATAGGCAAAATTGACATTTTTATAATCTATCTCGCCGTCTTTGACTTCGAGAACGGGGTTCGCGGGGTTCGAGATATCGGTCTTTTCGTTGAGTACCTCAGCTATACGCTGAGCGGAAGAGCTCGCGATTATCATCATGGCAAAGACCATGGAGAGCATCATGAGGCTCATGAGTATCTGCATGGCGTAGGTGAACAGCGCGGTGAGCGAGCCCGTAGTCAGACCGAGTGCTGCGTTGTTGCCGCTGGCGATGACCGCCTTCGCACCGAGCCACGAGATGAGTATCATGCAGGTATACATGCAGACCTGCATGATAGGCGAGTTGAGCGCGATAAGGCGCTCCGCTTTTGCGAAGTCTTTGTATATCTTCTCGGATATCTTCTCGAATTTGCTTATCTCGTGCTCCTCCTGATTGAAGGACTTGACGACTCTTATGCCGCGCACATTCTCCTGAACGACGTTGTTGAGCTCATCGTAGGTGTGGAAAACGCGCTTGAACACAGGGTGCACCTTGATGATTATCAGCACGAGCAGAGCCGCAAGGACAGGTATAATCGCAATGAACATAAGCGAAATCTGGCTGTCTATTCTGAACGAGACTATCATGGCGAAAATCAGCATAACCGGTCCGCGTATCGCTATTCTTATGAGCATCTGATAGGCGTTCTGAATATTTGTGACATCCGTCGTCAGTCTCGTAACTATCGACGCGGTCGAGAATTTGTCGATGTTCGAGAATGCGAAGGTCTGAACATTATCATACATATCGCTGCGCAGATTCGCGCCGAATCCGGCGGACGCGCGCGAGCCGAGGAACGCCGCAAGCATTCCCGTCACCATCTGGAACACCGCGAGGAATAGCAGCGCAAGACCGTATTTCCAGACCATGGACATCACGCCGCCCTCGATGCCGTTGTCGATAAGACCCGACATACAAAGCGGGATAACTATCTCGAACACGACTTCAAACACGGAGAAAAAGATAGTCGCCCATGATACTTTTTTGTATTGGCGCATGCTCTTCAACAAAGTTTTTATCATATTCTCACTCCCTCTTTTCTTTCTTTGCTCCACTTTCCGGTTTGCAGCCGGGGCTGCTGTCAATATCAAGGTTATCGCATATCCTTATGAGATATCCGCGGAGCTGTTCGACTTCTTCTTCGCTGAACGATCTGAGCATCGCCCGCTCGCCGTTATCAATCGAACGGCGTATCTCGAGATTGATGTCTTTCGCCTTATCGGTCAGCCGCACGACCTTGTTTCTCTTGTCCGACGGGTCGGTACAGGTGCTGAGAAAGCCGCTCTGCTCCATGCGCATGACTATGCCGACAATCGTCGGGTGCGAGACATGGGCGTAGTCTTCTATCTCTTTCTGGGTTGTCTGACCTCCGCGCTCGGCGAGAAATCTTATGATCCGCGACTGCGCAAAAGTCAGCCCGTGCTTGCCGAGTCCTGCATCGACGTTCGACTTCAAACGGTTATCTATGCGCTTGAAAAAATATCCGATATGCTCCATAGCGATCTCCTTTCCGCAAAACTGTTTTAAGCAATATTAAGTGTAGCACGCTACACATTATACATATATGTGCGCCGATTGTCAACAATATGTTTGTAAACAATTTGTGACCTCGGCGCTGAAGATTTTTATGTTCTGTTTTCGTTGAGATTAAAGACGGTGCGTATAAGCTCGGACGCCGCGCGGATGCCGTGCTCGTCCGGGTTCATGAGCAATAATCTTGATGTTCCGCCGATGCAGAAGATTATTTTTTCTTTGCGCTCCGGCTCGTCGTCGTCATGCAGATAGATTCTGAAAAGAGCCTCCTCTGCGTCGTTGAGCAGTGAGGTCACATCGTCGCCGTAGAGCGCGCGGATGAGCCGCTCTTCGCGCGATATCGCGCCGACCAGCTCTGAAACAAAGGCGTATGTATCGCTGAACGCCATCTGGGCGCAGTCGCAGCGACCGAGGATATCGGCGACAGTCTCACGGCAGATGTGCCGATGCAGGCTCTCCATGGTGTCATAGTGGGAATAGAATGTCGTTTTGTTTATCAGCGCCTCCCGGCACAGGTCGCTGACCTTGACGGGCGACGGATCGCGCAGGCGCATATCGACATATGTATGTACTATCAGCCGCTCCGTTTTGATATATCTAAGATCGTTTTTATTCACCATTTAAACGCCTCTTTTTATATTTAGTCGTTTATCTTACCAATTCGCAAAACAGTTTCTTGATTAGACAACTTTAGTTGTTTATAATGTTAGCATATACTAAAAAATATTACAAGGGGGAGTATGCCGAATGAACAGAAAAGACCGCACCGTCTATATTATGCTCACCGACTATCCGGATAAGGTCTCGCGGACTATAAAAAGAATAGGGCTTTGGGAATACTCCCACATGTCGATAAGCACGGATGAACACTATCCGAAATTTTTCAGCTTCACGGGCAAGCGCGGATTCATGACCGAGGACTTCGACCTCCACCCGACTTATAAAGGCACGGATGTCCCCTGCGCGCTGTTCGCTCTGCCCGTAACGGAAGCGGAGCTTCGCAATGTAGAGCGCATCATAAAGCACATGACCTCGAACGCCGACGAATATAAGTACAGCTACATCGGGCTTGCACTGCTCTATCTGCGGATAATCCCGAAGCAGCGCGGGCGCGACACCTGCGTCGGCTTCGTCTCGCGCACGATAAGAGAACAGACCTCGCTCTCCGCAGGGCGCAGAAAAAAGTTTTGCAGTCCGAACGACATAAAGGCGTTTTTTATTAACCAGCTCGCCTTTGAAGGACCTCTGAGAGTGCTGCTGCAAAAGGGCAAGGCGTAAATTAAAATATCAATCCGCCGTCGGTTCGTGCCGTTCGGCGGTTTATTTTCAGCAAAAGCAAAAGACCTCCCGCTCGGGGAGGTCTTTTAATATAATTAAGGGTTGTTGAAATCAGTTCTCGCCGTCGCCGTTTATGGTCGATATCTCGGGGGTTATCTCTTCGAGAACATCGAGGACTATCTTCACGGTGTCGAGGGAGGTGAATATCGTCACGCCGTTCTGAACGGCACAGCGGCGGATCTCAACGCCGTCCTCAAAGTGGACGCCGGAGAGAATGGCGCGCGTGTTGATAACATAGCTGACGTAGCCCGCTCTTATGGAGTCGAGGATTTCCGTGCTGCCCTCGCTGAGCTTGCCGCGCACGCGGGTGCGTATGCCGTGCTTCTTGAGGAACGCCGCGGTTCCGGCGGTCGCCTCTATATTGAAGCCGAGGTGATAGAAGCGCTTGACGAGCGGCAGAGCCTCTTCCTTGTCTTCGTCGGCAAGGGTGACTATTACCGTACCGTATTCTTTCATCTTGACTCCGGACGCCTGAAGAGCCTTGTAGAGCGCGCGGTTCAGGCGCTTGTCGTAGCCTATCGCTTCGCCGGTCGATTTCATCTCGGGCGAGAGATACGCGTCCATGCCGGTCAGCTTCTCAAACGAGAACGCCGGGGCTTTGACATACCAGCGCTTTCCGTCGGGCAGGCGCATATCGGTTATGCCCTGGTCGTGCAGGCTCTGACCGAGCATAACCTTTGTCGCGATGCGGACAAGGTTGCAGTCGGTGGACTTTGAAAGGAACGGCACGCTTCGCGAAGCGCGGGGGTTGACCTCGATAACATAGACGCTCTCGTCGCTGTCAACTATAAACTGTATATTGAACAGACCGACTATGCCTATGCCGAGTCCGAGCTTTGTGGTGTATTCGGCTATCGTGTCTCTGACCTTCTGCGAAATAGAGAACGGCGGATACACGCTCGTGCTGTCGCCCGAGTGGACGCCGGTACGCTCGACGAGTTCCATTATGCCGGGGATGAACACCTCGCTGCCGTCGCAGATGGCGTCTATCTCAACTTCCTTGCCCATAAGATATTTATCTATGAGCACGGGCTTGTCCTCATCGACCTCAACGGCGTTCTTGAGATATTTTCTGAGCATAGTCTCGTTAGCGACTATCTCCATCGCCCTGCCGCCGAGCACGAAGCTCGGGCGCACAAGAACAGGATAGCCTATGCGCACGGCAACAGCCGCACCGGTCTCGATATCCGTAACGGCCTCGCCTTTCGGGTTCGGGATGCCAAGGGATTTTATAACGGCGTCAAACGCGTCTCTGTTCTCGGCGCGCTCAATGGCGTCGCAGTCGGTGCCGATTATCTTCACGCCGCGCCTTGCAAGCGGAGCCGCGAGGTTGACGGCAGTCTGACCGCCGAGGGTGACTATAACGCCCTCCGGCTTTTCGAGATGGACTATATTCATGACATCCTCTGTCGTCAGGGGCTCGAAATAGAGCTTGTCGGCAGTGGTATAGTCGGTCGAAACGGTCTCGGGGTTGTTGTTGATTACTATCGCCTCATAGCCGAGCTGCTGAATGGCATGGACGGCGTGGACGGTCGAATAGTCGAACTCAACGCCCTGTCCGATACGGATAGGACCTGAACCTAAGACTATTATCTTCTTTTTGTCAGACACAACGGACTCGTTCTCGCTCGCGTAGGTCGAGTAGAAATATGGCACATAGCTGTCAAACTCGCTCGCACAGGTATCGATCATCTTGTATGTCGGGAAGATATCCTCTTTGCATCTGCGCTCATATATGCTGTCCTCGCTCTCTTTCCAGAGCTCGGCGATATACGAATCGGAGAAGCCGAGGCGCTTTGCCTCGCGCAGAAGAATGTCGGAGCCGGGATTCGCCTCCATCTCCTTTTCAAAATCGACTATCTTCTTTATCTTGTCGAGGAAGAACATATCTATATGCGTTATATCGCAGATGAGCGACGGGTCAACGCCCATCCACATCAGCTGGGATATTGCATAGAGACGGTCGTCCGTGCCCTCTTTGATATATTCGAGCAGCTCGTCAACGCTCATATGCGCCGAGTCGAACTTCTCCATATGCAGGTGGTTTTTGCTCTCTTCGAGCGAGCGTATCGCCTTGAGCAGGCTCTCTTCAAATGTGCGTCCGACGCTCATGACCTCACCGGTCGCCTTCATCTGGGTCGAAAGCGTGTTGTGCGCGGCGGGAAACTTATCAAACGGGAAGCGCGGCATCTTGGTCACGACATAGTCGAGCGAGGGCTCGAAGCAGGCAGGGGTATTTGCAAGCTGTATTTCATGCAGATCCATGCCGACCGCTATCTTCGCCGAGACGCGCGCTATCGGATATCCGCTCGCCTTTGAAGCGAGGGCGGACGAGCGCGAAACTCTGGGGTTGACCTCAATAACATAGTAGCGGAACGAATGGGGGTCGAGCGCAAACTGAACGTTGCAGCCGCCCTTTACTCCCAGGGCGCGGATAATTTTGAGCGCGGAATCCCTGAGCATCTGATATTCTTTATTCGTCAGCGTCTGGCTGGGCGCGACGACTATCGAGTCGCCGGTATGAATACCGACGGGGTCGAGGTTTTCCATATTACAAACGGTGATAGCGGTGTCGTTGGCGTCGCGTATCACTTCGTATTCTATCTCTTTGTAGCCCTTTATGCTCTTTTCGACGAGCACCTGATGCACGGGCGAGAGCGCAAGCGCGTTCTTCATCATGTCGCGCATCTCGTCGGGGTCATAGGCAAAGCCGCCGCCCGTTCCGCCGAGCGTGAACGCGGGACGCAGGATAACGGGATAGCCTATCTTCTCCGCCGCCTCAAGACCCTCTTCGATACTGTAGGTTATCTGCGAGGGGACTATCGGCTCGCCGATGCTCTCGCAGAGCTCTTTGAAAAGCTCTCTGTCCTCGGCGCGCTCAATGCTCTCGGCATCCGTGCCGAGCAGCTCTATCTCGCACTCCTTGAGAACGCCTTTCTTCGCGAGCTGCATCGCAAGGTTGAGTCCGGTCTGACCGCCGATGCCGGGGACTATCGCGTCCGGGCGCTCATAGCGGCAGATACGCGCGAGGTATTCGAGCGTCAGCGGCTCCATATAGACTTTATCGGCTATAGTTGTGTCGGTCATTATCGTTGCGGGGTTCGAGTTCGCGAGGACGACCTCGTAGCCCTCCTCACGCAGGGCGAGGCACGCCTGAGTTCCCGCATAGTCGAACTCGGCAGCCTGACCGATGACTATAGGACCCGAGCCGATAACGAGCACCTTTTTTATATCAGTTCTCTTAGGCACGCTCCTTCGCCTCCTTCATATAGTCGATAAACTGACCGAACAGATAGCTGCTGTCCTGCGGACCGGGCGCGCTCTCGGGGTGATACTGCACGCTGAACACAAGGTCTTTCCTGCATCTTACTCCCTCGACGGTGTTGTCGAGAAGATTTATGTGCGTCACTTCGAGGTCGGTGCCCTCGACTGTTTTCGGGTCAACGGCATAGCTGTGGTTCTGCGAGGTTATCTCTATTTTTTTGGTGTCGAGGTTCATGACCGGGTGGTTTCCGCCGCGGTGACCGAACTTGAGCTTATATGTCTTTGCGCCGTAGGCGAGGGATATCATCTGATGTCCGAGGCAGATGCCGAAAATCGGATATTTGCCGCGAAGCGCCCTGACCGTGTTTATAACAGGGGTCACATCCTCGGGGTCGCCGGGACCGTTTGAGAGGAACACTCCGTCGGGCTTCATGAACTCAATTTCATCCGCCGGCGTATCATAGGGCACGACAACGACGTTGCAGCCAAACTTGTTGAGGCTGCGCACGATATTGAGTTTCATGCCGCAGTCTATCGCAACGACATTGAACTGCGGGTTCGACGTGCGCGAATACCAGCGCTTTTTGCAGCTGACGCGGCTGACCGCATCGTGGGCGACGGGGGTATTTTTGATTATCTCCACCGCGACCTCAGCCGGGATATCGGGCGAGGTTATGAGCACGCGGCGCGAGCCCAAGTCGCGTATGCTGCGGGTGAGCTTTCTCGTGTCAACGCCGGAGATGCCGGGGATACCGTTCTCTTCGAGCAGCTCCGAGAGCGTCTTTGTGTATCTGAAGTTCGAGGGCATATCGTTGTAGTCATACACGATAAGGCCGCCGATGCTCGGGTTTTTGCACTCGAAATCGTCGTCGGTTATGCCGTAGTTGCCTATGAGCGGATATGTCATAACGACCATCTGATCAGTATACGACGGGTCGGAGACTATTTCCTGATAGCCGACCATCGAGGTGTTGAAAACTATCTCGCACACCCTGTCGGTATAGCTGCCGAAGCCGTATCCGTAGTACTCGCTGCCATCCTCAAGGACGACCTTGCGGTCTATGAGTCTCATTTAAAAATACACTCCTTGAATTTATCAGATCGAGCTCTGAAGTCTCGCAAGAACATCTCTGTAGCCGCCGAGAACATCGCCGAGGTCGCGGCGGAATCTGTCCTTATCGAGCTTCTTGTCGGTTTCCATATCCCACAGGCGGCAGGAATCGGGGGATATCTCATCGCACAGAACAAGTCCGTCGTCGGTGCGTCCGAACTCGAGCTTGAAATCGACAAGGCGCACGCCGCCCTTTGCAAACAGCTCGGTCATCAGCTCGTTTATGCGCTTGGACATGGCTCTGAGCTCGTCGAGCTCCTCCTGCGTAGCGAGACCGATGGCGGTTATCTGGCTGTCGTTTATCATCGGATCGCCGAGCTCGTCGCTCTTGTAGCTGAACTCAACGACTGTGTTCTTCAGGGGCGAGCCCTCCGGCACGCCGTATTTCTTTGAAAAGCTTCCTGCTGCGATATTTCTGACTATGACCTCGACCATAACGATCTCAGCCTTCTTCGCGAGGACGGTGGTTTCGTCGATGACCTTGAGAAGATGGGTCTTGACTCCGTTCTTCATGAGGTAATCAAAGATGATGTTGGAGATCGCCGCGTTGAGTTTTCCTTTTCCGGGCAGATCTTCTTTCTTGACGCCGTTGCCGGCAGTGGCGGTGTCCTTGTACTTGATGATGCAGGTACCGGGCTCCTCCGAACTGTAAACTACCTTGCTCTTGCCTTCATACAACTTTTCCATACCGCAGTTTCCTTTCGCTTTTCGTATTTTTATTTATTTGCTCCGCTCGGAGAGTTTCCCCTCAAAGCGGTCTTTAGTGATAACATCCGGGATAGGGGTCGGATAGACTCCGTTGAAGCACGCGCTGCAGAAGTTCTCGCTGCCTATCAGATTTTTAAGCTCCGACTCCGGCAGATATCCGAGGGAATCCGCGCCGATTATGTCGGCAATCTCCTCCACCGAGTGGTGGCAGGCGATAAGATTTTCGCGCGAGTCAACGTCAGTGCCGTAGTAGCACGGGTGCATGAACGGCGGCGAGGAGATGCGCATATGCACCTCTTTTGCCCCCGCTTCGCGCAGGAGATTGACTATCTGGCGGCTCGTCGTGCCGCGCACTATCGAGTCGTCGATAAGCACTATTCTCTTATCCTTTACGGATTCGCTTATCGCGCTGAGCTTTATTCTCACCTGATCGATTCTCTTGTCCTGACCGGGCGAGATGAAAGTTCTGCCGATATATTTGTTTTTTATGAAGCCCATTCCGTAGGGTATTCCCGACGCCTCGGCATAGCCCAAAGCGGCGTCTATTCCCGAATCGGGGACGCCCATGACGACATCGGCTTCAACCAGATGGGTCTTTGAAAGTATCGCGCCGGCATTTTTGCGCGCCGCGTGGACGGATACACCGTCAATGACGGAGTCCGGTCTTGCAAAATAGATATACTCAAAAATGCATGAGCGCCTCGGCTTTTCGCCGCAGTGATCCCTGTTCGAGCGCACGCCGTTTTCGTCAAAGACGAGTATCTCGCCGGGGAGTATATCGCGCTCGAATTTTGCGCCGACCGCGGAGAGAGCGCAGCTCTCGGACGCGACGACATATGTGCCGTCGAGCGTTTTGCCGTAGCACAGCGGGCGGAACCCGTAGGGGTCGCGCGCTGCGAGCAGCTTTGCGGCGGACATGAGCACGAGGGAATACGCGCCCTCGAGCCTGTTCATCGCGCTGCTCAGCGCATTTTCTATTGAAGGACTGTTGAGGCGCGCCTGCGTGACGATATAGGCGATTATCTCGGTGTCGCTCGTCGTGTGGAAGATAGCGCCGCCGAGCTCGAGCTCGCTGCGCAGTTCATAGGCGTTGCTGAGATTTCCGTTGTGGGCAAGAGCCATCTTGCCCTTCTGATGGTTGACCTCGATGGGCTGGCAGTTTGCTCTGCTGTTGCCGCCGGTCGTACCGTAGCGCGCGTGGGCGACAGCCATCCTGCCCTGCGGGAACTTCATCAGGTCGTCGCGCGAGAAGACTTCGTTGACAAGTCCGATATCCTTGCGCGAAGCGAACACTCCGTCGTCGTTGACGACTATGCCGCAGCTCTCCTGCCCTCTGTGCTGCAGGGCATAGAGACCGTAGTAGGCGAGATCCGCCACGGGGCCGGGCTTGGGTGAATAGACTCCGAAAACGCCGCACTCTTCATGCAAGTTTGCCATAGGTATTTATTCTCCGATCTCAGATTTTTCAAGTGCTGCGGCTATAAAGCCTTTGAACAGCGGGTGAGCCTTGTTGGGACGGGATTTGAACTCGGGGTGATACTGCACTCCGACATAGAACGGGCGGTCGGAAAGCTCGACCGTTTCAACGAGTCTGCCGTCGGGCGAAAGACCCGAGAGGGTGAGTCCGTTCTGAGTAAGTATATCGCGATAATCGTTGTTGAACTCGTAGCGGTGGCGGTGGCGCTCGGAAATTTCGGACTTTCCGTAGCAGCGCTCCATTGTCGTGCCGGGCTTGATGACGCAGGGATATGCGCCAAGGCGCAGTGTGCCGCCCTTGTCGATATTGTCGCTCTGACCGGGCATGAAATCGATGACCTTGTTCTTGCAGAGCTCATCGAACTCGCCCGAGTGGGCGTCTTTTATACCCGCGACATCGCGCGCGTATTCAATAACCGCAATCTGCATTCCGAGGCAGATTCCGAAATAAGGGACATTGTTCTCTCTGGCGTATTTCGCCGCGAGGATCATGCCCTCGATTCCTCTGCCGCCGAAGCCGCCGGGGACGATTATTCCGTCGAGGTGCGAGAGCTCCTGCTCGTAGTTCGCCTCGGTCAGATTCTCGGAATCGATCCAGTCGATGCGGATGTGGGTGTTGAGAGTGTAGCCCGCGTGGCGAAGCGCCTCGGCAACGGACAGATATGCGTCATGGAGCTGGACATATTTGCCGACAAGACCTATCTTGACTTCCTTTTCGCGGTTCTTGATGCGGTGGACAAGCTCCGTCCACTCGTCGAGATCCGGCTCGGGAGCGTCTATATTCAGCTCGCGGCAGACGACGGACGAGAAGTTCGACTTCTCAAGCATCAGCGGAGCTTCGTAGAGATAAGGCAGGGTGATGTTCTCGATAACGCAGTCGGGCTTGACGTTGCAGAAGAGCGATATCTTCTTGAAGATAGCCTCCTCAAGCGGCTCGTCACAGCGCAGGACGATTATGTTCGGGTTGATGCCCATGCCCTGCAGCTCCTTGACCGAGTGCTGGGTGGGCTTGGACTTATGCTCGTCCGATCCACGCAAAAACGGCACCAGAGTGACATGGATAAAGAGGCTGTTCTCACGCCCCACCTCAAGAGATATCTGTCTTACAGCTTCGAGGAAAGGCTGGGATTCAATGTCACCTATAGTGCCGCCGATCTCAGTGATGACCACGTCAGCATCGGTTTTCTTGCCGACACGGTATACGAAATCCTTTATTTCATTTGTTATATGGGGTATGACCTGAACGGTCGAACCGAGATACTCGCCGCGGCGCTCTTTATTGAGCACGTTCCAGTATACTTTACCGGTGGTGAGATTCGAGTATTTGTTAAGATCCTCGTCGATGAAACGCTCATAGTGACCGAGGTCTAGGTCGGTCTCCGCGCCGTCTTCCGTGACGTAAACTTCGCCGTGCTGATAGGGGCTCATGGTGCCCGGGTCAACGTTGATATAAGGATCGAGCTTTTGCGCCGCTACCTTGAGTCCGCGCGCTTTGAGTATTCGTCCGAGCGACGCCGCAGTTATCCCCTTTCCGAGGCCGGATACGACTCCTCCGGTCACAAAGATGTACTTTGTCATTAATATCCCTCCGTATTTTATCTTTTCTTTTTTATATACTTCTCCGCTTAAGGTTTCACGCGTACTTTCATTATATCATATTATAACACACCTTCCCTGCCGACTTCTACGGTATTCTGTACTAAAAGCGAGTGCTTTGAAACCGAAAAATATGACAATGCGGTCAACTGCCCGCAAAACCCGATGAGATGCGGGACGCTCGATTCCGAAAAAGCAAAAAGCAAAGGCGTCCGCCGATGGGGGCACTGTCCCCGGGGGAATGAACGCCTTTGCTCATTTGAGGCGTATTTTATCATATTAAAAGACCCGTGTCAATCGCGTATTTTATATGTATCGCACTTTATTTTCCGAAACGGCTGAGAGAAAAGAGCGCCGTCGAAAAAATTTTCCGGCGCGAGTTCAACTCCGCCGCATTTTCTCAGAAAAGCGGTTACATCTTGCTCATAAAATTGCTTTTCAAAAAGCCCCGATTGCGGCTATTTGCACAAAAATAAAGAATTGTCCGAAAACGCCTTGACAAACGATTTTGCTGCGCGTATAATTCAGCGCATAAAGGCAATGGCGTCTTTGAACCGAACGGGTTCATTGACGCCATTTTTTATTTTTCGCCTTAAAATATGAAAAAGGAGCGCTAACTTATGAGCACAGTATCTGATTATTTCGGAAGTCTCGTTTTTGACGACAGAGTGATGAAAGCAATGCTTTCTGCCGATGTTTACCAGTCTCTCAAGAAGACTATTGACGAAGGAGCAAGCCTCAATAATGACGTCGCCAACGCAGTTGCCGCCGCTATGAAGGACTGGGCCGTTGAGCATGGCGCGACCCATTTCACCCACTGGTTCCAGCCCCTGACCGGCATCACCGCCGAGAAGCATGACAGCTTCATAACCCCCGCATCCGACGGACGCGTTATCATGGAGTTCTCGGGCAAGGAACTGATAAAAGGCGAGCCGGACGCATCGTCCTTCCCGTCGGGCGGACTCAGAGCAACATTTGAAGCCCGCGGCTACACCGCGTGGGATCCCACTTCCTACGCATTTATAAAAGACAAGACCCTCTGCATCCCCACGGCGTTCTGCTCTTACGGCGGCGAGGCACTCGACAAGAAAACGCCTCTGCTCCGTTCCATGCAGGCTCTCAACAAGCAGGCTCTTCGTATTCTCAGACTCTTCGGCAACACCGATGTAAAGTGCGTGCGCACCTCCGTCGGCCCCGAGCAGGAATACTTCCTTGTTGACAAGGCTCTCTATGAGCAGCGCAAAGACCTCGTCTTCTGCGGACGCACGCTTTTCGGCGCAAAGGCGCCCAAGGGTCAGGAGATGGACGACCACTATTTCGGAGTTATCAAGCCGAGAGTCGCCGCTTACATGGCAGACCTCAACGAAGAGCTCTGGAAGCTCGGCGTTCTTGCAAAGACCGAGCACAACGAAGTCGCACCGTCTCAGCATGAGCTCGCACCCATATATACCACAACAAACATCGCCACCGACCACAACCAGCTGACTATGGAGATCATGCAGAAAGTCGCCGCGAAGCACGGACTTGTCTGCCTGCTCCACGAGAAGCCGTTCGCCGGAGTCAACGGCTCGGGCAAGCACAACAACTGGTCCATGGCTACGGATACCGGAGTCAACCTCCTCACTCCCGGCGAGACCCCCTATGAGAACGCACAGTTCCTGCTGTTCCTCTGCGCGGTCATCAAAGCCGTTGACGACTATCAGGATCTGCTCCGCGTCTCCGTCGCGACCGCAGGCAACGACCACAGACTCGGCGCGAACGAAGCTCCGCCCGCAGTTGTCTCTATGTTCCTCGGCGACGAGCTGACCGCAGTTCTCGATGCTATAGAGAACGACGCGCCCTACAGCGGCAGCGAAAAGACAACGATAAAGCTCGGCGTTCATGTTCTGCCGAAGTTCACCCGCGACACCACCGACCGCAACCGCACATCGCCCTTTGCGTTCACCGGCAACAAGTTTGAGTTCCGTATGCTCGGCTCGTCGAACAGCATCGCCTGCGCGAACATCATGCTCAACGCCGCCGTTGCGGAGTCGCTCAAGATATATGCGGATCGCCTCGAAAATGTCGATGACTTTGAGACCGCTCTGCACGACATGATAAAGAAGACCATAAAAGACCACAAGAGAATCATCTTCAACGGCAACGGCTATGACGACGCATGGATAAAGGAAGCTACCGAGGAGCGCGGACTGCTGAATCTCCGCACCACTCCGGACGCTATGCCCGCGATGATTGCCGACAAGAACGTGAAGATGCTCACCGCTCACAAGATATTCTCACCCGCAGAGCTTCACAGCCGCTATGAGATACTTCTTGAGAACTACTCAAAGACCGTCAATATAGAAGCTCTGACCATGGTCGACATGGCGAGAAAAGAAATTCTCCCCGCAGTCGAGGGCTACACGAAGTCGCTTGCAGAAACCCTCGCCGCGAAGAAAGCGGCAGTCGCAGGTCTCCCCTGCAAATACGAGACCGCGACCATCACGAAGCTCTCCGAGCTGTCCGATGAAATCGCCGACGCGACCGCGGACCTTGACGGCGAGATAGCAAAATTCCAGGCTATCGAGGATGTCACCGAAGCGGCGAACGATATCAGAGACGTTATCCTCGGCAAGATGGACGCCCTGCGCGCCGTCTGCGACGAGGCAGAGACGATAACCGCCAAGGAGTTCTGGCCGTTCCCGACCTACAGCGACCTGCTCTTCAGCGTAAAATAAAAATCCACAACCCTTTTTACAATAACAAAAGCGCCCGAGTAGGGAGAAGTAACGCGGAATACCGCTCAAAGCGAGCATGGGACGGTGAGAGCCATGCAGCACAGGAGCCGCGCGAATAACACCCGACAAGCTGCAAGCCGAAAGGACTACCGAGTAGGTGCGCCGGACACGCCGACCGTTACAGCGGCGAGGCTTTCTTCGAAGCCGAAAAGAGAACAAAGATAGGTGGCACAGCGAGTTGGCACTTGCCCTATCGGATGCTGAAACTAACCAAAAGGAAAGATTACTATGTGTTCGATAATGGGTTACTGCGACTGCTGTGCCGCTTTTTCTGATTTTGAGGAAGGATTCAAAAAGACCGTTTCAAGAGGACCGGACGACAGCAGAATAATAGACACCGGCAAAGGTCTGCTCGGCTTCCACCGCCTTGCGATAATGGGGCTGACCCCCGACGGGATGCAGCCGTTTGAATTGGACGGCAGCTATGTAGTCTGCAACGGCGAGATATACGGCTACGAGAAGATAAAAGAGGAGCTTGCGAAGAAATACACATTTAAAAGCGGCTCCGACTGCGAGATACTTCTCCCGCTCTACCGCGAATACGGCACGGATATGTTCAAAATGCTCGACGCCGAGTTTGCGCTGATTATCTATGACGGCGAAGAGAAAAAATATATCGCCGCAAGAGACCCGATAGGCATTCGCCCGCTCTACTACGGCTACGATAAAAAAGGTGTTATCATGTTCGCGAGCGAGGCGAAGAACCTCGTCGGAATGTGCAAGCATGTTATGCCCTTCCCGCCCGGACACTACTACAAAGACGGCAAGTTTGTCCAATACTGCGACATAGCGGCGGTTGACGAAGTCTGCCATGACGACCTTGAGACAGTTTGCAAAAACATCCGCGAAAAGCTCATCGCCGGCGTTGACAAGAGACTCGTTGCGGACGCAAAGGTCGGCTTCCTGCTCTCCGGCGGACTCGACTCCTCCCTCGTCTGCGCCATAGCGGCGAGACAGAGCAAAAAACCGATACGCACCTTTGCAATAGGCATGAGCGAGGACGCTATTGACCTCAAATACGCAAAGGAAGTCGCCGACTATATCGGCAGTGACCACACCGAGGTCATCATGACAAAAGAACAGGTCATAGACTCGCTCGAGGGTGTCATCCGTATGCTCGGCACATTTGATATCACAACTATCCGCGCGAGCATGGGCATGTACCTGCTGTGCAAATGGATACACGAGAACACGGATATCAGAGTTCTTCTGACGGGCGAAATCTCCGACGAGCTGTTTGGCTACAAATACACCGACTTTGCGCCGAGCGCGGAGGAGTTCCAGAAGGAGTCGCAGAAGAGAATAAGAGAGCTGCACATGTACGACGTTCTGCGCGCCGATCGCTGCATCTCCGTAAACTCGCTTGAAGCGCGCGTGCCGTTCGGCGATCTCGACTTTGTAAAATATGTCATGTCTGTCGACCCCGCTAAAAAAATGAACACCTACGGCAAGGGCAAATATCTGCTCCGCCACGCGTTCGAGGGCGATTATCTGCCCCATGATATACTCTTCCGCGAAAAGGCGGCATTCTCCGACGCGGTCGGTCACTCGATGGTTGACTACCTCAAGGAATACGCCGAGGGGCTCTACACCGAAGAGGAATTCAAGGAGAAGTGCGAAAAATACACCCACGCGAAACCGTTTACAAAGGAATCCCTGCTCTACCGCGAGATATTTGAAAAGTACTATCCCGGTCAGTCCGAGATGATAGTCGATTTCTGGATGCCCAACAAGTCATGGGAGGGCTGCGTTGTCAATGACCCGTCCGCCCGCGTGCTCTCAAACTACGGCGAGAGCGGAAAATAAAAAATGTCCCCCGCGCGGAAATTTGCCGTGCGGGGGATTTTGCGGATTGACTGTAAATTGATTTGAATGAAGCGTTTGCATCGCAAACATGAAACGGCAGTTTCGCAAATATGAAGTAAAACAGGCACATCAGTTCTTACTTTTTACCTATTACTTTTTACTTTCCAAAAATCCCTTGTCAGAAGTGAAAAAGTAAGAACAAAAAACTAATAAGTAATAAGTAAAAATCCCCCGAACTGCGTTCAAGGGATTTTTGGCACCCCCTGGGGGAATCGAACCCTCAACTGCCCCTTAGGAGATGGACCCAGTGCATATATTCCCTATCAACAGGGATAAAGAAAATGC
>ERZ894177.20-NODE-20-length-203075-cov-23.9724_pt1 | contig 203075 bp, 188 predicted proteins | sample MGYA00380277_ERZ894177 | MGnify/ENA primary metagenome ERZ894177 (study PRJEB32331, sample SAMN06328428) | human gut metagenome | biome: human gut microbiome; feature: stool | host: Homo sapiens | collected 2014-06-03 ... | reverse complement strand
GCAACTTGTCGAAGCCGCCGGCCTTGATATTACGCCCGAACAAGGGATTTTATAGATTAATGTTATAAAATAATTATCAACGTTACAAACTTATATTATTTGTATGATATATGCAATAGATTTTCACAAAAACTGCATAAAAAATCAAAGGATGGCTTCCAGATTTGAAAACCATCCATTTTTTTGCTGTTGTGATTGACAAATGAAAGTCGGTGCTATTCGTTCATGATGTCGAGCGGGCCGGAGTAGTCGAGGTCGGGGATTACGGGGACTACAGAGCCGTAGCCTTGGGCGTTCCAATAGAGGTCGGTGTCGGTGGCTTCGGGTTCGTGGTTTTCGTATTTTCCCGTCAGAATGTAGAACGGTTTCCCTTCCGGACTTGTGTAGTGGGCATATTCTTCGGTCCATCGGCCGCGGCATGCGCGTGCGCGTCGGAAGCCTTTCACGACACCTCCTTTGGGGAAGTTCACGTTGAGGCACACGCCGTCGGGCAGTCCGCGCTCGATGACACGCCGCGTGATTTCGGTGACGTGCGGCATGCAGGCGTCGAAGTCGGCAGCCGAAGGGTTGTGGGTGCAAACGGAGAACCCTATGCTTGGGATGCCTTGCAGACAACCCTCGATTACGGCACCCATCGTGCCTGAATAAATCACGGAGTTGCCCGTGTTTGAGCCGTGGTTGATGCCAGCCAGCACGAGGTCGGGTTGCTTGTCGACGATGGCGTTGAGCGCAAGTTTGACGCAGTCGGCAGGGGTGCCGTTTACAGACCACATCTGCGCACCGTTGTAGTCATCAATCCGTTTTGGCATAAGCATTGTGTTGCAGGAAATGGCCGACGAGCCGCCGGAGCGTGGACCGTCGGGAGCGGCGACAATCACCGTGCCGAGCTCCGACACAGCGTCGACAAGACGGTGGATGCCTTCCATCGTTATCCCGTCGTCGTTTGATATGAGAATGAGTGGCATGAAATCTTATTTTACGAGTTCCTGGGCATGGCGGAAATCGTCGGGCGAGCCAACGTCGAGCCATGTTCCGTTGATAGGGTGGTAGATTACTTTGCGCCCGTCGGCAACGAGCATCTCTATGAGGTCGGTTGCGTCAAAGACGGTGTCGTCGGGGATGCGGTCGAGCAGCGCGCGCCGCACGATGTAGATTCCCGCGTTGGCGTAGTAGTTGTAGGTTGGCTTTTCCTCCAGTCCGAGGATGCGGTTGCCTTCGCTTCTGAATATGGCGAGCGGCACCGACACCATGTATGGAATCGCCGCGATTGTCATATCGGCCTGTTCCTCGATGTGCTGCAGGAACATGTCCTCATAGCTTATTGTGGTAAACAGGTCGGAGTTCATTATCAGCACATTGTCGTGCGACAGCCCGTCGACAAGCTTGGCTGCTCCGATTGTGCCGAGTTTGCGTGGTTCGCGCACGCAGCGCACGTCGACGCCGCCCACCGGACGCGAGAAATGCTCATCGAGCTGCTCTGCGAGGTAGTTGGTCGTGACGGCAATATTTCTCACCCCGTTCCTGGCAAGAGCCTCCACGTTGTAGTCGATGATGCACTTGTCGCCGATTTTGAGCAGCGGCTTCGGGGTGGTCAGTGTCAGCGGTCGCAGCCTCTCTCCGCGACCGCCAGCCATCATTATGGCGTCGAGCGGCAGGATGGAGTGGCAAGAAGTGAAGTCGTAGACCTCCACGATGCGGCATTCGCTGTCGAGGCACGGCACGAGCGTGATTCCCTGTCGGCGCACCTCGCGCACCTTCTCCACGCTTATTTTGCCTTGTTCGAAGCGTCGGAAGTTGCGGTGCATTATCTCGCGGACTGTCACGTCGAGCGAGCGTTTGGCAATCAGAAACCGTCGCACGTCGCCGTCGGTCAGAGTGCCTGTCATGCGTTGCTTGTCGTCAACGGCGAAAAGCACCATCGATTGTCCTGACAGCCCGTTTATGCGCTCTATTGCCTCTATCAGAGAGGCGTCTTGGCTGATTATGTGTTTGCTGCAGTCGTACATTTGAAAAAAAACTTATTGGAGTCCGAAATTATAGATAAAAATCGTAACGGGCAAATTCTGAATGATTATTTGATTGCAAATTGCGTAATCGTCGGGAAAAAACAAGCGCGGAAGCTTGAATTTCTACAAACTTCCGCGCTGTGTTGTAATTGATGCGTCGTGTTATTTTCCACATTTTGCCTTGATGGCAGACTTTATGCGGTCGAAAATCTCATCAACGCTTCCCATGCCCTCGATGGCGAGGTATTCGCCTCCGTCCTCGTAGAATTTCTGCAGGGGCTGTGTCTGTGAGTGGTACACTTTCAAACGGCTTTTGATGGTCTCGAGATTGTCATCGCTGCGTCCCGACTCCTGTCCGCGTTTAAGCAGACGCTGTACGAGTTCGTCCTCGTCGACGTGCAGGCCGACCACGGCATCGACCTTTGCACCGCGCTCGGCAAGTATAGTCTTCAGAGCCTTTGCCTGCTCGATAGTGCGTGGGAAACCGTCGAAAATCACGCCGTCGCGTGCTTCCGGAGTGTTGTCGAGGATGTCGGCAAGAATGCTGATCATCAACTCGTCAGGAATCAATTGCCCTTTCGAAATATAGGCATCGGCAGTGCGGCCGAGTTCCGTGCCGCGTGCGATGTGGTTGCGCAGCACTTCTCCTGTGGAGATGTGGTGCAGACCATAGTTCTTGATTAAGTTCTCGCTCTGAGTGCCCTTCCCGGAACCCGGAGCGCCAAAAATAACGATGTTGAACATAACTAATTGTAGATTTAAATGTTCGGGCTTCACCGTTTGCAATGATGAAGCCCGAAGATTATAGGGTTATAAATTACTTTCAAGGATGTATATATCCTTCAAGTTTCGGGCTTGTTCGTCAAGGTCGAGTCCGTAGCCGATGATGAATTTGGTCGGAATCTCGAAGCAGCAATAGTCGACGTTGACATCTACTTTTGCAGCAGAAGGCTTGCGCAGCAATGTGGCGAAACGGATTTCGGCAGGGTTCTGCTTTTTCAGTTCGGCAACGAGCTGCTGGGCGGTGTAGCCAGTGTCGACGATATCCTCGACAATCACAATTGTGCGTCCGGAGATGTCCTGGTCGAGTCCGAGCAGTTGCTTTACCGATCCAGTCGATTGCGTTCCGCAATAAGACTTGAACCTGATGAAAGAGATTTCCGATGGGAAATCGATCTGACGGAATAGGTCGGCGGCAAAAATAAATGCGCCGTTAAGCACGCACACAAACAAAGGGTTCTTGCTTTCGCAGTCTTTCTTTATTTCAGCTGCTACTTCTTTGATTCTTGCTTGAATCTTGTCGTTTGTAATGTAGGGAACAAACGTTTTATCGTCGATGACTACCTTGTCCATAAAGGGTTGGAATTTTAATAAATTGCGCAAATTTACGAATAATTAATTGTATTGCAATGCGTATATAGAAAAATGTGTGGACAAAATTACAAAGACACTTGAATATTGCGTTCTTTCATCAGATGTTCGGCGATGAGCCAGTCGAGCGGAGTGTCGAGGTCGATTGATCGGCCGGCATCCATCGGACACATTCTGCGGCGTTTGAACTTGCCGAGAGGCATCTGCCTGAGACTTGTGGTGTTGATGACGTAGACCGCGCCGTTGTATTCCCACGCTTTCGGGGCATCTTGGCGCCGGGTGAAAGTCCCGTCGCCTTTCGAGATTTGCAGAAAACCGTCGTCGCCTTCCTCGAAGCAGTTGTAGTAGGGGTTGCTTTCCGCCTCTTTTACGGTCACCACCATGTCGATGTCGGGCGTGTAGAGCTCGAGTGCGCGGCGCACGTCGTCGGCGGTGCGCATTGGCGATGTTGGCTGCAGAAGCACGAGTCTGTCGTAGTCCACGCCGCGGTTATGGTAGAAGTCGAGGGCGTGCAGCATCACCTCGTATGAGCCGCTCTTGTCGGTGGCGAGGCTGTCTGGGCGCATGAATGGCACGTCGAGTCCCATTTTCCGTGCGGTCTCGGCGATTTCCGGGTCGTCGGTCGAGAGGCAGATGTCGCAGTCGTCGGCAAATTCGCGTGCCACGTTGATTGAGTATCCAATCAGCGGCAGTCCGCAAAGCGGACGTATGTTTTTATGCGGTATGCCTTTGCTTCCGCCGCGGGCAGGGATGAGATACAGGGTTTTCATTGCAACCAATGTGTTTGTAAACCAAGCGGGGCTGTATCGTAGATGATGCAACCCCGCTTGTATTTCGGTTTTTTTTGTAAATCTTATTTTGCAGGAGCCTGCTGAGCCGGAGCCGCTGCAGGAGCCTGAGCTGTTTTAGGAGCCTCTTTCTTGGCGGCAGGAGTGCCGAAGTTGGCCGGAGCTGTTGTCTGGGAAGGAACGTCCTGTGTGCGTGAAGCCTGTTCAGCCTTTGTTCCACCGATAAAGAAGGCGGAAGCGATGCAGAGCACGCAGATTACGATTGCGAGAGTCCAAGTTGCTTTTTCAACGAAACTGTTCGTTTTGCGAACGCCGAGGATTTGGTTTGAACTTGCGTAGTTGGAAGCCAGACCTCCACCTTTGGATTTCTGGATCAAAACGATGCCAATCATCAAGATTGAGGCAATCACTATGAAAATTACTAATGCTTTAAACATTTCTGTTATTGTTTATTTTGTTTATATTTCTCGTTTTCAATCAGTTTCTTGAGGAAACGGATTTGGTCTGCAAAGTAAATACTTTTTTCTGAATAATTCAAACTTAATGATTGAATAATTTCTAAAGCCTTTGCGAATTTATGCTGACGGATGTATATTTTTGCGAGACTCTCGCTCAGCAGCGACGGGTCGTCGTCGGCGACTGGGGCTGTTGGCTTTGGTGCGCGCGCCACTTCCTCAGCCACTTCGTCCGCCTGTCTGTCGGCATCGTTGTCGGCAGTCGACGGGAAGCGTCCGCTTTGCTGCCGGCTGCGCGTGATGAATTTGTTGATAAGACGGTCGTGTTCGCTTTCCTCTCCGTTCTCTTCGGGCTCGCTTTTCTCCTCCTCTTTTGCCAGCAGCTGCGCATAGTCGGGTGTAGGGTTGAAGATTCGCTGTTCGAGGGCGCGAGTCTCGGCGTCGTCGTTGTTGCCGAATGTGTCGAGAAAGTGCGATATTGTGTCCATTGTGGATTTTGTCTTGTTGTCTGTTTCAGTGTTGTGAATGCGTATTGCGGAACCGTCGTTGCCTACGAGATAGAAGAGGTCTTCGCGGTTTCCGATGGTTGTTGCCGCGCCGGCAAGCAGTTGCTGTCGTTGGCTGTCGGTCAGAGAGCCGTCCTGCATTCTCATCACCATTGCCGGAAGGAAATATGGGTAGTCGGCCATCAGCGAGCAGAATAGGCTGTCGTTGATGGCTGCACCGGTGGCAATGGCGCGGTCGAGACATTTGACGCGGTCGGTTTTCTCCATTTCTATATTGTTTGTAAGCTTACCAGTTGCCTGCTGTGGCATTGAAAATCAGCATTACGAGTTCCTCGGTTATTTCCTCGCAGAGTTGGTCCTGGACGTTGGTCAGCATCTCAGAAGAGTCGAAGTCGCGAAACGCCGAGAACGACTGGTCGATTGAGTTCTTCGGCTGCTTGTGGTCGGTGTATTTCACGCGCACCGATATTGTCAGTCTTGTCTTTGATGCGTATGCGTCCTCGGTCACCGCCTGCGGGGTGAGCGAGTAGCCTGTAATCTCTCCCTCGACGCTCAGATCGGTGTTTGAGCTGTCGACAATCCGCAGTCGTGTCTGCTTGGTGTATGTGTCGGTGAGCTTGTTCTCAAACATCGGCTGCAGCGGAGCGTAGACCATTGCCGCTCGGATAGGAAACTGCCCGACGTTGATGGTCTTGTAGATAGAATAGTCGATGGCGGCGCCGTTCAGCTTGTAGCTGATGGTGCATGCGCTCAGTGCGACAATCATTGCCGCCACAATCCAGATGTATTTTAATTTGTTCATTCCAGTCCGTACTCTTTGATTTTTCTGTAGAGCGTCCGCTCGGATATTTTCAGTTCCTCGGCGGTTTTCTTCCGTTTGCCCTCGTTGCGCTCAAGCGACCGTTTTATGGTTTCGCGCTCGGTGTCCTCAAGGGTCATTGTCGCGTCGTCGTGCGGCTCCGCGTTGATGAATTCCGCCTCGTTGGGCTGGCTTGCCGGCAACGCATGCTGCGGCAGCATAGCCTGCGGCGCGAAATTTTTCTGCAGGTTCTTGATGGTGCCTATGTTTTGGCGTGGCTGCCCTTGTGCCAGATTCTCGATGTCGTCGCGCAGATTGTCGATTTCCTTGCGCATCTCGAAAATCATCTTGAAGAGCATCTCGCGTTCCTTTTCATAGGAGTGGAGCATCTCTCCCGGCGCCACAGCCGGCGTGAATTCGCCACCGGCGTATGGCAGATATGCTGCGACCTCGTCGGCAGTGATTTTCCTGCCGGCGTCAAACAGCGAAATCTGCTCAATCAGGTTTTTCAGCTGGCGCACGTTTCCCGGCCATCGGTAGCTCAGCAGGGCGCGTTTTGCCGAATCCTCAAACTCGATGGCAGGCATACGGTATTTGTCGGCGAAGTCGCGGCTGAACTTCCGTGACAGCAGGATTATGTCGTCGCCACGGTCGCGCAGCGGCGGCACGACGATGAAGATTGTCGACAGTCGGTAGTAAAGGTCTTCGCGGAAACGTCCTTCCGCCACTGCCTTCTGCATGTTTACGTTTGTGGCGGCAACAACGCGGATGTTGGTCTTCTGCACCTCCGACGAGCCGACTTTGATGAATTCTCCCGACTCCAGCACTCGCAGCAGCCGCGCCTGTGTGGTCAGCGGCAGCTCCGCCACCTCGTCGAGAAAAATCGTACCTCCGTTAGCCTCCTCGAAATAGCCTTTTCGTGAAGAGATGGCACCTGTAAACGCACCTTTCTCGTGTCCGAACAGCTCGGAGTCGATAGTGCCTTCAGGGATTGCTCCGCAGTTTACGGCGATGTACTTGCTGTGCTTGCGCGAGCTGTAGGCATGGATAATCTGCGGGAAAAACTCCTTTCCTGCGCCGCTTTCGCCGTTGATAAGCACCGACAGGTCGATCGGCGCCACTTGCAGGGCGCGTCCCACAGCCGCCATCAGGGCTGGGGAGTTTCCGATGATTCCAAATCGCTGTTTGGCTTCTTTTATTTCGGGGGTTATTTCGATATTCATATTGCAGTCTCCATACATTAAGCCTACAAAGATAGCGTTTTTTATGCATACGGATGCTTAGGAGACGGTTAAAATGCACTAACTTTGTGGAAGCAACAAGAAGGAATATGGATGAAAAAATGGAAATAGCGATTGTGCAGCATGATATTGTGGCTGAATCAGTGGAGCGAACGCTCTCGGGAATAGAGAGTTTGCTTGCCGGTGTCGAGGCGGTCGACCTGGTGGTTCTGCCAGAGATGTTTGCCACTGGATTTGACGTCGACGACGCGTCGGTGGCGGAGCCGGCATCGGGCGGCGCCGTGCTGCGGTGGATGCAGAGTCTTGCAGCCGCCCGGCGGTCGGCGGTGGAAGGCAGCGTGGCTGTCGACGACAACGGCCTCCGCAACCGCCATTATTTTGTGTATCCCGACGGCACATACCGCTACTACGACAAGCGTCATCTTTTCAGTTTCGGCGGCGAGAACCGTCTTTACCGGCAAGGCGTAAGCCCCTGTGTGGTGGAATATAAAGGAGTGCGCCTGCTGTTGCAGACGTGCTACGACCTGCGTTTCCCAGTGTTTTCGCGCAATTGCGGAGGTTGCTACGACGTGGCGGTGTATGTTGCGAGCTGGCCTAAGTCGCGCATATCCGCATGGGACACGCTCCTTCAGGCGAGAGCCATAGAAAATCTTGCGTATGTCGTGGCGGTAAACCGGGTGGGAGCGGTAGGCAAGTTGGAGTATGACGGCCACAGCCGTGTCGTAGACTATCTGGGCCGCACTGTCACGGGTGTAGCCGACAGCGAAGAGGGCGTTGCCGTGGCTGAAATCGACTTGTCGCGTCTGCGCGCTTTCCGCAGTAAATTTCCGGCACTTGACGATGCCGACCGCTTCACTGTCGACTTGTGACGGCCGCTGCGGTTGTAATGCTTGATAATGAGCCGATAAAATGTTGCGTAAATGTGAACAATATAGCCTTTGGCTTGTTAAAACAATTGTGGACGGTTGACTGCGCTGCTGCTTGCTTTTTCTGGATTCAGGCAGCTGAAATTCGGAGATGCAAGTTGCACATGCGTAGAAATTGCAAAATGTTTGCGTTGCAACCTTACACGGTGTGATAAAATGATGTTAAAACAATTAAAAAAGTTCCGCAAATAGCGGCCGTTGGCTGAATAATATATTATTTTTGTAGTGAAAATTAAAATTGAGAGGTGAGAACTAATGAATATCTACAATTTGGAAATTCATAAACAATGTGGTTTGTATAGTTTGCCGGAAGACGGTTCTATAAAAATCATGGACCGGAAGGAGGAGACGGAAGTCTTGTTCCTCGAGGAAAAACTGACCTATTCCAAACTGCTCTTCGTGTTGGAGGGAAAGGTCAAGTTGAAAATAAATAAGTTGGAAGTGCAGGTGGTTGGTCCTGGCAATGTGGCATTAGTGCCATGTAATTCCTATCTAATCGCGTCGGTAGAACCTGGAAGTTATCTTTTAATGGTTAATTTTACAGAAAAAGAGCCGTTTTGCTCGCGTTATTCGCTCGTGAATCTTATGCACGATGCCGATTCTGTGGAAGACAGTTCCCGTCGGGTGGGAGTCAGCCTGCCAATCAACGAGAGAATCAAGACATTTGTCGACTCAGTGGTTGCCTGCATGGACGACGGAATATCCAATAGTGTTTATTTCAACATTAAGAAGCAGGAATTGTTTTTGTTGATGCTGTCGTACTATGACAAGAACGATCTTGCAGAATTCTTCTACCCGCTGTTCTGCTTCAACCGCAAATTTGAGCAGCTCGTGATGAGCAACTACGAGAACGTCACTGACGTCAAGCATTTTGCCGCACTTCTGCACATGCCAGTGACCACGTTCCAACGCAAGTTTAAAAAGCATTTCAAGACATCGGTAAAGCAATGGCTTCTTGACCGCAAGGCAGAGCGTATGCTCTCCGACATCAAGACCACCAACCGGTCGATAACCGACCTTTCTAAGCGTTATGGCTTCTCTTCTGTGTCGTATTTCTCCAATTTCTGCAAGCATTATTTCGGCAAGACTCCTACGGAATTGCGCGCGGAGGGAAATCTTGATGATTAGTCGATGACAACAATTTGACAGACAGAAAATTCCATAAGATAATAGGCGACATCTCCGGCATCTCTGTGCCGGAGATGTTTACGTTTCCGTTCTGCTACACTCCTCATCCTCTCGTGGAGATGGCGGCGGGCTGTCTGCGCTCCTATCTCGACAAGCGGGCAGACCTCGCTGATGAATTGCAGTCGGGCAAGATGATGGGAGTGCTTGTTGTGGAAAATTCAGCGGGCGAGGTGGGCTATCTTGCCGCATTCTCCGGCAATCTCAGCCATTCCAACGACCACGAATTCTTCGTTCCGGCAGTTTACGACATACTCTGTCCGGACGGCGAGTTTAAGAGACGCGAGGTGGAAATCACGGAAATCAACCGTCGTGTCGACCAGGCAGAGCGTTGCGAGGCTATGGCTGAGGCGCGCAGTGCGGTCGACGAAGTCAGGATGCGTGGCGAGAAGGCAGTTGCCGACTACCGCGCCTATATGGCGCAGTGCAAGGCGGAGCGTCGGCGCCTGAGGGCCAATGGCGGCGACACTGCCGCACTTGTCGCCGAAAGCCAGTATCAGAAAGCCGAGCTCAAACGTCTGCGCCGTCGCGTGGATGGGGAAGTGCGCCTTGCCGGCAGCCGATTGTCGGCACTTGAGGCGGAAGTGGCGACGCTGAAAGAAGAACGCCGGCGCCTGTCGGAATCGCTTCAGCGGTGGATATTCGACCGCTTCGTCATGCTTGACGCCAAAGGCGACCGACGCACGCTCACGCAGATATTTGCCGATGCCCGCGGCGAGCTGCCACCAGCCGGCGCCGGGGAGTGTGCCGCCCCTAAAATGCTGCAGTATGCCTATGTCAACGGCTATCGTCCGCTGGCTATGGGCGAGTTTTGGGTCGGCAAGTCGCCCGTCGGCGAGTTGCGTCGCGACGGCTGCTTCTACGGTGCATGCAAGGGCAAGTGTGAACCCATACTGAACTATATGCTTCAAGGACTCCGCGTGGAGCCCAACCCTCTGGAGTCGGCGCATAAAGAAGAGTTGCGCACGGTTTATGAAGACGGCAGCCTGTGGGTTGTCGACAAGCCGTCGGGCATGCTTTCCGCTCCGGGCAAGGTGGGCGGCGTCTCGGTTGCCGAGATAGCCCGGCAGCGTTTTCCCGAGGCTTCCGGACTGATGGTGGTGCATCGGCTGGACATGCACACATCCGGACTGCTCGTCGTGGCTAAGACGCGCGACGCATTTGTGGCATTGCGGCGTCAGTTTGAGGCAAAGGAAGTAAAGAAAACATACACGGCGCTTCTCGACGGCAACGTTGCCTCCGACGATGGCAGCATCAGCCTGCCGCTGTCGGCCGACTGGCACAACCGTCCGCGGCAGAAGGTGGATTATGCCGACGGCAAGGAGGCGGTCACGCTTTATCGGGTATTGGGGCGTGGCGGCGGCATGACAAGGGTTGAGTTCAACCCCGTCACCGGGCGCACACATCAGTTGAGGGTGCATGCGGCGAGCGCCGACGGCTTGAATGCCCCGATTCATGGCGATGCATTGTATGGCACTCCCGACGTAAGACTCTGTCTGCATGCAAGTTGCATAACCTTTCGCCATCCCGATACTGGTGAATGGATGACGCTTGAAAGCACTCCAGAATTTTGAAAAGTATTGTTAAATCCCTAAAAAGATGTTATAAAACATATTTTTTAGGCAGAAAATGATGCGTGAATCAAATAATGTGTTTATCTTTGCAGTGTAAAAAAGATTTTTAGTGTATTAGAAGAGTTTTTTGTTAGGTTTGTTTTTTAGTTTGGGAATTGATTAAGTAAAGGTTGAAAATGTAATAAGTGGTTAAGTCCACGGCATCACAAGTTTCAAGTAAACTTGTTTGATAAAGTAATAAGGAAAAAGTGGTTTGGAAGCGGCGTCGTGGTGACGGTCGCTTTCTTTTTTTATGTAATTTTGCGGTGTGGAAAATCAGAAATTGCGGAAAATAATACATATCGACATGGACGCATTTTTTGCGGCAGTCGAGCAGCGCGACAATCCGGAGTTGCGCTGCAAGCCCATTGCCGTTGGCAACGAAGGGCGTCGCGGAGTGGTTTCGACCGCCAGCTATGAAGCCCGTCGTTATGGAGTCCACAGCGCGATGTCGTCGGTCGTTGCTCTTCGCCGCTGTCCGCAGTTGATATTCACACCGGTAAGGATGAGTGTGTATAAAGAGATTTCCGAGCATATCCATTCGATTTTCCATGATTATACAGACGTCATAGAGCCATTGTCGATCGACGAGGCATTTCTTGATGTGACAGAAAACAAGCAGGGCATTGAGCTGGCTGTCGACATAGCCAAAGACATAAAGCGCCGCATCCGAGAAGAACTCAATCTGACGGCGTCGGCAGGAGTGTCGTACAACAAATTTCTGGCGAAGATAGCCTCCGACTACCGCAAGCCCGACGGACTTTGCGTGATTCATCCCTCGCAGGCACTCGATTTTATTGCCCGTCTGCCAGTCGAGGCATTTTGGGGAGTCGGTGCTGTCACGGCAAAGAAAATGCATTCGATGGGAATCTATAACGGAGCCGTGTTGCGGTCATACTCCAAGGGCGGGCTGATAAGCGCGTTCGGGAAGATGGGAGCCGTGTACTACGACTTTGCGCGCGGCATCGATGACCGTCCGGTGGTGGTCGACCGCGAGCGCAAGTCGGTAGGTTGCGAGCGCACGCTTGAGGAAGACCTCACCCGCCGTTCGCTGCTGTCGGTGCATCTGTATCAGTTGGTGCTTGAGTTGGTGGAGCGGTTGCGCAAAGGCAAGTTTGAGGGCAACGTGTTGACGTTGAAAGTGAAATTCTCCGATTTCACACAGATTACGCGCAGCCGCACCGTGGCGCAGCCGCTGACGTCGAAAACCCGCATCCTTCCGGTGGCAAAGTCGCTGCTTGCCGACATTGACGTTGAGCATATGGCAGTGCGTCTGCTCGGCTTGTCGGTGTCGAAATCGGCGGCAGGTTTCCATCGTCCCGTCGCAGTGCAGCTGGAGTTGGATTTTTAGAGCGTAGAGATATGGAGAGGATTGTTAAACAAAATTACAGTTATGCCGTTGATGCATCTGGAGTCCTTGTGAATGTTAAGCAGGCAGTTCGCGATAAGAAATACTTTTGCCCTTGTTGTGGATTTGAGATGAGACCGCATATGGGAAATATTAGGCGGTGGCATTTTACTCATAAGGCGGAAGCTGAATGCAGCTATGAATCATATTTACACAAAATTGCAAAAATTCGAATAAAAGAAGCATTCATAACTTCTGAAAAATTTGAGATAACATATAATCCAAAACATCTTTGTTCAAAAGATTGCCCGTTTTTATATGATGAAAAATGTTTTAAGCATAAGTATGTCACATTTAATCTTAAGGAGTATTATGACGAGTGCGAAGAAGAATTGGAGTGTGATGGATTTGTGCCAGATTTAATACTAAGGTCTTCTTCGGCGCCAAATCGAGAACCTGTGTTTTTAGAAATATATGTAACTCATAAGTCAACCGAAGAGAAATTGAAATCGGGCTATAGGATAATAGAAATTCCAATAACTTCAGAGGAAGATATTTCTAATATTGTTGAAACAATGTCTTTAAAAGGAGAAGACTCAAGTGTGAAGCAGGATGAATATAACAAGACGGAGAATATAAGATTCTATAATTTTAATAAAAAGTATTATTTAAATGATATGGGGTCTATTGTGAAACCTAAATATATCCTAATCGTCAATAAGGATGGTACCTTTAAGTATGAAAAGGTCGTATGCTATGAATTTAATGAAAAGTTTAATAGCCCAGAACAGAATCTCATAATCTCTAATTTCCCAATTAATTGGAATTGGGCTTTCTTGGAATTGCAGAAAAGAGGCGTAAATATAACGAATTGCTTGCGTTGTAAATTTTATAAACGTACAATGTTTAAGGAGAGGATATGTACATTGTATAAGAAATATGGAACTCCTAAGTCTCCAAAGATTTCAGAAGCGAGAAAATGCTCTCGTTATACTATTTCTGATAAAACGGAAGAAGGTTTTCCAATCAGCAGTTTAACGCCAGGCTATAATCATTCTGAAGATTGTGGCGGTAGAAAGCCTTTTGTCAATTTTGTTTTGCGGTGGAAATAATTTTTAGAGCGTGGAGATGGTTTGTCCCGACACTGCACCACATTCCGGCAACGCGAAAAACAGGCATGCGCTGGCTACGGCATTGTCGATGTCGCGGCACACTATGGCGTTGACCGTAGCGTTGGGGATTGCCGGAATCTCCGCAGTCTCCGAACCGATGACCACAACCCTGCCGTAGTCGGGCTCCATGGGAAGAGCTGAGCGCAGCGTGCGCCAATGACTGGTGATTGCCGGCGCCATGTCGGCGGTGCAGATTACAATCTCAATGTCGCGCCAAGCCTTCATCACCCGGCTCATTGCTCGGCACAGCGTCTCGGCGCAGAACTCATTGACCGGGTTGAACTGCGCGCCTACAGCCTCGGCGTATGCCTGACCGCCGTCAATGTCTGTGCCGCAGAAAGCCACCTGGCATCCGGCATTGCAGAAAGCCTCAATCACAGCGTCGGCATCGGGAACCGCCACCACTACACGGCGGCGAGGAAATTTAAACTCCACGACCCCCTGACGGTTTCCGGCTGGCGACAGACGGTGGGGAGCGCGTCTGCCCGCCTTTGCGGCGGCATATTCTTCAAATTTCTTTTCCAGATAATTGTCAGCCATAGGGTTGCGGTTATTCGTTCACATCGGTCGCCTCGCCACGAGCGGCGGCGTTGAATGTTGCGATGTTTGGATAAGTGATTGTCGCCGCATCGGTGCCGTCGGCAAGCTCTACTTCGATTTCAATTCCGGCTTCCGCCCTTTCGATAAGCTCAGGGAGGACACGGTCGATTTTCTTGATGTTTACAAGGTTTAGGATCTCCTGTTTGCGTTCAGCGGCAGAAGCCCAGGCGATGTCGCTGGCTGTCACGTCCCACACAAAAGTGATTTCGACCATATTCTTGTCGTCGTCATAGTCTATTTCATCGACTTTCATCACCGAAGTGATCTCCTTGGGCATTTTATGCTCCAGTTGGTCGATTCTGTCTTCAAGTTTATGCTTGTCGAGCATCGAGCACGACGTAGCCCCCGCCATAAAGCAGATTGCAATGATAAGTATGCGTAGAGAAATTTTCATTGTCTTGAATGCTTTTGATGTGCAAAAGTAAGAAACTAATCAATAAATCAACCCATTGACGGCATTATTTGCATATTTTGTCGGATATGGGCAAAAAATATGCCCGGTGCTTTGCGACCTTTGTACAAGAAAACAAAAGAACAAGCAGTGTTATGATAATCGAGACAGGAAAAATAGAGCGAGGCGACCGCGTTTACGCGTCGATGATTAAGTCCGGAAAAGTGTTGGCAGAATTGCGGTGTGACACGACAGTTTCCGGAATGACCGACGTCTACAAGGCATTGTGCCGCTTGTCGCCGATGGTCAAAGGATTTGTCAAAGTGAGCGTAAGCAACCGCACACGCGGCTGGTCGAAAACATTGTCGCTGCTTGTAGGCAGGGAAATGCCGTCGGCAAGCCATAAAGAAATGATAGCCGCCGGGCTTATGGAGCGCGACGGCCAATTATGCATCCCTTTCAACTAAGGGTTTAGCATATCTTTATTGAAAAATTCGAGAATCTCAAGCGAAGCCCTGTAAGCCTCTACGGCAGGACTGTCGGGGTTGAGGCTGATTGCCTTGCAATAGTCGTTGAGCGCATTTTTCCAACTGTTGAACTTGCGGTAGGCATTGCCCCGCAAGTAATAAAGTTCGTCAAGTTCCGGACACAACTCTATCATCACATCCAGTTGCGCAATCGCGTTTTTCACCTCGTTGCGCTCAATCATATTTTTGACATCTTCGATTGTAGCCATATTCTTTAGTTTCGCTGTTACGTTGCAAAGATAGTGCAAGGCGAGAGAAGAGCAAAACAAATTTATTTGAATTTGCTTTTCCGAGACGCCGCCTATTTTATGAAAAGATAGTGCAAGGCGAGAGAAAAACATTCAAACTTGTTTTGTTTTTCTCTCGCCTTGCACTACCTTTGGGCATAATAATTGGAGATATGAAAAAACTTTTGTCATTAATGTTGTTGCTGGCACTTGCAATTCAGGCGTCGGCTTTTACTTATAAAGAAGGACGCTCGACGCTTGGGCCGTATCCAACCGACCGCGTTGTGCGCACGTTTCCCGACTCGCTGACACCTGTTTTCGTAAATCACGTGTCGCGTCATGGCTCGCGCTACCCGGCAGGCAGTTATTTCACGCTGTTGATGAAGCGCGCTCTCGATCGTGCCGACTCGCTGAATACCATCACTCCGCTCGGCCGCCGGCTTCTTGCCGAGGTTGACGCTGTCGTGGCGTCGAGCGAGGGCCGATGGGGGCAGCTCGACTCAATCGGCGAGGCAGAGCATCGCGGCATAGCCGCCCGTCTTTACCGCGCCTGTCCGCAATTGCTCGACAGCGCACGGGTTGTGGCACTCTCGTCATCATCGCCACGGTCGGTGATGAGTATGTATTCGTTCACCCACCAGTTGTCGAAGATGGCGCGGCATATCGACATCACGGCAATGTCGGGAGAGCGGTTCAGCCCGTTGATGCGCAATTTCGACCTTGACGAGGAGTATAAGGCATACCGCAAGGATTCGTCGTATCTTAACACCTACGGCAGGTTTCTGGCTAAAAATGTAACCATTGACCCTTTGCTCCGTGTGCTTGGCGAGAACTATCCGCTCGATTACGACGAAGCGCAGAATCTTGCCATGGCGGAATATTATGTTATGGCAGGAATGGACGCCATGGGGCAGGAAAGCGACCCGTCGGCATATTTCACACTGAAGGAGTACCGGCAACTGTGGTCGGTGTACAACTTCCGCGAATATCTGCTTTATTCAGCCAACACCCTGTCGTCGCGTCCTGCGGAGATTGCCGCGCCGCTGCTTCTCGACCTTGTGCAGACAGCCGACAGCGTGGTCTCGGGCAAACTTCATGCAGCAGCCAAATTGCGCTTCGGGCATGCGGAGACAATGATGCCGTTGCTGGCACTTATGCGCGTGCCCGGTTGCAGCTATCTGACAAACTATTTTGACACAGTGGCAGACAATTGGCATGCTTATGCCACGGTGCCGATGGCGTGCAATCTGCAGATGACGCTGTTCCGGTCGGGCTCAGGCAGAATTTATGCGCGGGTGGATCTCAACGAGCGCCCGGTAAGGTTGTTGCCAGGCCAGACATCCGACTATGTGTTGTGGGATGAATTGCGCGTTCATCTGCTCGAATTGTTGCCGGTAGAGTAAAAATGCTTGCCAAATGTTCTCGATAATGCTATGTTTCGTGACAAAATGAAAACAAAACAGTCTTGAAAACGGCAAAAATCAGTTTGATGTTGTTAAATGATGTTATACAACATATTTTTTAGATGAAAAGCTATTGCTGGGACAAAATTTGTCAGTACATTTGCATCAAGTTTTTCATGGTATTAAATTTTAAGGTGAAAGGATTATTTGTCGGGAGATAAATAATCTTTTTTTTATGTCCTTGTTTCACGGCCACCCCCTTGTCGGCGCCGCATACCCCGTCTTCGCTGGATTGACACAAGAGAGGATAAAAGAATTGTTAATATGTGTTTTGCGAGTGGAGTTTTAAGGGTGTGTATGTTAAAAGATGTTTTAATATAGGCAAATTATGCCTCAAAAGTATGTTTTATAACATATTTATCAGTACATTTGCATCAAGTTTTTCATGGTATTAGATTTTAAGGTAGGAAGGTTATTTGTCGGGAGATAAATAACTTTTTTATTTTGTATGTACTTGAAAATGATGGAGAACGGCAAAACATGTTTTTAAACATATCATTTTCTTAGTCAACTTGTTGGAATAATCTATACATTTGTAACCGAAAAGAGACCAAAGTAGTGTTACCATTATTGTCGGATTCCTTAACCGATGATAATGAGAATTTTGGAAAAAATCTTTAGTTGTTGTTACAAATGTAATAGTTGAATGGATAGAGCAGGAACGCCGACCGGCGTTCCTGCTTGTTTTTAAGGGAGCTGAGGGGGCAGTCGAAATTTAGGGGCTTTAGGGGCAGTAGAAATTTAGGGGTTTTAAGGACTTTAAGGTCTTTAGCGGAAGAGCAAAATCAAATAAATTTGTTTTGCTCTTGGATAAAACCGGCTGCGCCTCGGAAAAATTGAAGTAAACTTCATTTTTCTCTCGGCTTGCACGGTTTTTCACTCACCTTGCACTATCTTTAGATAAGTTAGGCTGCGGTTCGGAAGAGCAAAATCAAATAAATTTGTTTTGCTCTTCACTCACCTTGCACTATCTTTGCATTATGGAGAAAGAAAAGATGACGGCAGGGCCGATTGGCGTGTTCGACTCCGGCTATGGTGGATTGACCATATTGTCGGAGATGCGTAGGCTGATGCCGCAATATGACTATATTTATCTTGGCGACAATGCGCGCGCACCTTATGGCAGCCGTTCGTTCGACATTGTTTATCAGTTCACACTACAGGCTGTCCGCCATTTGTTCGACAGCGGATGCCGGTTGGTTATCCTGGCGTGCAACACGGCGTCGGCAAAGGCGTTGCGCACCATTCAACAGAATGATTTGCCTAAAATCGACCCTACGCGTCGTGTGCTCGGCGTGATACGTCCTACGGTTGAGGTGCTCGGACAGTTGACCCACACCGGCAATATCGGAGTGCTCGGCACCGCCGGCACAATCCAGAGCGGGAGTTATCCGATGGAGATTGCCAAGATGTATCCCGACTATCACACCTACGGTCAGGCGTGCCCTATGTGGGTTCCGTTGGTGGAGTATCGTGAGGCTGACGGCGACGGAGCCGATTATTTCGTCAAGAAATATGTTGACATGTTGTTTGCCCAGCAGCCGGCCATAGATACGGTTGTGCTTGGATGCACGCATTATCCGTTGCTGTATCAGAAAATCAAGCGTTATATCCCAGAAGGAGTCAGCATCGTGAAGCAGGGAACCATCGTTGCCGACAGCCTTAAAGACTATCTTTCGCGCCATCCCGAGATGGAGTCGCGCTGCGCGAAAGGCGGCGGATGCGAATATCGCACCACAGAGTCGTCAGAAAAATTCAGCACGATGGCTTCGGTGTTTCTTTCCGACAATATTGAAGCAAAACATATAACATTTTAAAGAATTAAGAAGATGAAACTTACGGTTAAGAATTTGATTTTGATATGTGGACTGTTGGCAGTGTTGCCTATGACTTCGTGCTCCGACAACGAGCCCGACAATACGGTAACTGTCAATCTTGTCAATACAAAATTGACATATAACGGCGATGGCGAATGGGCCGACGCTCTCAATACAGAGGTGCATGGCATCGATTGCCAGGGCGTTACATTCTCCCACACAGCCACAGCGAGCGAGTGGGGCTCATACTGGTCGGGATTCTGCGCGTCGCGCGTCACAGACGTTGATGACTACACTGCTGAAAACTCATGGCTCGACCATCAGTATGCCTCAATGTCGGGTGGCGGTGTCACAGGCTTGGGCACACCGTATCTTGTAGGCTATTGGAATTCGGCTGAAGGAGAGAATCCAGCAAGCCCGTCGTTGGGAATTTCGATGACCGACGGTTCCACATTCACCGTCAAGTCTGTGTATCTGAACAATACGACCTACGCATTCTACACGATGCTCAACGGCTCGTCGTATTCAAAGAAATTTGCCGACGGCGACTGGATGAAGGCGTCGTTCTATGGCGTTACAGCCAATGGCACTGTCGTGGGTCCGGTGGATTTCTATCTTGCCGACTACCGCGACGGAAAGCACACATTGGTAAAGGATTGGACAATGGTCGACCTGTCGCCGCTCAGTGCCGGCAGCGCGTTGAAGAGCATCTACTTGCAGATGGCTTCGAGCGATTCCGGACAGTGGGGCATGAACACTCCCGCTTACGTGGCGCTTGACCGCTTGACATTGAACCCCGGCAAATAAAACCGGACAAACATACAGACAATGAAAGATACTGTAAAAAATCTTGAGGCTTTGCGCCAGGCAATGCGCAAGAGCCACGTCGATGCGGTGATTATCCCAGGCACCGACCCTCATCAGAGTGAGTATACAAGCGCGCATTGGAAACTGCGCGACTGGGTTACAGGATTTACTGGATCAAACGGTACGGCAGTGGTCACACTCACCGATGCAGGGCTGTGGACTGACTCTCGCTATTTCCTTCAGGCAGAGCAGGAGCTTGAAGGCACCGGCGTGACAATGTATAAGGAAGACGGCGGCAACGATCCGACAACGACCGAGTGGCTTGCCGAGAATCTTGAGGAAGGCGGAGTGCTTGCAGTCAACGGACTGCTTTTCTCCGTGGTTCAGGCATCGCGTCTTGAGGCGTTCTGCGGCGAGAACGGATTCCGTTTCGCCACCGACTTTGATCCATTCCCTGAAATTTATGCCGACCGTCAGGCATTGCCTCTCGATAAGGTGTTTGTGCATGAGGAGCAGTATGCCGGCGAAAGCACGCAGAGCAAGATAAAGAAAGTGCTTGACAAGGCAGCGGAGCACGGCGCCGACGCTACATTGTTGTCGGCACTCGACGAGATTGCCTGGACGCTTAATGTGCGCTGCTCAGACGTTGAATTCAATCCGGTGACAATATCTTATGCCTATCTGTCGGACACTGTTAACGTGTTTTTCGTGGATGAGCGCAAAATCGATGCCGATGTGCGTGCGTATCTCAAGGAGTGTGGTGTAGAGGTTGCACCTTACGACAGTGTGGAGAAATTTCTTGAGAAAATCAAGGACGCCACAGTGCTTCTTGACCCCAACAAGACGAGCGACACGATTGCCCGCAGCCTGCTCAATTGCGGCACGGTCTATGCGCAGTCGCCGGTAGCATTGCTGAAGGCAGTGAAAAACGATGTGCAGATCGAGGGCACGCGTAAGGCTATGGAGCGCGACGGCGTGGCTCTCGTGAAACTGTTTATGTGGATTGAGCAGAACGTGGCTTCTGGCAGCATCACGGAATATGACGTGGCGCAGAAGGTTCAGGAGTTCCGTGCAGCCAGTCCGCTTTACCGCGGCGAAAGCTTCGGTCTTATAGCCGGCTACAACGAGCATGGCGCCATCGTGCATTATGAGCCAGAGAAGGAAACGTCGTCGACTCTTCACCCCGAGGGAATGTTGCTTGTAGACACTGGCGGCCAGTATCTTGACGGAACAACCGACATCACGCGCACCGTTGCTCTCGGCGCACCAACCGAAGCGCAACGCCACGACTATACTCTCGTGCTGAAGGGACATATCGCCCTTGGCTCGATGATTTATCCAACAGGCACCCGCGGCAGCCAACTTGATGTGCTTGCGCGTCAGTTCCTGTGGAAGGAATGTATGACATACTGGCACGGAACAGGCCATGGCGTCGGACATTTCCTGAACGTGCATGAGGGACCGCAGAATTTCCGTTTGAACGAGAATCCTACGGTGCTTGTGCCGGGAATGATTACCAGCGACGAGCCGGGACTTTACAAAACCGGAGAGTATGGAATCCGCATCGAAAACCTTGTGCTTTCGCGCAACTATCGTCATACGGAAGATTTCGGAGACTTTATGAACTTTGAGGTGCTGACCCTGTTCCCTTACGACAGCCGTTTGATAGACTTGTCGATGCTTTCAGCCGATGAGCTGGCGTGGGTCAACAACTATCACGCCACAGTGCGCGAGCGACTCATGCCGCATCTTGATGCAGAGCAGAAGGCTTGGCTTGAAGAGAAAACTAAAGAACTTAAAAAATAATTCTAATGGCACTTATAAAATCAGTTAGAGGATTTACTCCCAAAATCGGCAAGGACTGCTTTATCGCAGAGAATGCCACACTTGTCGGCGACGTGACGATGGGTGACGAATGCAGCATCTGGTTCAGCACCGTGCTTCGCGGAGATGTAAACACAATCACCATCGGCGACCGCGTCAACATACAGGACGGCTCGGTACTCCACACTCTTTATCAGAAGTCGGTTATTGAAATCGGCAACGACGTTTCGGTAGGTCACAACGTGACAATCCACGGAGCCAAGGTGTGCGACTATGCGCTTATCGGCATGGGCAGCGTGCTGCTCGACGGCGTCGAGGTGGGCGAGGGCGCCATCGTGGCAGCCGGCAGCGTTGTGTCGCCAGGCACTAAAATCGGAGCGCACGAACTGTGGATGGGAGTGCCCGCCAAGTTCAAGAAGATGGTCGATCCGGCACAGGCAAAGGAGATGAACGTGAAGATAGCACGCAACTATCTGATGTATTCAAAATGGTATGAAGAAGGCAAATAGCCAATTCTCCATATAAAGTTACGGCGCTGACCGACATAATGTCGATTCAGCGCCGTTTCTATTTTCAGGTTTTATTATAGAGCTATTTCTTTACAAACGGGATGCGGGCAGATCCGTCGGCGGTTGCGACAACGGCGATGTAGTAGCCTGCCGGCAGATGCGCAACGTTGACAGAGTCGGCGTTTGAAGCGTCGGCAACAAGTGCGCCTCCGGCGTTGTATACGTCAATTCTCAGGGCCTCCACGTTGACGTGGAGCACGTCGACAGCAGGATTAGGATATGCCTTCACATTGACCGCGTTGACATCGTTGATGCCTGATGTCGCGCCGTTGAATTCGTATGGCTCTCCTGAAATATATGATTCACCTTTGCGGATGACAGGATAGGCAGCGTAATGGGTTCTCTCATGGAACTTTGTCGGGGCGATAAACACAGTGACAGGCACAGTCTGTTGCTCATAGGCTTTAAGGGTTATTCCGTCCACTTGAGCCAAGCCTATTCCATTGTTGTCTTGGTCTACGAAATACATTCCAGCACTGATGGTCTCCGACTTGTCGTTCTTGTTCTCAAGATCGAGATTGAAAGTGCAGTTTGTGCCGATGGTAGGATATGATTCCGGAGCGGCGCTGAAAGCCACTTTATCTACCGGGTGCAGCACAGTCACATCCGAACCGTTCACGCGGAAGTCGATATGGGATGAATTGGTTGTATACAGCCAGTCAGGGAACAGGTATTCCTTGCGAATTTCCCGGCTGACGGTTGAGAGCCGGAACACACCGTCGCCGGCTGCCGTTGCAATCGGCAATGCCTTGAACGGGGCATTGAGTTGGGTGTAGTAAGCGCCTTGTGGGATATTTTCGGTCAGACCAAGCGATGTATGCCATTTTGAACCAGTGTGCAAGTTGAGGGTCTCAATGGCGATGTATCCCTGGTATGTTTCCTCGTTTGCATTTCCCAGGCAGTTGATGCTCACCATTGTATCGTCGGCTTTGTTGAAATTCTCATTTGAGACAGTCATGCCAAAAGGACTGCCCTCAATGTTGAAGAACGTCAAACTGCTCTGCACTTCTGTGTTCTCGACAATAGAGAAACTCAAAGGAATGGCATTGTTTATCGGCAGAGTCTTGCCGTCGGTTGTCTGGAATCCGGTGAATGAGATGTTGTAAGTTTTGCCTATAGCGAAAAAGTCGTTTGTTGTTGAGAAAGCAATGTTGGACCTGAAGTCGCAGTTGTCGTAGACAATTGCCCGCAAGGAGCCGCTGAGAGCATCGCCCGTTTCAGAATCGGTCACCTTGAACAAAATGCTGCCATCGGCAGGAATTGACGAGCCGTTGTGGATTGTAATGTTGACGCTGAACGGGTTGCCTTTGTAGACGTTGCCGTTGTAAGAACCGATTCCTGTCAAGGAAATGTTTGGTGTCGGAGAAACCAATGAAACCTTGCCGTCGGCAACCGTCATGTTCAGACAGTCGGTAGAGGCGAATTTCCGCCATACGTTTCCATTAGCTTTCGACATAGCTCGTACGATGTAGTTTCCGTCGGCTATTCCCGCGGTGTTGAGAGTCATTGGAAGGTCGACGGAATATAGGCTGCCGCTTTGAAATTCTAACAGATCACCGTTATTGTTCTCTATGCGCTCCTCATTTCCCATAGTCACCAATGCGCCCGAATCGTCGAACACACCCACATTAAGGCTGCCGAAGAACGACTCCCCGCTCAGGTTTGCCGTATTGCGCAGCAAGATAGTCACATCGTCACCCTTGTTGGCAGGCATTTCCTGCTTGCAGAATATGCCGCCTTGAACGTCGTTGAAGAGCACGAAGCAGAGCTGTTGTATAAATTCATACGGTTCCACGCCGTCTTTCAGCGGACGGGCGAGCACGATGCCCTGGTTCCATTTGAAAGCGCCGCTTCCGCCACCGATTCCGAGACCCGCCGGGTCCATATAGTTCATGTCGAAATAGCCGTCGCTGTATCCACCCCATCCCCAGTTTACGTGGAGAAAATAGTTGGTGTCGTATCCGTCGACCACGAAAGCGTGTCCGCCATCCTCGCCGGTGCCGCAATAGATAATCGGGCGTCCCTCCTGCAGCTCATCGGTGATTATTTTTGTGAATTCCGCAGTCTCGCATCCGCTGCGGTTTACCGTGCGCGACGAGTAGCGGAAGTAGTTTTTAAAAGCCGGTGTATATCTGTAGATTGAAGTGCCGCTCACTGGACCGTAGTTCATGTTCAACGACACGCCGCAGTCCTTCATCAGCAACGCAACGGCATCAGCCTGCACGTTGGAGTATTCCCCGTTGTTATATCTGTCAATCATATTCGTCCAGTCGTAGACGTGCTCCGAGAAGTTGGATGATATTGTGCCGAATGACTGATGCTCATAAGAGTAATGTCCGACACCCTGTTCCGGCCAGTTGTGGAATTTCATTATCTGCGCCATCGCTGTAGCTGCGCATCCCGTTGCGCATCGCTGCGTGTTGTTGTTGTCGTCAGTGTATTCCGGAGCGAAGTTGTTGAATGGCGCATCCTGGTTCCATTTGGTGGTGACCAAAGGCTCCACCACAACCGACGGCGAGTCGGAGAGCAGAATTTTTCTGGCTTTAGCCTTTCCGCTCTGCACCGCAGCTACATATTCAGCATATCCGTCGAGCCACAGCTGCATTTGAGGCGGAACATTCTCAGCGTCGAAAAAGCCGTTTTCGGCATATCCCACAAGTTCTGTCATCTCGTCGTCGCCGCTGACGATGACATAGCCCTGCTCGAGATTGAAAGCATAGTATGGAGCGTTGTTTGTCTTGTCGCTTCGCAGATTTTTTGCGGGCGCGACTTGTCCAGTTCTGGAGTATTTGCGCGCAGCCGAAAGGGCTGCATTCTGGGAAATCTGTTTTCCATTGGCGAATAATGCCGATACGCAAATAGCGATAAGAATAGTCGTAGTCCGTTTCATTTAGTCAAAAATTATAGGTTATGGATGTAAAGATAAGCAAAATAATTGAAAAAACAACAAAATTAAAAAAAATAAGTGCAGATGGCAAGATTTTTGTTTTCAGCAAAGTGCTTGCAGATGAACGCTAAAGGTTGTAACTTTGCAAGCGCAAAACAAGGAAATACGAATTAAAAAAATACGATAACATTATGGGTAAGAAAGCATTGCTGATGATTCTCGATGGATGGGGAATCGGCGATCACAAGAAAGATGACGTAATCTATTGCACCCCAACGCCTTATTGGGACTATTTGTTAAAAACATATCCGCACTCGCAGCTTCAGGCAAGCGGTGAGAACGTAGGATTGCCCGACGGACAGATGGGCAACTCAGAGGTTGGCCACCTTAACATCGGAGCTGGCCGTGTGGTTTATCAAGACCTCGTTAAAATCAACAAGTCGATAGCCGACAAGTCAATCCTCAATAACAAAGAGATTGTTTCGGCATTCACATACGCCAAGGAGAGCGGCAAAGCCATCCACTTCATGGGACTTACATCAAACGGTGGCGTGCACAGCTCGCTCGAGCATCTTTATGCACTTTGCGACATCGCCAAAGAGTATGGCTTGACAAAAGTTTATCTCCACTGCTTCATGGACGGCCGCGACACCGACCCGAAGAGCGGCAAGGGCTTCATTGAGCAGGTGCAGCAGCACTGCAGCCAGTCGGCAGGCGAGATAGCCTCAATCGTAGGCCGTTTCTATGCAATGGACCGCGACAAACGATGGAACCGCGTCAAGGAAGCCTACGACCTGCTTGTAGACGGCAAGGGCAAACAGGCGACAGATATGGTTCAGGCAATGCAGGAGTCGTATGATGAGGACGTTACCGACGAATTTATCAAACCTATTGTCAACGCCAAAGTTGACGGCACAATCAAAGAAGGCGACGCCGTTATTTTCTTCAACTACCGCAACGACCGCGCAAAGGAGCTCACCATCGCGTTGACACAGAAAGACATGCCGGAGGAAGGCATGCACACAATCCCAGGGTTGCAGTATTACTGCATGACACCTTACGACTCATCGTTTACAGGAGTTCATATCCTCTTCGACAAAGAGAATGTAAAGGACACCCTCGGCGAGTATCTTGCAAACAACGGCAAGCACCAGCTTCATATAGCCGAGACAGAGAAGTATGCCCACGTGACATTCTTCTTCAACGGCGGTCGCGAGACACCGTATGAAGGCGAGGACCGCATCCTCGTGCCATCGCCAAAGGTAGCCACCTACGACCTCAAGCCAGAGATGAGTGCATACGAGGTCAAGGACAAGCTGGTAGACGCCATCGGCACAGAGAAATATGACTTCATCGTAGTCAACTACGCCAACGGCGACATGGTTGGCCACACAGGTATCTATGAGGCTATCGAGAAAGCCGTTGTCGCTATCGACAATTGCGTGAAAGATACAGTCGAGGCAGCCAAGGCCCACGGTTATGAGGTGGTTATCATCGCCGACCACGGCAACGCCGACCACGCCATCAACGAAGACGGCACGCCAAACACGGCACACTCGCTCAACCCAGTGCCATTTGTCTACGTTACAGAGAACAAGGACGCGAAGGTTGAAAACGGCATCCTCGCCGATGTAGCACCGTCAATCCTCAAGATTATGGGAATGCCACAGCCATCCGATATGACAGGCAAGGCATTGTTCTAATCCGTCAGCAAGCCATAACACAACCGCGCCCGCAGGAGCAATCCTGCGGGCGCGGGCTTTTTTGTTTGCCGCTAAAATGCAAAACTTCGTAAGGCATTTTATTATTGCGTTTTATGCAATCGGTTCTATTTATTCTTATCTTTCTTCTATAATAGCGGGCAATGAAAAGTCCGGACCTTACAGATATTGTTTGGAGGATTGGACTTTTCTATTTACCTTTACGTCAAATTCATAAAAGGAAAAGATTATGTCACGAAAACTATACCCTATCGGCATACAGACGTTTGAGCGTATACGCAAGGAGGATATGCTGTATGTAGACAAGACTGAATATGTCTACCACATGACGCATACCGATGGCAAATATTTTTTCCTGAGCCGTCCGCGACGGTTTGGCAAGTCGTTGCTCACGTCAACATTCCGCAGCTATTTCGAGGGACGTAGAGATTTGTTCAAGGGTCTTGCCATTGAACGGCTTGAAACGGAATGGACTGAATATCCAGTGCTGCATTTCAGTATGGCTGGAGGAAAACACATGGATAAGGACCAGCTGGAACGCTATCTTGACCGCCGATTGGCAGAGTATGAGGAAGAGTGGGGAATTGACATTCCCGCAGCAGACGCAAATGACAGACTGTCAGCACTCATAATGACAGCATTCAACAAGACGGAGCGACAGGTCGTTGTCCTGGTCGATGAGTATGATGCGCCGTTGCTCGACGTGGTGCATGAGGATGAGAAACTGCCGTTGTTGCGCAACGTGATGCGCAATTTCTACAGCCCGTTGAAGGATTGCGAACCCTATCTTCGTTTTGTGTTTCTTACAGGGATAACCAAGTTTTCGCAGATGAGCATTTTCAGCGAGTTGAACAACATGGTCAACGTGAGTATGCGTAATGATTATGCCGGTATCTGCGGCATAACGAATGAAGAACTTGAAAGTCAGATGTCGGCCGATGTCGACGCGTTGGCTGCGCGGCTCGGCATGACCAGGAAGGACACGTTGACGAGACTGCGAGAATATTATGATGGTTATCATTTTGCAGCCCAGTCGCCCGACGTGTACAATCCGTTCAGCCTTCTCAACGCGATGGCGTCAGGTTGTCTTGACTATTATTGGTTCTCCACGGGCACACCGACCTATCTGATAGAGATGCTCAACAAATACCATGTCATGCCGTCGGAGATAGGAGGCGGCGATGCCGACAAGTCAGAGTTTGACGCTCCGACGGAGCGAATGACCACGATAACGCCGTTGCTCTATCAGAGCGGCTACATCACAATCAAGGGCTACGACCCCGAGACCGATCTGTACAGGCTCGATATCCCGAACAAAGAAATCCGCGTAGGGCTTTACCGCAGCCTGTTGCCCAATTACATCGGGATGAACACAGTCAAGGGAACAACCACAATAGCCAAGATGTCGGCGTTGATTCGTCGTGGAGATATGGACGGTGCGCTCAAGATGCTTCAGGCATACCTTGCTACGGTGCCTTATTGCAGCAACGCAGACTCAGAAGGGCATTACCAGCAGATGATGTATGTGATTTTCTCCATCCTTGACAATTACGTCGATGTTGAGGTGCGCACACCGCACGGCCGTGTCGATATGGTACTGCGCACGGCAACGCATATCTATTTGTTCGAGCTGAAACTCAACCGCGATGCCGCCACCGCGATGCGGCAGATAGATTTGAAGGAATATCCACAGCGGTTTATGCTTTCAGGACTGCCTGTTGTGAATGTGGGCATCAACTTCGATGTGGAGCGGCACAATATTACCGACTGGGAGGTGCGTGACGCAGGAACTGCTGTCCAATAGCCAGAATCAATAACTGAGGCGCAGACCGACGGCAAGCTGGAAGCTGAAGTCGTTGCGGCGATGCACCGGCGATGCACTGTCGTCAGACAGGTCATAGACCAATTGTGGCTCTGCGAAAATTCCGTAACGGTCGGTGATGTTCAGCTGTGCGCCGACACCGGCGTTTACCGACCCCTGCCAAGGACGCGTGTCGAGCGTATTGTGTCGGGTGGCTTGCTTCTGCTCCTGACCCGACGCGACAACGAAATCCTTGCGCGTCGTTTTCACGCATTTTTCCACTTGCCCTCCGGCAAGAGCGTAGAGCGACACATAGCGCGACGACAGAAACGTGTAGCTTACAGTCACAGGAATGCCGATGTAGTGCATACGGATTTTTGACGAGTAATAGTCGGATTCCGAACCCGACCGCCGTTCGCTTGTTGCGTAGGCGTATGAAATTCCGGCATTTATGCCCCAGTGGTCGGTAAGCATATAGCGGAACGAAGCCGAGTATGACACAGGAAACGAAACAATGTCGTCGGTTGCTGTAGCCTCGTCGATGTTGTTGGTAGTCGCTTTGAGATAAGTGGCGTCGAAAGTCGACGTCCCGACCGAAAGCATATGGCTGTGGGCAGGGATATGGTATAGCGGAGAGAATCCTCCCTCCGACGCGCTGCTGCCCTGACCGAACGCATTGTTGGCGGCAAGAGCAATGTGCCAGCGGCGGTTGCCGTTGTCAATCCGCTTTGCCGTCGGTGTGTTGGCGGCACTCTTTTGGGAAACGGCAGTCGACGCGGCGGGCATCGCTTCGAGAAACTCGCGCGTCGTGGCGCGGGGTCTGTCTTCCACAGAGTCGGTAGGAGCGACGGTGCAAACCGGCTCCTCGTCGATAGAAACGAGAGGCGCGTCGTCGGTCATCGCCATCACCGCCTCAGCGCGGGGGCGAGGAGTGTGGTCGTGGGAGGCGGCGATAAGCTCAGCCGGTGTGACTATGCCGGCAGAAGCCGACGTTGCCGAAGTCTTCGTTTTTGTGATGACAGGAGAAACTCGTGGAGCGACATTCCCATTGTCGGGATTTGACATCAGGAAATAGGCGCCCACCACCAGCGCAAGGCATGCCGCCGCAGCCACCGCCCTCCAGACAACAGTAAGCGTTGGACGGCGTCGAGCCGCCGCAGCGTCGCGCTCAATGCTGTCCCAAATGCCGGGGTGCGGCTCCACCTCGAACCCGTCTAAGGATTCGCGCAGCGATTCAAGCCATTTGTCATTGTCGTTTTTCATATTTCGTCGTTTCTTCTCAAGTAATCGTTAATCATTTTTGTGAGCATAGATTTCGCCCTCGACAGTTGTGACGACGACGATTTTTCGTTTATGCCCAGCCTCGCAGCAATCTCCTTATGGCTGTAGCCGTCGAATGCATACATGTTGAGCACCGTTCGGTAACCATGGGGCAGCGATGCGACCATGCGAAGAATCTCTGCCGCCGGCAACCGGCAAGTGTCGGGCTCCTCGCCGGGAATGTCGCCCACCGACTCAATGTCGGTCGATTCGGCGTGTTTGTTGCGTCTCAGTCTGTCGAGCGCGGCATTCACCATCACACGCTTCATCCACGCGCGCAGCGAACCCTCGCCTTTGTATGAGAACTTGTGGAAGTTTGTCAGCACGTTGACAAAGACATCGTGCAGCAAGTCCTCCGCCTCGTCGCGGTCGGCGAGATAGCGAATGCCGATGGCAAGCATAGTCCCGCTGAAGCACGTGTATAACTTGCGGCGCGCTGTAGCGTCGCCGCGTCTGCATCCTTCGTATATTTCCTCCTCGGTCACGTCTATGTTCTGACAATTAAACGGAATGATTGCAAAAATACTGCATCACAGTGAATTTTTAATTATTGGCGAGCAGTATTTTCGCTGTCCGGACGTTTTAGAGATGAAAGAAAGACAGAAATTATGAAAGAAAACAAGCGAAACATATTGGTTGTGATGATAAGTATGATTGCGGCGATGCTGCTGTTTATGTCGTGCAAGGAAGACGGCGACTACATGACATGTACGTATCCGACATACAACTCCACAATCGGCTCGTTTGAGAAAGAGTCGGACGAAGCCTATATAGACAGCGACAAAGGCAATAAATTCTATGTAGCCAACTATGGCGATATGCTTGACAAGGGTTATAAACCCGGTCAGCGAGTCTATGCCGAGTTCGACACGCCTGTCGGAGAACGTCCGTATGTCGGTCAGATAACCGTGGTGCGGACATATCCTGTTTCGGTAAAAGAAGTGTCGGCGTTGGATGAAAGTATGGGCGACGACCCCATTACCGTTGTCAATCTGTGGAATTCCAAAAATTTTCTGAACGTCCAATATATGTTTGCCTCCAGCAGCACCTATGTGCATAGCCTTGACCTCGTTTCCGTGCCCTCGTCCAAAAAGTCCAAGCCCGGCTATCAGTATCTTGAGCTTCGCCACAGTTTGAACGGCGACACCCCGGAGACCAACATCGTGGGCATCATCTCGTTTGACATAAGCCACTATCTATCCGATTCCAATCTGAAAGGCTTCATAATAAAAGTGAACGACAGACTTGCCGGCGACACCTTCGTGCGGTATGACATAGATAAATAAATCTCTTTTTTACGACCGCCGCAAGGCTTATGGGCGTAACTTTGCCGAAAAAAGAAAATGCTATGGAAAACAACGGAATGATTACGCTTACAAAAGCAGGAATGCTTGAGGAATGGAAGAAACGCAAAGGCTTTTACAGCGGAGTGCGGTCGTGTGATGTGGAGCGCGAGGACGGCGTGGACCTTGACGGCGTGTTGCAGCGCGAGATGGACGATTGGTACAACAAGATGCTCCGCGAGGCCCCGTCGGAGATGCTCCCGATAGAAAACATCGCAAAGGAATGCCCTGCAACGGTCGATGCCCGCCGATCCGTCACAGTGGATTTGCCAGCCAGGTGTGTGCGGGTGCTTGCGTTGAGGCTCGACTGCTGGGCCGCCGACGTGACGCAGTTTGCCGCTCCCGGCAGCGATGATGCAGAGGCGCAGCGCAGCGAGTGGACGCAGGCAGGAACAGAGCGTCCGGTGGTTGTGGCAGGAGTGCGCCGCTTGACGGCATATTCAGCCGCGACAACAGACAAAGCGTCGATAGCCAGCCTCCTGGCAGTCTGCCGTCCATCCGACGGCACCTACCGCTTCCGGGCTGACGCCTGGACATGGAAAGACGGAGAGTTTGAGAAAGTTTAGCGGTTTATCGGCTGCGAGAACGCCGGGAGCTGAACAGGTTCACCCGTCTGGTCAGGGTAGACAATCATAGTAGAGCAGTTCCCGAAATATTGAGCGAGCATATCGGGCAACTTTTCAAAATCAGGCAGGTAAGACACACCGCCCGGCCGCGAAGCCGCCGCAATCAGCAAATGATCGTAATTAACCGAAGCCGAGAGCATCATAAACTCATCCCATGAATCCATCTGCTCGATGCGCACCTTGTCGGAGTATCCCTGACGGTCGACAATCAGCCGCACGAACATCGCCGTTTCATGCGAGCAGTGGAAATGAATCTGGCAACCGAGAGTCCGGCCAACCTTCAGCACCTGGTTCATCCATTTAGAGAAACCCGGTTCGAACTGTGCTTTCGGCGGAACCGCCACAACGATGCGCCGCAACGTGTTGAACGGCATCAGCATCTTGATCATCACCACCTCCCTGTGCAGCCGCGACAGGAACGCCTCGGAATACGGGCCGCTGTGAGAGTCGGCGGCAGTGAGTTTGCGGTGTATGCCAAGAATTATCGTGGTGGCCTCCTGCTCCTTCGCCGTGTGGATAACGCCCGTGGCAACGTCGGCACTGTAGCGGCTCACCGTCTTCAGCGTCATGCCCGAGCCAGACGCCGCCTGAGCCGCCATTTCAAGGAAGCGTTTTCCCTGGCGGGCACTTCTCGCCACGTTGCGGTTGTCGGAATCGCTCACCACGTTTACGGCAATGACATTGTCGGTGTTTTTGGAGTCGCGTATAAGCACCGCAAGGCTGACAAGCTCGAAGAGCGTGTTCGGATTCGACACACTGATAAGCACCCGTTCGCCGTCGGACGTCTCAGGCTCAGCCGCCTCCATCTCATGGAGCGCCATGCGTCGCGACGCCCGTTCGGTGACGATGCTGCTCACCACGCATGTGATAAGAATCAAAGCGATAGCTCCGTTCAGCACCTCATTCCCCAGCAGGTGAGACCCGTCGGGAAGAATTATGTTGTAGCCCACAAGCGCCACCGCCAGCGTAGCCGCGGCACGCGAAGTGGACAGACCATACATCAGGCTGCGCTCAGAAACCGACATGCGGCATAACTTCTGTGTCAGCCACGCCGTGATCCATTTAGTCACAATCGCCATCACCACCATCACCACCAGCAGCTCCACAGCCTCCCAGCCTCCAAAGAACACCCTCAGGTCAATCATCATGCCCACGCCGATAAGGAAGAACGGGATGAACAACGCATTGCCCACAAACTCAAGGTTGTGCATCAGCGTAGACACGTTTGGGACGAGTCTGTTTAGCACCAGTCCGGCGAGAAACGCTCCGAGGATACCCTCCATGCCGACGATTTTCATCAGACCGGCACTGAGGAACATCATCCCAAGCACAAAAATGTATTGCAGCACACCGTTGCTGTAGCGGCGGAAGAACCACCGTCCGATGCGCGGAAAGAAAATGATTACGCAAGCCGTCAGCAAAGCCACCTTCACCACAAGCCACAGCCACAGCAGCGAACCGCTGTCGGCGTCTTTGTACAAACCGCCGAGGATGGCAAGCAGAAACAGCGTCAGGCAGTCGGTGATTGCCGTCGCCCCCACCGAAATGCTCACACTGCGTTGCCTCGCCATGCCGTAGCGGCTCACGATAGGGTAGCTCACCAGCGTGTGGCTCGCATACATGCTTGCCACCAGCATAGCCGGCACAGCTGCATATTTCAGCAACATACTGTTGACGGCATATCCCATTGCCATAGGCACGATGAAACCCAGCAGACCGAACACAATCGCCTTGTTCCGGTTCTGCTTGAAGTCGTTCATGTCCATCTCCATGCCCGCGAGAAACATGATGTACAGGAGTCCGACGTTGCCGAAAAGCTGGAAACTGCTGTCGCGGACAATGATGTTGAGCCCGTGTTCGCCGATGACTATACCAGCGAGAATCATGCCGATTATGTGCGGGATGCGCAGCTTGCCGAATACTATAGGCGCAAAAAGGATTATGCCCAACACGATGAAGAAAATCCATGTAGGGTCCTGAACTGGGAAATATCCTGCTATGTTGCGAATCAATTCAGTCATAATTAAGAACAAAATTAGTTATTTTTCCTAATTGTATATATCCGTACTAATGAAAAAAGTTATAAATTTGCACCCTACAATCAAAATAAGGATATAAGAGAAATGAAAATTGCAATTGTTGGTGCCAGCGGCGCCGTAGGTCAAGAGTTTTTGCGAGTGCTCGACGAGCAGAATTTCCCCGTCGACGAGTTGCTGTTGTTCGGATCGAAACGCAGTGCCGGACGGTCATATAAATTCCGTGGCAAGGACTATGCCGTGCGCGAACTTTGCCACAACGACGACTTCAAAGGAGTGGACATTGCATTTACCTCGGCAGGCGCCGGCACATCAAAAGAATTTGCAGAGACAATAACCAAATACGGCGCGACGATGATTGACAACTCATCGGCGTTCCGCATGGACGACGACGTGCCGTTGGTGGTGCCCGAAGTCAACGGTGACGACGCATTCAACGCGCCCCGCCACATCATCGCCAATCCAAACTGCACGACGATACAGATGGTCGTTGCACTCAAGCCCATCAACGACCTGTCGCCGATAAGCCGAGTGCATGTTGCGACCTATCAGGCAGCCAGCGGCGCCGGTGCCGCCGCCATGGACGAGCTCGTCAACCAGTATGCCGAACTCGGAGCTGGAAAAGACGCCACTGTTGAGAAATTCGCATATCAGCTTGCATATAACGTAATTCCTCATATCGACGTGTTCCAAGACAACGGATACACAAAGGAGGAAATGAAAATGTACAACGAGACCAAGAAGATAATGCATGCCCCGAAGCTCGATGTCAGTGCCATGTGTGTGCGAGTGCCAGTGATGCGCGCCCACAGCGAGGCAATCTGGGTTGAGACAGAACGCCCGATAAGCGTAGACGAAGCCCGCAAGGCATTTGAGTCGGCTGAAGGAGTGGTTGTCATCGACAATCCGGCAGAGAAACAGTATCCGATGCCGCTGTTTACGGCAGGTAAAGATCCCGTTTACGTTGGACGAATCCGCAAGGATCTCGCCAATGAAAAGGGCTTGAGTTTCTGGGTGGTAGGCGACCAGATAAAGAAAGGTGCCGCGCTCAATGCCGTGCAGATAGCACAGCATCTCATCAAGAAAGACTAAAAGAATAAGGAAATATAGAATATGACTGTAGGCAAGGACACTTGCCTACAGTCTTTTGTATTGGCTTGGAGTCATACCCGTGTGGTGCTTGAAATACTTTCCGAAAAACGACTGGTTTGGGAAATTCAGGCTATAGGCAATCTCCTGCACGTTCATGGTTGAATATTTCAGCAGGTTTTTTGCTTCGAGAATCACGTAGTGGTTTATCCAGTCGGCAGCAGTCTGTCCGCTTGCCTTCTTGATCAGAGTGGTGAAGTATTTTGGCGACAGGTGCATCTGTTCGGCGTAGAACCCCACGCTTCTCTCCTTCTTGTAGTTTGCGCCGAGCAGCAGCATAAACTCCTTGAAGTAGCCAGCATTTTTGCTGAACGCCTCCTGGTCAAGCTTCTTGGTCTCTCCGGTGTTTTTGTCAACGGCGCGTCCCACCTTAAAGAACAAAGCGGAAATCAGACATCGCAGAATGTCGTTCGACAGCGCGTCCTCCTCGTTGTTGCGGATTTCGTCGGCTATGGAATCAATCAGGCATTTCGTTTCTTTGAAAGCCTCCGGCTCGAGTTGCATGCACTGCGCGTATTTCAGCGCCAGCAGTTTCTGAGCCATCGGCTTCACGTCGAGACTCATGTCGCGAATCAGGTTCAGGTCGATCACAGCCACCTGCACCGCACAGTTGTCGACGCGCGACGCCCGCATTATCTGTCCCGGGAAATTGATGTAGAGCGTTCCCGGTTTCAGGTCGAATTCTTCAGAATTGGTGGAAATGGAAACCTCGCCCCTGTCGCAGCATATCAAGATGAACGCATTTACGCTGAACGGATGCACGAAAGAGATGTCGGCATGTTCGCCGCCGACAGCCGAGCGCCGACCGATAAGCAGGCCATGGCGATAGACATCGTCTTTGTCGGGCTTGAAAATCGACATCAGCTTGTCGAGCGGCAGGCATGGGATTTCCTTTATCAGTTCCTTTTCCATAGATTTATTTGTAATTGTCAGCGATGTTGTAGATAGACTCGAATATAGCCTTGTCGTCGTCGGACAGCGTCACGCCGCGGCGCGCCATCATCCGTTTTGCCGTGTCGAAGAACTTGTTGACCGACACGTCGGAATAGCCCGCCACGCTGCCTTCGGAGAACGACGCCACAAAGTTGCGCGGGAATCCGGCACCGTGCACGTTCACGCCCACGCCGATTACGGTGGCGGTGTTGAACATGCAGTTGATGCCAGCTTTCGAGTGGTCGCCCATGAATAGTCCGCAGTGTATCAGCCCCGTCCGCATAAACCTGTGTGTGCGGTAGTTCCAAAGCTTAATCTCCGTGTAGTCGTTTTTCAGATTAGAGGCATTTGTTCCCGCTCCGATGTTGCACCACTCACCAATCACGGCGTTTCCCAGGTATCCGTCGTGCGCCTTGTTGCTGAATCCCAGCATCACAACGTTGCTCAGTTCGCCACCCACCTTGCAGTGTGGTCCGATAGTGGTCGCTCCGTAGATTTTCGCGCCCATGTTCACCTGTGCGTGGCTGCAAGCCGCAAACGGCGCGCGTATGCACGAGCCCTCCATCACCACAGCGTCCTTACCTATATATATAGGACCATCGTTTGTGTTCAGGTATGTCCCCTCTATCGACGCGCCCTCCTCGATGAAGATTGATGGGAGTCCGTCGTCGAGCATCCTCGGTCCGATTACCGTGCACGATTCAGGCAGCGGATGCGATTGGCGTCCGGTCGTCAGCGTTTTGAAGTCGCGCTTTATTTCACAATCGTTTTTAAGGAAAATGTCGTAGAGGAAGTGGACAGCGGAAAACTCAGAGTCGTATCTGCATATTGTTGCGAAATTTCTCGCATCGAAATCGCAACGGCATCCGCAGAAAGCCAAAAGCTCGTCGCCCGCCATCAAGGCCGTCCCCACAGGCAGGTTGCCGATGGCTTCCGCCAGCGAGTCGTCGGGAAGTATGTGCCCGGCGATGAATGTAGAGCAATCAGCGTCGGTGGTGGGGTATTTCTTTGAAAGATACGGCAATGTCAGAGCCGACACGACGGCATCGGGGAAGCGCATCTGCCATTTCTGGCGTATTGTCATTATGCCAATCCGGATGTCGGCGAGCGGCCGCGTGTATGTGATTGGCAGCAAGTCGGTCCAGACGTTTTTGTCGTCGAATAATATCAAGTTGCGCATAGTCGTAATAGTTTGAGGTTGCTAAGATACAAACTTAATTCGTACTGCTCAAATTTTGCCCTGTGAAATTAGAAACCGTCCGGATTCTCGTCGGGAATAGTTAAAAATATATAAAACTGTACATCAAACCCCCATAAAATGGCAAAACCGCGGCGTAGACGCCTGAAAAATGATGAAAATGGGCCAAAAACATTTGGCAGTTAGCAAATTATGGAGTAACTTTGCAACGCTTTTCGAGCGGAAAATGCGTCCTCACGGCTGTAATCACCTAATAATAAAGGGTGTAGAGCCGGCGAGCGGTAGCGCCGCCCGATTGAAAATGCGAAAAAAGAGATTAATTAACAGTAATAAAAAAGAAAAGAACTAAAATGCCTACTATTCAGCAATTAGTAAGAAAAGGGCGCGTAGTTTTGAAAGACAAGAGCAAATCGCCGGCGTTGGACAGCTGTCCGCAGCGTCGTGGCGTTTGTGTGCGTGTCTACACAACTACTCCAAAAAAGCCTAACTCGGCAATGCGTAAAGTTGCGCGTGTAAGATTGACAAACGGTAAAGAGGTGAACTCTTACATCCCAGGAGAAGGCCACAACTTGCAGGAACACTCAATCGTGATGGTTCGCGGCGGACGTGTGAAAGACCTTCCAGGTGTGCGTTATCACATCGTACGCGGCACATTGGATACAGCCGGTGTTGCAGGCAGAACACAGCGTCGTTCAAAATACGGAGCGAAGCGTCCTAAGGCAGGTGCAGCCAAGAAGTAATATCTAAACAGCACAAAGAGATAAACAAAACGAGTCGAAAAACGAGTTTTTTGTTTATTGGATTATTCGGCGGAGTAAACACGGCAAGAGAGCCGCGTTGAAGATGCAAAGAGCAACCAAACGAACAAAAACGAATTTATTAGAAAAATGAGAAAGGCAAAACCTAAAAAAAGAATCATCTTGCCGGATCCAAAATTCGGAGACACAAGAGTTACTAAATTTGTGAATCACTTGATGTATGACGGAAAGAAGAACACCGCATACACAATATTCTACAGCGCATTGGAGACTGTGAAGTCGAAATTGCCTAACGAAGAAAAGACAGCGCTCGAAATCTGGAAAGCAGCGCTTGAGAATATTACACCGCAAGTGGAGGTTAAGTCTCGCCGTGTAGGTGGTGCTACCTTCCAGGTTCCTACAGAGATCCGTCCGGATCGCAAGGAGTCAATTTCAATGAAAAATCTAATCATTTTCGCCCGCAAGCGTGGAGGCAAAACGATGAGCGACAAGCTCGCAGCAGAAATCGTTGACGCATTCAACGAGCAGGGTGGCGCATTCAAACGTAAGGAAGACATGCACCGTATGGCTGAGGCCAACCGTGCTTTCGCACATTTTAGATTTTAATTTGAATAAATAAACAACAATGGCTACTAATATAGACGAAAAGTTAAATCTGACGAGAAATATCGGTATCATGGCCCACATCGATGCCGGTAAGACAACAACCTCAGAGCGTATCCTGTTCTACACAGGTCTGACCCACAAGATTGGTGAGGTGCACGATGGTGCAGCCACTATGGACTGGATGGAACAAGAGCAGGAGCGTGGTATCACAATCACATCAGCCGCAACAACAACATTCTGGAACTATGCTGGCAACAAGTATAAAATCAACTTGATTGACACTCCGGGACACGTTGACTTCACAGTAGAGGTTGAGCGTTCGCTCCGCGTGCTCGACGGTGCTGTGGCAACGTTCTGTGCGGTAGGTGGTGTTGAACCGCAGTCAGAGACAGTATGGCGTCAGGCAGACAAATACAATGTGCCTCGTATCGGTTACGTCAACAAGATGGACCGTTCGGGAGCCAACTTCTTTGAGGTAGTGCGTCAGGTGCGTGAAGTGCTCGGTGCAAACCCTGTAGCAATCCAGGTTCCAATCGGTGCAGAGGAGACCTTCAAGGGTGTTGTTGACTTGATCACAATGCAGGCTTACTTCTGGCACGACGAGACAATGGGTGCTGAGTACAGCCGCGAAGAGATCCCAGCGTCGTTGAAAGACGAGTGCGAGTCGATGCGCGACAAGATGCTCGAGACAATCGCCGAGTATGACGATGACTTCATGACAAAATATTTCGACGATCCTTCGACAATCACAGAAGACGAAATCCGCCGCGTAATCCGCAAGGCTACATTGGCAATGGAGATCGTTCCTATGATCTGCGGTTCTTCATTCAAGAACAAGGGCGTTCAGTGCTTGCTCGACGACGTTTGCGCATTCTTGCCAAGCCCAGAGGACTCTGGCGAAATCGTAGGTAAGAATCCAGACGATCCAGAAAAAGAAGAGCGTCGCCGTCCAATCTTCGAGGACCCGATGTGTGCATTGGCGTTCAAGATTGCAACCGACCCATATGTAGGCCGTCTTTGCTTCTTCCGCGTTTACTCAGGTCAGATCGACGCCGGCAGCTACGTTTACAACACACGTTCACGCAAGAAAGAGCGTATCAGCCGTTTGTTCCAGATGCACTCAAACAAGCAGAACCCGAAAGACTTTATCGGCTGCGGTGATATCGGTGCCGGAGTAGGATTCAAGGATATCCGCACAGGCGACACACTCTGCGACGAGCAGCACCCGATTACACTCGAGGCTATGGAGTTCCCGGATCCAGTGATTGGTATCGCAGTAGAGCCTAAGACTCAGAAAGACCTCGACAAGCTCGGCGTAGGCTTGCAGAAGCTTGCAGAGGAAGACCCGACATTCCGCGTAGAGACAAACGAGGAGACAGGTCAGACAGTGATCAGCGGTATGGGTGAGCTTCACCTCGACATCATCATCGACCGTCTGCGTCGTGAGTTCAAGGTAGAGTGCAATCAAGGCCGTCCACAAGTAACATACAAGGAGTCTATCACCAAGCCGGTTGAGCTTCGCGAAGTGTTTAAGAAGCAGACAGGTGGTCGTGGTAAGTTTGCCGACATCATCGTGCGCGTTGAGCCGGTTGACGAAGGCTTCGAGGGCAACCTTCAGTTTGTTGACGAGGTCAAGGGCGGTAACATTCCTAAGGAATTCATCCCTTCAGTACAGAAAGGTTTCACAACAGCGATGAAGAACGGTGTTCTCGCCGGCTATCCAGTGGAGCAGTTGAAGGTGACTTTGATCGACGGTTCGTTCCACCCAGTGGATTCAGACCAGTTGTCGTTCGAGCTCTGTGCTATCCAGGCGTTCAAGAAAGCGTGTGAGAAGGCAGGTCCGGTTCTCCTTGAGCCAATCATGAAGATCGAGGTTGTGACACCGGAAGAGAGCATGGGTGACGTTATCAGCGACTTGAACAAGCGTCGTGGTCAGGTAGAAGGCATGGAGACCAGCCGCAGCGGTGCCCGCATCGTTAAGGCGAAAGCTCCGTTGGCAGAGATGTTCGGTTACGTAACAGCATTGCGTACGATTACATCAGGCCGTGCAACTTCCACAATGACTTTCAGCCACTATGCAGAGGTTAGCGCATCGATCGCCAAGGGTGTTCTTGAAGAGTGTCAAGGTAGAACAGATTTGTTGAAATAATTATAACTAAATACAATGAGCCAAAAAATCAGAATCAAATTAAAATCTTACGATCACAACTTGGTTGACAAGTCTGCCGAGAAGATTGTAAAGACGGTGAAGGCAACAGGCGCAGTGGTCAGCGGACCAATTCCATTGCCAACTCACAAGAGAATATTCACTGTCAACCGCTCGACTTTCGTAAACAAGAAATCGCGCGAGCAATTCCAACTCTCATCGTTCAAACGCTTGATCGACATCTACAGCTCGACAGCTAAGACAATCGACGCGTTGATGAAGCTTGAGCTTCCAAGCGGTGTAGACGTAGAGATCAAGGCGTAAGTAAGTAACCAAAAAGAATTTGAAACAATTAAAAAATTAGAGAAATGCCAGGATTATTAGGAAAGAAAATCGGAATGACATCCGTATTCAGTGCCGACGGTAAGAACGTACCGTGCACTGTTATCGAAGTAGGTCCTTGTGTTGTTACTCAGGTTAAGACATTGGAGAAAGACGGCTATGAGGCATTGCAGTTGGGCTTCGAGGACAAGAAGGAGAAGCACACAACCAAGCCGGAGCAGGGTCACTTCAAGAAAGCCGGTGTAGCACCAAAGCGCCACTTGGCCGAGTTCAAAGGTTTTGATGAAAGCTACAAATTGGGAGACGAAATAACCGTAGCGATGTTTGACGGCGTTGAGTTTGTCGATGTTATCGGCACATCGAAGGGTAAAGGTTTCCAAGGTGTTGTAAAACGTCACGGCTTCGGCGGTGTAGGACAGACCACTCACGGTCAGCACAACCGTCTCCGTGCTCCGGGTTCAATCGGTGCATGTTCTTACCCAGCCAAGGTGTTCAAGGGAATGCGCATGGCAGGTCAGACAGGCAACGAGCGTGTGACAGTCCAAAATCTTAAGGTGGTAAAAGTAATTCCGGAACACAACGTATTGATGATCAAGGGTTCGATTCCGGGAGCAAAAGGTTCAATCGTTTTAATTGAGAAATAATGGAAGTTGCAGTATATAACATCGAAGGTAAAGATACAGGCCGCAAAGTGACGCTCAACGACAGCGTATTCGCTATCGAGCCAAACGAGCATGCCGTATATTTGGACGTAAAGCAATATCTTGCCAACCAGCGTCAGGGCACTCACAAGTCAAAAGAGAGAAGCGAAGTGTCGGGCTCAACCCGCAAGCTGCACAAGCAGAAGGGTGGCGGCGGCTCGCGTATCGGTGATATCAACTCTCCGGTACTCGTCGGCGGAGGCCGTATTTTCGGTCCGCGTCCACGCACATACGAGTTCAAGCTCAACAAGAAAGTTAAGCAATTGGCCCGCAAGTCAGCGTTGTCAGTAAAGGCTCAGGACAATGCAATCATCGTGGTCGAGGATTTCGCATTCGAGGCTCCGAAAACTAAAGAATTCGTAAAGTTTGCTAAAAATATACAAGTGGCCGATAAAAAGGCAGTTATGGTTTTATCAGACCAAAATAAAAATGTATATTTGTCAGCTCGAAATTTGCCCAATGTGGAAATTGTAACTGCTTCGAGCTTAAACACATACAAAATCATGAACAATCGTTCGTTGATTTTGAGCGAGAGCAGCGTTGCAGTGATTAACGAATTTTAAAAGTAAGGAGGAATAAAAAATGGAAATAATGATCAAGCCGATTGTTACTGAGAAGGCGACAGCGACTAGCGAGAAGCTGAACCGCTACACATTTCGCGTATCTCCTGATGCCAACAAGGAGCAAATCAAGAAATTGATTCAGAACATGTATGGCGTTAAAGTTGTGTCGGTCAACACGACCAACTATGACGGCAAAAGAAAGCAGCGCTACACAAAGACAGGCTTGCAACGCGGCAAGACAGCAGCGTTCAAGAAAGCTTATGTCAAGGTAGCAGAAGGTGAAACTATAGATTTTTATAGCAATATTTAATAGAAAATGGCAGTAAGAAAATTGAAGCCCACAACACCGGGGCAAAGACACAAGGTTATTGGTGTATTCGATGAAATCACTGCACGTACACCAGAGAAATCTCTTACAGTCGGAAAAAGATGCACAGGCGGACGCAACGCCGAAGGTCACCGCACGACACGCTATGTCGGCGGCGGCCACAAGCGTAAATTCCGTTTTATCGACTTCAAGAGAACAAAAGACGGTGTGCCAGCGACCGTAAAATCAATAGAGTACGATCCGAACCGTTCGGCTCGCATCGCATTGCTCTATTACGCAGACGGTGCAAAGGCATACATAATTGCACCCAACGGATTGGAAGTTGGCTCTACAGTTATGAGTGGAGAGGACGCCGCACCAGAGGTGGGGAACGCTCTTCCACTGAGCAAAATACCTGTTGGTACTTTAATTCATAACATTGAGCTGCGTCCAGGCCAGGGAGCCTTCATGGTTCGCTCGGCAGGAACATTCGCACAGCTGACCTCACGCGAGGGCGACTACGTAATCATCAAGTTGCCTTCGGGAGAGACTCGCAAGATTTTGGCTACATGCAAAGCAACAGTAGGAGTGGTAGGAAACTCAGACCACGCGTTGGAGCGTTCGGGTAAAGCCGGCCGTTCACGTTGGTTGGGCCGTCGTCCACGCAACCGTGGTGTTGTAATGAACCCGGTTGATCACCCAATGGGTGGTGGTGAAGGACGTGCATCAGGAGGACATCCACGTTCGCGCAAGGGCTTGTACTCTAAAGGTCTCAAGACACGCGCTCCTAAGAAGCATTCTTCAAAGTACATTATCGAGAGAAGAAAGAAGTAACCAGTTAAATCAAAAGAATTATGAGTCGTTCATTAAAGAAAGGTCCATACATCAGCGTGAAGCTCGACAAGAAGGTTGCAGCAATGGAAGCCAGCGGCAAGAAGTCGGTTATCAAGACTTGGTCGCGTGCGTCAATGATTGCACCGGACTTTGTAGGCCACACGTTTGCTGTGCATAATGGAAACAAATTTATCCCGGTTTATGTAACTGAGAACATGGTTGGACACAAGTTGGGCGAGTTCGCCCCGACACGTATCTTCCGTGGACACGCAGGCAACAAGAAGAAATAGTGAGGGATAAGAACTATTTTGAATTAAAAAAGAATTAAATACAATGGGTGTTAGAAAAAGAAACTCAGCTGAAAAAATTAAGGAAGCTCGAAAGACTTTGTATTGCGCAAAGCTGCGCAATGTGCCTTCTTCGCCACGCAAGATGCGCTATGTAGCCGACATGGTACGCGGTATGGAGGTATTCAAAGCTTTGGGAGTACTTAAGTTCTCTAATAAGGAAGCTGCTGCGAAGGTTGAGAAATTGCTTCGTTCGGCAATCGCCAATTGGGAACAGAAAAATGAGCGTAAGGCGGAAAACGGTGAGCTTTATGTCACAACGATTTTCGTTGACTGCGCTCCAATGTTGAAACGTTTGCGTCCGGCTCCACAGGGCCGTGGATACAGAATCCGCAAACGCTCGAACCATGTTACATTGTTCATCGGTACAAAAGAAACTAACGCTAAAAAGGAAGCATAAGAAATGGGACAAAAAGTAAATCCAATAAGCAATCGCTTAGGTATCATCAGAGGTTGGGATTCTAACTGGTATGGTGGAAGAAAATACGGTGATTCTTTGCTTGAGGACTCTAAGCTCCGCAAGTATCTTAATGCTCGCCTGGCTAAAGCAAGTGTATCGCGTATCGTAATTGAAAGAACTTTGAAGCTTATCACCATCACTGTCTGCACATCGCGTCCGGGACTTATCATCGGCAAGGGCGGTCAGGAAGTTGACAAGCTCAAGGAAGAGTTGAAGAAGATCACCGACAAGGATGTACAGATCAACATCTACGAGGTGAAGCGTCCGGAAGTCGACGCTCAGTTGGTGGCGAACAACATCGCCCGCCAGATTGAGGGCAAGATAGCTTACCGCCGCGCTGTCAAGATGGCTGTCGCATCGACGATGCGTGCAGGCGCAGAGGGCATCAAGGTGCAGGTGAGCGGACGTTTGAACGGAGCTGAGATGGCACGTTCGGAGATGTTCAAGGAAGGCCGTACGCCGCTTCACACATTGCGTGCCGACATCGACTATGCACTCGTAGAGGCATTGACGAAGGTAGGTATCGTAGGCGTGAAGGTTTGGATCTGCCGTGGCGAAGTCTATGGCAAGCGCGACCTGGCACCTTCGTTTGTCAACACAGACAAGGGCGGCCGCAGCAATGGCCCACGCGGCAAGAAGGGCGGATTCCGCGACAAGAAAAACAATCGTTAATCGACTTGAAATTACAGAACAATGTTACAACCAAAGAAAACAAAATTCAGAAGACAGCAAAAAGGCCGCATGAAGGGTTTGGCTCATCGCGGCAACCAGCTTGCTTTTGGTTCGTTCGGCATAAAGTCACTGGAATCGAAATGGATTACAGGACGTCAGATTGAGGCCGCCCGTGTGGCAGTTACCCGCTACATGCAGCGCCAGGGACAAATTTGGATCCGCATCTTCCCGGACAAGCCAATCACAAAGAAGCCAGCCGAGGTGCGTATGGGTAAAGGTAAAGGTAATCCTGAGGGATTCGTATCGCCAGTTACTCCAGGCCGTATCCTCATCGAGGTTGAGGGCGTAAGCTACGAAATCGCAAAAGAAGCATTGCGCCTTGCAGCACAGAAATTGCCTGTGACTACTAAGTTTATAGTAAGACGAGATTATGACCCAACTCAAAACGTGTAATTAGGAAATGAAGAAGGCAGAATATAAAGAAATGGACACTAAGGATTTGCGTGCCCGTTTGGAAACAGCAGAGAAGGAATACCTTCAGACGAAAGTCAACCACTCAATCTCTCCTTTGGACAATCCTGCAAAGATTACACAGGACCGTCGCATGATTGCCCGAATGAAGACAGAGTTGCGAAAAAGAGAACTTAACGAAAAATAATCCCAAAGGCAATGGAAAAAAGAAATTTAAGAAAAGAACGTGTTGGGGTTGTTTCCAGCAACAGGGGTGACAAGACAATCACCGTGGCTGTAAAGTATAAGGAAAAGCATCCAATCTACGGCAAGTTCGTCAACAAGACGAAGAAATATCACGCTCACGACGAGAAGAACGAGTGCAATGTAGGCGATACAGTGCGTTTGGTAGAGACTCGTCCTCTGAGCAAGACAAAGAGATGGAGATTAGTAGAAATCATTGAAAAAGCTAAATAATAATGATACAGACTGAATCACGATTGACTGTAGCGGACAACAGCGGCGCCAAGGAAGCGTTGTGTATCCGCGTATTAGGAGGCACAGGACGCCGATATGCTACCGTAGGCGACGTAATCGTCGTAACTGTAAAGAGCGTCATCCCGTCATCTGACGTGAAGAAAGGTACTGTGTCAAAGGCTATTGTTGTAAGAACGAAGAAGGAAATCCGCCGTGCAGACGGCAGCTACATCCGCTTCGACGACAATGCGTGTGTGTTATTGAATAATGCCGGTGAAATCCGCGGCAGCCGTATCTTTGGCCCAGTTGCGAGAGAGTTGCGCGCTACTAACATGAAGATTGTTTCATTGGCTCCTGAAGTTCTTTAATCTCGAAAAAAAAAGCAGTAATGAGCAAATTACATATCAAAAAAGGAGATACCGTTTACGTAAACGCTGGCAACGACAAGGGCAAGACCGGCCGTGTGCTCCGCGTTCTCGTTTCGAAGAACAGAGCCGTAGTTGAAGGTCTGAATATGGTATCGAAGAGCGCCAAGCCGAGTGCCAAGCACCCGCAGGGCGGCATCATCAAAATGGAAGCCCCGATCCACGTTTCAAATTTGAATCTTTTGGATCCTAAGAGCGGCAAGCCGACACGTGTGGGCCGTCGCAAGAACGAAGAGGGTAAAACAGTACGTTATTCTAAAAAATCAGGAGAGGAGATTAAATAATGAGCAGCACAACTCTGAAAAAAGACTATACTGAGAGAATTGTACCGGCTCTTGAGAAGGAGTTCAAATACACTTCAGTGATGCAGGTGCCTCGCCTTACTAAGATTGTCATCAACCAGGGTCTTGGTGCGGCAACGCAGGACAAGAAGGTGATTGAGACAGCGATCAACGAGCTTACAGCGATTACAGGCCAGAAGGCTGTTCCTACTTTGTCGAAGAAGGACATCGCGAGCTTCAAGGTGCGTAAGAAAATGCCTATCGGTGTCCGCGTGACATTGCGCCGCGAGCGCATGTACGAGTTCTTGGAGCGTCTTGTACGCATCGCACTTCCTCGTATCCGTGACTTCAAGGGAATCGAGAGCAAGCTCGACGGCCGTGGCAACTATACGCTCGGCATCACAGAGCAGATTATCTTCCCGGAGATCAACATCGACACAATCTCAAAGCTTGTAGGTATGAACATCACATTCGTGACTACCGCCAAGACCGATGAGGAAGGTTTCGCATTGTTGAAAGAATTTGGTTTACCATTTAAACGCTAAAAACAGATATGGCAAAAGAATCAATGAAAGCGCGCGAGGTTAAGCGTGCGAAACTCGTAGCCAAATATGCAGCAAAGCGTGCGGCGTTGAAGAAGATTGTAAACACCGGCGAACCAGCCGAGGCTTTTGAGGCAGCTCAAAAGCTTCAGGCTTTGCCAAAGAACTCCAACCCGATCCGTATGCACAACCGTTGCAGCCTGACAGGACGTCCAAAGGGCTATATCCGTCAGTTCGGCATTTCGAGAATCCAGTTCCGTGAGATGGCGTCTGCAGGATTGATCCCGGGCGTTAAGAAAGCAAGCTGGTAAACGAGTAAAAACAGAAAGAGTATTAAATATTGTCCGGAAACTCCGGATCAATTTAAACCAAAATAATATGACTGATCCAATAGCAGATTATTTGACAAGATTGAGGAATGCAATCAAGGCACAGCACAGAGTTGTAGAGGTGCCTGCCTCAAACTTGAAGAAAGAGATCACAAAGATTCTCTTCGAGAAGGGCTATATCTTGAACTACAAGTTTGTAGAGGGAGAGGTAGCCGGTGGTACTATCAAGATAGCCTTGAAGTATGATCCAGTAGACAAGGTAAACGCCATCAAGTGCTTGAAGCGCGTCAGCCGTCCTGGTCTTCGTCAGTATACAGGCTACAAAGATATGCCGAGAGTGTTGAACGGACTTGGAATCGCAATCATCTCTACGTCGAAAGGCATCATGACCAACAAGGAAGCCTTGGCGCAGAAAGTGGGTGGCGAAGTTCTATGTTATATCTATTAATAAGGAGGAATTGCAATGTCAAGAATAGGTAAAGCTCCGGTAGTGCTCCCAGCAGGAGTGACTGCAAAGGTAGAGAATAATGTAGTGACAGTTAAGGGTCCTAAGGGCGAGTTGCGCCAGGAGTTCCACTCAGACCTTACTGTAAAGGTAGAAGAGAATCATATTGTAGTTACCCGTCCGAGCGACGACATCGAGCACCGTTCACACCACGGTCTTGTACGCGCGTTGATCCACAACATGGTTGTCGGTGTATCGGAAGGCTACAAGAAAGAAATGGAGTTGGTAGGTGTAGGTTACCGTGCGGCAGCGCAGGGTCAGGTGCTTGAGCTTTCGCTTGGCTACTCACACGCCATCTATTTCAAGCTTCCGGCAGAGATCAAGGTCGATGCCAAGACAGAGAGAAACAAGAATCCGTTGATTACTCTTGAGTCGTGCGACAAGCAGCTTCTTGGCCAGGTATGCGCCAAGATCCGCAGCCTCCGCAAGCCTGAGCCTTACAAGGGTAAGGGTATCAAGTTCGTTGGTGAGATCATCCGTCGCAAGTCGGGTAAATCGGCAAGTGCTAAATAATAAAGGAAGACGATTATGGTAACGAAACAGGAAAGAAGAAATAAAATCAAGACACGCATCCGTGGCAAAGTTTCGGGCACAGCCGAGCGTCCTCGTATGACAGTGTTCAGAAGCAACAAGCAGATTTATGTACAGCTTGTAGACGACAGCGAAGGCAAGACACTTGCCAGCGCATCGTCGAAGGGAATCGAGGAAGGAACTAAGACCGAGGTGGCAGCAAAGGTAGGCCAGGCAATCGCTGAGAAGGCATTGGCAGCCGGCATCACTGAGGTTGTATTCGACCGCAATGGTTATTTGTTCCATGGTAGAGTTAAATCATTGGCTGACGCTGCACGCAACGGAGGACTTAAATTTTAAAGAACATGGCAAAGAGAAACAACAGAGTAAAATCAACGAACGATATCGAATTGAAGGACCGTCTGGTTGCCATCAACCGTGTCACTAAGGTGACAAAGGGTGGACGTGCATTCAGCTTCTCTGCAATTGTAGTTGTCGGCAACGAGAACGGCATTGTAGGCTGGGGTCTTGGTAAGGCGAACGAGGTGACAGCCGCCATCGCTAAAGGCGTGGAGGCAGCAAAGAAGAACCTTATCCGCGTACCGGTTCACAAAGGCACAATTCCACACGAGCAGGCAGCCAAATTCGGAGGCTCGCGCGTAATCCTTAAGCCGGCATCTCAGGGTACCGGTGTGAAGGCCGGTGGTGCAATGCGTGCCGTATTGGAGAGTGTAGGCATCACAGACGTGCTTTGCAAGTCAAGGGGCAGCTCTAACCCACACAACTTGGTTAAGGCAACTTTCGGCGCACTCGACGAGATGCGCAGCCCGATGACAGTGGCTCAAAACCGTGGAGTGTCGTTGGATGTAGTGTTTAATGGTTAAAAAATGAATGTTCATGGCAACTATTAAGATTAAGCAAACAAAGAGCAGAATCAACTGCCCTGCTGTGCAAAAGAGAACACTCGACGCACTTGGATTGAGAAAAATGAATCAAGAGGTTGAGAAGGAAGCGACTCCTCAAATCTTGGGTATGGTTAAACGAGTTCGTCACCTTGTAGAAGTAACGAACGCTTAAACACAATAAAAGACTATGGATTTAAGTAATTTGCAACCGGCTGTAGGCTCGACATCTTCACGCAGAAGAATCGGCCGTGGACCGGGTTCAGGAATGGGTGGTACTTCTACACGTGGACACAAGGGTGCCAAGCAGCGTTCGGGCTACTCTCGCAAGATTGGTTTCGAGGGCGGTCAGATGCCGTTGCAGCGCCGTGTGCCTAAATTCGGATTCAAGAATATTAACCGTGTAGAGTACAAGGCAATCAACGTAGACGTGCTTGAGAAGTTGGCGGCAGCCAAGAATCTTACGAAAGTAACGGTTGACGATTTGGTGGCAGCAGGATTCATCAATGGCAAGCAGAAGGTGAAAATCCTGGGCAACGGAGCGTTGACAGTGAAATTGGAAGTTGTGGCTCACGCATTCTCGAAGAAGGCGGAAGAGTTGATTGTAGCCGCTGGTGGCTCTATCGAAAAATTGTAAAAGATGAGATTAGTTGATACCATAAAAAATATTTGGAAGATAGAAGATTTGCGCAAGCGTCTTGTCGTGACTTTTCTATTGATATTGGTATACCGGGTGGGCTGCTATGTAGTCCTTCCGGGTATCGATCCGAATCAGCTGGCTGCGATGAAGAGTTTCACCAGCGGTGGCTTGATGCAGCTGCTCGACATGTTCTCGGGCGGCGCGTTCAGCCAGGCATCGATATTCGCTTTGGGTATCATGCCTTATATCACGGCGTCGATCGTGATACAACTGTTGGGCATGGTTCTTCCTCAGTTCCAGAAGTTGCAGCGTGAGGGCGAGAGCGGACACATGAAGATTAATCAGTACACCCGTTATCTTACGGTGCTGATTCTCCTTCTTCAGGCTCCTGCTTATCTGTTCAACCTTGAATATCAGGTTAACTCCGCAGCTCACGGCACGATGGCCTTGACATGGCTTGACAAGACCTATATGACTGTGATTCTGGCGGCCGGCAGTATGTTTATCATGTGGCTCGGCGAGCGCATCACAGACAAGGGTGTTGGCAACGGTATATCGTTTATCATCCTTATCGGTATCATCGCGCGTCTGCCGGGGGCATTCATCGAGGAGTTCATGGGCCGCATCTCGTCGGCACAGGGCGGCTTGGTGATGCTTGTAATCGAAATCGTGCTTTTGTTTGCAGTGATTCTCGGCGCAGTCCTTTTGGTGCAGGGCACACGCAAGGTGCCAGTGCAGTATGCGAAGAGAATTGTCGGCAACAAGCAGTATGGCGGTGCGCGCCAGTATATCCCATTGAAGGTTAACGCAGCGGGTGTGATGCCTATCATTTTCGCACAGGCAATCATGTTTATCCCGTTGACATTGGCAGGCTTCGGCTCGCGTGGCGAGGCAAGCTCGATTGTCAAGGCATTGACCAACATGGAGGGTTTCTGGTATAATTTCATTTACTTCTTGATGATTGTGGCGTTTACATATTTCTACACGGCGATTACCGTGCGTCCGACACAGATGTCGGAGGATATGAAGCGCAACAACGGATTTATTCCGGGAGTGAAGCCGGGCAAGAAAACGGCCGACTATCTCGACTCTATCATGTCGAGAATCACCCTTCCGGGATCAATCTTCTTGGGTATTGTTGCGATCATGCCGGCGTTCGCAAGAATCTGCGGCGTGACACACAGTTTTGCACAGTTCTTTGGAGGAACATCGTTGCTGATTATGGTGGGTGTCGTTCTCGACACGCTTCAGCAGATTGAAAGTCATCTGTTGATGCACCATTATGACGGACTGATGAAATCCGGAAAATTAAAAGGCCGTACCACAGGTTCGGGTTATTAATTTGGGTCCAGGATGATTTATCTGAAGACAGATGAAGAAATAGAGTTGATGCGTGTGAGTAATCTTCTCGTGGGGAAGACGCTCGGCGAATTGTCGAAGTGGATTGCTCCGGGGATTACCACGCTGAAACTTGACAAGATAGCGGAAGAGTTCATTAGAGACAATGGAGGCGTTCCGGGATTTCTCGGGTATGCGGGCTATCCCAACACACTTTGTGTTTCGGTCAACGAGACGGTTGTGCATGGGATTCCGTCGAGCGCCACGTTGCGGGAGGGCGACATAGTGTCGATTGACTGCGGAGCCGTCGTTGACGGCTACAATGGCGACTCGGCATATACATTTGCAGTCGGCGAGGTGGAACCGCGTGTGCGGGAGCTGCTGACGACTACGAAGGAAGCTCTTTACCTCGGCATCGCTCAGGCGGTGGAAGGCAACCGCATCGGGCATATCGGCAATGCCGTGCAGGAGCACTGTGAGAAGCGCGGCTTCTCGGTGGTGCGCGAGATGACCGGGCATGGAATCGGGCGCAAGCTCCATGAGGAGCCGGCAGTGCCCAACTATGGCCGCCGCGGCGTCGGACCGTTGATCAAGGAAGGGATGTGCATAGCCATCGAGCCAATGATCAATATGGGCAGCCGCAACATTGTGATAGAACGTGACGGCTGGACTTGCCGCACCAAGGACCGCAAGCCGTCGGCTCATTTCGAGCATACGGTGGCAATCAGAGGAGGCAAGGCCGAAATCCTTTCTTCATTTGAATTTATTGAGGGTGAGAATCAGCAGTAACAACAACGGATAAACCAAGGAAAATAAGAAATATGTCAAAACAAGCAGCAATAGAGCAAGACGGAGTTATCGTGGAGGCGTTGTCCAACGCAATGTTCAAGGTAGAACTTGAGAACGGCCATCAGATAACCGCCCACATCTCCGGAAAAATGCGTATGCATTACATCAAGATCCTTCCGGGAGACAAAGTCAGGGTAGAGATGTCGCCCTATGACCTTTCGAAGGGAAGAATTGCTTTTAGATACAAATAAAAAAAGAAATACAATGAAAGTTAGAGCATCAGTAAAGAAGCGCACGGCTGACAGCAAAATTGTCAGAAGAAAAGGTCGCGTGTACGTAATCAACAAGAAAAATCCAAAATTAAAACAACGTCAAGGATAATTTTATTATTTTTGCAAAAAAAATATAATAGTATATGGCAGTACGTATTGTAGGTGTAGACTTGCCCCAAAATAAGAGAGGAGAAATAGCCCTTACATATATCTTCGGCATCGGCCGCAGCTCAGCCAACAAGATTCTGGCAACAGCTGGCGTTGACAAAGATATCAAGGTGCAGGATTGGACCGACGCTCAGGCAGCAGCCGTGCGTGAGGCTATCGGAGCAGGCTACAAAGTAGAAGGTGATCTCCGCAGCGAGATTCAGTTGAACATCAAGCGTTTGATGGATATCGGTTGCTATCGTGGCATCCGTCACCGTAACGGTCTTCCAGTGCGTGGACAGAGCACAAAGAACAATGCCCGCACACGCAAGGGACGCAAGAAGACAGTCGCTAACAAGAAAAAAGCTACTAAATAAAATTAAAGTATGGCAAAAAAAACAGTCGCAGCAAAGAAGAGAAATGTTAAGATCGACGGAGTCGGTCAGTTGCATGTACACTCATCTTTCAACAACATCATTGTGTGCTTAGCAAACAGTGAGGGACAAGTAATCTCATGGTCGAGCGCCGGCAAAATGGGATTCAGAGGATCGAAAAAGAACACACCGTATGCAGCCCAGATGGCAGCACAGGATTGCGCTAAGGTTGCTTACGATCTTGGATTGCGCAAGGTTAAGGCCTACGTGAAGGGACCGGGTAACGGACGTGAGTCGGCTATCCGTACGGTACACGGAGCAGGAATCGAGGTGACAGAGATCATCGATGTTACACCGCTTCCACACAATGGATGCCGTCCTCCAAAAAGAAGAAGAGTATAATCTCTGAATAAACAAAACTAAGGATCCAGCCGATGTGAAATAGATTGCACCAACAACCACCTCTCTGCAATCGCGGCTGCACTAAGCGGATTCGATAAAAACTTTAATTTTTAAAAGAATAAAAAATGGCAAGATATACCGGACCAAAAAGTAAAATTGCAAGAAAATTCGGCGAACCCATTTTCGGTGAGGACAAAGTTCTCTCAAAGAAGAACTATGCTCCTGGTCAGCACGGTGCCAACAAGAGAAGAAAAACTTCAGAGTATGGCAAGCAGTTGCTCGAAAAACAGAAAGCCAAATATACTTACGGTGTTTTGGAAAAACAATTCCGTAACTTGTTCGCCAAAGCAGAGCGTACCAAGGGTATTACGGGTGAGGTATTGCTGCAGTTGCTCGAGGCACGCCTCGACAATGTAGTTTACCGTTTGGGCATCGCTCCGACACGTGCGGCAGCGCGCCAGTTGGTTTCTCACCGTCACATCACAGTGAACGGCTCAGTGCTCAACATCCCTTCTTACAGCGTAAAGGCAGGCGACGTTGTTGCAGTGCGTGAGAAATCAAAGTCATTGGAGAACATCGCTGACGCGTTGGCAGGCTTCAACCACAGCAAATACCCATGGCTTGAGTGGGATGAGAGCATCAAGGGAGGCAAATTGCTTCACTTGCCACAGCGTGAAGACATTCCGGAGAACATTAGAGAACAGGCTATCGTCGAGTTGTATTCTAAACAGTAAAATTGTAAATATCCATGGCTATTTTAGCATTTCAGAAACCTGATAAAGTATTAATGCTCGAGGCAGGCAACCGTTTCGGAAAGTTTGAGTTCCGTCCGTTGGAGCCGGGTTACGGAGTAACCGTCGGCAATGCCTTGCGAAGAATATTGCTTTCTTCGCTCGAGGGTTATGCTATCTCGTCTATCCGTATAGACGGAGTGAAACACGAGTTTGCAACTATTCCTGGTGTTATAGAGGATGTTACCAACATCATCTTGAACCTCAAGAAAGTTCGCTTCAAACACCTCGTGGAGACAGATGAGCCGACCGCGGGCAAAATCAACGTATCGGGCAAAGAAGTCTTGACAGCCGGTGATTTGGGCAAGGAGCTGAGCGGGTTTGAGGTGTTGAACCCTGACTTGGTGATTTGCCATTTAGATCCAACTGTGGCTTCGTTCACGATGGACTTTACAATCAATAAGGGTCGCGGCTATGTACCAGCCGACGAGAATGTCCAACCGACAGACGCTGTCGACGTGATAGCCATCGACTCTATCTATACTCCGATTGTCAACGTGAAGTATGCGGTAGAGAACTATCGTGTAGAGCAAAAGACTGACTACGAGAAATTGGTTCTTGAGATTTCTACTGACGGATCTATCCATCCGAAGGAGGCATTGAAAGAGGCAGCCAAGATTCTGATCCATCACTTTATGCTGTTCTCTGACGAGAAAATCGCGTTGGAGACAACAGAAACTGACGGCAATGAGGAATTCGACGAGGAGGTGCTCCACATGCGCCAGCTTTTGAAGTCCAAACTTACCGATATGGATCTTTCTGTCCGTGCGCTCAACTGCTTGAAGAGCGCGGAGGTGGAGACTCTCGGCGAACTCGTTCAGTTCAACAAGACAGATTTGTTGAAATTCCGCAACTTCGGTAAGAAGTCGCTTACGGAACTTGACGAACTGTTGGCAAGCTTGAACCTTTCGTTTGGAATGGATATTTCAAAGTATAAATTAGATAAAGAATAATTACAATGAGACATAATAAGAAAATCAACCACTTAAGCCGTAAGAAAGCGCACTTGGACGCAACATTGGCGAATATGACCATTTCGCTGATCATGCACAAGCGCATTTTCACCACTTTGGCCAAGGCTAAGGCTTTGCGCATCTATGCAGAGCCTATCATCAACCGCGCTAAGGACGACACTACGAACTCTCGCCGTGTTGTGTTCAGCTACTTGCAGAACAAGAATGCAGTGACTGAGCTGTTCCAGGAAATCGCTAAGAAAATTGCAGACCGTCCAGGTGGCTACACTCGTATCATCAAGACTGGCAACCGCCTTGGTGACAACGCTAAGACTTGCTTTATCGAACTCGTTGACTACAATGAGAACATGCTTAAAACAGCAGGCAAGAAGAAAACTACCCGTACACGCCGCTCTCGCAAGGCTGCCGCTGAGGCTCCTGCTGCTGAGGCACCTGCAACTGAAGCTCCTGCTACAGAAGAAAAGGCTGCAGAATAATCGAGTATTTTCAGATACTATTATAGGGCGAGACAACACGCAAAGTGTTGTCTCGTTTTTTTGTTTTGTAGCCATCCGGAATCGTCCGCCGTCAACGGTCAGTTTGCAGCCAAAGAAACTCCGTGACGAAATGTGCCTCTCTGGGTGTCTCTACAACCGCTCTTCGGCGGTTGTAGAGATAATTTGCAAGGTGATTGCGATTGTGAGGGAGTTATTGGATTTGCAAACCGACCATGAGTTGGCATATACAACCGCTCTTCGGCGGTAGATGTGTGTGTTGGCGTCACGGGGTAGCGAGCCAACCCTGTGTTAACGTATGAAACTGCTCTTCGGCGGTTTCCATCGGCGTCACTTGCGAAGCCTTTGCCTGAACAAAAAAAGCTGCCCGATTCTCTAATCGCAGCAGCCCAATGTACAAATTATTCATTGGTGCTTCCATAGCATTTCAAACTAAAGGACAAACAAATAGAAACGCTGTAAACATTGATGTTTACAGTCACAAAATTAGGGAATAAATCAGAATTTGCAAATAAAGGATGCCGAATTTGTAAGTTTAATCTACGAAACGGCGAGTTTTGCCGTTGAGTCATGAATCTGTCCGTATGTTGATATTTTTTGGTAAAAACAGGCGGTGGAAAATGCGTCTTTATTGCGGGAAAATTCGTATATTTGTACGTTTAAAGGCTAATTGAAAAGAGAATGACTGAAAACAAAGAAAACTATAGTGCCAGCAATATCCAAGTGCTTGAGGGCTTGGAGGCTGTGCGCAAACGTCCGGCCATGTATATTGGCGATACGGGACCTAAAGGACTGCATCATTTGGTTTATGAGGTTGTTGACAACTCCATCGACGAGGCTCTTGCCGGGTATGCCACTCATATTGAGGTGATCATTGGCGAGGACAACTCTATTACGGTTGTCGACAACGGTCGTGGTATCCCAGTCGACAAGCATGAGAAGCTGCACAAGTCGGCGCTCGAGGTTGTTCTGACGGTGCTTCATGCCGGAGGTAAGTTCGATAAAGGCTCGTATAAGGTTTCCGGTGGCCTGCACGGAGTCGGCGTTTCGTGTGTCAACGCGTTGTCGTCATATCTGCGTGCCGAAGTGCGCCGCAACGGGCATGTCTATATGCAGGAATACGCTTACGGACATCCGAAGGCCCCGGTTGCGATAGTGGGCGACACGGAAGAGACGGGAACGAAGGTGCTTTTCAAGCCAGACCCAAGCATATTCCAGGAAACGACAGTATATAATTATGACACACTCGCCAACCGTCTGCGCGACCTTGCGTTCCTTAACCAAGGCATTCATCTGACGCTTACAGATATGCGTGAGAAAGACGAGAATGGCAATCCAAAGAGCGAGGTGTTCTACTCAACGGAGGGCTTGAAGGAGTTTGTCCGCTATATCGACCAGTCGAAGGAGCATCTTATCGACGACATCATTTATATCAACACCGAGCGCCAGGGCATCCCTGTGGAGGTGGCGTTTACTTACAATACAGCGTTCAACGAGAATATATATTCGTTTGTCAACAATATCGACACCATCGAGGGCGGTACGCACCTTACGGGTTTCCGCCGCGGATTGACGTCGACGTTGAAGAAATATGCCGACGACTCCAAGATTCTTGAGAAGGAGAAGGTGACAGTCGATCCTGCCGATTTCCGTGAAGGATTGACAGCGGTTATTTCGGTAAAAGTGCTGGAGCCGCAGTTCGAGGGTCAGACAAAGACAAAACTCGGCAACAACGAGGTTATCGGAGCCGTTCAGACGGCAGTCAGCGAGGCGTTGGGCATATATCTTGAGGAGCATCCGAAGCAAGCCCGCACCATCGTTGAGAAGGTGGCGCTCGCAGCCCGTGCGCGTCAGGCAGCCTACAAGGCCCGTGTGAGCATCCAGCGCAAGTCGCCTCTTGGCGGTGGCGGATTGCCTGGCAAGTTGGCCGACTGTGAGTCGAACACGGCAGAGGATTGCGAATTGTTTATCGTCGAGGGAGACTCTGCAGGCGGTTCGGCAAAGATGGGCCGTGACCGTGTGCATCAAGCCATCCTTCCACTGCGCGGTAAGATTCTTAACGTTGAAAAGGCGATGGAGCACAAGATTTTCGACAATCAGGAAATCACCAACATTTTCCGTGCGCTTGGCGTGACCATCGGAACAGAAGAAGACCCGAAGGCACCAAACATCAGCAAGTTGCGCTATCATAAGATTATCATCATGACCGATGCCGATGTCGACGGCGCGCACATTGCCACGTTGTTGATGACGCTGTTCTTCCGCCGTATGCGTCCGATTATCGAAAATGGTTATCTCTATCTTGCCACACCGCCGTTGTATAAGTGCACAAAGGGCAAGACCGAGCGTTATTGCTGGACCGATGACCAGTTGCGCAGCTTCATTCAGGAGTTTGGCCGTGGTGATGAGAAATCGGTGAATGTGCAGCGTTACAAAGGTCTTGGTGAGATGATGGCAGAGCAGCTTTGGGAAACGACAATGGATCCTGAAAACCGTTGGCTCAAGCAGGTAAACATCAGCGATGCCGCTGCCTGCGACCGTATATTCTCGATGCTTATGGGTGAGGACGTGGCTCCGCGCCGTGAGTTTATCGAAAAGAATGCCACTTACGCCAATATCGACGCATAGCGTTGTCAAGGCTACATATAAAAATCAGCGCCGCGGACAATCTCCGCGGCGCTGATTTTTTGTTGACTGAGGCTAAAGCGTGACAGAGTCGAGGTCGTCGGGCACGACGATGTGTCCGCTGAAATTCAGCGCAGCCTCGGCAGCGTAAGCCTTTTGTCTCGACGGCAGCGAGTCGTCTTCAGTGTGGTATATGATCAGGTTGCGCGCATGCAGCGTCGCGGCGGTTTTTCCGGCGTCGAGCGCCGTGCTGTGGTGCTTTTCGTAGGGTTTATACCTTTCCGCCTCGCTGTGCAGGCAGAACGCCTCTGTAAGCAGCCAGTCGGCGTTTTGTGCCACGTCGCGGTTTGCATCGTTCAGCGGCTCGTCACCGAGACACACCACGGTTTTCCCTTCCGGCGTCACCGCACGGAATCCGTATTGCTCCTCTTTAGTGGAGTGGAGGCTGAAAAACGTTATGTCCATACCGGCAATCTTCCGCTGGCAACCATCGGTCAGCACGTCGATAACGATGCGTTCTTGAAATATGCCGAAGTCTTTTTTGGAGAACGTAAGCCGGCATATCTCCGTCAGCACGTTGATTACGCGTTTGTGCCCGTAGATGTGCAGCGCGCCGTCGTAAGCCTGTTTCTTTACCGCGTTGACCACAGCGCGTGCCACCCATACGGCACCAATGACGTGGTCGGTGTGCGCATGAGTCAGAAACAGGTGGCCGACGTCGGCAATCGCCACGCCCGCCTTTTCAAGTTGTGTCAGGATGCCGTTGCCTCCACCGGCGTCGACCATCAGCCGCGACACACCGCAGTCGATGATGAAGCACGTGTTGTAGCATCGCGTCACGAAGGCGCTTCCCGTGCCGAGTATGGTAATCCTCTCTGCCATCAGGTTGTTATTTCTTCTGTTTGCAGCAGTGCTTTTTCACGTTGCGGCAGGTGGTGTCGGCTTGCACACATGTTTTTTTGCAGGCAGTGTCGGTCAGCTCTCTCGCTTTGCAGCAAGTTTTTTGTGAGCGTTGGCAGCACAATTCTGTTTTCTGCTTGCAGCAAGATTTCTGTTTTCCGCATTTCTGTTGCGCGGCGATTATTCCCGCGCCCGCCAATGCTATGGCGGCAATGATTACAAATTTCTTCATAACAGTCTATTTTAATTTTGTCGGTTTGGCAAGTTCAATCACTTCGAGATCCTTTATCGTTCCGCAGTCCACATACAGGCGAATCAGTGTGCGCACCGCCTGCCAGCCGTAGACTCCCGCAGCTCCCGGGTTGATGTGCAGCAGCCCGAGTTGGCGGTCGTAGATCACTTTAAGAATATGGCTGTGTCCGTCAACGAAGATTTGCGGACGCTTCACCTCGAGTTTGAATTTCACCCCAGGCGCGTATTTTCCGGGATATCCGCCGATGTGGGTCATCGCCACGCGCACTCCGTCGGTTTCCCAGTCGCGCCAAGTGCCGAGAGTGCGTCGCATCGGTTGCCCGTCGATGTTTCCAGCCACAGCCCTCACTGGAGCGATGGCGTTCAGACGCTCGAGCACCTCGTTGGTTCCTATGTCGCCGGCATGCCAAATTTCGTCGCATCCTGCGAAATGCGTAGCGTAGCGGTCGTCCCAATATCCGTGGGTGTCGGAAAGTATGCCAATTTTCTTCATTACTCAAAAATACAATAAAAAATGGAGAAAAATATGTTTTTAAACACTATTATAGAAAATGAAATAAAAAGTTTACATCTTTTTATTTAAAAAGTCTTGCACGTATCAAAATCAAGTGTTATATTTGAGGTGTGAAAGGAAAAGTCAAGGCGACTTTTCAGTTCTCCCAATCTTGATTCTTTGGATCAGGTGCCGTGGAAATAAGAATTTATTACCTGAAGAAAAACCGCTTTTTTCGAAATATATATGTTTTTATAGATTGTAGATTTATAGATGGCCACTGTTGTGAAACAACGGCCATTTTTTTGTGTCCGGTCGCTATGGATGCCTAAAAAATAACACAGCCGGATTTCTTCCCAGAGACCCGGCTGCGTATAAGCTATGCTTCCATAGCTTCCCAAACAAATATATTTTCGATGTATTTTCTGGGACAAAGATAATACTTTTATTTAGTATTCAGTTGTAAAAAAGTGCTTTTAGGTTTAATTTACAAATTTACACATCTGTATAGATGTCTTAGTTCACTGATTCATAACTGATAATGGCGCAAAAATAAAGTCTGTGCCAAAAAACGATGATATAGACTAAATGTTAAACATTTTAGGATATTATCATTTCACAACAACTTTTTTCCCATTAACGATATAAAAACCGGCAGGGAGTGCGATAGTCGTTTCATCAGTCACAATTCGTTTCGCCACGATTTGTCCGGCAACGTTGTAGACGGCAACAGAGGTTGGAGATGCAACGCTTATCTTTACGGCTCCGCTGACAGCCCAAATGCGTGCATCGTCGGCAGTTTCGGTTGTAGAAATGCCACCAAAAACGTCTTTGAGGTTGATTGACATCACCGTTGCGGTGAAATCCTTCTGGTTTGTGTAGTCATACACGTTTCCGAGCACGTTGATGCCCTTTCCTTTGGCGCGTACACCGGCGAGTAGAGAGCTGTTGACAAACTTGGCGTAGAAAGTGGTCGGATATCCCGCGCTTGCAGGCTCGTTGGTTGTTGCGATTACGTTTTCGCTGGCATTCTCACCGTCGAATTCAAACAGCGAAGAGCCCTGCTTGTCGGCGTTGGCGATGTTGTATCCGAAAGCATAGATTTTGTTGCCTTTGATGGTTGCGCTGTAGAGACCAGAGATGCCCTCGCTTACGCACACACCTTTTGACAGCGCACCGTCGGCAATGCTGAAGCCAATCACCATGCCCTCAAGCTTTGTGCCCGACGACATTGTGACAGCATCTGTCGCACCGGCAGCGGTATATCCGCCTTTCACAAGACCGGAAACCAATACAAAACCCTCGCTCACGTCGATACCTTTTACTTGCGAAGTGTGCTTGCCGTCGGAAGCGGCTACAGAGTTTGCGATGCTTGCCCAGACAGGGACAAGGTCGGTTGAGAACGCGGCGGCAAACACATCGTCGAATGTGGTCGGGGCAAGCGTGATGTCGGCAAAAGCGATAGTGTTGCCTTCCGCTTTCGCTTTCACGCGTCCGGCAACAAAGATTTTACCGTCGGCAAAAGTCACAGCGTCGATATAGTCCTCAGCGTCGGTGCCTGAGATGTCGAAACTCTTCACGAAGTTTCCGGCATTGTCAAGTTTCACGAGATATAGCGACTTGGCAGAGCGTGCAGCCACGGCGTTTTCTCCAAAAGAGAGCGTTTTTGCGTGCTGTCCGCCGATATAGATGTTGTCGGCGTTGTCGACAGCGATTTTCGCAGTCAAAGAGCTTGCATCGTCGGCAGCGAAATGCTTGAACCAGTCGAGGTGGCCGTCGGCAGAAATTTTAAGCACGACAATGTCGTAGACCGCGCTTCCGGCAAAAGCCTTTTCTATGGTCGTTGTGTGGTTGTCGGCGTCAACGATGTCAAGAATTGAGTTGGCAGGAATGTCGGTGGCTTCTTTTGCGTTGAATGCAGTGAAACTTGTCACGGCAGCCACGACCACACCGCCGTCAGAAGTGGTGGCGGCAGAAGCGTTTGCCACGCGACCCTGTTTTGAATAAACGTGCCAAGCGGCTGTTCCGTCGGCGTTCACTTTGGTGAGAAGTAGGTTGTCGTTGCCCGAAGTAGCTTTGTTGGGCGCGCCGAACGCCACCTTCTCCTGGCTGCCGAAGTTGACGAAATTCAGCGAGTTGTCGTTGCCTTTCGACACGAATTTCGACACGAGGAAAGTGTTGTTGTCACTTGCCGCCACGGTTTCAGGCGTGCTGATTCCGTTGTTTGCGTTGATTGGAGTCACCCAGTTTGCAGTTGCTGTGAATCCCTGTGCGCCTGCAGACATAGCCGAGGCTGCGAGAATCATTGAAAAAAGTAAGTTTTTGTTCATATAAATAATTTTTTAATGTTAGAAAACGAGTCCAATGGTCGCCGCGTAATTTGAGGCGTTGACCGAGCCGGCATATCGGAAGCCGGTCCATGCCAGGCGGCAGAAGATGCCGAAGCGATGGTTTGCCGCGAAGTCGGCTTGCGCGGCGGCGTGGTATGTGCAGTCGTTGTTTGCCATCAGCAGGTATTGCCGTTCGGCAGATACGTTGAGCGCCGACGTTTCGGTTTCCGGCATTGTCAGTTTTGAAGACGTGCGGATGCGTGCGGATGCTCCGGCTTTGGCCGACAGCACACACCGATTGGTGTGCCAAGCCACTGCCGCGTCGGCGCCGGCGATGGCGGCATTGCCTTCCATCAGGCGTTCCGGCTCGGTATACCGCCATCTGTCGGAGGCATATCCTCCAGTGGCACGTGCTTGTATGCGCACATTGTCGAGAGTATGCTCGTAGGCAAGGCACAACGAGCCCTCGGTGGTCGACCTGCGGAACATCGTTAGCGATGCGATTTCCGGATATATGTTGTTTTCCGCCTCGCCAAAGATATTCTCATTTCCGTCGCGTTGTGTGCGGGTGATTTCAGCCTCCACGGCAAACGTATTTGTCGCGGCAAAACGTGTCAGGATGTGGGCGGCGGCATTGAAGCGGTGCTCGGCGACCGACGCCATCGGGAGTTCGTTGAGCGACGATATGATTTTGTCGAATCCGAAATAATCGTAAGCCACGTGTATGCCGGCATCGGTGATTTTTCCTAAAGCCGAAGCCGCGTCGGCTTGGATGCCGAAATTTCTGCCGTTGTAGTATGTGTTGGTGTTCGAGCCGCGGAAACGGAAATAGTCGGTTCCGAGGCCAGTGGCATGGTAGACCGTAGGCTGAAACGTCTCGTTGTAGAATTTCACCACGTTTGTCTGTTTGTATTTTCCCGCTTTAAGCGCCACTCCGAGCCACCGCCACCGCATTCCGGCGGCGAAATCGAGGTCGCTTGTCAGGTTTCGCGGACGAGGGTCGACGGTGCGGTAGGCAAGAAGAGCGTTGTAGCCGGCAAAGGCACCGAGCGTCACGCCGCCTTTCAATGTGTGCGCAAAGCCACCGCTGAATCGGTAGTTCTCCTCGTGGAGGTCGCCGCCGACAAGGTCGGCAGTGACATAAGGATATACCGTCTGATGGTCAGACGACTCGTTCAACATCACGTTGCGCCGCTGACCGAAATCGTATCCAGCCTCGCCCCAGATGTCGTTGCTTCCTTTCTTCACATAAGCTTTCGCCTCTATTCCCGCGCGGTTCGATCCGTCGCCCTCCTCAATCAGTCTCGCCTCCTGCTGACTGTCGTATCTCCAAAAAGCATCAATCGTAGTTAGAGAAGAAGCAAACCGGTCTTTCATCAGCGCCGGATTGCCGTAACGCCAAGTCGCCACGTTGGTTTCAAGACTTGAATGGCAGAGGCGTCGCGTCAGCACGTCGGTTTTTTGTTGCGCCGCGACTGATGCCGAAGCCAGAATGATTGATATGTATATAAGTCGTTTCATTCGCAATGTCATTTTATTATCTGCACACCGTCGTAGGTTATTGTCGAAGCCTTCTCACCCCTGGCATTTACTGCCGACTGCTGCACCTCGATTATTGAAGGCGTGCAGGCGGGGTTGAAGTCGAGCGAAGAATTGTTGGAGTCTTTCAGCACTCTGCGCCCGTCGTCTGTCAGATACAGCATTTTCCGGCGCACGCTTTTGAAGAATCGGTCGCTGTCGGAGCTCATCCGTCCGCACCAAGTCCAACCGGCGTCGATTGCCGCCGGCAGCACGTTCCATTTGCGGTCTGACTCCACGCTGCAGTTCACGCCGTCAACAATCCATTGATTCGGAATCTTGAATCCGTCGCCGCTCATGGGGAAAGTGCCCGACGGGAGGTACAGCGTATAATTGTAGGTGTAGTAATAGTCGGTCAGAAACTCCTGTTTGCTGACAGGGATGCGTGCAAGAGCAAACGACGTGAATCCCTGGTTGTGAAGAATGAAAATGCTCTTCGTGTCGCAATACCATTTGTCCATGTTTGGCACTTCGGGATTGTCGATGTCTGTTTGGCTCGGCACGGTTGATTCGTCATACCATTCGAAGTCGGCGTCTGACAGGTTGAATGAGTTTTCGTTCGACACGCGATGGTCGATAGCTGTGTCGCAGATGGTGAGCGACTGCCCCGGCAGCACGGGATGATCGGTGCCGCTGCCCGGAATCACATAGACGGCGTGCACCGTCATCGCCTGATTCTTGAGGTCGGGCGAGAACTTGTACGACTGTGTGGAGCGGAACTTCGATTCCACAAACGCCAGTCCGTCGGCATACAGCACATGGTCGGTGTTGTTGTAGATTTTGAAATAAGTGTCGCCGATGTAGCTTGAGCCGGATGTGCGCCGAGTGCCTGTGAAGAAGATTTCCTCGAAGATGAAATCATCGTTGTCGGCGACAAGATACACTGGAAGCGACAGCCTGATGCCGTCGGCAGTGGCGCGCACCGCCTCGGCATTGCCCGACAGTCTGCCCTTTACGGTGGCGGCATCGTCACTAGAGCCGTTGGTGTAGGTCACATCGGCTTGATATGAGCATTCATAGAAGCCCACCGGCAGCGAGATTGCTCCTGTGGTGTTGAATGTTGTTGTCTCGCCGGTGGTCAGGTTGCGGAACGAGAGTTGCTCGTTGTCGATTGTCAGGCCGGCAACGTCGGTCTGCGGCACTATTTCCACCGTAGCATTGACGCGCGGCACACTGGCATCGTCGGCGCAGGCCTGCAGCAGCGCAGCCGTTATTGAGATTAATATGTAGAGAAATCGTCGCATAGTGCTAAAAAGTTAAGTTGGCCTCCACTCCGAAATACGGACTCACGTTGCGGCGGATTTTATAGCCGTTGGAGTAGTAGTCGGGGGTGTAGTCGATTATTTTGTTTGCAAACATTGACAGACGCAGGAATTTGCCTATGGTTTTTGTCGCTTTCAGGTTGACGCTCATGGCAAACGGCACGGTGAACTGTCGGAAAGCATCGTCGTTGTATGTCTTTATGAGTCGGCTCAGCACGGGGTCGGCCGCCGAGGCATCGGTGTATTCGTGCAGAGCGCCGTCGGCGGCGTCGAGATATGCTGTAGGGCGTCCGTTTTTCGGCATGTCCTGTGTCTTGACAAACCAAGAACATTGCACTGATGTGGCGAAAATCAGTCCCCATTCAGGAATTTGAGTGTCAAACATCAGATTGGTCGACAGCGTCTCGTTCCAGTCGCCGTCGTTCCAGTCGTACAGTCCAACGTATCGGTCGCTGACGGCTGAACCGTCGACCACGTCGGCAACCGACACAAACATCGGCAGACTGTTGCTGTAGCACGTCTTGAACCACGCACCGTTGATGTTTACGCGTGTGCGCAGCGGGCGGATACGTGCCGACGTGAATTGAAACTCAATTCCCTCTTTGTCTATCCTCGTACCGTTGTCGGCGCGTGTGTATCCGTCAAGTTTGCGCTTGGCGGTGTATGGCAGCCCTTCGAGCGATGGTTTCCCTGTCAGCGAACGGCTGTCGATGGCAGTCTCGTCATAATCGTTGTAGTCGTAGACTCCGTATACAGCCATATACCTGAATCCCGACGACATATTCTCGCGAAAATAGTCGACAGAGATTGTGTTGTCGCCAAACGAAAAGTCCATGCGCAGCTCTTTCTTAATGTTTGAGGCAGGGCGTATGTTGTAGTTTGTCGGGTCCTGAATGTAGCTGCGCACCACAAACCTGCTGTAGTCCTGCGGATGGTTTGGGTCGTAGTAACCCAGTTCAGTGATGTCGTTGTAGTGCTTGTCGGGATAGAGATAGTTGAGAGTGGGCATTTTCGACGTCTTGCCCACACCGCCGGCAAAACTCAGTGCAATGCGGTGCCCAGCCCATTCCCATGCGGGCAGCGACCACTTCAGGTTGGCGCGCGGGTCGAGGTAGATGTGGCCCTTCATCGCATACCGGCTGTCGAGTCCGGTAAGGCTGTTTGTGCGCATACCGGCCTGCAGTTCGATCCTGTGGGATGCAAGTTCTGCCTTGCCGTTGTACTCGATGAACGCCGACACCTGCGACAGGGCAGGGATGTCGCTGAACTTGCGTGGACGCGAACCCCATCCCGACACAGACAGCGGACGGCTTAGGTCGTAGACCTGACCGCGTCCGAAATTCTTGGCATAGTTCCAGTCGGCACCGGCGAGCAGGTTGCTGGTCAGCGCGCCCGTTGTCAGCGCAAAGTTGGCTTTCGCTTTTGCGTAGGCGGTGAAAGGCTTTCCGTCGCTGAGAAACGAAGCCTCATACTCGGAGAATATCAGTGCCGCGTCGTGCACTCCTTCCTCGCTGGTAGTGGGCACAATGCTGTAGCGTTGCGGCGCCACGAGCCGGCGCTGTGTGAGGCGGTCGAACTGCTGCGTTATCAGCGTGTTGATGTCGATGCTTTTAAACAATCCTTTCGCTGCTGGACGCCAGGAGATGTTGTTGGTTATGGCTATTTTGTTGTATGTCGACTTGTATTCGTCAATGCGTCCGTAGTTTATGTCGGGGTCGGACTTGCTGTTGTCAAACGAGCCGGTATAGTCGACGGCGGCGGAGTAGCGCAGTGCGTCGGTGTTGAGCGTAAGTCGCAGCGAGCCGTTGCCGCGTCGGTATTTCTGCAGGTTGTTTGTCGGGTCGGGCTTTGCGTCGAGCATGCCTGCGTCAATGTTGAGGAGAGCGGTGTGGCTCAGCTTGAGTCCTTTTCCCAACGACAATAGTTTGCTGTAGCCGTCGGCCTTGAAACGTGCGGTGAATGGCGTGGAGCGGCGTATCTTGTTGATTTTCACCATTCCGCTTGTGAGGTTTCCATATTCCACCGACGGGATGCCGCGCACCACTTCCACACTTTCCACATCGTCGGTCGAGATGGAACGCATGTCAACACCGCGGTTGGTGGTGTTGAGGTTGTTTTCGGTCGACGATGTCGTGGTGGCTGATTGTGTCGACGACAAAGGTGTGTATTGCATATTGGCATCGGTCGACAGGGGGTTGCCGTCAACCACAAACAGCGTTCCCAGGGAGGAGATTGCATAGTTGTTGTTGACCGAAGAGTTGCCTTGCGCGTCCATTGTGCCGGTTTCGCGCAGCCCTATTGTGTTGGCTGTCGACAGGTCGGGGTCTTTCTGCTGTCCTCCGGGCAGCAGTTGCATAAGGTCGCTGAGGCTGGTGGGCTGCAGAAATTCCATTGCCGAGCGGTCTATGCGCGAGGCCGTGACAGCACCTTGCGACTCCTTGGCAGTAACCACCACTTCGTGCAGCTCTGCAGCCATGACGATGGAATCGATGCGCGCCTCCTCTCCGCTTTTTTGCCCAGGTTTCTGCGATTGGGCTGGCAGCCATCCGGCGGCCAATAGTGCCAATGCAGCCAATATGTTGAGCCTTATTAGTTTGTGCATACGTTTAACTTCAATTGTGTACGGTGCAAAATTAGTTTGTGATGCGGGCGATTTCAATCGCAAAAAGTAGGTAATATGCAGATTTTGGGAGCTTTGTCGGTCATCATTTGTTGCGATTCTTGATTTTTTTGGCTGTTTCGGTGCAGTGAAGACTGTCAGGTGGCGTTTACAATACGTAAAAAACAAAAGAAACGATGATATTTAATTCGAAAAGCGGTTGGAAATGGTTGTCGGCGACGTTGTTGCCGGTGCTCGGTTTTGCAGGATGCGGTAATCCCGGCGACAGCCCCGACTTGTATGGCACGCCGACGAGCGACTATCAATTCAAGGGGCGTGTCACAGATGCCGACGGAAAACCTGTAGAGGGCATAAAAGTGGTGTCGGGCATTGTTGAGGGCGACAGGGTGTTTCATGAAGACTCGGTGGCTACGGATGCCGACGGACTCTTCGTCACCAACAGGAAATCATCCACGTCGATAGAGTGGCAGGTGAGGGACAATATGCGCATACTTACGTTTGAGGATACGAAAAACGGCATTTTTGCCAACGACACCGTGCGTAGCGTGGATATGACCGTGAAGCAGTTGCAAAAGGGCGACGGCGCATGGGATAGAGGAAGCTTTGAGGTGACCGTGCCCGATAAAAAATTGAAGCGCCGATGAAGCATCCCAACTCATTGTCGTTGCGCCGCCGCGTGGCTCTTGAACTATGGCGCAAGCGGATGGACATTGCCGTGAAAGAGCATCCTCTAAGACAACTTTTTTGGGAGTGCACGCAGCGTTGCAATCTGCATTGCCGTCATTGCGGCAGCGGCTGCAGAGCAGAGGTGGGCGTGGCAGACATGCCGCTTGCCGACTTTTCGCGTGTGCTCGACAGTGTTGCCCTCCGCACCGATCCCAATCGGGTGTTTGTCGTTGTCACCGGCGGCGAGCCGTTGATGCGCCATGACATAGCGGAGTGTGGCGCGGCAATTTACGAAAGGGGCTTTCCGTGGGGAATGGTCACCAATGCGTTGGCGCTTACGCCGTTGAAGTTTCAGTCGTTGCTCGATGCCGGCATCCACTCAATGACCGTCAGCCTGGACGGAATCGGCGACGACCACAATTGGATGCGCGGCAATCCCGACAGTTTCCGAATGGTGGACCGCGCCATTGATATGCTTGTGGCGCATCCGGAGGTGAAGTTCGATGTGTTGACATGCGTGAACCGACGCAACTATGGCAACCTTGACGACATAAAGCAGTTTCTTGTGAAAAAAGGAGTGAAGCAATGGCGTGTGGTGGCGGTGTTTCCTGTGGGACGTGCCGCAGCCGACCCGATGATGCGCCTGATGCCCGCCGAATATCGCGGCATCCTCGATTTCATAAAACAGACCCGCAAGGAAGGTGCAATCCACACCAATTACGGCTGTGAGGGATTCATGGGCGATTATGAGGGCGATATCCGTGACTACTTCTTTGGCTGCCAGGCAGGAATAACTACAGGGTCGGTGCTTGCCGACGGCTCTGTTTCAGCTTGTGCGAGCATCCGCAGCGATTACCATCAAGGAAACATCTATGAGGACGATTTTATGGACGTGTGGGAGCATCGTTACCATCCTTACCGCGACCGCGAATGGATGCGCAGGGAGGAATGCTCCGAATGCAAATTTTTCCGCTATTGCCGTGGCGGAGCGATGCATCTGCGTGATTCCGACGGCTCGATGCTGATGTGCCCGCTGCACAGGTTGGGATGACGCGTTTTTGGGGAAAGGGATTTTTAGGCGGGGAAGTGTAAACAAATGATAATAAAATATAAATAAATCTGCACACGCATTACGTTGTATGCGAATTAATGGCTACCTTTGCGTCGCGAAACTCGGCCAGGGTCTGTTGTCTTAGATCCGCAAACCTCAGGGTAACAGAGGAAAATAAACATTTTTTATGGTAAAAAAAGGTATTATTGAAGCATTGCTTTGTGCTTTGCTCTGTGCCCCGTGTGCTGTGTGCGGACAAAATTCCGTGACACTTGCCCGTCTGTATGAGATGGCTGAGGAACAGAGTGTCAGCATGGAAGCTTTCCGCAAGGCTGTTGAAAGTGCGGAAAAAGGAGTCGATATAGCAAAAAGCCAATGGCTGCCCGATGTCAGCGGCGAGCTGAGTGTGGGATATCTTGGCGACGGTTTGCTTGGCGACCGTAATTTCAGTGATTGGATGCATGTCGACAATCCTCATTTTATGAACAATTTCGCGTTGAAAGCGCAGCAGGTAATCTATTCAGGTGGAGCGATATCAGCCAGTATCGATTTGGCGGATATGGGCAAACGGATGGCAGAGCTTGACTATGCGAAAAACCGTCAGGAGATACGTTTTGTAATAGCGTCGTGTTATCTTGATTTGTGCCGGCTGCAGAACAGACAGCAGGTGATTGACAGAAACATCAGTTTGACGGAGCGCGTGATTGACAATATCAAGTCGAAATATTCACATGGGGCTGTTCTGAAAACCGACATAACACGTTACGAACTTCAGTTGGAGCGCTTGAAACTGCAACAGACGCGCATCGATGCGGCGAGGCGTGTGACGAGCACAAGACTTGCCATTATGCTTCATCAGCCTGAATCAACACTTTTTGAGGCTGATTTTGCTTCGTTGAGGAATGAAAACACAATGCTTGAAAAACAACGATGGAATGAACTGTCGGATGGCAACATCGGCTTGCGTCAGGCGGGGTTGGCTGCAGAAATCAGCGGTAAGAAACTGGAACTGGAGAAAAGTAGCCGCCGCCCTAAAATCGCCGCTGTCGCCGAGTTGCATTTCGACGGACCGATAACGATTGAGGTGCCGGTGATAAACAAAAACTTCGGATATTGGTTTGCCGGGGTGGGCATCAGCTATAATTTCTCATCGCTATATAAGAGCAACCGACGCATCAGCAAGGCACGTACAGACTTGGTGCAAAGCCGTTTGCAATACGATGCAGCGCGCGAAGGCATCGACAATGCCGTGCAGGCCACTTATGCCGACTATCTCACGGCATATAAGGATTTGGAAACGCAGAGAAAATCGGTGGCACTCGCCGACGAGAACTATGCCGTGGTGCAAAACCGCTATGACAATGGTTTGGCGCTGCTTACGGATATGCTCGACGCCTCTGACTCCAAGCTCTCGGCTGACCTTGACGCTGTGGACGCTGAAATCAATATCATCTACAATTTCTTCAAACTTAAATACATCTGTAACTCATTATGAAACGTTCGGTAAAACGCATTGTGTATAATATCGTGATATTTTCCCTATTGTTGACGGGATTGGTTGTTGTGTGCTATAAATTTCTCCATTTGGGCAATGTCGAGTATACCGACAATGCCACGGTGTGCCAGCACATCACTCCGGTCAACACCCGTGTGGCTGGTTTCATCCGTGAGATTCGTTTTGAAGAAAACCAGGCGGTCAAGGCTGGTGACACGTTGGTGGTGATTGAGGATGCCGAGTTTCGCCTGCATCTGGCGCAGGCGGAGGCGGAGCTTGCAAACGCCCAGGCAGGACATCGCGTGACGTCGGCGGGAATTGCAACTACGGAAAGCAACATATCGGTCAACGACGCTTCGATAGAAGAGGCTCGTGCGCAAATGGAAAATGCAGATAAGGAGAATATGCGCTACGGAAAGCTGCTTGCCGAGGGTGCTGTGACACAGCAGCAATACGATAATGTCCACACGGCTTTCGTAGCGGCTAAAGCCCGCTATGAGCAGGCGAGCCGCGGCCGCAACTCGTCGGCGCTTGTGAAGCGCGAGCAGGGTGTCAGACTTGAGCAGAATGCCGCTGCGGTTAATATGTGTGAGGCAAACGTGCGGCTTGCCCGTCTCAATTTATCGTACTGTGCGATAATTGCTACATGCGACGGAGTGACCGGACGGAAGACAATCCATGTCGGACAGCTTGTGCAGCCCGGACAAACGATGGTCGACATCGTCGACTCAAAGGAGATGTGGGTGCAGGCAAACTACAGGGAGTCGCAGATGTCTGGCATACACATAGGCTCGGCTGTGAAAATGAAGATAGACGCCGTGCCTGGTGTGGAATACGTAGGAACGGTCGAGTCGCTTTCAGATGCCACCGGGTCGGCGTTCTCCTCGATGCCGTCAGACAATGCAACCGGAAATTTTGTAAAGGTGGAACAGCGTGTGCCGGTGCGCATATCGCTGCACGGCAATTCTGGGGATCTGATGAAGAGACTGAAGGCTGGCTATAACGTTGAATGCGAAATCAGCACAAAATGACACCTCCTCCAATGAAATTCGCCATGCCGATGGTCAAGGACTTCGTGCCTAAGGCTGTCAGGCCATGGTTGTATGTTGTCATGGCGCTGTGTTTCCAGGTCTCGGCCGCGCGCTATCTGGGCGCGCTCAACGAGATTATAGGCGCTACGGCACAGATGCGTGAAGATGTGCTTATGTGCCTTTACTGCAATCTGGCGGGAATGGCGTTGTGGTTTCCGATGTTGTTCCGCATGAAATTCCGGTTTACCAACAAGACGCTGCTGGTCGCCGCTTCGCTCACGGTGTTGGTCACCAACCTGCTCATCGGCTATGTCACGTGGCTGCCGCTTTTATGGCTGCTGTGTTTTATTGAGGGAATAGCCAAGATTCAAGGCACGTTTGAGTGTATGTCAAACATCCAGTTGTGGATGACGCCTAAGCGCGACATGACAATTTTCTTTCCGCTTCTGCACATCGTGATACTTACGAGCATGAATCTGCAGGACTTTATGTCGGCTTATTTCGGAATGCTCGGCGATTGGAGGCTGATGCATTGGTTTGTGGCTGGCGTCCACTGTGTGGTGCTGTTGTTTTTGCTCACGTGTGTGCGGCATTTCCGGTTTATGCGGCCGCTGCCGCTGTACGGCATCGACTGGACTTCGATGGCGTTGTGGGCGGCGTTGCTCGTGCAGGTGGCATACGTGCTCAACTATGGCGACTGGTATGCATGGTTCAATCACGATGCGGTGTGGTATCTCACGGGTTCTATTCTCATCACCTTTGCCCTTATACTGCATCGGATGACGCATGTGCGGCATCCGTATATCAATCCTCGGGTGTTCACCGGATTCCGTTATGTCAAGCAGATTCTGGTGCTTGTGTGCTTCGTGGAGTGCCTTTTCGGCACAGAGCATATTCTTGAGGAGATTTATTTGGAAGAGGTGATGCATTACTCCACAATTGTCAACGCCACTCTGTGTGCTCCCGCATGTGTGGGATGCGTATGCGGATGCCTGTTTTCGCTTTTCTGGTTACAGAAAGAGATGCGGATGTCGTACATCCGGCTTGGAATAATCGGTTCGTGCATGTTGTTGGTTTATATGGCGATGATGTATCTGATGGTGTCGCCGGCGGTCAGCATAGAGATGCTGTATTTGCCATTGTTCTGCCGTGGATTCGCCTATACCACTCTCAGCATCGTGTTTTTCTGCTCGTTGCACGACGTGATGGATTTCAACCACTTCTTCCAAGGGCTGGGTGTGTTCAACATGCTGCACATGTTGGTGGGCGGATGCCTGGGGTGTGCCGTCTATGCTAAGATGATAGGTTGGTATGTGGCCGACGGTTTTTCGCGCTATACGAGCGGTGCGTTGTGGCTCCACAACTCATCCGCCATTGGCTCGCCGTCGATAACCGACGAGATGCTCCTTGTCGGAGTGAAGTCGGTCTATGGCTGGGCTTGCTATGGATGTGTGTTCCTGATTCTCGGATTCCTGCTCTTCGATTCACCGATACGCAGGCACAGATCGTATATGCTGCCATGGAGAGTGGTGGGCAAAATGGTGAAGAAATACTACAATCTTGCACAGCATTGAATGTCCGATTCCAGTTTCTGGCATAAATGCCGTTTTTGTGGAATGAAAACTTGTTGCGGAGGAAAATAAAAGCGTGCTGTCTCCATCTCGAAGACAGCACGCTTCCTTTTTATGAAACGCTAATAAAACTTCGTTGTTTAGTTGCGGTTTCCGCCACGGTTTCCACCGCGGTTTCCGCCACGGCGGTCATCACGATGTCCGCCTCCACGGCGGTCGCCGTCGCGACGTGGTGGGCGAGCCGGACGCTCAGGCTCTACGTAGCCTTCCGGCTTCGGAAGCAGAGCGCGCATTGACAAGCGGAACTTGCCTGTTTTCTTGTCGATTTCGATGAGTTTCACTGTCACCTCGTCGCCCTCGTGCAAACCGGTGTCTTCCATCTTTTCGAAACGCTCCCATGCGATTTCAGAGATGTGGAGCAGACCGTCGCGGTTAGGCATGAATTGAACGAATGCACCGAAGTCCATGATTGAAACCACTTTACCTGTGTAGGTCTCACCTTCTTCAGGCTGCGCTACGATGCCCTTGATAAGAGCCATAGCTTTGTCGATTGCGTCCTTGTTTGGAGCGGCAACCTCGATGTTGCCATGGTCGCCTTCTTCCTCGATAGTGACGATTGCACCCGACTGTTCCTGGATGCCTTGGATGATTTTTCCGCCCGGGCCGATGACAGCTCCGATGAATTCCTTCGGAATAACCAATGTCTCGATGCGTGGCACGTGAGGCTTGTAGTCTTCGCGTGGCGCAGGGATTGTTTCGTTGATGATTCCGAGGATGTGCAGACGGCCTTCGCGAGCCTGGTTGAGGGCTTTCTCAAGGATTTCGTAGGAAAGTCCGTCGCACTTGATATCCATCTGTGTTGCGGTGATACCGTCAGTTGTTCCGGTCACCTTGAAGTCCATGTCGCCGAGGTGGTCCTCGTCGCCGAGAATGTCGGAAAGAATGGCATATTTAGGACTGTCGTAGTCTGTGATAAGACCCATTGCAATACCCGCAACCGGCTTTTTCATCTTCACACCGGCGTCGAGCAGCGACAATGTGCCGGCGCATACTGTTGCCATCGACGATGAGCCGTTCGACTCAAGAATGTCGGAAACGATGCGGCAAGTGTATGGGAAATTGTCAGGGAACATGCGTTTGAGTGCGCGGTGGGCAAGGTTGCCGTGACCGATTTCACGACGTCCTACGCCGCGTTGTGCCTTTGCTTCTCCTGTTGAGAATGGAGGGAAGTTGTAGTGCAGCAGGAAGCGCTCTTTGCCCTGGTTGAGCACGTCGTCGAGAATCTTCTCGTCGAGTTTTGTGCCGAGGGTACAAGTGGCGAGAGCCTGGGTCTCTCCACGGGTGAACACAGCAGATCCGTGAGGGCCTGGGACGTAGTCAACCTCGCACCAGATAGGACGGATTTCGTCGGTCTTACGGCCGTCGAGACGGATGCCTTCGTCGAGGATGCAGCGGCGCACGGCTTCTTTCTCCACATCGTGGTAGTAGCGGGCCACGAGCGGTGCTTTCTCGTCGCGTTCTTCTTCAGGTATTGTCTCAAGATAGTCTTCCTCGATTTTCTTGAACGACTCGTTGCGCCATTGCTTGTCGGCGCTGCCGGCCTTAGCCACGGCGTATGCTTTTTCGTAGCATTTGTCGTGTACGTCTTTGCGGAGGTCTTCGTCGTTGACCTCATGGCAGTATTCGCGTTTCACGGCGCCTACTTCCTTGGCGAGCTCCATCTGTACGAGGCATTGAGCCTTGATTGCTTCGTGAGCGGCTTTGAGTGCCTCGAGAAGTTCAAGCTCTGAAACTTCGTTCATCTCGCCTTCCACCATCATGATGTTGTCGTAGGTTGCGCCAACCATCAGCTCGATGTCGGCACGCTCAACCTGCTCGAAGGTAGGGTTGATTACGAATTCTCCGTCGACGCGGGCCACGCGCACTTCGGAGATTGGGCCGTGGAAAGGCACGTCGCTGACAGCGATTGCAGCTGATGCTGCCAATCCTGCCAATGCATCTGGCATGTCTACGCCGTCTGACGAGAACATTATGATGTTGACGAATGTGTCTGCATGATAGTTTTCAGGGAACAGCGGACGAAGCACGCGGTCTACGAGGCGGGAAGTCAGAATTTCGTAGTCTGACGAGCGTCCCTCGCGTTTCTGGAAACCTCCAGGGTAGCGGCCTGCTGCCGAGAATTTCTCTTTGTACTCAACTTGGAGAGGCATAAAATCAACACCCTCTCCGGCTTCTTTCGCTGACACTACAGTTGCCAGGAGCATGGTGTTCCCCATTCGCAACTCTACTGCGCCATCAGCCTGTTTTGCCAGTTTGCCTGTTTCGAGAGTAATCTCGCGGCCGTCGGCAAGCGTGATGGTCTTTTTAATCGGATTCATATTTAATTCTTTATCTTCAAAAATTCCCACAAAGATAATAAACGTTTGCTGACTAACAAACTATTTCCTTTAAAATGATGTGTTTTTGAAAAAAAACATTGTGCTGAACGGTGGTTTTTGCGTCGATTAGCAAATCGGTCTTCTTGTGTATAATCCCAGACTTGAGTTCGATTTTATTTTTTTTTGCTACCCAACAAAAGAGAAACGCTTGTAAGTCGACTTACAAGCGTTTCTTTGTACCCAGACCCGGGATCGAACCGGGATGGATTTTACTCCACTGGTGTTTGAGACCAGCGCGTCTACCAATTCCGCCATCTGGGCATAAGCGTTGTTGGCTTTTGCGAGTGCAAAGGTAATGCGCCTTTGTGGAATGTGCAAATTTTTGGGCGAAAAAATGAAAATAAATTTTGCTGTCTTACCTGCGTTAGTTGCCGAAATTATTGGAATTCCGCAGGTTAGGGTCGTTTGGATTGGAGAAGTCGCTGAATCCGTTTTCTTCATCCTCGTCGGTCTCGGTCTTTTCGGTGTTCACTTTTTCCCATTTCTTTCGTTCCGGTTTGTTCTTCTTTATAGCTTCAGGCTTCTGCTTGTCGATAGGGGTGGCGTAGATGTCCCACGTCTGTTCCACGTCCCAGTTTTTCTTCAAGTTGATGGCTCCTGGGTAGTAGACCGTTTCCTCCGGTTGCAGATGCATATCGTAGTTTCCGGTGTCGTATTTTCCGTTTCCGTTTCGGTCGATAAACAAGCGGGCGTAGTATTTTCCGGGGAGCAGGTTGAGCAGCTCGGCACGGTGGCTTTTCACCGGAGCCCTCAGCACGATTTTCTCCGTTCCGTCGAGAAGTTCCACGATTGCAGAGTCGCGCACTGCCGGAATGTTGAACACGATGTTGCCGTATTCCTCCATTTTGCGCACGTTGAAGTCAACCTTCAGCGGCTTCGTCTGGAGTCCGTAGATGTCGGTCATCGCAAGCGAGTCGACCGCGAGCGTGTAGGCAGCTCCCGGTTCCCAGTCCACCTTCAGCATAAGGTCGCGCCGGCTCAGTGTGGAGTCGCGCAGGACGATGCTTTTTATCTCCGCAGGGTAGAATGTCGTGTCGTTTTGCAGTTTGCGTTGCAGATGGAATGCCTCGCGGCTGTAGCGCTCTATCGGCGTGCCGGTCTGCAGCAGCAGCGGCGCGTATACCTCCTGGGTGCCGTTTGCCAGCGGGTGCAGCTCCATAAACCGTATCTGTTCCAAGGAGTCGGTTTCCTCGTTTTTCTTCTTTTTCTTGGCTTTTTGACGCTGGAATGTGAATTTCAGCGTGTCGGTGCCCCACGACAGATTGCTGGTAGTGTCGGTGCGCAGATATGTGGTTGCCACCATCAGCGTGTCGGCCGACACAAGATGTGGCGGACGTATCCAGTAGGTCAGCGTGTCGTTGGTCTGCGAGCGTTCGAGAGTGTACCACTGGTCGGGCACGTCGTTGCGTCCCACTATGCTCAGCGACGGCAGCGTGTCGCTTGCGGCGGCGAAGGTCAGCGATATGCGTGTCGAGTCGACGCGTAGGTTGTTGGCAAGATATTGCGACTTGCGGTCTTCGTTGAACATTGACAGCAGTATGTCGTTGGGAAAATATGCCGGGCGCGTGGCGCGCATGATGGTGTCAATCTCGTTAAGGTCGTTATAGACGGTGTCGGCTGCCTCGCGCGAGCCGATGCTCGGCACGATTATTGAGTCGAGGAAAGCAATGTCTTCTGTCGGGTTGCCGAACTTGTAGTCGCGGTCGAGGTCCTTAAGAGCGAAGATGTGGTAGCTTCCCGGCGACACGTTGCGTATGGTGAACTGTCCGCGGTCGTTGGTCAGCGCCACGCGTTGCAGTTTCTCCTTGTGGAAGGCGGAGTCGGCAAGATTGCTTTGCAGCCCCACCACGACGCTCTGCATTGGCTCCAGAGTGCGGGAGTCGAGCACGTAGCCCGACACGCGCATCGAGTCGATGACGCTTCCGGTAGAGAAGGCGAATGCGAAGTTGTCGATAGCGTTGCCCTCGTTGTTGTCTTGGATTGAATTTGAGAAGTCGATGGTATAAGTGGTGTTTGGCAGCAAGGAGTCGACCAGCTCCACCGTCACCTTGCGTCCGAGAGCCGACATGCGCGGCATCTCCGTTTGCGCCGGCGACACGATGATTTTTGTCGACGGGTCTTTGAGAGTGACAATCTCATCGAAGAAAATATCGATTTTGCGGTCCTTCACGTTTACGGCGTTAGGCGTGGGATTGCTGCGCATAAAGATTGGCGGAGTCTTGTCGATAGGGCCTCCGCTCGGATTGCCGATGTTGGCGCACGAATACATCACCGCAGCGGCTATAATAATAAATATGTAATATAGAGACTTGCTGTTGTTCATCTGATTTTCCGTTTCTGCTTGCAAAGATAGTGCAAGCCGAGAGAAGAGCAAAACAAACTTGTTTGATTTTGCACATCCGAGGCGCCGCCTGTCTTATTCAAAGATAGTGTAAGCCGGTTTTGCAAAAAAAGATATGGCAAATTTGCCTGACTATCCTCGCTTTCTTGAGTAAAGAATGCGTTGAAAAAGCGGCTGATACATTATAATATGCTTAAAAACACATTTTCAAAACGGTTAAAACTCTGACAAAAAGTTTTCAACTTGAAAGAAATACCGTATATTTGCAGACTGAAAAAAACTGCATAAAATTTAAAAATCAAATATTAACTTAAAAAACAAATGCAAAGTAAAGGTTTTATCAGAGTTATAACCGTGCTTTTGGTACTGGTTTGCTTGTTCTATCTTTCTTTCTCGTTTGTGACAAACAGCGTGGAGAATGACGCTGCCGCAAGTGCTGCAAAATTTGCCGCTACAGAGGCTGCGAAGATCAACAAGGACAAAGCATCAGATGCCTACCGCAACGCTTACGACTCAATCTATGACAGAGCGTATGCCCGCAACCTCAAGGATGTTGGGCAGGAAAAGGTGTACATGTGGTACACATACAATCAAGTTCGCGAAAAACAAATTGGTCTGGGTCTTGACCTGAAGGGCGGTATGACCGTCACCCTCCAGATCTCAGTAGCCGACATTGTCCGCTCAAAAGCACAGAACCCATTGGACGCAAAACTCAACGAAGCTTTGGCTTTTGCCAGCCAGAACGCAGGCGATGATTTCGTCGGCGCTTTCTGCAAGAAGTATGAGGAACTCGTCCCGGGCGTGCGTCTGGCTCAGAAATTCATAACAGTGGAAGGCGTAAACGCCAACGACAACAACTCTAAGGTTGAAGGCATCCTCCGCGAGAAGACACGCACCGACGTTTCTCGTTCGGTCAACTTGCTCCGCGAGCGTATCGACCGTTTCGGTGTGATCGCCCCTAACATCAAGGAGATGCAGCGCGAGGGACAAATCCTTATGGAGCTTCCTGGCGTGAAAGAGCCTGAGCGTGTATACAAGCTGATTCAGACTTCTGCGAGATTGGAGTTCTATGCAACTTACGATGCCCGCAACCTTCAGTCGGCTTTCATGGCTCTCAGCTCTGAGTATGCTTCTGGCAAGGGCAATGTTGCAACTGCTCCTGTAAAAGAGGAAACTGCTCCTGATGTCGACGCCGCTCCTGATGTCGACGCCGCTCCTGTGGCTGAGACTGCTCAACCGGAGGCTGCAGCCGCTGTTGAAGAGGCTCCGGCAAAGGCTCCTAAGGCTGCTCCTGCCGGCAAATCGTTGGCAGAGATGATTTGGTCAAACGATATGATGACCCTTGAAGGCAAAGACGGTAAAGACGTGCAGGTGCCTGCCGCTCAATATGTAGGCGGCGCATGTATTGGTGTGGCAAATGAGTCGGATACTGCAGCCGTAAACCGCATCATCCGTTCGGCTGCTGCAAAACGTCTGCTCCCGACCGACTTGAAGTGCTGCTGGTCAGTGAAGGGCGTCGACAAGAAAGGCGTATACTTCCAGTTGGTGGCTCTCCGCACAAGCAACGGTGAGGCTGCTCTCGGCGATGCCGACATGATCGACAACGCAAGCGCAGAGCTCAACCAGTTCAGCGGTTCTTACGAAATCAGCATGACGATGAACAACGACGCCGCTTCGAAATGGGCAAAATTGACCCGTGACAACATCGGCAAGCAGGTGGCAATCGTTCTCGATGATCAGGTATATTCATTCCCGACAGTTAACACAGCAATCGAAGGCGGACGCTCTTCAATCACCGGCAACTTCACCGTTGAGGAGGCAAACGACTTGGTCAACGTGCTTACAGGTGGTGGCATGTCGGCTGGCGTGTCAATCGTAAGCCACACAGAAATCGGTCCGTCACTCGGTCAGCAGGCAATTGAGGCTGGTATCTGGTCGTTTGTGATTGCATTGATTCTGTTGATGATATATATGATTTCGTTCTACGGATTCGCTCCGGCTATGGTGGCCAACATGTGCTTGGTGCTCAACCTCTTCTTCACTCTCGGAATCCTGGCTTCGTTCCAGGCAGTGTTGACGTTGCCGGGTATCTGCGGTATCGTGCTTTCGCTCGGTATGGCTGTCGATGCCAACGTGCTTATCTTCGAGCGCACCAAGGAGGAACTCCGTGCCGGCAAGAACGTGAAAGCCGCTCTCGCCGACGGTTACAAGAATGCATTCTCGGCTATCTTCGACTCGAACCTTACTTCTGTAATCACTGCTATCATCTTGATGGTTTACGGTACAGGTTTGATTAAGGGCTTCGCAACTACATTGCTCATAAGTATCATCTGCTCGTTCTTCACAGCAGTGTTTATCTCTCGCCTTGTGTTTGAGGCATTGTTGAAGAAGAAAGAGCGCACATACACATTTACAACACGATTCAGCCGCAACTTCCTTACTGGCACAAAAGTTGACTTCCTCGGACAAACCAAGAAGGCTTGGACAGTGATTGCCGCTATCACAGTAGTGATTATTGTTTCGTTCTTCGTGCGTGGCATCAACAAGGGTATCGATTTCTCTGGCGGACGCAACTACGTGGTGCAATTCGACCACGCTGTCAAGACCGACGACATCACAACGAAGCTGATGCCGATGTTCCCTGACGCTTCTGTTTCTGTAATCACTGTTGACAACGACAGCCGTGTGCGCGTGTCGACCAACTATAAGATCAACGATAACAGCGACAATGTGGACCAGGAAATCATGCAGAAACTTTACGCTGGTTTGAAAGATGAGCTCAACGGTATGAGCTATGACAACTTCAACGTCAAGGATGAGCACCATGGTGTGGTTTCTTCGGAAATGGTCGGACCGTCGATTGCCGACGACATGACCCGCGGTGCTGTCTGGTCAGTGCTTCTCTCACTCGTTGCGATTGCACTCTACATTCTGCTCCGCTTCCGCGACTTCTCGTTCTCTATGGGTGCGTTGGTTTCGCTGGCATTCACATCGTTTGTGATTATCGGCTTCTACTCGCTCTTCTGGGGTGTGCTCCCATTCTCTATGGAGATCGACCAGCAGTTTATTGCAGCTATCCTTACAATCATCGGTTACGCAATCAACGATACCGTGGTGGTATTCGACCGTATCCGTGAAATGGTGGGACTCTATCCTAAGCAGGATCGCCGCGACGTGATCAACAAGTCGCTCAACACGACTTTGACACGTACGGTGATGACATCGACCACTACGGTGCTCGTGCTCTTCGTAATCTTCCTGCTCGGTGGTGAGACAATCCGCGGATTCGTATTCGCAATGCTCTTCGGTGTGATCCTCGGTACGTTGTCGACAATCTATGTCGCAACTCCGGTGGCTTACTCGATGATGCGTCGCAAGATGGCGAAGAAATCAAAGTAAGACAAAGTATCTTATTCCATAAAAAGGCCGTTCACGCACTCGCGTGAACGGCCTTTTTTTATGGGCTGTGGCTGCGCCGCTTTGTGCCGGGGCAGGAGCAAAAATTAGAGGCTTTCTTATCGCACTTTGGAGGCAATATGTCTGCGGTACACGTTCAGCCCCGATTTCTTCAGCACGTCTGAGATGTGGTCTATGCGCTGTTTCTGGAAAGTGGCGGCATCTGCGCTGTTGTCTTCAGTCATGCTGATGCTTCCTTGACCTACAACAGGAAGATACTCGTCCCAATACACAGGTACTTGATGGGTTCTGCCGTCGCCGCCCCATTTTGAAATGTAGGTGAGGCGCTTTTCAGTCCGGTATCCATGGGCAAAGACGGTGATTGTGGTCGAGCCGTCGGAGTCCTTGTGGGCCTTGGTCTTGAGGATATTGTCGGTGACACACTGCGGGTGTTTGAAATACGCCTGACCCCAGAAGTTTGCAAGAGCCTCGTGTTCCCAGAATGCGCTTTGGCGCTGCATGTGGCTTCCATAAATGTCCTGTCGCGACCTTATCTGCTGGTACATCGGCACGCAGAGCAATGGAGCCAGAGAGAAATATATGGCGCGGAAGAGGCGTGCGTTGATGTCGTGGAAGTCGTGCTCCGCTTGGTCGTAGTCAAAGTGTTGATATTGGCGCGGGTTCATATCAAGGTCGATGGCTTGTATGTGGTCGGGAATGATGGTGTTTATCATGTGGTCCTTGACAAAATCGAAATCGTCGCCATAGCCCACGTCATCGTCTTGAAGCAACTTGAGCATATTGGCTTGGGCAAGTGGCGTGAAGAGCAGGGCAAACTGCTGGTTGTCGTTGCGGTTGCTGGTGTCGAACGCCACTTCGAAATCCTCGTTTGTCATCATGGCATAGTCGCCTTTGCTGAGATTGCGTGCCTTGTTGTGCAACTTTCGCCTGTGCCATCTGTATGACAGCGACCCTTTGCAGCTGGCAAGCCCGTTCTTCTTGCGGTAGAACGTGAGGTTGGGGGCTGCCACATTGCCATATATAAGTCGTGTCTTCTCGTAATATCCGGGATAGGGGGCTGTGACGCTGGCAGTGAGGGTCTGGGAATGGTGTTCAGTCTTCATCTTGCCGTCTGAGCCATATTCGCGTGTGGTCCAATAGATGGTTTTGTGGCCGTAATATGTCTTTGTGCCCATCTCCATCTTGCGCGTGCGGCAAAGCACGAACGGATTGCCGTTGATAAGGCCGGAATGGGAGTAGACAACCGAACGCACGGCATTGAATGTGTCGTCCCACCCATATACTTGACGCAGGTCGGCGAGGCGTTGCTCGGTGAAGTAAGGATCGAATTCAAGCCGAGGCACGGTCTCGGTCATCATGCGCGTCAGCACATCCCAGTCGTACAGGCGATTTAATGGCGCCATCTGCTCCCATGCCTCGTCCTTGTGTTGCGCGATGGTCTGCTTCAGGTCGCCGCGTTCAGCCTTCAGCCTTTTGAGGCGTGGATGAATCACGGATAAGAGCAAGATGACAGCAGCCAATACCGACAACAATACAGCGGTGGCGATTGCCGGGCTCATCGTGCCGTAATCTTTGCAGATTACAAAAATTCCTATGGCTGCGCAGCACCAAAGAATGACGCATAAGAACGTTGTCCAGCCGATGCGTGATTTCACCGCGCCGAGCGACTTCTCTGCGTCGTACAGCAAACGGCACGTCTGTCGGTTGGCGTCAACGTCCACCTGGGCTTCCTTCGCCAGTTGGGCGAATGTGTCTTTCGCTACCTGCTCGAAGTGTGGTTGAAACGTGTTGACATATTCATCGAGCGGGTCATAGATGTCGTCTGTCATCACTGTCGATTAAAAGAATTTGCTGCGAGCCATCTCGCGGGTCTCGGCAGAGGCGGTAAACGGGATTCTTGTCGTGTAGCCTTGACGGGCTGCGACAATCATCTTGGTAGGCCAAGCGAAGATGTCGGTGTTCCATTGGGTCACCCTGCTGTTGTATACCGTGCGGGCAGCCGTGATTTCACGCTGCAGATAGCTGTTCTGCTGCATGGCGTCGGCTATCGTCTGGTGGGCTTTCAGTTCGGGATAGGCTTCAACTTGAGGAAACAGCCGTCCGCAAGCCATATTCAGCTGGCTGTTTACGTCGCTGCGGTTGGCGTCGTTGATTTTCCCTCCGCGCAATGCAGCCACAGCCTTCATCACGTCCTTGTCAAGGTCTACGGCGCGGTCCACAATTCCTACAACATTCTGAAGTATCTGCACCCGCTGTTCGAGGTAGTTGTCGATGTTTGACGCTTCGGCTTGGATGCGCTGTTCGAGTTGCTGGAAGTAGTTGCGTGCGGAAATTTTCATAAAGATGAATATCACTCCCGGCAATATGCCGCACACGCAGCCAATCAGAGCCACCATTCCCGGCGATTCGAGCTTGTTGCCCATAAAGGACACATAAAGTAATGTCAGAACCGGAATTGTCACCCATAGGGCAATCTCAAATAGAGTTGATTTGAATGTGATTGTCACTGGGAGTTGGCGGTCTATGACATGGATGTCGCGTCCGTTGTCATTGATTGGTCCCTGAGTTTCGTCTAATAGATTTGCCATAGTAAAGATGGTTTATTGGTTGGTTAATTAATATGATAGTTGCAATGATTGCATGGCAAAAAGCCACAGTTATAAGGCAAATGTATAGATTTATATTCATATTGACAAGCGTTTTACGCATATTTTTGTGACTGAAAAAAGCGGTATAGGAATTCCTATGCCGCTTATATTCAATGCTTGAAGCTGAGCGAGTCAGCTTGTGGGCTTTTTAGTATTCGTCTTCGTTGATGAGGGGTAAGGCGTAATGAGTTTCAAGTGATATTAGTCTTTCAGACATCCTATCGGAACTACATACACGCCATCTTCACGCCGTATGGCATACTTAGTTGTGCCTGTAAGAATCATAAGAAACGATGGCGCTTTCATCTTTGTCGTGTCGATTTTAGATGCAAGGCGCTTCAAATTCTTCGCCCCTTCTTCTATGTTTTTCTCACCACCTAATTTTATTTCTATCAGTCCATAGCTGCCGTTTCTCAAATGCAAGACGGCATCACACTCCAATCCCTTACTGTCTCGATAATGGTAGATGGAGCCTTCCAGTGCATCAGCATAGATCCTTAAGTCTCTGACACACATAGACTCAAAGAATAGGCCCATAGTGCTAAGGTCGTTTATGAGGTCGTTGGGACCGATACCCAATGCTGCAATTCCAATCGAAGGGTCGGAGAAATACCGGGTTTCAGAACTTCTTATTGCCGTTTTACTTCTCAAATTAGGATTCCAAGCAAGAGAATCTTCTAATACAAATATTTTTTTCAGGGCTTCTATGTATGAAGCTATCGTAAGACGATTGGCTGAAGCTGTATCGTTGTTCTCAATGTCAGCACAAATGGTATTGACTGAAATTTGTGCACATTGATTTCTTGCGATTGAACGGAGAATCCTTTTGGCTCTTTCAGTATCACGCTTTACATTATCAACACGTGATATGTCGTTGTTGACAACGGCTTCATAATATCTGTATGCCATATCCAATGCCACTTCTTTGTTTATAGTGGTGGCTTTTGGCCATCCTCCACGACAAATGAGCCATGCTATAGAGTCTATATTGAGATTGTTGGTTCCAAAAATATCCACACCAGGCTTGCTGAACAAATCCCCTAAGCTAACTTCACCTGTAGATTCTCCTGACTCGTAAAGGCTCATAGTTCTCATCGTCAACCATGCAAACCTACCTGTACCGGAGTGGTGTATCTTATCCGTATCGGTAGGTACGGCAGAGCCTGTGAAAATAAACTGTCCTTCTTCGTCTCTATGGTCAACCTCAAAACGGGCGGCATCCCATAGTTGTGGCGCAAGTTGCCATTCGTCTATCAAGCGTGGTGTAGCACCGGCAAGAAGTTTCTTGGGTGAGAGACTTGCCAATTCTACATTTTGCTCCATATATTCAGGGTCATCCATATACACGACACTTTTTGCCTGTTGTTCGGCTGTTGTTGTCTTGCCACACCATTTAGGGCCTTGTATCAGAACTGCGCCGACTCCCATAAGTCTGCGTCTTAACATTCCGTCTGCTATGCGAGGTCTGTATTGTTTCATATCCCTTGTTGTTTTGATTCTCTGGACAAAGTTACAAATAAACTATTGAAAAATGAATGGACTTTATCGTAAAATATACCAGATATGCTATTTTTGCTATACCATTTATTCCAAGTTTATTATACCAAATATCCTTTTTCGCTATGGCATTTGTGCCTTTATCCTTTATTGTATAGCAAGGGAATCTTCCATGACGCATCGCTTTGCATTAATTTTCTGCAACGGGGCACACAGGCATAGGGGACGTTCGGCTTGCACTGCCTTTGGAGGTAAAAGAACGGAAAAAGCGGTATAGGAATGTTGTCGCAATTCCTATACCGCTTATATTCAATGCTCGAAGCTGAGCAAGTCAGCTTGTGGGCTTTTTAGTATTCGTCCTCGTTGAAGAAGAAATCTTCCTTACTTGGATAGTCAGGCCAAATGTCTTCGATGCATTCATACACTTCGCCTTCATCTTCCATTTCCTGAAGGTTTTCGATAACTTCGAGCGGAGCACCAGAACGCATGGCGTAGTCGATAAGTTCTTCTCTGGTTGCTGGCCAGGGCGCATCTTCAAGCTTTGATGCGAGTTCAAGAGTCCAATACATAATTCTATCGTTTTTAATCTGCGTTTTTTTATTGAGACTGCAAAGATAGTAAAAAAACAAATTTCAAATAGAATGCGGGTTTAAATTTAGTTAAAAACCTGTCAATTGCTTGTTTATTTGCAATCCTTGTCCCAAAAAATCTCTTCAATCTGGTTGTGGATGTTGTTGAAGCGTGCAAGAACGAAGAAATAGTCGCTCAGACGGTTGAGGTATGTCAGCACGTTCTGGTCCACATCGTGCTCGTTGGCGAGAGTCACAACGCGGCGTTCGCAGCGGCGTGCCACGGTGCGGCAAATCTGCGCGCGCGAAGAGATGCGGCTGCCACCGGGAAGCACAAAATTGCGGAGAGGTGGCAGTTCGGCGTCGAGCAGGTCTATCTGATGCTCGATGTTGGCTATATCGTCATCGTCAAGTCCCATTGCCTTTGTGCCTGGGGCGGTCTCGGTGGCGAGATACGCTCCGATGTTGAAGAGTTTGTTTTGAATTACGCGTAGGAAACTTTTGATGTCCGACGGCACGTTGTGCAGGTTGTCGAGCAGTCCGATGTGTGCGTTCAGCTCATCGACTGTGCCATACGCTTCAAGGCGCACGTCGTCTTTCGACACGCGCTTGCCGCCTACGAGCGACGTTGTCCCTTTGTCGCCGGTGGCTGTGTAAACAATACTTTTCTTTACCATAATATCAACGGTTTAGTTGTTGCAGTTTTTCTATCGCTTCCTCCGCGCTTCCCACGAGCTCCACCAATGCGACAGCCTCCGGAGCGGCAAGGCGCTGCTCCACAAGCGACTGCAGCTGGTTGTAGAGTTGGTTGAACACGCCGTCTACGTTCACCAGCAGGATGCGTTTCGAGAAGTTCCGGCTCACGGTGAGGGAGGCGAGGGTGCTCATCACCTCGTCGATTGTGCCGATGCCTCCGGGGAGCGCGACGAATATTTGTCCCAGCTCAATCATGCGCGCTTTGCGCTCGCTGAGGTCGAGAGTGTATATCATCTCGTCGACAACGGGATCCGACAGCTGCCGGAACACTTCCGGAATCACACCAGTGACCGTTGCGCCGTGCTGTTTGGCAGTGGCTGCGAGAATGTGCATCTGTCCGGCGTTGCTGCCTCCGTAGATCAGACGTGCGTTCATCTCGCCGATGCCCTTGCCAATGGCACTGACGGCATTGGTGAAGTTGTCGCTGAGGTCAGATTTTGAGGAAAGGTAGACTGTTATGTTCATGCGTATGATGTCGTTTTTATTTTGATTTCTTTGATTTCTTCGAGGCCTTTCGCGAGTCGGATTTTTTCTTAGACTTTTTGGCAGTGCTCACCACGTCGCCCTCTTTGTTGACAGAGGTTGCAGCGGCCTTCTTGTCGGCCTCGTTGCCCACGATTGCAAAGTCGAGCTGCTTCTTGTTGAGGTCGGCGCGCGCCACTTGCACGGTGAGCTTGTCGCCGAGCTGGTATACGTGTTTCTTGCGGCGCCCGATGAGGCAATAGTTCTTCTCGTCAAACTCGTAGTAGTCGTCGTCGAGGTCGCGGATAGGCACCATGCCCTCGCATTTGTTCTCGTCGAGTTCCACGTAGATTCCCCATTCCGTCACGCCCGACACCGAGCCTTCGTAGATTTGTCCCAGTCGGTCTTTCATGAATTCCACCTGCTTGTATTTGATGGAAGCGCGTTCGGCGTTGGCTGCCAGTTGTTCCATGTCAGAAGAGTGCTTGCACTCGGTTTCGAGTTTCTCGCGGTTTACGGCGCGTCCGCCGTTGAGGTATTTGTCGAGCAGGCGGTGCACCATCATGTCCGGGTAGCGGCGGATAGGCGATGTGAAGTGGGTGTAATAGTCGAAAGCCAAGCCGTAGTGTCCTACGTTGACGGTTGAATATACAGCCTTCGACATTGAACGGATGGCGAGAATCGACAACAGGTTCTCTTCCGGCTTGCCCTTTACGCTTGATAGCATCTTGTTGAGCGAGTTGTTGATGTCGGTGCGCTTGCCCGTGGTTCTCACCTTGTAGCCGAATCGGTTGGCTATCTCGGCGAAATTGGTCATGCGGTCGGGGTCTGGGTTGTCGTGGATACGGTATACAAACGGTTTGGCCTTCTTGCGTCCGCCGGGATTGCCTATGTCGGTGGCTACCTGCTTGTTGGCAAGAAGCATAAACTCTTCCACAAGTTTGTTGGCGTCTTTCGACACTTTGAAATACACGCTTATCGGGTGTCCGGTCTCGTCGATTTCAAAACGCACCTCGAAGCGGTCGAAGTTGACCGAGCCATGCTCGAAGCGGCGTTTGCGCAACGCTTTGGCGATACGGTCGAGGGTGAGTACCTCCTCGGCATAGTCGCCCTTGCCGGTCTCGATTATTTCCTGCGCCTCCTCGTAGGTGAAGCGGCGGTCGCTCTTTATCACGGTTTTGCGGATGCGGTGGTTGATGATGTTGGCGTTGTCGTCCATCTCAAAGATGCATGAGTATGCCAGTTTTTCCTCGTTGGGGCGCAGCGAGCAGATGCCGTTGCAGAGATGCTCTGGGAGCATCGGGATTGTGCGGTCGACGAGATAGACCGATGTGGCGCGCTTCTCCGCCTCTTTGTCGATGACTGAGCCAGGGCGCACATAGTGGGTCACGTCGGCGATATGCACGCCGGCCTCCCAGTTTCCGTTTGGCAGTTTGCGCAGCGACAACGCGTCATCGAAGTCCTTTGCGTCGCGCGGGTCGATGGTGAATGTTGTCACGCCGCGCATGTCCTCGCGGGCGGCTATGACCTCCGGCGTTATTCCTGCGTCGATTTTGTCGGCGGCAGCCTCCACGTTCTTAGGGTATACGTAAGGCAGACCGTATTCGGCAAGGATGGCGTTCATCTCCGAGTTGTTTTCTCCCGTTCGGCCGAGAATGTCGACCACCTCGCCGGTAGGGTTCTTGTCATCGTCGTTCCAGTCCACGATGCGCACAATTGCCTTGTCGCCGCTTTCGCCGCCTTTGATTTTCGCTTTTGGTATAAAAATGTCGCAGGCAAGGAATTTGCTGTCGGTCACGAGGAAGGCGTAGTTCTTGCTCACCTTCAGAGTGCCGATAAACACTTGCTCTTTTTTCTCTATAATCTCAAGCACCTGCGCCTCCGGCTCGAAACCCTTGCGCTGTGCGCACAGATGCACGCGCACGCGGTCGCCGTTGAGGGCGTGCTTTGAATTGCGTTCGGCTACAAAGACAGGCACTTCCGCTCCGTCGACGATTACGCTGTTTTTTCCGTTGCTGCGTCGCACGAATGTGCCCTCGGCGGAGGTTGTGATTTCAGAAGCCTGGTATTTTCCCGGCACGAGTTCCACAAGATAGCCGTCTCGGGTCAAGTCGTCGAGAATGTCGGCAATGAGATATTGGTCGCTGCGTCCGGTGACGCCAAGGTCAACAGCCACTTGCTTGTAGTTGAATGATTCCTTGTTGTGGTTGTTGAAAAAGTCAACAACCAGGGTCTTGATTTCCGACTTCTTTCCTGATCTTTTTTTCGTCTTTGTTGCCATATTGCGTCTTTCTTTTTTTCGTCGTCTGTTTTGTACTATATTATGCAAATTTAGTCATAATCCACGAGATTTTTCTAATTTTGCACCGGAAAAAAGCAATCATAATAGGAAGAAATGAAGAAAGCATTGGTCGAAAAGAAATATTTGGCAACGTTTGTCCTGATAACGTCGCTGTTTTTCATGTGGGGTTTCGCCCACGCAATCCTTGATGTTCTCAACAAGCATTTCCAGGAGGTGCTTGAGATGACAAAGACGCGGTCGGCGTTGGTGCAGGTGATGCTCTATACGGGCTATTTCACGATGGCCATCCCTGCCGGACTGTTTATCAGCCGTCGGGGATACCGGGCTGGCGTGATTGTCGGTTTGTTGCTCTATGGCATTGGTTCATTGCTGTTTATTCCTGGCGAATGGCTGATGTCGTTTGAGTTTTTCCTGTTCTCGTTGTTCGTGATCGGTTGCGGACTGACGTTTCTCGAAACGTCGGCAAATCCGTATGTCACCGAACTCGGCGCGCGCCAGACGGCAGCCGCGCGTCTCAACATGGCGCAGTCGTTCAACGGACTTGGTGCGATGTGTGCGCCGATTGTAGGCGGATGGCTGATTTTCCGCGACAATGCCAGTGTGGCGCTCCCTTATATGGGTCTTGGCATCTTCGTGCTGCTTGCGGCGGTGGTGTTCACCCGTGTGCGCCTGCCGGAGATTCACGAAGACGACAGTTCCGCCGGCTCTGCGGAAAAGGCAAGAAACGCATCGCTGGCACGCAACTTTGCGTTTATATTCGGCGTGTTCGCACTGTTCTGCTACGAGATTTCGGAAATCTCCATCAACAGTTTCTTCATCAACTACGCCACCGACGGCAACTGGTTTGACAAGCCCACGGCGACGACGCTCTTGTCGCTTGGCGGACTGATGCTGTTTATGGTGGGACGCGTTGTCGGCTCGCTCGTGATGAGCCGCGTGAAGGCGGAGGCGGTGCTTGTGGTGTGCGCTACGGCGACAGTGGTGACCACCACAATAGTTGTGGCCGACTGCGGCGCGCTGTCGATGGGCGCGTTGATTGCCGGCTATTTCTTCGAGTCTATAATGTTTCCTACGATATTTGCCCTGTCGCTGCGCGGCTTGGGCGAGAAGACCAAAAGGGCATCGTCGTTTCTGATGATGACGCCTGTTGGCGGCGCTGTGGGGCCGTGGCTTATGGGATGGATGGCAGACGCACATGGAATGGTGCTGTCGTTTGTCGTGCCGTTGGCAGGATTCGTTGTGGTCTGGATTTATTCTATATTTACACTTAAAAATTCCAAGCAATGAAAGAACATTTGACAATAATAAAAGTGGGCGGTAAGATTGTGGAAAATTCTGAATCGCTCAACTCCCTTCTTAAAGATTTCGCCGCGGTGGAGGGCAAGAAACTGCTCGTGCATGGAGGCGGACGCTCTGCCACGCAGATGGCTGCCCGGCTCGGTGTGGAAACGAAGATGGTCGACGGACGCCGCATCACCGACGAGGCTATGCTCGAGGTGGTCACTATGGTCTACGGCGGACTTGTCAACAAACGCATTGTGGCTGGACTGCAAGCCCTTGGCATTGACGCTGTGGGACTCACAGGGGCTGATATGAACATTGTGCTCAGCGACAAGCGTAAGGTGTCGGCAGTGGACTACGGATGGGTCGGCGACGTGAAGAGAGTGAATGCCGAGGCTGTGGCGACGCTGATTGAGAGCGGATGTTGCCCGGTGGTCGCTCCGCTCACCCACGACGGTTGCGGACACATGCTCAACACAAACGCCGACACGATGGCGGGAGAGATGGCAAAAGCCATGGCGGCGCACTACGACGTGACGCTGATGTTCTGTTTCGAGAAGCCGGGCGTGCTTGCCGATGAGAACGACGACAGCAGCCTTATTCCTACTATAACACCCGCCGTGCTCGACGATTTGAAGCGCCGGGGAGTGGTGAGCGGAGGTATGATTCCGAAACTCGACAATGCTATTGCCTGCGTGTCGGCAGGGGTGGAGTCGGTGGTGATTACGCAAGCCGACAGGATAGCCGATCCGTATGCGGGAACAAAAATTTGCCTGTAGATTGACAAAAGAGACGAATAAAAGTGGGAAACTTCGGTTTTCCCACTTTTTTTGTGTATGTTTGCATAGCAATAAGAAAACAACAAAATATCACAAGATATGGAGAAAGAGTTGAACATTGATTGGGCGAATCTGTCGTTCGGGTATATTCCAACAGACTACAACGTCCGCTGTACTTACAAGAATGGCGAGTGGGGCGAAATCGAAGTCTCTTCGTCAGAGTTGATACCAATGCACATGGCTGCAAGCTGTCTGCACTACGGCCAGGAGGCTTTCGAGGGATTGAAAGCGTTCCGTGGCAAGGACGGTCAGGTGCGCGTGTTCCGCATGGACGAGAACGCAAAGCGCATCCAGCGTTCGGCTGAAGGCATTATGATGCCGGCGTTGCCAGTGGAGAAATTCATGGAGATGGTGAAAATGGTTGTGCGTCTGAACGCACGTTTCATTCCGCCTTACGGCAGCGGAGCATCGCTCTACATCCGTCCGCTCGAAATCGGTATGTCGGCTCAAGTTGGCGTTAAACCTGCCACGGAATATCTGTTTGTGATTTTCGTTTCGCCGGTTGGACCTTACTTCAAGGGCGGATTCAAGACCACGCCTTACGTTATTACCCGTAAGTATGACCGCGCCGCACCTCTCGGCACAGGCACATTCAAGGTGGGCGGAAACTATGCCGCAAGTCTGCGTGCAAGCTGCGAGGCTCACGCTGCCGGATATTCGGCAGAGTTCTATCTCGACGCACGCGAGAAGAAATATATGGACGAGTGTGGCGCTGCCAACTTCTTCGGAATCAAGGACAACACATACATCACTCCGCTGTCTACGTCAATCCTTCCGTCAATCACCAACAAGAGCCTTATGCAGCTCGCCGAGGATATGGGCATCAAGGTGGAACGCCGTCAAATCCCGGAAGATGAGCTTACGACGCTTGAAGAGGCTGGCGCTTGCGGAACGGCGGCTGTAATCAGCCCTATCGAGCGTATCGACGACCCTGAGAACAACCGCTCTTACGTAATCTCGAAAGACGGCAAGCCGGGTCCTCTCAGCACAAAACTCTACAACCGTCTCCGCGGCATCCAGCTTGGAGAGGAAGAGGATGTGCATAACTGGAACACGATTATCGAGCTGTAAGCGGCCATGATAGGAAATCTTTCGGCTAAAGACGTGCTGCTGAAGTTCTACGACGAGGACAGCGACCTTTTCAAGCTGCTTTGGCATCACAGTTGCCAGGTGGCTGAAATGGCGCTCGACATTGCGTCGCGTTTCCCGGAAGCCGACCAGGATTTTGTCTACGACGCGTCTCTGCTCCACGATGTCGGAATCGTAAAGACGCATGCGCCGTCGATTTTCTGCAACGGCGACGAGCCTTATATCCGTCACGGCATCCTCGGCGCGGAAATGCTGCGTGGCATCGATGCTTCAATGGAGCCGTACGCGCGGGTTTGCGAACGTCATACGGGCGCGGGAATATCGGCTGCTGAAATTGAACGCGACAACCTTCCGCTGCCTCACCGCGACATGATTCCGGTGACGCTGGAGGAGAAGATTGTATGCTATGCCGACAAGTTTTTCTCAAAGTCGAAAACCGACACTGTGAAGACCGTCGACAGCATTCGCGAGGATCTCGCCAAGTTTGGCGAAGACCAGCTGGCGCGTTTCGATGCTATGAACGCCTTGCTGAATCACTGACGGCAGCATTGTTATAAAACAGAGCCGCCTGCAATCCGGATTGCAGGCGGCTCTGTTTTTAACCATCGGTCTACAAATCAATGTCGACCTCCACGGGACAATGGTCTGAGCCGAAAATCTCGGTGTGTATTTTTGCATCTTGCAGCTTGTCGTCGAGGCGCGCCGACGTTAGGAAATAGTCGATGCGCCACCCCGCGTTCTTCTCGCGGGCATGGAAGCGATACGACCACCACGAATATATGTCGGGCGTGTCGGGATGGAAGTGGCGGAACGTGTCGGTGAATCCGGCGTTGAGCAGCTCGGTCATCTTTCCGCGTTCCTCATCGGTGAATCCGGCGTTGCGGCGGTTGGTTTTCGGGTTTTTAAGGTCGATTTCGCGATGCGCCACATTCATGTCGCCGCACACCACCACGGGCTTCTTGCTGTCGAGCCCTTTCAGATAAGCCCGGAAATCGTCTTCCCACGACATCCGGTAATCCAGACGGCGCAGACCGTCCTGCGAGTTTGGCACGTAGACCGTCACAAGGTAAAACGTGTCGTATTCAAGCGTTATCACTCGGCCCTCGGTGTCGTGGTCGGCAATGCCGATGCCGTATGCCGCCGACAGCGGTTCGTGGCGGGTATAGATGGCAGTGCCGGAGTAGCCTTTCTTCTCGGCATAGTTCCAGTAGGAGCGGTAGCCGTCAAACTGCAAGTCGAGTTGACCAGCCTGCATCTTTGTCTCCTGCAGACAGAAAAAATCGGCGTCGAGAGCGTTGAACGACTCCTCAAAGCCTTTGCCAACGCAGGCGCGAAGCCCGTTGACGTTCCAAGATATAAATTTCATAAATGTAGTCCTGTTATAACCTTTTATGCAAACTTACACAACATTTTCGGAATAAAAAAATTCACTGTTGCAGCAAAATGGAATAAATTCAGTAACTTTGCAACCATTATTAATGAATTATTATGAATTTTGTATATAAAACAGTGGTTGCTGCGGCGACAGTGCTCGCAGCCACATCATGCATCCAGGACGAGGCACTCAACACCGAGTGCGACATCCTTACGTGCTCGCTTCCGGCAGAAGTCGTTATGTCGGATCCTAAAATTACCAACGACCGTGTTACGGTCAACGTGCAGCCGGAAGCCGACATCTCGGCTCTCGCTCCTGTGTTTACATTGACTGAGGGCGCGACGATATCGCCGGCAAGCGGCTCGGTGCAGGACTTCCTCAATGCCGACGACCACACGGTGAACTACACCGTGACCTCGCAGGACGGTGAATGGCATAAGACCTACCGTGTGCAGGTGGTGCAGCAGCTGAAGCCGGATGAGTACCGATTCAACAAAGTGGAGCTTGACCCTACGAAGAAATATTCAATCTTCAACGAAATTGACAACAACGGCAACTTCCTGATGGCTTGGGCGTCGGGCAATCCGGGATTCGTGATGTGTGGCGAAGCCGACAAGGCTGCCAAGGCAAAGTATGGAAAGACTCAATATAAGGACCATATTTGGGAGTTCTTCCCCACAACCGCCGTCTACAAAGAAGGAACGACATTGAGCGTGGATGGCGAAAATGTGGCTAACTTTATGCTTGGCGACAAATACGCCCAGCCTGAGTTCATCCGTCTGGTGACACGTTCCACCGGAGGGTTTGGTTCCATGGTGGGAATGCCTATTGCCGCAGGCAACATATTCCAGGGCGAGTTCGACCTCGGCAATGCCATCTCAGCTCCGCGTGAGGCAACCAAATTCGGCGAGCCTTATCACTACAAGCCGTTGACGCTTTCGGGCGAATACCGCTATGAGGCAGGCGAGACGTTTACCGATGAGAAGGGAAAGCCCGTCGTAGGACGTACAGACATCTTCTCAATCTATGCCATCTACTTTTTGACCGACGATAAGGTGACATATATCGACAGCAACGTGCACTACAATGATTTCATGCATCCAAACATGGTGGCTCTCGCTAATCTCACCGATGCGCGCGTGACGGGGCTTGGCGACAACGATTGGGTGAAGTTTGAAATCACATTCGACTACAGCGCCTACAACAAGGTTGTCGACAAAGCGTTGCTTGCAAAAGGACGCTACAAGCTGGGCATCGTGATCGCGTCAAGTGCGGAGGGAGACTATTTCCGCGGCTCTGTGGGCAGCACGCTTGATGTGCGTAATCTGAAAGTCACACACGAATAAACTTGAATAAAAAATGAAAAAAAACATATTATCCGCAATTATCGTGGCGCTGGCATTTCTGCCCGCGCAATTGTCGGCTCAGCAGAGCCGCACGCAGAAAATCATCAACGCAGCACTGAAAGGTTGGAACATCGAACTGCGTGCCGGCTACAACATCGGCGGCACATCGCCGATTCCGCTGCCTGTTGAAATCCGCGAAATCAAGAGCTACAAACCATCGATGGGTTTCTCTGTGGAGTCGGACTTCACTAAGTTTTTCGACGAGAAGTGGGGCTTGCTTGTGGGCGTGAAGCTTGAAAACAAGAATATGGAGACCGACGCCCGCGTGAAAAACTACGGTATGGAAATCCTCAGCGAGGGCGCCATTGCGAGCGGCCGATGGACTGGCGGCGTGAAAACGTCGGTGCGCAACTCGTTTCTGTCATTCCCTATCGTGGGCGTCTATAAAGTGCATCCACGCACTAACCTCAAGCTGGGCGTATTCCTGTCGTACCTAATCGAGGGCAAATTCGATGGCTTCGTCTACGACGGATATCTGCGCAACGGCGATCCGACGGGTGAAAAGGCAGTGTTTACAGGCGATGCGACGGCAACTTACGACTTCTCCGACGAGCTGCGCAAATTTCAGTGGGGACTTCAAGCCGGAGTCGACTGGGAAGCGTTCAAGCATCTGAAGCTCTATGCCGACCTTTCGTGGGGATTGAATTCGGCTTTCCCCGAAAGTTTCAAGACGATAACATTCAGCATGTATCCGATATACTTCAACGTTGGGGTAGGATATTTGTTCTAACATAAAAGCAATCAGAATATTATGGGAAAAATCATACTTACGGGCGACCGCCCTACAGGAAAACTTCACCTTGGTCACTACGTAGGCTCGCTGCGACGTCGCGTTGAGCTGCAGAACTCAGGTGAGTACGACAAAATTTTTGTGATGATTGCCGACGCTCAGGCGTTGACCGACAACGCCGACAATCCAGAGAAAATCCGCCAAAACCTCGTTGAGGTTGCGCTCGACTATCTGTCGGCGGGATTGGACCCTGCCAAGACTACGATTTTCGTGCAGTCGGCGGTGCCGGAACTGACAGAGCTGGCATTCTATTATATGAACCTCGTGACAGTGTCGCGCGTGCAGCGCAACCCTACGGTGAAGACAGAAATCAAGATGCGCAACTTCGAGACGAGCATCCCTGTGGGATTCTTCTGCTATCCGGTGAGCCAGGCTTCCGACATCACCGCTTTCCGCGCCACCACAGTGCCTGCCGGTGAGGACCAGGAGCCGATGATTGAATTGACCCGTGAAATCGTGGGACGCTTCAACAACGTGTACGGCGAGACGCTTGTTGAGCCGGAAATCCTGCTGCCTACAAACGCTGCCTGCCTGCGTCTGCCGGGAACCGACGGAAAGGCAAAGATGAGCAAGTCGCTCGGCAACTGCATCTACCTCAGCGACACATCAAAAGATGTTGCAAAGAAGGTGAAAGGCATGTATACCGACCCTCTCCATCTCAACATCAGCGACCCCGGGCACCTTGAGGGCAACTGCCCGTTCATATATCTCGACGCATTCTGCACCGATGAGAAATTCAAACGTCATTGCTCGGAATTCGAGAGCCTTCAGGATTTGAAGGACCGTTATTGCGCCGGAGGCGTGGGCGACGGCACGGTGAAGAAGATTCTCATCAGTGTGCTTGAGGAAGAGCTCGCTCCGATTCGCGAACGTCGCAAACAATGGGAACAGGATATCCCCGGCGTGTTCGAGATTCTGCGCCGAGGCAGCGAGGAGGCACGCGCAGTGGCTGCCGAGACTCTTGCCGATGTGCGCCGTGCAATGCGAATCAACTACTTCGACGATCCTAAGCTGATTGCTGAGCAGGCAGCCAAGTATGCCGGCAAATAACGCTTAGACAATACGTTACAATATAGGACAGGCATATACGGGTGGGGAAACGACCTGTTGTGTGCCTGTCTTTTTCCCTCCAAACCTCAGTATGGACACAGCAGTATTTCTCGGCACCGCCGAAAACTTCGTATACGGGCTTTGCAGCGCATATTTCATCTATGAGAGTGCGACATACTTCCGCCACCGCCGTGAGCAGCGCTTCTACCGCACGGCAGCGGCGATAATGGCTTTTTGGTTCTTGCTGGTGCTGAAGGATCCAATCTATTCGTGTATCGACACGCAATTGCATCGACACCTATACCGCACGTTGCTGCTTGTTGACATGTCGGCGGTGTTCACATGCGTGTTTTTCGTGGTCGAGCTCTTGTCGCCAATCTACATAACGTGGTCGCGCATCGTGCAGAATTCGGCATTCTACCTGCTGATGCTCGTGCTCTACATCGTGACGGCAAACGACATCTTCTTTGACATCAACATCGTTGGTATGGCAGTCTACTGTCTGATATGGGCGGTGCGCATCGCCGTGCTGACAAAACGCTACCACTACATCGTGCGGCAAAACTTCTCGTCGGCCGACAAGCGGTGGATGTGGCGGGCGATAGCGATGTTTCTGTCGGTGCTGGCGGCTTGGATATATTCGTGCTATGTTGAGTCGAGCATTTCCAACATCGCATATATCGTGATTGTCACGGTGGTTTGGGCTGCGGTCAACCATCATTACCGCAAGGTTGGGCGCAGCATTGACGAAGTGAGGCAGATTATGTCGGAAAAGCAGCCGGCGCTGGAAGGTGTGCCCGACTTCAGCGCGGAGGTAGAGGCACTGTTTGTTGAAAAGAAACTGCACCGCAACCACGATTTGTCGGTAAGCCAGCTGGCACGCGAGATAGGCACCAACCGCAGCTATTTGTCGGCATGGCTCAACAATACGCTCGGCACTAATTTCTGCGACTTTGTCAACGGCTACCGCATTGCCGATGCGGAGGCGATGCTTGCCGGCGGCGACTGCTCCATGACGCAGGATGAGATAGCCACAACGGTGGGTTTCAATTCGCTCAGCACGTTTCGGCGCGCCTTTATCAAGAAACACGGAATCACACCGCGGCAATATTGCCGCGACAAACGGCATAAAAAATAGTTGCGGGCGCGGAAAAAGGGGCTCTTTTTTGCGAGCCAGCAATTAAATGTATAATTTTGCGGACTGCGGACAGGCTGCTTTTTTAGGTCTGCCGGGTTTGACATTTTAACAATTCGAAGCAATGAGATACAGACGTAATTGGATTGTGCCTAAGGGCAAGGAACTTACGGACATGGACCGCAAGATTTTGTTTTATCAAGAGCACGGACACCTTGTGCCGTCGCCGAAACTCATAAAGACACCAGAACAGATTGAGGGTATCCGCCGCAGCGGAAAAATCAACACCGGAGTGCTCGACCTCGTGGAAAAGGAAATACATGCCGGAATGAGCACGGCGGAAATCGACAAGTTGGTGTATGACTACACTGTCGACCATGGAGCCATCCCGGCGCCGCTCAACTATGAGGGCTTCCCTAAGAGCGTGTGCACGTCGATCAACGAGGTGGTTTGCCACGGCATTCCGTCGGAGGACGAAATCCTCGAGGAAGGCGACATCATCAATGTCGACGTGTCGACGATTCTCGATGGATACTATTCCGACGCCTCCCGCATGTTCATAATCGGGAAAACCACGCCGGAGAAGGAAAAGCTTGTGCGTGTGACAAAGGAATGCCTTGAATTGGGCATGAAGGCGGCAAAGCCTTATGGCTTTGTCGGCGACATCGGACACGCTATCGAGCGCCACGCCAAAAAGAACGGGTTCTCTGTGGTGCGCGACCTTTGCGGACACGGCGTAGGACTGGAGTTCCACGAAGAGCCTGAGGTGTTGCACTTTGGCCGTCCGGGCACGGGAATGCTTCTCGTGCCGGGTATGGTATTCACCATCGAGCCGATGATTAACATGGGCAAATGGCAGGTGTTTGTCGACGAGGAAGACGGTTGGACCGTAGTGACCGACGACGAGTTGCCGTCGGCTCAGTGGGAGCACACGTTCCTGATGACCGAACGCGGGTTGCAGATTCTTACTTATTGACAACCGTCGGGCGAAAACATAACGGCAGGGGAGAGACATGCAGGTGTTTCTTTCCTGCTTTTTGTTAAAAACAACATTAACTCTTGTTAAACGAGAAAATACCGCTTAAAAATTTATTTCCTCAGAAAAATAGTTGTAGTTTTGCAAGCGTATTATTGTTGTTGTATGTAATCAATGGAGTATTAAGATCTACCTTAAAAGAAGAATAACGCAGAATCTATGCCTTGAATCTGCAATAACGATATGCACAATAGAGAATAAATTGAGATTATTAAATACCTATGTAAAACTTAATCAATTCTTGAATGAAGAGCTTTAGTTTTCAGTTGAATCGTAGGGGACTTATCACGTTGCTTATGGCGATGTTGTTTGCGCTGCCTGCGTTTTCACAGAAAATGGCTGTACAAGGTACGGTCATCGATGAAAATGGCGAACCAATAATTGGTGCCAGTGTTGTTGATTCGAAGACGAAAGCGGGAACCGCTACCGACTTCGATGGAAATTTCGTGTTGAACGTTGACAAGAACGCTGTCCTGCAAGTCACTTATGTGGGCTACAAGACACAGAACGTTAATGTTGACGGCCGCAACAAATTAACAGTAAAACTTCAAACCAACAGTGTAGTGCTCAACGAAGTTGTGGCTATCGGTTACGGTACAGTGAAGAAGGAAGACGCCACTGGCGCCATCTCTACTTTGAAACCGGACGAAATCGAAGCCGGTCTTGCAACTTCCGCACAAGACCTCCTCGTTGGAGCCGCTCCTGGTGTGGTTGTCACATCAAACGGTGGCCAGCCTGAAGGCGGCGCTACAATCCGTATCCGTGGTGGTGCTTCTTTGAACGCAACCAACGACCCGTTGATCGTGATCGACGGTGTGCCTATGGACACAAAGGGAACACTCGGTTCGAGCAACCCATTGTCGTTTGTATCGCCTGAGAACATCGAGAACATGACAATCCTCAAGGATGCGTCGGCAACAGCAATCTACGGTTCGCGTGCATCAAACGGTGTCATCATCATCACTACAAAGAAAGGACAGAAAGGCAGACCACAAATCAACTTTACTGCCAACGCTTATGTCAACACTCCACGCAACTACGTGAACATGATGACAGGCGACGAGTTCCGTTCTTTCATCAACAATTATTATGGAGCAGAGTCGGCACAGGCACAGGCTCTTGGCACATACAACACAAACTGGCAGAAGGAAATTCTCCGCACGTCTGTTTCACATGATTACAGTCTCGGCATCGGCGGTACAGTAGGATGTCTGCCTTATCGCGTGAGCCTTGCCTACACAGGCAACAACGGTATCATCAAGACTTCAAAGATGGACCGTGTCACTCTCGGCGTCAACTTGACACCAAAGTTCTTCGACGACTTGTTGGCAGTCAACCTCAATCTTAAAGGTGCCTACGTAGCCAACCGTTTCTATGACGGATCGGCACTTGGCAACTCAATCGGTTTCAACCCGACTCTTCCTGTGAAGAACCCTGACGGCAACGCTTTCAACGGTTGGACAACATACGTCAACACTTCTGTTGCCGGTCCTAACGACCCAGGTACGTCGATCAACACTCAGAAGGCTCTCAACCCGGTGGCGTTGATTCAGGACTACGACAGCCGCTCTAAAGTATGGCAGAGCATCGGCAACTTGCAGCTCGACCTTGCAATGCCGTTCCTCCGCGACTTGCACGCAAACTTGAACCTCGGTTACGACTACAGCAAGTCGGACGTTACAAACATTACCGGAGCAAACTCTCCAATGGCTTGGAAGAATGGCTACACCATCAAGAACTCTGACGGAAGCACTTCGATTATCCACGACGGCAAAGAAACTACAAAGTTTGAATGGCAGGAGAAATACAACCTTCTTCTCGACTTCTACCTTAACTACAAGAAGGACGTGAAGAGCATCAACTCCAACTTCGACATTACCGGTGGTTACTCTTGGCAGAAATTCCACCGCATCGGTCATGACTACAGCTATGCAACAAGCGGAGAGTATGCCGGTGAGAAATATCAGGGTGTGGCTACAAACTACTCTGGCTCACAGAACCAGTTGGTATCTTTCTTCGGACGTGTAAACTACTCTCTGCTCGACCGCTACTTGCTCACTGTCACAGTGCGTGAGGACGGAACAAGCCGCTTCTCCGAAGAGCACCGTTGGGGTACATTCCCATCGTTGGCTCTCGCTTGGCGTTTGCTTGAAGAGCCTTGGATGAAGGGCGCAAAGAGCGTGATGAACGACTTCAAGATCCGTGCAGGCTGGGGTATCACCGGTCAGCAGGACCTCGGCGACGACTTCTTCCCTTATTTGCCTGTTTACATGATTGGTAAGGACCAATACCGCTATCCAGACGGAAACGGCGGTTGGATCACAGTTATCAAAGCCAACGGTTACAACGCCGACCTTAAATGGGAGGAGACAACCACTTGGAACGCCGGTATCGACATGGCATTCCTCAACAACCGTGTAACTACAAGCATCGACTTCTACAAGCGCAACACTGAAGACTTGTTGAACTGGGTGACTGTCGACGCTGGTTCAAACCTTACCAACGCAATGAACGCCAACATCGGTTCGTTGGAGAACATCGGTGTTGAATTCGCAATCACTGCCCGTCCAATTGTAAAGAAGAACTTCACTTGGACAACTTCTTACAACGTGGCTTGGAACAAGAACAAGATTACAAAACTGCTCAAGGGCGACGACAAGAATTACTTCGTTGCTACCGGCGACGGTATCTCTGCAGGTACAGGCGGCACAGTGCTCGCTCACAAAGTGGGTTATCCTGCAAGCAGCTTCTATGTTTACGAGCAGGTATATGATGAAAACGGAAAGGCTATCGAAGGCATGTTTGTTGACCGCAACGGTGACGGCGTGATCAACTCTGACGATAAGTACATGTACCACAGCAAGGATCCTAAGGTGACAATGAACTGGACCAACACGTTCAACTTCAAGAACTGGGATTTCGGTTTCGCATTGCGCGCAAGCATCGGCAACTACGTGTTTAACGATGTTCAGGTTGGCAACTCTTCGATTTCTTCTACAGCGTCTCTCCCAGTCAGCAACTTGATGGCAGACACTCAGCTGTTTAAAGAAATCAACTTGACTCAAGGCACAAGCGACTACTTCGTGCAGAACGCAAGCTTCGTGCGTTGCGACAACATCACGCTCGGCTACACATGGCCTACTCTTTTGAACAACAACCTCCGTCTGCGTCTGTATGGAGCAGTTCAAAACCCATTTGTTATCACAAAATATAAAGGTCTTGACCCAGAAGTCGGTGGCGGTGTAGACAAGAACATCTACCCACGTCCTGTGACATTCTCTCTCGGTCTTGTGGCTCAATTCTAATCATTAAATCGTTACAGACATGAATAAGAAATTCAGAAATATATTGGCTTACGGATGCCTCGCATTCTCAATGATGGCTATGCCTTCGTGTGTGGGCGACCTTGATATGAAGCCAAACGACCCGAACAGCAAGACCGAACTCAATTCGGCTGCTGAATATGAGGGCTTCTTCTATCAACTTTACAACGGACTTGTAGTTTCTGGTCCTCAAGGTGGGTCTGACATCACTGTAGACGACGGCGGTGCCGGTACTTACATACGTCAGCTTTGGAACCTTGAGGAGCTTCCGACCGATGAGGCTCTTATCGGTAAGAACTGGAACGACGCCGGTGTCGATGAGCTCGACTTCTCTACATGGAGCCCTGACAACCACTGGCTTTATGAGGCAATGTCGCGTTTCACGTTCCAAATAAATATGTGCAACGAGTTTATCCGCACCATCGACAAGGCTGCAGGTATGATTTCCGATGATGAAATCGCAGCGATGAAACGTGAGGCAATCGTATTGCGCGCATTGTCTTACTATCACTTGATGGACAACTTCGGCAAAGGCCCGTTCACTGATGAGAATTCTACGGTAGGTGCAACGCCTCCAACGTTGACACGTGCTGAGATGTTTGAGAGAATCGTGCCTCAGCTGGCAGAGACAGTGAAGGATCTTACTCCTGCATCGGCTCAGAAATACGGCCGTCTGTCAAGAGAAGCCGGTTATATGCTGCTTGCAAAGTTCTATCTTAACGCGGAAGTCTACACAGGCACTGCCCGTTGGCAGGACTGTGCAAACGCCTGCAACGAGATTTTGAAAACCATCAATAAACTCGCTCCAGAATATAAATATCTCTTCTGCGCCGACAACAATCGTTTTGTAGGTAATGGCGAGATTATTTGGGGTCTTCCTCAGGATGAGAACAACCAGCAGACTTACGGCGGCACAACTTACCTTTCTATAGGCGCCTACAATACCAATGTCGTTGCAACAGCACAAGGTTTGCAAGGCACAGGATGGGGCGGTCCACGTATACGTCCGGAACTCGCAGATATGTTTGAGAGTGGCGACAACCGCTACCTCATTAGCAACAACGGTGGCAAGCTCAAGAACAATCTTGAGGATCTCGGCGACTGGGGTGCCGACGGTTGTGGTTTGATGTGTATTAAGTATGTATATACAAAAAGCGACGACTATTACAACACAACAGGCGCAACTCTGGTCAACACTTTCAACGGCACCGACTATCCATTGTTCCGTCTTGCCGACACATTCTTGATGCTCGCCGAGTGCGAACTCAACGGCGCAACAGGCTGCAACGGTCAGGATATGTTTGACAAGGTGCGCGCACGCGCAGGTTTGGCTCCTATCCTTCTCACTAAGGACAAACTCTTCGAGGAGCGCGCCCGCGAGCTCTACTGGGAGGGACACCGCCGCAGCGACATGATCCGTTTCGGCAAGTTTACAGGCAGCTCCTACAAATGGTCGTGGAAGGGCGGCGCACTCCGCGGACGTTCAATTCCTGACTACCGCAAGGTTTACGCTATCCCAACCAAGTTTGTCCCGACACTCGGACAGAACGAGGGATACTAACATCAGTCTAACTCTACTAAACACAAGAAAAAATGAAAAAGTATATAAATGTATTGATGCTGCTGGCGGTGGTGGTGTTCGGCCTTTGCTCTTGCGAGGACGACAAGGATCCGGTGCTCCAAAAACCTACCGAATTTGTGCTCAATCAGCCAGCCACTTCTGAACTTTATTATGCTCTGAACCCAACGGCAACATTGAACCTTACGTTCTCTCAGCCTAACTATGGTCCGGGCATCATCGCAAAATATTTCGTACAGGTGTCGCTCACTCGTGAATTTACCGATTTCGTGCAACTTTCAGAGGAGTATACCACTTGCTCTGTCAACGTTCCTGAGAGCAGCATAGCCGAGGCTATGTGCAAACTCCGCGGCGTTACAAACGAGGACAACTACACTGACGAGCCTGCACGTCCGGTTTATTTCCGCGTGCTCTCTACTGTTGAAGATTATCTTGGCGGCAAGGAAGACGCTGCCGGCTATTCAATCCTCTCAAATGTTGTTTGTCTCAGCCAGGTGAAGGACTACTACGCAGTTAAGTTGCCGGGCAAGATTTACTTGGTTGGTGACTGCAATGGATGGAACGAACCGTCGAAGGCAAATGCCGCCTTGTTTGTTGGCTGGACGCTTTCAGAGGCTGACGACGCTATCGACAGCAAGATTTACACAGGCGTGTTCGATATTCCTGCAGGCAAATTCCAATTCCGCTTCTATCGCTCTCTCTCTGGTTGGGATGTTGATTCAATCGGTGCGCAGGTTGATGACAATCCTGTTGATATCGAGTGGATTGACGGCGTTGGCTTCAATGGCTCTGTTTTTGATGGGGGCAAGGGTTCGTTCCAGTACAGCAGTTGGGCTGGCGGTAAGATTAAAATCACCGTTAACCTCAAGGCGATGACCGTAGAAATGGTTCCTGCCGAATAATATGAAATCAGGCTTGCCGCGGCGGTTGTCAGCAACCGCCGCAAGGAAGCCGGTTATTACAGAATTTACAAATAAAGACAAAAAATGAAAAAATTCAGTATATTACTTTCATTGGCATTGGCTGTAGGTTTCACAGCCTGCGACGATATCGAGGATCCAATGCCACCGCAAAGCAATCCGCAGGAAGCGATTATGGCTGCAGACGGTATCGCTGTGGCTCATGCGTTGCCTACTGATTTGAACCTCAAGGACTTCGTTGATAGCGAGCTGGGTGTGCCAGTGCTCAAAATCACCAGCGTTGACAATCAGCCAGCCGGCAGCGAAGTGAATGTTGAAATGCAGGTTTCCGCCACAGAGGATTTCAAGAAGCCTGTCAGCGTGCTTACAACAGTTGTCGACAATGTGGCTTATGCCAACTATCTTGACATTGACAATGCTCACCGCCAGCTGTTTGGCAAGAGCCCTGCCGCAAAGACCACTTATGTGCGTTTCGAACTCACGTTGACCCACAACGGAACAACAGTGCGTTTCGGCGGCGCCGACACATATTTCGACGCTTCATCGGTAAATGTTACGCCTATTGACCTTGGCATCAAGATTGAGTCGGCATACTACGTAATTACCGACGCTGCGTTTGGTGACGGATGGGATGCTTCAGCCATCAAGCTCGGACATAGCGACCAGAACGTATACGATGATCCTGTATTTACATCTATCTGCACTCTCCCTGCAGGCTCAATCCAATTTATGGGTGCAGAGTCGATGGTGAAGGCTAAGGCCGACGCAGGCAATGAGTTTATGTATGCTTGGGGTCCTGCTGAGTCGGCTATGAGCGGCGAACTTATCTACGGCGAGAACTCACGTCCTGTAACTATTGCAAAGGCAGGAGAGTATACCGTGACAATCAACATGATGGAAGGCACATTCACTGTCAAGGCTTACTCACCGAAACTCTATGCTGTTGGTGGATTCAATGGATGGGGTCACGATGTAAACGTGTTCATCTACGAGCGCAACGGCGGCGTACACAGCGGTTTGGTTGACATGTCAAAGGCTGGCAACAAGGCATTTGAATTCAAATTCTCGACACAGCCCAACTGGAACGAAGGCAGCACTGCCTACGGTGTCGGCGCAGAAGCCAACCTGTTGAGCACTGACCCAGGAGCCAAAAACTTGAAACTTGACAAGGGTGGTATCTACTACTTCAAAGTCGACACAGACAAAATGACTTGGGAGGCGATGGAAATCACTTCGTTCGGAATTGTCGGCGACGCTACTCCTGGCGGATGGGACGCTGAAACGCCACTTACTTACGCCGGTGGTCTCGTTTGGAAGGGTGAGGTTGCTCTCGTAGGCGGTAAGGAATACAAGTTCCGCGCCAACAACAAATGGGACTTCAGTCTCGGCGGTTCGCTCGACAATCTCAACGAGAACAACGCACCAAACTTCAAGTGTGCAGAAGACGGAACGTATGAAATTACGCTCAATCTCAGCAACAACCAGACTTGGAAAGCGTCAGTTGTGAAGAAATAATACTCCAATTGATATAATTTGTATTGAAAAAGGAGTCGTTTCAGGGATGAGACGGCTCTTTTTTTCTTGTTTTGTGGCATAGTGTTTTCATTTGTAAACTGAAATTTGTAACTTCGCACACAAACTTTCAGAATATTAATCATAAACTAAGCAAAATAATGGAAGACGAAAGACAAAAGCAGGAAGCAGGTATTCCTGAAAACGCTTTCCGCGAGCTGAAGCCGGGCGAGGAGTATATCCCCGTGATGCGCCCCGACCGTCAGTATCCGGAAGTGACTCCCTACTCTGTGATAATGGGTCTTGTGATGGCGATTATCTTCAGTGCCGCGGCGGCATATCTCGGACTGAAAGTGGGGCAGGTGTTTGAGGCGGCAATTCCTATTGCAATCATCGCAGTCGGAGTGTCGGGCGCGTTGAAGAAGAAAAACGCCCTCGGACAGAACGTGATAATCCAATCTATCGGCGCCTCGTCGGGAATTGTGGTGGCAGGAGCCATCTTCACCCTCCCGGCGCTCTACATCCTTCAAGCCAAGTATGGCGACGCCATTACGGTAAGTTTCATTGAGATATTCCTCAGCTCGATGCTTGGCGGCGTACTCGGCGTGTTGATGTTTATCCCGTTCCGCAAATATTTCGTTTCCGACATGCATGGCAAGTTCCCGTTCCCGGAAGCCACAGCCACCACACAGGTGCTTATCTCCGGCGAGAAGTCGGGTAGCCAGGTGAAGCCGCTTATCATTGCGGGCGCTGTCGGCGGTATCTACGACTTCCTTCTCTCCACATTCGGATGGTGGGCTGAGACATTGACGTCGAAAGCGACAGAATTCGGCGCCCACGTGGCAAGCCAGGCCAAGATGGTGTTTAAAATCAACACCGGAGCGGCGGTGCTCGGTCTCGGCTACATCGTAGGTTTGAAATACTGCTTCATTATTTTTGCAGGTAGCGCGTTTATCTGGTATGTCATCGTTCCGTTGCTCGGAATGAGCCCGGAGGCAGCCGCTATCGATCCCGAGGTGCTGTTCAAGACACAGGCACGCTACATCGGTATCGGCGGTATCGCCATGTCGGGCATCATCGGCATCATCAAGTCGTGGGGCATCATCCGCTCTGCCGTAGGTCTTGCCGGACGTGAATTCCGCGGCAAGGGCGGCAATGTGGCAAAAGTGAAGCGCACACAGAAGGACATCTCAATGAAAGTGCTCGCCTTCAGTCTTATCGCCGCATTGGCAGTGACATTCGCATTCTTCTACTTCGGCGTAATCCACAACCTCTTCCAGACCCTTGTGGCATTCCTGGTGGTTACGGTGATAGCGTTTCTCTTCACCACGGTGGCTGCCAATGCAATTGCCATTGTGGGATCGAACCCAGTGAGCGGAATGACGCTGATGACGCTGATTGTAGCCTCAGCGGTGTTTGTGGCTATCGGACTTAAAGGAGCCAGCGGCATCGTCACCTCGATGATTATCGGAGGCGTTGTCTGCACGGCTCTCTCGATGGCAGGCGGTATGGTTACGGATATGAAAATCGGCTACTGGCTTGGCTCCACTCCGCAAAAACAGCAGCAGTGGAAACTTGTCGGCACACTCGTGTCGGCAGCAACTGTCGGCGGCGTTATCCTGATTCTTGCAAAAGTGTATGGTTTCTCAGGGCCGAACGCACTCGCCGCACCGCAGGCCAACGCGATGGCAGGCGTTATCGAACCGTTGATGATGGGTGGCGACACGCCGTGGCTGCTCTATGGCGTAGGCGCAATCCTCGCCGTGCTTCTCAACTGGCTCGGTGTGCCGGCATTGGCTTTCTCGCTCGGTATGTTTATCCCTATGGAGCTCAATGCGCCGCTGCTTGTCGGCGGTTTGGTCAACTGGTTTGTGTCAACCCGTTCGAAAGACAAGGAACTCAATGCGGCACGCACAGAGCGCGGCACGCTTCTCGCCAGCGGATTTATCGCCGGTGGGGCATTGATGGGCGTGGTCAGCGCCGGAATGCGCTTCGCAGGCTTCGAGTATACTTGCGGATTCAGCGAGTCGACGCTCCAGATTGGCGGTGTGGCTGTCTATGCGCTGCTCATCGGCTATCTCGTTTGGGACTGTATGCGCGGAAAGAAAGCGTAAGCTGGGGCAACCTCCTGAATTTGAAAAATCAAAGAAAAATGTCGTGGATGCATCATGTGTGTCCACGACATATTATTTATTCTTTTTATTTATCAACAAATTAATTTAATGAACAAGACAATTTTCAACAAGCGTGCAAGCCTGAAGTTCTCGCACTTCTCCAACAAAGGCTACTCCTTGTTTTCTGTGCTTGGAAGAGTGGTGGCTATCGGTGCGCTCAGCGTAACCACGCTTACCTACGCCAAGGCAGAAGGCATCAGCGTGGAGGGAGCCAAGGCTGATTCAGTCTTTATCCGTGGAGGAAAGGCTTACGAACTGGATGGTGTGACCGTAACGGGGTCGCGCGCGCCGATGACAGTCGAGCTGTCGCCAAAAATTGTGACGGTCATGACCCGCGAGGACATTCAGCGGTCGGCGGCACAAACAATCAACGACGTTTTGAAACTGGCTACGGGCGTGGATGTGCGTCAGCGTGGAGGTTTTGGGGTGCAGACCGACATTTCGATCAACGGCGGCACCTTCGACCAGATTGCAATTTTCCTTAACGGAGTGAACATCTCCAATCCGCAGACGGGGCACAACGCCTCCGATTTTCCTGTCGCACTTGCCGACATCGACCATGTGGAGATTATCGAGGGCGCATCGTCGCGCGTGTTTGGCACATCGGCGTTCAACGGCGCCATAAACATTGTGACTAAAAAAGCAAGCGCAAACGGCGTCGAGGCAAATGTGGAAGCCGGCAGCTTTGGCAGTCTCGGGGCACAGGGCAGGCTGCAGATGGCTTTCAGAAGCGGAAAGTGGGAACAAGCCTATTCCGTAAGCGGCGGATACAAACGCTCGGACGGAGGCACCGAAAACAGCGATTTCGAGAAAGGACAGGGCTATGCCAACTTGTCGCTGAGCTACGACCGCCGCATCGACATCGGGGCGCAGCTGGGCATAGCAACCCAAAGTTATGGCGCAAACACATTCTACAGCGCCAAATTCAACAATCAATATGAGAAAACCGACCATGGAATCGCTTCTCTTAATGTGAGCGTCCACAACCAAGACAGGACTTGGGAAGTGACGCCTGCGGTATATTACAACAAATTCAAAGACCATTATCAATTGACGCGTGGCAAGGAAGGCGCCGCGGCGGGAGAGAACTACCACAACCTTGATGTGTTTGGCGGTGCGGTCAATGCCTATGTCGACTGGATTGCAGGAAAGACCGCCGTCGGTGTCGACATCGGTAAGGAGCGCATCTATTCCACGGCTCTCGGCAACCAGCTCGACGCGGCCGACTATAAAAGCATTCCGGGCTCCGACAGGCAGTACACCCGTAAAGGAGAACGCACAAACACGAATGTGATGCTGGAGCACAATTTCATATTCGGAGGGTTCACACTCTCTGTCGGAGTGCTTGCCAACCGCAATACGGGACTCGACAATAAATTCAGATTCTATCCGGGAGTGGACGCCAGCTACCGTCCGAACGCCAATTGGAAGGTATACGCCTCATGGAACAAGGCTCTCCGCATGCCCACCTACACCGACCTCTACATAAGCAATGCCGTGCAGCAGGGCGACGCCTCGCTGAGTCCGGAGAAAAACTCCGCATTCAAAATAGGCTCACGCTATCGGCAGACGGGATTTTCGGCGGTGCTTAGCGGATTCTACACATATGGCAAGGATATGATTGACTGGGTTCAGACTACGGAAACAGAGCTGACCGACAGCAAATACCACGTGATGAACATCGGAAAACTCGACAATATGGGCTTCAATGTTGACGCCGAGATATATATGAACGAGCTGTTGCCGAGATGCTTCGTGACAAACATCAGACTGGGATATGCCTACATCAACCAAAACCACGAGACGGAAACAGAGATACTGAAATCGTTGTATGCATTGGAATATCTGCGCCATAAGGCCGTGTTCGGCTTGGACCATAAGATTTGGAGCAAGCTGTCGGCGTCGTGGAGCGTAAGATGGCAGCAACGGATGAACGGCTATCATCCGTACACGAAAGTGGACTGCAAGGTGATGTGGAACGACCGGAAATATAGCGTATATGTAAAGGCCGACAACATCACGTGCCACCGCTACTACGATCTCTCTGCCGTAAAGCAGCCGGGGCTGTGGGTGATGGCAGGTGTAAGTGTGAATCTTGGATGGTGACAGCCGCCACAGGAGTGAAAGCAAACGGGAAGCAGCATATTGTTTCCCGTTTTTCCGTTTGAGCCATTGGCGATTTTTGAGAATCCTGGAATAAAAAAACAGCGCGCTGTTATGTAGCACACTGTTTTTGCGGAGTGAGCGAGATTCGAACTCGCGATACGCTTTTGGCGTATACACGCTTTCCAGGCGTGCCTCTTCAGCCACTCGAGCATCACTCCTCGTTTTTGCGTTTGCAAAGATAGTGCAAATTGAGAGAAGAAAAAAGAGCTTGTTTGTTTTTTCTTCCGAAAAGACAGCGATTTTAGTCTATGCCAAAATCGAAGGTTCCGCTGTAGCCGCCGGTTCCCATAGAGTTGAAGATTATGCAATATTCTCCGGGTTCAGCGGTGATTTCCATTATATAAACGCCCTTTTCAAGTTCTTGGGTTGTCGCTTTGACTCGGTCAGACTCTTTTACGCCTGTTGATGATGTGCCAAAAGGTTTGATTTTGACCGTTACAAGATATCTTTTATCCTTCTTTACCTCAAATTGAGCAATGCCAAAGTCGTTGACGGAATACATCGGCGCAAACATATAATGTGTCATCGAGTGATATGCGTCGACTGCGCCAAAGACGAATTTGAATTTTGCAGTTCCTGTAAATCGGTTTTGGCTTTTAGCATCAGCAAACTCTAATCGTGCAGTCTTGCTGAACGTTCCCGATATTTTTATATTCTTATATTTGATTGGAGTCATTGCCGTTTCCGTGTCTCCATTTATCATATATAATCCAACGGCTTGCTGTTGTGCAAAAGATACAGCACTGCAAATAATTAAAATTAGAAGAGAAATGATGATTCTCATATTGCGTAAAAGACGATAATGTTTGTTTTGTAAAATTATATATTTTAATTGAACCGACAATGAAAAATGAGAGGTATTATAAACATATCCATATAATAAATTGTGAGATTCTTATGCCATGTTATTTCCGCTTCACGCCCCTTACGGCTTCGGCATCGAGAGGATTTTCCGGCCAATAGTGCTTTGGGTAACGTCGCTTCAACTCTTTGCGCACCTCAAAATAGGCATTGCTCCAGAAGCTGTCCATGTCCTGGGTCAGCTGCACGGGCTTGAATCCAGGCGACAGGAGTTCCATAAGCACGGTGCGTTTTCCTCCGTCGACACAGGGCGTGTGGAGCATCCCGAAGCATTCCTGCAGGCGTACGCTCAGCACCGGTGCTTCGGCGGCTTTGCGGTAGTCCACACGGATTCTGCTGCCTGAAGGCACGGTGATGTGCGATGGTGCGAGTCGGTCTACCTCTTGCTGCATGTCGTAGGGGATGAGAGCCCACAAAGCATCGTGCAGATTTATCTTTTTCAGCTCGGCTGCCGTTGTCAGCACTTTCCCGTTCTGCTCAATGTAGAACGGCAGCCATTCAGAAGCTGTCGACAGGACGTGTTCCGTAGACAGGTCGGGTAGAGCCATTTCCGGATGCCATTCCGCCACCGCGTCCACACGCTTTTGAAGCCTGGCAACGTCGTCGCTCCAGTCGAGCAGTCCGAGCCCTTCTTTCTGCACAGCCTCGCAGACCGTCGAGACAACAGCGCTTTTGTCGGCATTGTGCAGAGGCTGGCTGTCGACAGTCAGCACCCCGATTGTGCGTTCGCGCAGCATCGCCACACCGCCGTTTTTTGAATCCCAGAAAATCCGTTCGCGTTGTCGTGTCTCGATGTCCTCTGGCCGCAACGGTGCGGCGAGAAACACCCTTCCGCATTTTTCGGAAGCGTTGAGGGCAGCCACCGCCAGCCAGTCGTAGGAAGCAAGATTACTACCGTTGTCAATCTGCACGTTGACGCCCGAAGCGAGACGGAAGTGCCCGATGCTGTCAATGGCTTTAGCCACCCGTTCAGGATATGCCGTCGCCACAAGGCAGCCGGCATCCTCCGGGCATGTATCGTCGTTGCATTCTGTGGCTTTGATCATATTTCGATATTCCTCGGCAATCTGCGCTATGCGCGACCATCTGCCGAGCCTGTGCTGTCGCCGCGCCGTCCGGAGCAGGCTGATGCGCAGGCATAGGTCGGCGGAAGTGTTGTCGGTCAGAGGATCCTTCTCCTCCAGTATGGCGGCAATGTCGCAGGCGAGACTTTTCTGCGCAGGCGATTCGGCGCGCACCATCATTTTTGAAATATGCGGATGGCACGGCAGTTTCGACATCTGTCTGCCGAGGCTTGTTATGCGGTTCTGGCTGTCAACGGCACCAAGCGTTGCCAGCAGTTTCCAGGCTTGCGCAACGGCTGATGGCTGAGGTGTTGTCAGCCATGGCAACGCCTCTGCGTCGCTTTCGCCGAAAGCCGCAATGTCGAGTAGTGTAGGCGCAAGGTCGGCATCAGAAATCTCAGGACGCCGGCGCTCGTTCATGCGATGCTCCGAGGCCTTTGTCCACAGTCTGTAGCAGACTCCAGGGGCCACGCGTCCGGCTCGTCCCGACCGTTGCGTGGCCATGTCGAGGCTTATGCGCACCGTCTCAAGGTGGCTAAGTCCCGACCGGGGATTGTAGACCAATTGCCGGCAATATCCCGAGTCGACCACAATGCGTACGCCTTCAATCGTAATCGATGTCTCTGCGACAGGCGTTGCAAGCACTATCTTGCGCTCGCCTTTGCCCGATGGCGCCACCGCCCGCCTTTGCTGCTCCGGCGACAGATTGCCGTAGAGAGGGAATACGGCAGTCGGCGACAGTTTGTCGGTAAGCAGCCGCTCGCATTGCGCAATGTCGGCTTGTCCGGGCAGAAAAGCGAGAATGTCGCCCTCGTGCTGGCTGTGAGCCTTGTTTATTGCCGACGCGACTGCCGTCGGGATGTCGGCGGACGAAATGTCGGTCGTCTCATAACGTGTCTCCACAGGAAACATCTTGCCCCGGCATTCGATGAGAGGAGCGTTGAGGCTTGTGCAGATAGACGACGTGTCGATTGTAGCCGACATGATGACAATTTTCAGGTCGGGACGCAGAATCTGCTGGCATTGGCGCGTCAGAGCGAATGCCAAGTCGGAATTGATGCTGCGTTCGTGGAACTCATCGAAGATTACAACCGACACCCCTTCGAGCAAAGGGTCGGCGATGAGCATACGCGTCAGAATTCCTTCTGTTATCACTTCGATGCGGGTGGACTCTGACACACGGTTCTCAAAGCGCACCCGGTAGCCAACCGAGCCTCCCGTGTGCTCCGACAACATGTCCGCCATGCGCTCAGCCACTTGCCTGGCAGCGAGACGTCTGGGCTCGAGCATGAGAATCTTGCCGTCGGAGGGCAGGAATCCAGCCATGACGGTAAGCGGCAGAAGAGTGGACTTTCCCGCTCCCGGAGGCGCGGTCAAAACCACGCAACCGTTGGCGGTCAACGCCTTGTTGACGTCGGCGGCAATCTCAGTCGTCGGCAACGAGGCGGCGTTTCTGATTATGTCGTTAAATTCCATCATTGTTTCTGTCTGAAAATAAGTTTCGCCAGACCGTACACATAACGTCGGAATCCAGGTCGGTAATTAAGGATTTTGTCAAACCAAGCCATACGCCTGCCTGCTATTTTCACAACGATTCCCACATAGAGCATGGCGAACAGTGTGCCCACACCAACGATATACCATTGCCATACTCCGAAAAACACATAGCAGAAAGCCACGGCGAGAACCACCAGCGAGCAGTCAACAACAATTTTTATCTTCGGGAAGTCGATGCCTGTCACACAGCTTACCGCCACCGGGAAACCCTCGCCAGGCATTGTCACCGAGCCGCATCTCACCTCAAGGGCGATGCCGATGCCCAGGACGGTGCATCCCGCAATCTGCGCCAGTGCTTGCTCCGTTATGTCGTCGGGCAGAAGCCACGATGTGAGAGCCATATTCAAGTCGATGAGTGATCCGAAAACGAATCCCACCAGCAGCTGGAACAACTGAACCGGTTCGAAGCGGCGGCGCAGCACGGCAATCTGCCCAGCCACCAGAATGGCGTTCATTATGTAAGTGTATTGTCCGATTGTCAGCGACGGAACTCCAAGTCCACGTTTGCCGGCAGTCTCGAAAACGTAAGGCAGAGTGGAGATTACGCTTGATCCCAACTCGCTCTTTACGCATACGGCGACACCGAGAGTCATTATAAACAAAGATACAAGCAGCCATAGGTGCTGCCACAAAAAAGAGATTGTCCGTTCTTTCTTATTCATAGATGAAAAATTGTAGATAATGATAGTTTTAATGACTTGTTTGGATGTGGTGATGATTGTTGCAGAATTGTGTCGAAAACGACATAACAAAGTTACGAAAAATGCTGGAATAACCTCGAAAAAATTGAAGAATGGCGCTAATTATCTTAACATCAATGTCGTTACGGTGACAAAACGGAAAAGTGTAAAGCGCAAAGAAAAGCGGGATATGAAGAAAAAGAACGATGCCCTTGATATGGAAAACAAAAGGTTGCAGGAACAGAAAGCCGGGCAGAAAGCCGAAGCCGAACAGGAACTCAAACGAGCCAAGAAAGAAGTACAGACCGAGAAACTGAAAGGCGCAGCCACTACCGCAGCGACCAACATAGCCGAAAGTGTAGGTTCTTTTTTTCGGAAATAACAAGGTTAAAACATTGGAAAGGCAAAATGTCGTCTTGCAAGACCGCATCCTTGAACTTGAAGACAAAGCCCGACAACGGGAACGGCAACAAGCCAAGCAGATACAGGAGATGAAAAACGCATACGAGCAACAGAACCGCAGGTTGTCCGAGTTCGTGGATTTCGTCAAACGCTATTTCCCGTATGTGGAGAAACTGATACCTGTAATAAATTTCCTGCGTGAACGTTTGGGCTTTAATGATGGGATAATCAGAAGACTGTGCGAGTTCAAGGAGGTCGGAATAAAAGGTGAACTCTATTCTTCCGAATTTAACCGAAGTTTTGATACCCGACATTCCGTCTGCTCCATCAAACAGGATGAAAACGGTAAATTCGATTTCAAGATAGACGGGGTTTCTCACGTGAACTGGTTCAGAAAGAAGATGAATGAGTTCAGAGAAGCCATCGGAATACCGAAGCCAAGACAGAATAGAAGTATGAAACTGTAAATCTGCACTTCTATTTGGACACTGCACAAAAAATGAGTAATTTTGCAGGTAGGTATAATAGCCACATTCAATACGCAGACAATGAAGAGTTGGATTATTACTTTGATTTTGTCCCTTTTCGGTGTGTGCGCGGCACATGCCGGAGATAAACGTGCGCTATTGATTGGCATTTCACAATATCCATCCCAAAGATCGCCGGAACTAACTTGGAGCCCAATTCACGGTGCTAATGATGTGGCGTTGATAAAAAAGACTCTACAAAAGCAGGGTTACGCCGTTACTACGTTGACCAATGCCAATGCTACGGCTTCAAATATTCGTTCTGCATTTATGAAACTGACGGAGGATGTGAAGCCGGATGATAGTGTATATATTCACTTCTCTGGACATGGGCAAGCATATGAAGACCTTTCCGGAGATGAAGCTGATGGTTGGGACGAAGCTCTGGTGCCTTATGATGCGATGTTACAGTTTAAGCAAGGGGTCTATGATGGCAGTTGCCATATCCTTGACGATGAGCTTGAACAGTATCTGACTGCGATCCGTAAGAAAGCCGGAAAGAACGGCCATGTATATGTAGTGCTTGATGCCTGTCACATGGGTGGCGCAAGCCGTGGAGATGAGATGGAAGAAGATGAATTGTTTATTCGGGGAACCGACAAGGGATTTAGTCCAACCGGCAAGAAATATATTCCCAAGATAGACAGACGTGGGAACATGAGGATTCAATCGCACCCTGCCATGGCTCCTATCTGCATTATCGAGGCTTGTCGGGCATATCAGACAAACGCTGAAATTAAACAAGGTGGACAATATTTTGGTCCGTTGACGTATTATATAAACCAGACGCTTCAGAATGTCAGGCTCTCATCTGACACGGGATGGGTTGAGACTGTCCGTAGTCTTATGGGTAAGGACCGGCGACTGATAAAGCAAAATATGGTGACAGAAAAAAGCAACTGATGACTTACAACCACGACATACACGACGCATCACAACTCAACCACTTCGCCTCGGCGCAGTGGGAGAAAACGCTTGCTTTTCTACAAAACCGGTTCGGGATTCCGGAAGATGACTGTAAGGACATCTTTCAGGAAGCTTTTATTGTGCTTTATAACAATATCCAAGCCGGGAAACTTGATAAGATGACAGCTTCGCTTTCGACGTATTTTATGTCAATCTGCAAGAACAAGGCTCTTGAACATCTGAGAGGTTCGGCCAAGTCTATGAATGTAGATAGTGAGATGTCTCTGACCTTGATGGATGGTGAAATCCAGAATGAAAAAATCGAGGCCCTTCTTGCACTTGACAATGGTGACGAAGCAATCGAGTCACAAAAGGAGGAACTTGTAAGAAATATTGTGAAGGATCTGCCGAGTCCTTGTAATGAACTTTTGTGGGGTTTCTATCGCGATAATCTTTCGATGCGATTCCTTGCCGAGATGTACAACTACAGTAGCGAAAGCGTGGCCAAAGTTACCAAGCATCGTTGCTGCGAGAAGTTCCGTGCGAGATATAATGAATTGTGCAACAAGCTATTCTGAACTGTCATGAGTGAATTAGAAGATAAAGATTTGAACCGTTTTGACGAAATGCTCTCCCGATATATGAAGGGTCAGTTGTCTGAGGGCGAAGAAGTAGAGTTCAAGCAGTTGATCGCTGATGATCCGGAGTTGCGCAATAAAGCCATAGCCACAGCCCGTATCGTTAAGGCTATGAATGATGTGGGTTGCGAACGGGATGATAAGACAATCGAGGAGATTAGACAGACTACGGAAAAAGAGATTAAAATTGTTGCGTCAAACGTAAGTGGCGCAGCGATAAAGAAACTTCGGATTTTGAACTTCCGCAAACTTATAGTTTCATTCTCGGCCGCCGCCTCAATATTGTTGTGCGTTTTCGGCGGATACAAATATTATAAATATGAGCAGGTCTCGTCTCTTGATTCAGAATATCTTGCATATTTCCCGGCTTCTGAGTTTTCACGAGGTGAGAACGATGATGTTAGTGGCATACTTAAAGAAATGTACTCGGATATTGAGACAAAGCACAATATTGACGATGCCATCGTCCGACTATCCGACATGTGGGCAAAATCCCGTAGCGACACGTTTAACGACTATACGGAATACATGCCGGAAATCGGATGGATGCTTGCCAACGCCTATCTCCGCAATAACGACAAGTCAAAAGCATTGAATGTACTTGACGTTCTTATTGTCGAGTCTCCGGAGGGGACAGCGATGGGCGACAAGGCTCGTGAACTGAAAGAAAAAGTCGAGAAGCTTTAAAAATTCCCCGACTGCTGTTAACCTTGAGAGTTTAGTTTTCATAAAGGGTAAAGACAACTTAACAAAATTCTTTAATTAAGACAACGATGAAAACATTTCTCAAAGTACTCGGCTGGATATTCATCTTCATCGCGCTTGTAGGTGGAACTCAAGTAATGGTTAGAAATCATTTCGCATGGCCGACAGTGGTCGCTGAACTCTTCTGGGTAGTCCTCGCATGGATATGCTTTGCCAAATCGAAGAAAGGAAAAGTAACAAATGAAAAAAACGAAGCCTGAATGTAAGAGCTTATTATCCAGATTGTGCATTTTCTGCGTAATCCTTACTATTGGCGTGTCTGCTTTTGCAGATACGCCAACACTGTTTGAACAGCTCGCAAAAGTAAAAAATGCCATATACAACAGCAATTATGCAGCAGCGGATAGCATCTGCGACATTATAGAGTCAGACTGCTGGACATCAGACAACGATTCTATACAAGTACTTTTTAATGAGTGCAGGGGACAATCGTTGTTTTTTCAGAACAAGTACCGGGAATGCATACCATATTTTCAACTCACGATTGCAGGATATGAGAAGTTGGACATCAGAGATATAAATTACTTGGAGGCATTCTTGGCATTAGGAATTGCCTCGCAGAAATGCGGTAATCATGATGATGCCGAAAGATACTATAGAAAGGGTCTTTTGAGGAGTGTTCTCATTAACAATCCGAAGGATTATAGGAATAACTGTTACCTCAATCTTGGTAACCTGTTTAAGGAAAAGAGCGACTCCATTTTGGCACAGGAATGCTATCGGAGGATTGACTCAGAGTCCCCATCGGGACTTATGGATGCATCGCTTTCTGGCGATGAGTGGCTTGATGCCTCAGAATTGGAGGCCATTCATTTTAGGGAAGATGGTCGTTTTGAAGATGCGGTTGTGATTTATGATCGTTTGTTGACGAAATTCAAAGAGCGCTATGGCACGAGGTCAGATGACTATGCTCGTTTACTGTATTCAAAGGCAATTGTCGTAGGGAATAATTTGGGCAGGCCAAAAGAGGCTGTTCCAATATGTGAGGAATGTATTGCTCTTAAAGAATTTCTTCCGAACAATGAGAACGTGGAAGGTTGCTATGTACGTCTTTCTCAGTATTTGGCATATTTGGGTAAAAAAGATCGGTTAGCTACTGTTGAGTCCGAGGCAATGGATTATTTGGATAATTGTAACGACATACATGAGCGCAAAGCACTGTATTTAAGGCAGACGGGCAACGGAGCTTATTGGAATAAGCATTTTGATATAGCCATTTCATATTATGAACGCTACTTAACACTTGGCATCAGGGAGGAAGGTTTGTCTTATCTGGAGATACCAAATATGTTGGCGGTAGCGTATATATTATCAGAAGAACCGAATAAGGCCAAAACACTGCTTTCAAAATTTATCAAAGATAACAAGAATGAATTAGACCAACAAATAGGTTTGAAAAGTCAAGTATATCACAACTATGGACGGTCATTAATGTTGACGGGAGAAAAGAATGCTGCAAAAAAGTATTTTCAGCAAGCCAATGAACTTTATAAGAATGTTACTGGCGAAGATAACCCCAAAACCTTACAATATCTATCAGAATGCGACGAATAACGCTATATCTCATTATCTGCTTAATTTCGATTTTCTGTTCGCCGATTACTAAAGCGCAGGGATATTCACCTACTTCATGGGATGAAGTGGCGAATGACATTGCCCAAGGGAGAGAAGATGCCGTTCTTTTTCTTTTGGACTTGAAGTCGGAGGCTGAAAATACACCGTCATGGGATGATAACAGTCGAAGGAATTATCTGATGGTAATCAGTTTGCTTCAGGAATTTACTGGAAGGAAGGGCTTTCTAAAAGATCAGGAGACATTTTTACGTGATGCCATAAGGCAATTCAACAAACGAGACAGTGTGGCGAATAATCCGTATACGCGCCGTCTATGGGTGATGATGACTCGGTTACAGAAGGATTTAGGCGATGCCGGTGCTTTGTTGAACTATGGACATGAGGCATTGAAAATGTACGAAGAGGCTCAGGATTATAGTTATGATTATGTGGTATTGCTCAATAATATAGCCTTGGGCTATGTCTTAAATCGTGATTGGCTATCTGCAAAACTTTATTTGGACGAAGCTATCGAACTTTCCGATGCCATGTTGGCTGAAGGATCTATTCCTAAGGAATGGTCAAATTGTGATTTTAGGAATACTCGTGGATGGATTGAGACGGAGTTGGGACAATATGACAAGGCCGTCAGTGATTTCACTATAGTAATCAGACATTCTGATCCCAATTATTTAGCATCGGCTTATTGGCACGCGCTCAATAATCTCTCTGTTGCCTATGCGAAGCAAGGCCAATACCGAAAAGCACGCGAAGTATTGAATCAGACAAACACTACATCTTTAGAACTTTCGATATTCAAGAATCAGAACCTTGGTGTATTAGATTATTTGATCAATGAGTCTGATAGCGTTTCTATTCACTTGAAAGACTACAACCGAGATGTGGAAATTCAGGCAATGAATATAGTAAAAGCATTCTCAGATACAGAAAGTGAGCCATATCTCAAAAAAACTGGTCAAGAGATTGTATTTATCAACAATTTACTCGGCAATAGATTCCCCAATCTAACCGAAGATTGTTTCGATGCAAACTTGTACAGCCGCAATATCAGTATGGCTGTTCATCGTGTTTTAAGTTCCGGTGACCACAGCCAATCAGAAGATTCAACTTACAGTCACCTTAATGCGATGAGAGACGAAGCCATCCGAAAAGGCCTGAGCCGGGAAACACGAGACTCATTACATAGAGAAATTATTGAATTGCAAAAAAGTTTGCTACGAAATAATCCCGGGATTACGAATGCTATCTTGTCCAACATTGGTTTTTGGAAAAGTGTACGAGATAATTTAAAAGATAATGAAGCATCTGTGATGTTCTGTTATGTTCCTGAGTTATCTGACGCAAATACAGCTACTGGATATTTTGGAGCTTTCATAACTATGCCAGAAGATACGGTTCCACGATTAGTAAAATTGGGTAATGTCGATGATGTGGAGGACCTTTTCTATAATCTTAATCCTTCTACAGAATTCATTAGCCAGCTTTATTCGGATGAAACTGCCAAAAGATTGTATGAAATGCTGTGGGCACCTTTACAACCTTATCTAGGCAGTGCAGATCGAATCTATTATTCCACATGTGGAACTTTAGGAATGATCAATCATGAGGCATTGGTCAACAATGAGGGAACACGGATCGGCTTTGAAAAAGAGATGATTTATCTATCTTCTCCGACATTGATCAATCAATTCAATATATATGATGATGATATTGAAGTAGATATGGCTGCATTGTTCGGTGCCCCTTCATTCAATCTCAATGTTGGCGACATGGAGCGTCTTTCCTCCCAATTTCTTGCATATAGCGGTGAAGAAAGAGAAGACTTTCCCTCCTTGAGAGGGGAGCTTATGAGAGACGGATGGTCACAATTGCCGGGAACTAAAAAGGAAATCCAAAACATTGTGGATATTTTGAACACCAATGGAATAATCTCGCATAGTTATATTGGCGAATCGGCAACCGAGGAATATGTCAAAGCTCTTAGTGGCCAATCTCCGTCCATACTCCATTTTGCTACGCATGGTTTTGTGATTTTAAATCAGTCGCAATACGATGCAAGCGCGTTTGCGCAGTCAATGACAGGACTTAACGAGAGGGGTGCTTATATGCTGCGTAGTGGTCTTGTTCTTTCAGGAGGTAATAATGCTTGGATGGGAGTAGATATTCCGGAAGGCGTTGAAGATGGCATTCTTACGGCTGAAGAAATTTCACGCCTTGATTTGTCGAATACCAAGTTGGTGGTACTCTCTGCTTGCGACACTGGTCGTGGACATGTTGATCCGGTAGAAGGAGTCTGGGGGTTACAACGCGCTTTTAAACAAGCCGGGGTGGAATCCATTCTGATGACTTTGTGGAAAATTCCTGACCAAACCACTGCATTGTTCATGGAGAAGTTTTATGAGCAATTGTTGGCTGGTCGTGGCCTCAGACAGTCCGTTAAAGATGCTCAGCGATACCTAATTAAAAATGGTGCGACAGACCCATTCTATTGGGCTGCTTTTGTGGCGCTTGATTAGTTGGAATGAGTGGACAATGATTTTTTCGGAAATTTCTTATGCCGGTTTGTTAACCTTTGTTCTTGGGGTGTCATTAAGGACAAACAAACAACTTAAACACTTCAAGAATATGAAAAAATTCATCCTCTCAATCGCGGCGATATTCGCTCTCGGATTCCTCTCCTTCAATGCTTCGGCTCAAACCACTTATCACGGATATACAGACAGCTTTGGCAACACTACCGTGACCGGAAGCAATGGCTACCGCTCAACATCCTACACTGACAGCTTCGGCAATACGACAACTCGCACAAACAATGGCGTGACCTACAATACACGTACCGATAGTTTCGGCAACACTACAACTACCGGTAGTAACGGCTATCGCTCGACGTCTTACACAGACAGCTTCGGGAACACTACAACCCGAACCAACACCGGTGTTACTTATCGCTCCTATACCGACAGTTTTGGAAATACCACGACTACCGGAAGCAACGGACACCGCTCCACCTCACGAACCGACAGCTTCGGCAACACTTCTATCAGAACTTGGTAATACAATCTTGCAGGATAATAGCTTAACGCTTGGTCATGTCGAGAAATTTAACTAATTTTGCACACTCACAAGAGTGTGACCTTAGTAAGATAAACTTCTTCGGAAGCGTTTTGCCAATGCTTGAGATAGAAAACGTAGGAAATTTTCTTTTGACGCAAGCAGAGCAGAACGGTTTCCACGCCATATGCGTGGGCTGTTTTCCTGCATCTTTTCGTCAATTGGTTTCCTACGACCATCTATCAAAAGTTGCGGCGGATTCAGTCCACGCTTCTGTTGTATAAACCGGTCAATTGGACTGAATGGCCATAATCAAAGCAGATGATAACAGTATTGATTCTTGCTGCCGTCATCTACGGTATTCTTAAAATTATCATTTCATCTCAGAATGGAAACGAAGATAACAAATGACCAAAGTAATGGACAGAGCGATAGAAACCCTCAGCCCCAGAAATCCTGGATAGAGCGCAATCTTTGGCTCGTAGCGGTTTTTATCGCCATCTTCCTGCTTCGCATGTGTAATGAACTTTCACGATAACTTCAATGAAAAAACTGACCATTCTACTAATCACGCTGATAGTCTTCGCATTTGGAGTCTCAGCCCAGTCTTACACCCAGAAATGGAATAACCTCTATAACCGTACGGAGTTCTTCGACTCCAACGGGCGTATGATTGGTTATGCGAAGTACAACGACCTTTACAATCGTATGGAGTATTTCGATGCTAACGGCAACCTCCAGAAGACAGAACAGCGCAACAACATCTACAATCGGACGGATACAAAAGACCGCTACGGCAATACGCAGTCCACTCGTTCGTACAACAACCTCTATGACCGAGAGGAAGTAAAAGACACATATGGCAATGTCATAGGCTACAAGAAGTGGAACGACCTTTATAAACGGTACGATGTCTACAACTCCAACAATACACTCATCGGCTATTACAAGTGGAGTGATCTCTACAACCGTTGGGAGTATCATCAAAACTAAAAGGTGTCATGAAAAAACTGATTCTTATCTTCTTCATGTGTATCACATTTATATGTGATGCTCAAAGTCTTAGCTCCGTCTCAAAATCTTATGGTCATGGCTACTCGTTGAACGTAATCCAGCCCACAATTGAGAATTTTATAAAAATATGCGATATGACGGAAGCTCAATTTGTATCGGCAATGAAAGCCAAGGGATACTTCCCGACAGAAAACAGTGGTAATCCTATTGCTTATTGGAATGGCTCTATCGACAACTTCGCCTATGCTTTTGCAGTAAATACTTGGGAATATAATATCTTATCCGATTGGCGATCTTTTATAGTGAAAAAGGAATATATCTACCCGAGCAATAGCATGAGTGATTTTATTCGTTCCCTAAAACCATATTATTATGCTCGCAAATGCGTCATATATGAGAATACACCGTCCGATGTGTTTAAGATAGAGCGCAACGGGAAGGTCTATGCTATATTCATAACGGATTTAGTTGAATATTACTATGTTCATGCTCGAATATTTCCTGAGTGATAATCCTTTAAGTAATCTGAGTTATGTATAGATTATTGTTTTTATTAGCAGGTGTGTTTCTTTCATTCTCAATGAATGCCAAGACGTTATATTCATGTTTCTTATCGCAAGATTTGAATATGGATACTAATGAGGTGTCGAATCAAGTGTCCAACAATTCACTCATTGACATATATGTTGATGGCAATAAATTGCTATTAGGCAGCAAGAGATACTCGATGTATAACCGACAAGAGTCTAATTCGGGATTCGTAAAGATTGTGCATTATGATGCAATTGATGGCGAGGGTCAACGATGCAAAATAAAATTTATAACCGATCCATCTGCCGACTGGGTCACGAGAAATGCTATTGTCATATGGTATGATGAAATATCTCCGGTCGCCAAATGGTATCAATCACGTGATCCACAAGAGCGATAAAGTTATGAAGAAATTACTATTTATATTTACCGTGATGCTTATTGCATCACTCAATTTAAGTGCCGCTGAAAGAGTAATCCACAGCTACCTCTATCACGGCTTCAAAGTCTATGACCGAGAGAACAATCTAATTCAAGAAATGCCCTCATCCGGTGGCGACCCTATTGGATTATTTATTGTGGCAGAAATAGATGGAGAGAAATATCTTTCAGTCACAGCAGGTGAAAAGTCCGCATACGAATTCAGAGTCGCGTTGTCGAAGAATGTTTATGAAAAAGATGGTACCCGTGCCGATGTGTATGCGGGAGGTATGACTGTCGAGGGACAAACGGTACCGCTTCAAGTCTTTGTCTGCTACTCAAAATCGACTATTCCAGATGTCATTATTGTAGATGTGTTTAACTCTCCGACATTGATAGAATTGAGCAGACTTGTAAAAGCCGGTCATTAATCCTCTAAATATTATATAATATGATAATGCTAAAACCGATTCTCAACATAAGAATGCTATTGTTGGCCCTAATAGTGATAAGCATAAGTCAGACGGGCACATCTCAGATAGTTATAGACAGCAAGTTCAAGCCCTTCAGTTATGAAGAGTTGATGATGCAGGCTCAGGCAGAAGCTGCCTATAATGCACAGATGAAACAGCGATTTGAACAATATCAAGACGAGGCTTATCGCAGATACAACAAGCAGGATTGGTACGGATTCCTGACATATTCAAATTACGCTCTCGAAACAGGCTGGTATAATTCTCAACTATACTATGACAGAGGCGTAGTATATGAACGCCTTAATAACTTCAAGCAAGCAAAGAAAGAATATAAAAAAGCCAAGAAAAAAGGTTATGCTTATGCCGAAAGAGCATTAGAGGCTTGCAAACAGCATGAAAAAGAGTATAAACGTAGAATGAAAAATAAGCGAAAAAAGTAGGGAACAATGTTTACCATCGCATGGACAAAGTCATAAAGGATAAACTAATTTCAATGACATAATGATAATGACAAAATTCTCTTTTATCGCAATTGGCCTAATGATGGTAATGACTTCATGTGGCTCTGACAAAACTGAAGAATCTGCCGAATACAACTACAAGAATACCTTTGAGGATATTTCGCTTTATTCAGCAATAAGCCCCACGTCCATAGAATGCTACGATGATGAGGAGTATGACGAATGCGAGGACATAGATATGTCCGCACAAGTAACTTACTACACGTCTGATGGCAACTATATCTATGTATCCCGCGACGAGTATGGTAATATCTCGGGGCATGATATAAATGGGAATTATATCAGTGGATACTCTGATCAATTTGGGAATACGACAATCCATGATATGAACGGGAATTATGTCTACTCCTATTCAGACGGCTACGGCAACACCACAAGTCATGACATGAATGGCAACTATAGCTATTCCTATACAGATGATTATGGCAATACGTCAGGCCATGATATGAATGGTAACTATTATGGTGCTTATACTGATGATTTTGGATATACAACAATAACAAGCTATTGATTAACGTCATGAAGAAGACACTGAAGATAATAGGCGGAATATTCCTTGTCCTGATAGTCATCGGAAATATTGCCAAACTGGTTGCTAAACCATCCTATGAAAACTCTATTGAAGCTCAGATTAAGAGGGCAAATCGAGATTGTCCGATTCCGGTTGCCAATGGAATAGGACAAGTAACATCCATTACGCTTGAAGACAATTATCTTACATATAGAATAGACTATCGTCCGGGACACGTCAACATTGATGTGTTTAAGAATAATCCCGATGCCACCCGTGCAATGTTCTATCTGTCATTCGTATGCTTGCAGGCCCAAGGTAGTTATGTCGAGAAGATGATGAGTGAACTTGTTGTGAATGGTATCGGGCTGAGAGTAGTCGTGGCCGATGGCACCGGGGAGCAATTTACCTCTGTAATGACCCCGGAATATATCGCGAGAATGAAGCGTGAGGTTAATATTAATCCTTCGGAAGCACTGCACGAAGCATTGGAATTAAAGCTTGCTATAGAAACGACAGGACTACCAGCGCAAATTGACGAAGGTATGGTGATGACCGGGATGAAACTTGAGGGCAACAATATAGTCGTATATGTCAAAATGTCAGAGGAACTGTATGACCTTGATGTACTGAATGAATCATCCGCAGAACTCGCTGCATCAATGCTGGATGAGGCCAATGCCGGAGACCCGGAGTTAGGAGCATTGTTTGATTTATGCAAAGTATCTCATTCCGGCTTAGTATATAGGGCAATTGGGTCTAAAACAAATAGACATGTTGATATGGGGCTGTCCAGTGAACAGATTCGTAAAGGGCGCAAAACCCCAAGTCAAGTCAATATCAGCTAATATGGATGCACTAAAAGACAAAATAAAGACTGAGGTGGAGAACTTACGCCAACTAAAGCGGTCGGTTTTTGGTGAACAGTTTCATTCGTGCGATATTGAGGCCTCGGATGTCTGTCTCTCGGCTGACGTTCTGCTTGTTCCATTATATTGGTATTGGGAAGAGCATTTCCCCAATGATTCTGAATTGGAGTTTGAAGAGTACCTTGAAGAAGCCATTGATACATTTCCGACAAAAGCCAATGAGCTTATACCTCGACTTATTGTCAGAACTGAAGAACTGAACACTCTATATAAAACGCGACCGTTGGAGTCTTATCGAAAACTTATTCAGGAATGTTATCCTGACTACTGTTGTACTTCTATTTGGACACTGCACATAGTGTAAAACGAGAATTAGTAATATAAGGTAATATATAGGATATTGCTTTTATATCAAATATTATCACTATCTTTACACAGATAAGAGGGTCTCTTGTAAGCATTTCAAGGCGGAACGCAGCAGATGGTACAGTCTCCAAATCATTACCTCAAAATTGGGTAACAACCCCAAAATATTCTATATGAGGCGATAATAATTTTATTACAGAATTACGAAAAAATGTTGAAAACACCGTTGGAATACGTTGTTTGTTTTTTTGTCTGCCTAAAATTTGCGGTGCCGTGAAAACTTTGTAATTTTGGAAGTGCAAACCAACACGGATATTTTTAACCCTAACATAAAACTTAAAATCTATGACAAAGCAAACATTTCTTACATTGGCTTTGAGCATGCTCGGGGTGGCGGCAATGGCGCAGCCACGCAGCGCAAGCGAGCCAACGTTGCTCATCAAGTCTTCTCAAGGACTGATGGCACCTGTGTGGTCGCCAAGCGGCGACAAGATTGCAGTAACTTCCGACAATTATGACGGCATCTGGGTTGCTGATGCCGATGGCAGCAATCTGCGTCAGGTGACCTGCTGCTCAGGTGCCGGCTACAAGATGCAATGGAGTGCCGACGGCACAAAACTGCTCGGCAGAACCAATGTGGTGTCCGACAATCGTGTTTTCCACGAAGTTAAGGTGTGGAATGCCGCCGACGGCGCAGAGACCACGTTGGTTGGCAAGACGCGCGAGCTTACAGGAACACCGTTGTGGAATGACGCCGAGCGCGTGATGATCTCAGGCGAGCGTGGCGCATCGAGCGTCAACACACGCAGCCTCAAGCGCACATCTGCGACAGCTGCCGATGTCTACACAATGATGGTCAATGACCCGGCAGGTGTGGCCGACAAAGTGGCTTCGTTGAAAGAATTCTCAGGAGCGATAATCATCAATCCGGCATTGTCGCACGACGGCAAGCAGGTGGCTTTCCAAGTTCCGGGCAAAGGCATCTTCACATGCAATTCCGACGGCAGCGGCGTGGCTTACCTATGCAAGGGCTCTCATCCGGCATGGCTGCCCGACAATTCGCTGATCTACACCGTTGTCACCGATAATGGCGAAAGTTTTACGGGCTCCGACATCTACGCTGTCGATGTTGCCACAGGCAAGGCAGTCCTTCTGACCGCCAACACCGATATGATTCCGTTGACGCCAGCCGTGACACGCGATGGCAAACGGGTTGCTTTTGAGAACGCAAAAGATGCTTGCATCTATGAAATTACCCTAAAATACTGATAATCGATGAAAAAGAACAATATTACAAAAATGGCAATCGCTGCCGCCGCATTGATGACGGCATTCCCGGCTGCTACAACTTATGCTCAGAAATCAACAGGCTGGGGCGATTTCAAACTGTTTCTCGACCCGGGACACTCCGCAACTGAAAACCGAGGCTTGTGGGGCTATTCCGAGGCGCAGAAGGTGTTTAGCGTGGCACAGTATATCAAGGGATATCTGACGGAATATACCGATATGCCGGCAGAAAATCTGAAACTTTGCCGCAACAACGAGGTCGACATTGTAGGACTTGAGGAACGTTCCGACATGGCGAATGCCTGGGGCGCCGACTTCTTCTATGCTATCCACTCTGACGCTTCTTCCGACAAAAACACAACCGTCACTCTCTTCGGAGGATGGCGCAAGGATGGCAAAGAAATAGAGAAAACGCCTAACGGCGGTAAGGCTTTCGGAGAGATTCTCAACCCGAACCTTACAGGCGTGATGCGCATCACGACACGCGGCAACTGGTACGACCGTTGCTATTACGACCGTGCTCCTGAAACCCACGCCAACCAATATCCTTATTTGTCGGTCAACCGCCGCACAAATATGGCTTCGCTGCTCAGCGAGGGCGGCTACCACACAATCGCCTCTCAGCAGCAGTTGAACATCAATGCCGACTATAAGCGTCTGGAGGCTTTCGCCGCATTCCAGTCGATATTGAAGTTCCGCAACATGACCAATCCAGAGCAGACATTCCTTGCCGGTATCATCAAAAACTCAGAAAACGATGTGCCTATCGACGGTGTGACTGTAAAGGTCGGCGACAAGACGTATGTTACTGACACATGGGAGTCGACATTTAAGAAATACACCAACAACCCCGACCTTATCCACAACGGATTCTATCTGTTTGAGGGACTTAAAGCCGGCGATGCTGTCTCGGTGGAATTTACGGCAACCGGATATGAGCCAGTGACAAAAACCGTTGTGATAAAGTCGAATCCAGCCGGACAGTCAAACGACAACGTTACATGGCTCGACATCACGATGACATCCAACGCACCTGCGAAAGTGGCGTCGATTTCGGTGGAAGACACAAAGGCAGTCAGCCTTGTTGACCCTATCGTAATCACGTTCTCGCGCAAGATGGACAAAGAGTCGGTCGAAAAGGCATTCTCTATCGACAACGACGGCGAAGTGACATTGACATGGATAAACGACTATACGCTCAGCGTCGACGTTTCAAAACTCGTCCCGTTGAAAACCTACAACATCAAGATTGACGGCAGCGTTGCCAAGAACTCTCAGACAAACCAGCCGTTTGACGGCAATGGCGACGGCAATGGCGGCGACGACTATACGCTCTCAATCACAATGAAAGAGGCAGACACTACACCTGCGCAGGTGGTTTCTACCGACCCTGCCATCGACGGCGATGTGGCATACACGCTGCGTCCGGTGGTAAGAGTGGAGTATGATGAGATTATCGACTGGAACGAGGACAAGAACGCCGACTGCATGACGGTGATTGACCCTGAAGGCAACACTTATGCTGGCACACTGACTCATTCGGTTGTAAACGGCGCTTCGGTGCTGCAATATTTCTTCAGCGAAGACCTCCCTCTCGACAAGTGCTTCCTTGTTACAGTGAAACCTGGTCTTGCCGACTTGTCGGGCAACTTGACCGAAGAGTTCAGATTCCGCTTCTTGTCGGAGTACCGCCCTGTCGTTGAGTCGACCGACCTGCTTCCGCTCGACAACGTGACGGGATTCTGGGCGCCTGACGGCTCAGGCTCATCATCGGGCTTGACACAGGAAGCCAACTCGTTTACGCGCGCCAACATCGGTGTGCGTCCGGAAAGTCCTAACAGCGCATGCCTGAAGTATGATTTCGATCCTGATTTTGCTGCAGGTGTATGGCAAATCCGTGAGTATCACTCTTCGCAGAACATCGACGGCACAACCAAAGACGGCGTGTTTACGTTCTGGCTCTATGGCGACGGCTCAAACAACAGCGTCAGCGCTGCGTTGCGTGTGCGCACAAACAACAAGAACGGCGGCATCAAGTACAACTTGAAGCCGATCAACTATCGCGGATGGCATCTCGTGTCATGGAACCTGGCAAGCGATGAATACCAGCACTTCACCGGCACCGATGAAATCGCCGACAAGTGGCGTTTCGACAGCTTCTTCTTGAAACACGAGAAAGCTCCGGAACAGGCGTGGAAGGGAGAAATCTACTTCAACCAGATGCAGTTTGTCAAATTCGACGATACGGCAGTACGCAAGGCTGTGCTCCACGACTTCTCATCTGTCGAGACTTTGAAATCCGCCGATGGCGGCATCGTTGTGCGCTCGCTCGGCGATGTTGTGTCGGTGAAAGCCGATGGCAATATCCGCTCGGTAAATGTCTACAATGCATCCGGTGCGATGGTTGCTTCGGCAACACCTGCCGGACAGACAGCAATGGTTGCCACGGGCAATCTGGCAGGTGGCGTTTATTTCGTTAATGTAGTGGCCGACGGCGGCATCAAGACTGTCAAGATTGTTAGATAGTCAGGGACGCTTGATTGAATTAAAAAAGGCTGGATTCCGATTGGAGTCCAGCCTTTTTCAGTGGTATGCTCGGCATGAGCTTATTCTAATGGGTGCAAGTCCCTAACAAGCCCTAATAGCGGGAATTGTATTGCCAATAGCAAGGGTGTCCACTGCGAGGTGGAATCTGAAAGAAGCTGGCGGCAAACATCTGACCTAACGTACAGAAACTTCATATAAGGCATTTGACCATGGATGAGATTGCCACACAAATCAAAGTCCTATAGCTATTCGGAATGGTTGGTGTAAATGAAGTGGGTATAAGATGGAAAGAATAAGCCCTTATCCGAGGAGGTCTCACGGACATGGCGATTAGTTGCCTTTACGAAAGTCATGGAGTAAAGCTTGCTGTGAGAAGTCAGCAGATGCCATAGTAGTGGAGTTCTCGATAACGCTCCATGAAGGACAGAACCTATAAATTAAACGATAGTAATTGAAACGTACCTTATGAAGGAAAGAATGCAGAAAACATTGGCAGAAGTCAATGGCTGCCCACAGAAAGATAGGACGGAATCCGAAGGATATGTGGGAGCGCAGACCTTCATGTGGATATGTGAAGACAACATCGTGGAAGTACCATTCGACAAGGAACACTTATTGGAGCGCATCATCAGTCCTGATAACCTACTCAAAGCCTACAAGGCTGTGCAGCGTAACAAGGGCTGTAGCGGTATCGACAAGATGTCATGTGAGCAAATGCTCCCTTGGCTCTTGGCTAATAAGGATGCCCTAATCCGTTCCTTGCTTGACGGTTCATACTGTCCGAACCCAGTAAAAAGGGTAGAGATACCCAAAGACAATGGAAAGATGCGCCTGTTGGGCATCCCCACAGTTATAGACCGTCTGGTTCAACAAGCCATCAACCAGACCCTAACTCCCATCTATGAGCGTCAATTCTCTCCAGGAAGCTACGGCTTCCGTCCGAGAAGAGGCTGCCATGATGCCCTAAGAGGTGCTCAGAAAATAATCGATGATGGCTACATTTATGTGGTTGACCTCGACTTGGAGCGTTTCTTCGACACAGTGAGCCATAGTAAACTCATAGAAATCCTCAGCCGCACGATAAAGGACGGTAGGGTGATAAGCCTTATTCACAAATATCTCCGCAGTGGTGTGATGAACAAATGTATGTTCGAGGCGAGTGAGGAAGGCACTCCCCAAGGAGGACCGTTAAGTCCGCTTTTGAGCAACATCATGCTCAACGAGTTGGACAAGGAACTCACTCGCCGAGGTCTCCCTTTTGTTCGCTATGCCGATGACTCGATGATATTTTGTAAGTCCAAGCGTGCAGCCAAACGCGTGAAGGAATCTGTAACCCGATTCATCGAAGGAAAACTTCATCTGAAGGTGAACAGGGACAAGACAGTTGTGTCCTATGTGCAAGGTGTGAAATACCTTGGTTACTCCTTTTATGTAATGAAAGGCAAATGCCAACTCACGGTACACCCAAAAGCCAAATCCAAGATGAAAGCCAAACTCAAGGAGTTGACTTCCCGAAGCAATGGTTGGGGATATGCCAAGAGGAAGCAAAAACTTGAAGAGTACATAAGGGGATGGGTAGGTTACTATCACCTTGCCAACATGAAACGTTTCCTCATGGAAACTGACGAGTGGCTAAGGCGACGGCTACGTATGTGTATATGGAAGTCGTGGAAGAGGGTGAAAACGAGAATTGCCAACTTGATAAAGTGTGGTATAGATAAATACCAAGCTTACATGTGGGGCAATAGTCGTTTGGGGGATTGGCGCATAGCTGGCAGTTACATACTATGTCGTGCGATAACCAACGAAAAGCTGAGCATGGCAGGCTATGCTACACTGATGGGTTCATACATCGAATGGCACCCAAAATAGGAACCGCCGTATGCGGAACCGCATGTACGGTGGTGTGAGAGGTCGGAAAACGAAAGTAGGAGAAAAACTACTTTGTTTTCCTCCTACTCGATTCATTTGTCGTCGTCGTCGGAGAAGTAGGCATTCTGAAAGTCGTTTTCATTGAGGCGCACTCGCTTGTTCCATCTTTGGCGCGACTGCTTCTCGAAAGCGAACATATTGACGGTGCCTTCAATTGTGGCTTCAAACGTCAAACTGTTTTTCACTCCAATCTTTCCAGCCTCAAGCGCTGCATCCTGGTTTGCACCGATGTAGGTGAACACCCAGCCCTTTTTGCACAGGCGATCAATCAGTTTTTTCACCGATGCGCCGTCCCACTCAAGGGAGTCGTTTTCATAGCCGTCGGTGATGATTGTTACAAGCACCTTGTCCTCCTTGCCTTTGCTTTTTTCAAGGTCGGTGACAGATGTGCCTATGGCATCGTATAGGGCAGTCATTCCGCGGAGCGTGTAGTCGTTGGGGGTGAGAGGCGATGTCTGCTCGGCAATGGTGTTGCGGTAGGCATATTGCAGAGGTTCTCCGCCGCTGGCGAAGGAGAGCACGGTGACCGACTGCTCGATTTTGTCGCTTTTTGGGGCTTCCTCGCGGATGGTTGACAGCGTTTCGTTGATACCGGCAAGCGCTTGTTCGTAGATTGACGTCATTGATCCCGATGCGTCGACGATGATGAGATTGTGTACTTTAAATTGTGCCATGATTTTGATGTGTTTAGTAGTTAATAATGCTTGATTGTGTAATTTTGACGCAAATATAAAGACGAAGAAACAAACAACAAAATTTAATGCGTAAAAACTACGCAAATGTGTCGATTTTTAACTTTTGTTTGCGTATCAATGACACAATCGTGCGTTTTTGTCGGAAAATAGGCTTAAATTTGTATTGTTGAAAAATAAGGGGTAGAAAATGTACAGTTATGAATATCCACATCCGGCTTTGAACACCGACTGCGTTGTGTTCGGATTCGACGGCTCTGGGCTGAATCTGTTGCTTGTAGAGCGAGGGTTGAAGCCGTATAAAGGCAAATGGGCTTTGCCGGGCGGCTTTGTGAGAATTGACGAGACGCTGGAAGAAGGAGCATTGCGCGAGTTGCGCGAGGAAACAGGAGTGATGGATATCTATATCGAGCAGCTGCAGGCATTCAGCCGTGTGGACCGCGACCCTCGCGAGCGTGTGGTTACGGTGGCGTTTCTTGCATTTGTGCGTCAGGAAGGCTATGAGGTCATAGCCGGTGACGATGCCGCCAAGGCACAGTGGTTTCCGGTGGATATGTTGCCTGATTTGGCATTCGACCATAGCGAGATTGTACGTGTGGCACTCGACAAACTGCGGTGGAAAATCACCTATGAGCCGTTGGCATTCCGTTTGCTCAACAAAGAGTTTACGATGACACAGGTGCAGACCATCTACGAGGCGGTGCTCGGGCAGAAGTTCGACCGTCGAAACTTTTACAAGAAGATGACCGCCATGGGCTACATTGTGGCTACAGATGGTGTGGGGCGGCGAAACTACGAAGCGTTCGATATTCTTAATGAGTATTGTTGCGAAAAAATGCCGGTGTTGGCAGCGCGCGCGCCGCGCGGCAGCGGGCGTCCGGCTACGCTCTACACATTTGACGAGGCTAAATATAGGGAGCAGATAAACAATAAAAATGTTTTGTGATGGAAGAATACCATGTGAAAATAACCGTTGAGCGCGGCGGTGAAAGCCAATGTGTCAACACGACGGCGAAGACGGCGATTTACCTGTCGGTGCTCGGTTTTGTTCTGGTTGGCATCCCGTATGTCGGATGGCCATACCTCGCATTGTGTTTCATTGTTGCAATCAAGGCGTTGAGGCGCAAGCCGCGAGGACTGGCACTGTTGGCGTTGCTGATCGACTCCCTTTATCTTTTCGTGAAATACGTTATTGCCGTTTCATAGCAGCTCTCGATTTTAACAGAACACTAATGATATTGACAATGAAAAATAGCAATCTGAAAGATAGAATGCTTGGATGTTTGTTTGGTCAGGCCATTGGAGATGCTCTTGGTCTTGGTTCTGAATTTATGGACAAAAATGAAGTAATCAAGCATTATCCCGATGGGCTGATGTATTACAGTCAGATTATTAAAGACGTGCATAGAAGCCGATGGGCAAAAGGGTCGTGGACAGATGACACGGATATGATGTTGTGCATACTTGATGGATTTGAGAATGGAAAATTCAATGTTCGTCGTGTTGCCTCCAATTTTAAGGATTGGTTTAATGGAGACCCTTTGGGAATTGGAAAACATACCAATAATGTATTGTGCATGGGCGACTATGTTGAACAGCCTGAAATGTGTTCAAAGCTGTGGTGGAATATATCTCGCCAGAAAAGTGCGGCAAATGGCGCATTGATGAGAACATCAGTAGTCGGATTGGCAACAAGTGATATCGAAGAACAAGCTATTGCAATTTGCAAACTAACTCATTATGATCCTCGCTGTGTAGGGTCGTGCGTGATAGCAACTGCCATAATCAATAATCTGGTGTGGAATGAAGATTTGTTGTCGTACGATGATATAAAGTCTATCGCTCGGAAATATGATGACCGGATTATCGAATGGATAGATGCTGCATATAACAGCCAGAATATATCCATGCTTGACTTGGATGAACCTTATTCAATGGGATACACACTTCGCACCCTTTCCGCTGCTTTATGGTGCTATTGGCACTCTCCGTCGTTTGAGGAAGGCCTGTTTTCGGTTGTGAACGAAGGCGGTGATGCCGATACGAATGCAGCTGTTGCTTGTGCCATTCTCGGTGCGAAATTCGGTTATGATGTCATACCTAAATACTATATAGAGAATCTGTACAATGAGCCAATGTATCGAAATGTGGTTCAAAATTTTATAAATCAGGTTCTCAACGCAGAAAGGGAGATTGGTTAAGCTGTAAAGGCAGAATTCATAATTGCCAATGGATATGATTGCTCTCAGCCGCATAAAAATGGATAATAATAAACATGAAATGACGACGGTTACTCTGAATGTGAAAAGGACGGGTAGATAAAGTGGTGGCGTCAAAAACGCATCTTTTTTCATACAATAACCAGTCGGCGGGGAGTAATTCCGATAAATATGTGTAAATTTGTGTGTGAATAAAAGGATATAACTATGTTTTCAGGAATAGTAGAGACTGCAGCCACAGTGGTTGCGCTGAGAAAAGAAGGCGGCAATCTGCACATCACAATGAAGTGCGACTTTGCCCCGGAGTTGAGAATAGACCAGTCGGTAGCCCATAATGGCGTATGCCTCACGGTGGTCGACCTTCCTGGCGACGGCACGTTTACCGTCACGGCGATTCAGGAGACGCTCGACCGCTCAAACCTCGGGTTGCTGCAGGTTGGCGACCTTGTCAACCTTGAGCGTTGCATGCCGATGAACGGACGTCTTGACGGCCACATAGTGCAGGGGCACGTAGACCAGACCGCAGTGTGCTGCGAGGTGCGCAACGTTGATGGCAGCCGCTATTTCAAGTTTGCCTACGACGTTGATGCCGAAATGGCGCGCAAGGGCTATGTCACAGTAGAGAAAGGCTCCGTCACAGTCAACGGCGTCAGCCTTACGGTGTGCAATTCCCAGCGCGACAGTTTTGAGGTGGCAATAATCCCCTACACCTTTGAGCATACCAATTTCTGCCGCATAAAGGAGGGTACGGTTGTAAATATAGAATTTGACATCATCGGCAAGTATCTCAGCCGTTTGATGGAGTTTTCAAAATAAGCGATGACCGATTTTTATAAACTTGTTGACGAGCGTCAGAGCGACCGTGGCTACGACACGGAGCGCAGCGTGCCGCGCGAGGCGGTGATGCGCATTGTCGACGCAGCCCGCCGGGCGCCGTCGGCATGCAATTCCCAGCCGTGGCATTTCATCGTTGTCGACAAGCCGGAACTTTGTGCAGAAGTGGCAGATGCTCTGACGTCCATAGGAATGAACAAGTTTGCCTCACAGGCTCCATGCTTCATCGTATTGGTGCAGGAGGCGCCCAATTTCACCGCCCGTCTTGGCGGATGGATAAAGAACAAGCATTTCCCGCTTATAGACTGCGGTATAGCTGCGTCGTATCTCACCCTCGCAGCCGCAGATGAAGGCCTTGGCTCGTGCATGATGGGATGGTTTGACGAGAAGCGGCTGAAACGGTTGCTTGGAGTGCCGCGCAGCCGGCGAGTGCTGCTTGTGGTGTCGCTGGGCTACAGCACCCAGCCGTTGCGTCAGAAATAGCGTCGCGCGCTCGATGCCGTGATGGGCGACAATAAATATTGACTATGCAGAAGAAGCTGAAAAGTTGGATAGAGGCAACCCGACTGCGCACATTGCCCGTGTCGACGGCAGGAGTGGTTGTAGCGTCGGGCTGTGCCTATAACGACGGCTCGTTCAAGTGGCAGCCGGCGTTGTTGTGTTTCCTTTTTGCCGTATTGGCACAGGTGGCGTCAAATTTCGCCAACGAATATTTCGACTATGTCAACGGCTCCGACAAAAAAGGACGTGAGGGATTCCGACGCGGAGTCACCGAGGGCGACATCACGCCGCGGGCAATGCTGCGCGCCACGTTTGGCACCCTTGCCACCGCCTGCGCCGTGGGCTGCTGCCTAATTCCGTTCGGAGGCTGGCAACTGATATCGATAGGCGTTGTGGTCGCTGTTTTCGCACTCGCCTACAGTGCCGGACCCTATCCGCTGTCGCGCGTCGGACTTGGCGATGTCGCGGTGTTGGTGTTCTTCGGCTTTGTGCCTGTTTGCCTTACGTATTATGTGCAGACAGGCGAGATTACCGGCAATGTGGCCGCTGCATCGGCAGCCGTGGGGCTGATGGGGTGCAACGTGTTGATTGTGAATAACTACAGGGATATGGAGGATGACCGTGAGGCGGGCAAACGCACCACTGTGGTGCGCTTTGGACGCCGCGCCGCCGCCATTGCCTACCTCTTGTTCGGAATTGCCGCCGTTTGGCTGACAGCACCGTTGTGGTCAGAGAAGTTCTGGATATTTTTCATAGCACCCGCGATTTATTTGTGCCTGCATTACCACACGTGGCAACGCATCCGCCGCAGCCGTGGCGCAGCTTTGAATCCGCTGCTCGGCGCCACCGCCCGCAATATGCTGGTGTATTCGTTGTTGTTGCTTGCGGTGTGTTTGATATAGCATTATGGCAGAATCCGGTTATATGCCCGACGACGCTGCCTCATTCTACGAACAGCTGGAAACGCTGCTCGACAGCGGTTGGGGAATCCGTAAAAAATATGACGCGCTGCGCGACGCGTTCAAACGCGCAATCAATCAGGAAGTGGGCTTGACCAACCTGAATTTCTCGGGGACATTTGCCAAATTGGACTATCTGATAAAGGAAAAAGGCATTTCCGAGGCAGAGTCGGTGCGTCTGCACGGCACTCGCCGCACACTCAACACCCTTTCTGAAATTTCCGACCGGCAATTGCATGATTCAATCGGCAGCGATGTGAAGTCGGCGGCGATGCTTGTTGAGGCTCTGCTTGGCGAGCCGATTCCGAAGTCGCTGCGGCGTAAACTGCCCGTCGACGACAAGCCACGGACATGGGGCAAGTTTGACAGCGGCAACCTGCGGTGTGTTGTCGACACATGGGACAACGAATATATCCACGTCACGGAAGAACGCGGTGGCTTGCCGCTGACCGTGTGCTACGGACAGCAAAACGTCTATCTGACACGCGAAGGCCGTGGCGACTGGTCGTATCTGTCGTTGCTGCTCAGACGCGGCGTGCAGCTCAACCTCGTGCGCGTGCGCTATGACAGCGAAATCTGTATGCCGGAACTGATAATCTACGAGCCCGACTATCTTGTGAACGTCACGACCATAGCGTCGTGTTTCGAAACCTATGCTGAATCGCCGCTTGTGGCTTTGGTCAATAAATTCAAGCCGCAGCCCAACACCTTGCCCATACATCTTGGAAATCTTTCCGGGCAGTATCTCGACGAGACGGTGCATCGGAGCACCCGTTCGTTTGAGGAAGGAATGATGGACTTTTTCAGAAACAATGCCTTGGGGCTTGTGGCATGCGAAGCTATGCGCAGCCGGGAAGACGTGGCGAAATTCTATGCCGATGCCCGTATGCAGAAAAGCAATGTAGAGAAGCTCATAGGCAATGACTTGCCCAAAGCCGTTGGCGGCATCGATATGAAAACGGCAGTGCTTGAGCCCACTTTCTTCAGCGAGGTGCTTGGCATACAAGGACGTCTCGACCTTCTGATAGAAAAGGAAGGCGAGGCGGTAATCGTGGAGCAGAAATCGGGCAAAGGTGCGTTTGTGCCGACCGCCTCGCCCCATTACAACCCAAACCGTCCAAAGCCACAGGAGAAACATCTGGTGCAGCTGATGCTCTACCGCGCCCTGTTTGTCTATGAGTTTGACAAATATGCCGGACAGCTGCGCCACGTCATGCTCCTCTATTCGCGTTATCCCGAGGGCCTTGTGTCAACGGCACAGCGTCCGGAACTGATGCTTAGGGCTATACGGATGCGCAACTTGTTGGCATATAGCGAAATCCTATATGCTTCAGAGGGTGTCGGGATGCTTGACGGACTGACCCCTGAACTGTTGAATGAGAAAAACTCCAACGGCGTGTTGTGGACAAGATACACCCGGCCCGAGCTCAACGAAGTGCTGTCGCCGATACAGAATGCGTCGCCGTTGGAACGCGTCTATTTCTTCCGTTTTATGCAGTTTCTCGAAAAAGAGCATCTGCTGTCGAAGATAGGCAACAAAATCAAGGACAACAGCGGATTTGCATCAATCTGGCTCGATTCGCTCGAAGACAAGATTGCTTCAGGCGGCATCTATTGCAACCTCACACTCGACACAGCAGCTTTTGCCGATTCTCCGGTGACCGACGTGACACTGCGGTTTGCCGATACTGACGCCGCCGACACCTCTAATTTCCGGGTGGGCGACATCGTGGTGCTTTATCCGTATAAAGAAAACACCGAGCCCAACGCCTGCGCATGGATGGTGGAACGCGGCACGATAGCCGATATCAGTGTAGACGGCGTCAGGGTGGCACTTCGCAATCCGCAGACAGACAGCCGCGTGTTTCCTCAGACCGACGGCATTCGCTGGGCGATAGAGCACGATTTGTTTGACTCGTCGACAAATGCCCTTTATGCAGGGATGCACAGTTTCCTGACTGCACCCATACGGCGGCGCGATATGCTGCTGTCGCAGCGCATGCCCGAAATCGACGCCGGCAGATGCCGCAAGGGAGACTACGGCGATTTCAACACCCTCGTGGAGAGAGCGAAGCAAGCCCGTGAGCTGTTTCTTGTGATAGGCCCTCCTGGCACCGGCAAGACGTCGTTCGGACTGCTTAACATCCTGCGTGAGGAACTGCTTGAGGCAGACACCAGCATACTGCTGCTGTCGTACACCAACAGGGCGGTGGACGAAATTTGCAGCAAACTTAAAGAGCAGAGCATCGATTTCATACGTATCGGTTCGGAGATTTCGTGCGACAAGGCGTATCACGCAAACCTTCTTCGCAACAAAATCCAGCAGTGCCGCACGGGCGACGCTGTGGCGGGAACACTGAAAGACGCGCGTGTGGTCTGTGCCACCACCGCAGCGCTTAACTCCAATGTCAATCTGTTTAAAATCAAACGTTTCGACCTTGCGATTGTCGATGAGGCGTCGCAAATCCTCGAACCCCACCTGCTGGGGCTGATGTGCGCGCGCTCAGGCAATGCCGACGCCATCTCACGCTTCGTGCTTATTGGCGACCACAAGCAGTTGCCAGCCGTTGTGCAGCAGACCGAAGCAGAGTCGAGAGTGACAGAGCCGGAGCTGCTGTCAATTGGACTGACCGACTGCCGCCGCTCACTATTTGAGAGGTTGCTGTCGTCGTTTAAAACCGTTGACGGATATGATTGCCGCTATGTTTATATGCTTACACGTCAAGGTCGTATGCATCGCGACATAGCCGACTTTCCCAATGAGGCGTTCTATGGCGGCAGACTTGACGTGGTGCCGTTGCCGCATCAGCTGGCGGCAAACACAGCCTGCACGTCGACCGACGGCATCTGCCGACTGCTGCAATTGCGCAGGGTGGCATTTGTGGCATCGGAGAAGCCAGAAATGTCGGTTTCAGCAAAGACCAATCAGGTGGAGGCCGACATGATAGCCGCTATGGTGGAGAGAATCTTCAGGCAGGCAGACCACTTCGACGACAGTGCGACGGTAGGAGTCATCGTGCCTTACCGCAACCAGATTGCAACCGTAAGAAACGCAATCGACAGATATGGCATCCCGGCGTTGCACTCCATAACAATCGACACCGTGGAACGCTTTCAGGGCAGCCAGCGCGACTACATAATCTACGGACTTACAGTGCAGCAGCGATGTCAGTTGAACTTTTTGACCGACAACGTATTTGAAGAAGACGGAACACTCATCGACCGTAAACTCAACGTGGCGATGACACGCGCCCGCAAGCATCTGACAATTGTCGGAAATCCCGACATCCTCGCCGGGAGCGCAGTCTATCGCAGGCTGATGGATTTTATGAAGAGCAGGGGCTGCTATTTCAATGTCGCGTGTGAAAAATTCTGCGCTGGAGATTTCAGCGTTTAGGCGTGTCCTGCAAAAAGATAAACATCAGATATTGCTACTTTTGCCGACCAATCGGCGAAAAAAGTGAAGCGGTTAACATATTTTTGTGGGTAGAAGCTGAAAAAAGTGATAAATATCATAGGTTTTGGCTGATAGAGTGATTAATTTTGCATTCGGAAAAATAGAACTATACATATTAAACGCTGTTAAGAAATAGAAAAAATTCAATCTATAGGTATGAAAATTAAGACAGTTATTGGACTGACAAAGCGAGTGGCTTTGTTAGGTTTGGTTTTGGGTGTCAGCATGACCTCATGTGGCAAGAAAGACCAGCAGGGACAGCAGCAACAGGCTGCTCCGCAAATCGGGTTTATTACAGTAACCAAGTCGAGTGCAGATTTGGAAAGCGTTTACCCGGCAACGATTAAGGGACAGAAGGATGTGCAGATACGTCCACAAGTTTCAGGATTCATTACAAAGGTTTGTGTAGACGAAGGTCAGCAAGTGTCGGCAGGACAGGTGCTGTTTGTAATCGATCAAGTGCAGTATGAGGCAGCGGTAAACCAGTGCAAGGCATCCGTTGCGGCAGCTCAGCAGCAGGTCAACAGCGCTCAGATTACCGCCAACAACAAGAAAAAACTTTTTGAGAAAAACGTGATCAGCGACTACGAGAACCAATTGGCTCAAAACGACCTCGCAGCAGCTAAAGCACAGCTGGCGCAAGCCCGCGCAGCGCTTGTCAATGCAGAGAAGAACCTCTCGTATACAGTAGTGAAGGCTCCGTCGGCAGGTTATGTCGGCTCGATTCCAAACCGTGAGGGTTCGCTTGCAAGCCCGTCTTCACAACAGCCTCTCACCACAATTTCCGACATCTCAGAGGTTTATGCCTACATTTCGTTCAACGAAAAGCAAGTGCTTGAGATGACACAAAACGGCAGCGTATCGCTTGCCAAGGCGCTCAGCGAGCTTCCAGCAGCAAAATTGAAACTCTCTGACGGCAGCTACTATTCAGAATTGGGCAAGTTCTCGACGATGACAGGTATGCTCGACAACACCACCGGTTCGGCATCGGTGCGCGTGGCGTTCAAAAACCAGAACGGAATGCTCCGCAGCGGTTCTACAGGCTCTGTTGTCATCCCGGCACACTACGACAACGTAATCATTATACCTCAGTCGGCAACCACCGAATTGCAGGACAAGAAATTCGCATACGTTGTTGACAAGGCTGGCAAAGTCACCGCACGCCCAATCGAGGTGCTTGCAAACAACGACGGACATAACTACGTGGTTACCAGTGGACTTGAGAACGGCGAACATGTCGTGGTTCAAGGTGTAGGCGTAAGCGTCCGCGAAGGTGTGCAGATCACTCCGGTCGACATGACAGGCAAGGATCTCAGCCAGGCAGCAGGCGCACAGCAGAAGTAACAGGAAAACAATAAGGAAAATTAGAATAAAGAGAAATGAAATTATATACGTTTATCAACCGGCCGGTGCTCTCGACCGTGATATCCATCTTCATTGTGATTTTGGGTGTCGTCGGAATGTTGTGGTTGCCAATCACGCAGTATCCTGACATTGCGCCTCCAACAATCCAGGTTTCGACAACCTATACCGGTGCCGACGCCAAGACTGTGCTCAACTCCGTGATTGCGCCTATCGAGGAGCAAATCAATGGTGCTGAAGGCATGACATATATCCAATCAACGGCAACCAATACAGGTAGCGCCACGATTACAGTTTATTTCAAGCAGGGCTTCGACCCCGACATGGCTGCCGTCGATGTACAGAACCGTGTGGCAAAGGCACAGAGTATGCTTCCTGCCGAGGTGACAAGAGTGGGTGTTATTACGCAGAAGCGACAGACGTCAATGCTGCTTGTGTTCTCGCTCCTTTCTCCAGACGGCAAGTTTGAGCAGGAATTCATCGAGAACTATATGAAAATCAACGTCATCCCGCAGATTCAGCGTGTGAACGGCGTGGGCGACGCGATGGTGATGGGTGCCGACTACTCTATGCGTATCTGGCTTAAGCCAGACGCCATGGCACAGCACAACCTTATGCCTTCCGATGTAAGTGCGGCTCTCGCCGACCAGAACATCGAGGCTGCTCCGGGTCAGTTCGGTGAAAACGGCGGAACGGCATTCCAATATGTGATGCGCTACCGCGGACGTCTGATTACTCCAGAAGAGTTTGACAAGATTATCATCCGCGCCGACAAAGACGGCAACGTCCTCTATCTGAAAGACGTGGCAACGATGGAGCTTGGCCGTGTAAGCTACGGCTTCAAGGGCAAGACAAACGGTCATCCAGCCGCTTCCGCCATCATCTTCCAGACTGCGGGCTCCAATGCGACTCAGGTTATCAAGGACGTTGAGGCAAAAATCAATGAGGCAGGGAAAGAGCTTCCAAACGGATTGGAATTCAACGTTTCAATGAACACCAACGACTTCCTATACGCATCAATCGAAGAGGTTATTAAGACCCTTATCGAGGCGTTTATCCTCGTGTTTCTTGTGGTTTACGTGTTCCTTCAGGACTTGCGTTCAACTATTATTCCGGCAATCGCCATTCCGGTGGCGTTGATTGGTACGTTCTTCGGACTTTATTTGATTGGTTTCTCAATCAACTTGTTGACACTCTCGGCATTGGTGCTCGCCATTGCGATTGTGGTCGACGATGCGATTGTGGTGGTTGAGGCGGTCCATGCCAAACTCGACGAGGGCTACACCTCGGCACGTATGGCTGCAATCGACGCTATGCGTGAGATAGGCGGCGCGATTGTCTCAATCACCCTTGTCATGATGCTTGTGTTTATTCCAGTGTCGTTCATGTCAGGAACGTCGGGCGTGTTCTATCGCCAGTTTGGTTTGACAATGGCAATCGCCATCGGACTGTCGGCATTGAACGCATTGACCCTGTCGCCGGCTTTGTGTGCGGTGTTCTTGAAACCTCACAAGGCAGATGGCGGCTCCAAGAAAGTGTCGTTTGTAAAGGCATTCCACGAAGGATTCAACCGCAATTATGAGAAACTGCTCGTCCGCTACAAAAAATGGGCAGGATTCTTCATCAATCATAAAATCACGGCATTCGGCGTTGTGGCAGCCAGCATCGTGGCGCTTGCCGCAATGATGATGACCACGTCGACCGCTTTGGTTCCTAATGAGGACACCGGCGTGTTGTTCTGTATGGTCAACATGCCGCCTGCAACGTCGCTTGATAAAACAGAGGCCACACTTGCCAAGGTGGACAAGATTCTTGCCGCCAATCCGGCAGTCGAGTCGCGTACGGAGATTCTTGGTTACAGCTTTATCGCCGGTCAGGGCAACACGTACGGTACGTTTATCGTAAAGCTCAAGGACTGGAGCGAACGTGAGAAAGGACAGGATGCAACAAGCGTGCTCGGACAGCTTTACGGCGCAGTGGGTCAGCAGATAAAAGACGCCACAGTGATGATGTTCCAACCACCGATGATTTCCGGTTATTCGGTAACCAGCGGTTTCGAGCTTCAGCTGCAAGACAAGACCGGAGGCGACATCAACAAGTTTTTCCAGATTTATCAGCAATTCATCGGCGCGCTCAACCAGCGTCCGGAAATCCAGCAGGCTTACTCAACGTTTAACCCGACATTCCCGCAGTATATGGTCAATGTCGATGTTGCCAAGACCAAGCAGGCGGGAATCAGCCCGAGCGTTGTGTTGTCGACGCTGCAAGGCTACTACGGCGGTATGTATGTGTCGAACTTCAACCGCTTCGGTAAACTTTACCGTGTTATGATGCAGGCCGATCCAAGCGCACGTATCTCACCGGAAACGCTGAATCAGGTGAAAGTGCGTGTAGGCAACGAAATGTCGCCTATCACCAACTTCATCACGCTTGAGCGCGTCTACGGACCAGATATCATCTCGCGCTTCAACCTGTTTACCTCGATTTCTGTCAGCGGTACGCCAAATCCAGGCTACAGTAACGGTGACGCCATCAAGGCCATCCAGGAAGTAGCGGCACAGACATTGCCTATGGGCTACGGCTATGAGTTCTCAGGAATGACGCGTGAGGAGCAGAATTCATCAGCGGCGTCGACTGCAATCGTGTTCGGACTTTGTCTGCTCTTTGTCTACCTGCTTCTGTCGGCACAATATGAAAGCTACATCCTGCCGCTGTCTGTTATCTTGTCTATTCCGTTGGGCTTGATGGGATCATTCCTCTTTGCGAAGATTTTTGGTGTGAACAACAACATCTATCTGCAAATCGGTTTGATCATGCTTATCGGTCTGTTGGCAAAGAACGCCATCCTTATTGTAGAGTTCGCTCTTGACCGTCGCAAGACGGGAATGAGCATCGTGGGCGCCGCTATCGCCGGTGCGGCAGCGCGTCTGCGTCCTATCTTGATGACAGGCTTCGCAATGATTATCGGTCTGTTGCCGCTGATGCTTGCCAACGGTGTAGGCGCCAACGGTAACCGTTCGCTTGGAACCGGTGCTGTCGGTGGTATGTTGATTGGTATGATTCTTCAGGTGCTTATCGTTCCGGCATTGTTCGTTGCGTTCCAAAAGATTCAGGAGAAGATACAGCCGCTGAAGTGGAAGGACACAGACAACGCTGAAATCGACGATCAGATTGAGCAATATTCACGCAATTAATAAAGAGTGAAATCAATGAATAAAAGCAAATTATTAAGTGCAGCACTCGTAGTGGCAATCGCCACTACGACGGCAAGCTGCCATATCTATAAGAAATTCGAGATGCCAGAGGAAGGCATCGCCGGCGAGGTCGCCGCAGCCCAGAAAGAGGCTGTAGACTCAACGGCTCTCGGCAATGTGAAATGGGAACAGGTGTTTACCGACCCGCAGTTGCAGGCACTCATTCAGATAGCTCTCGACAGCAATGTCGATCTTGAGAACGCCCGTCTGAATGTGGATATCGCCAAAGCTCAGCTGCAGGGCGCCAAGCTCAGCTATCTGCCGAGCGTGGCTTTGACGCCCAATGGCGGAACGGCTTCCTATGGAGGCTCGAAAATAACGAAAGACTCGTGGTCGTACACCATCCCGGCTACCGCAAGCTGGGAAATCGACGTGTTCGGAAAGTTGCTCAACAACAAGCGCAACGCCGAGGCGGCGGTGCTTCAGACAGAGGCATACCGTCAGGCAGTGCGCTCGCAGATAATCAGTGGAGTGGCAAACTGCTACTACACCATCGCAATGCTCCAGCGCCAGTTGCAGATTCTCAACGAGACATCGGCAATCTGGCAGGAAAGCATCAAGACGATGCAGGATTTGAAAGAGGCAGGACGCTACAACGAAGTGGCAGTGGTGCAGAGCAAGGCCAACTATGCAAGCCTGCTCGCAACCATACCGCAAGTAGAGGAGTCGCTTCATCAGGTCAACAGCAGCCTGTCGCTGCTCTTGAACCGTCCGCAGCAGACATGGGTTGTCGACTCATCCTATGAGCCGAGTTTCCCGGAATATATGGAGAAAGGCGTGCCGATGTCGTATCTTGCGGCCCGTCCAGACGTGCAGGCAGCAGAGCAGTCGCTCGCAATGGCATATTACGCCACCAACACAGCGCGTGCGGCATTCTATCCAAGCCTTGTAATTTCGGCAGGCGGCGGCTTCACCAACTTGCTCGGAAGCGTTATCGTAAACCCTGGCAAATGGTTCTATCAGCTTGCTGGACAGCTTACGGCGCCACTCTTCAGCCGCGGACGCAACATCGCCACGCTGAAGGCAGCCAAACTGCAGCAGCAGCAGACGCTCAACACGTTTGAGCACACAGTGCTTGCCGCCGGAGCTGAAGTGGGCGACGCTTTGGTGAGCTACAACAAGAACAAGCAGCGCAGCGCTCTGCTCGTCGACCAGGTTGACAACCTGTCGAAAGCCGTTGAATACAACAACGACCTTATGAAGTACAGCACAGCCACCTATCTGGAAGTGCTTACGGCACAACAGTCGCTTCTCAACGCACAAATGTCGCAGCTGCAATGTGAACTTCAAGTGCGTCAGGCAGCCATCAGCCTCTATCAGGCTCTCGGCGGCGGACGTTGATATAATATTAATTACCTTAATCAGAAACACAATGATTAGTCCATTAGCATTTGTTGACCCGACAGCGAAAATCGGCGACAACGTAACAATTTATCCTTTCGCTTTTATCGACAAGGATGTGGAGATAGGCGACGGATGCATCGTGATGCCTAATGCCAGCATTATGCAAGGCGCGCGCCTCGGCAAGAATGTGAAGGTGTATAATAACGCAATCATAAGCGCGTCGCCTCAAGACTTCCGCTGGAAAGGCGAAATGTCGTACGTCATCATCGGCGACAACACCGTGATACGCGAGATGGCGATAATCAACCGCAGCATCCACGAGGGCGGCGCCACCAAGGTGGGCGCAAACTCGTTTGTGCTTGCGGATTCGCACATCGGCCACGACAGCGAGATCAGCGACCATTGCGTGGTTGGCAACAACGTGCAGATTGCCGGAGATGTGTTTATCGACTCTTGCTCGATTCTTTCCACCGGAGTGAAAGTGTTTGAAAACAGCCACATTGGTAAATGGGTGTTTGTCAAAGGTGGATGCCGCGTTTCGGGCAATGTGCCTCCTTTCATCATCCTTGCCCACAATCCGGCTGTCTATTATGGCGTGAACGCAACGATTATGCGGCATAAGGACAACTTCAATGAAGAAGAAATCGACGATATCGCAAAAGCATACCGCCACATCTATCAGTGCAACGTGTCGCTCTTCAACGCCGTAAAACGCATTGAGGCCGACATCCCTGAAAGTAAGTCGCGTGATGCCATCCTTGATTTCATCAAGAAGAACGACAACAAGATTGTAGCATTGCCTAAACTGGACATGTATTAACGGTCGCAGTTGCAGACCATAAAAAGCGAGGCTGGGCAGAAATTGCCTGGTCTCGCTTCTTTTCGCGTTTAAGGCTCTTCTGAGTCAAAAAAAAATATGTTGCTGTCTGATAGAATGTTGGCATTCTTAGCTCAATTTTTTTTTGAAAAAAATATCCCGAAAATTTTGTGGGATAGAAAAAAGGCATTACCTTTGCAACCGAAATCAACAAAACGTTGACTCCGTAGCTCAGTTGGTAGAGCAAATGACTCTTAATCATTGGGTCGAGAGTTCGAGCCTCTCCGGGGTCACAAAGCAGTCGCTGAAAAGTGGCTGCTTTTTTTATTTCTGCCGGCCACAGGCAGTGGCGTACCTCCAGCACGCATCCGCGCGTACCGGGTTATGGAAGAGTGTTGTCGCTCCGCGACGATGGACATACCGATGTGGAACGGTTTTGTCAATGTCAATCAAATGGCGATGGCAACCGCCGAAGGGCGGTTGTATAATCATAGCCCCAGGTTGGCTTGCCTACCTGGGGTCAGTAGCGGAAGACGAATCTACCGCCGAAGAGCGGTTGTATAAATCAAGGAAAATATTTTTGCAAGAAATTTTGCATCGGCGATTTCGGGAAAGTTGAGTCTGCGGAATCGCAACCATCCTGGAGAAGCCGTCGTACCTTCCCGCTGCATCTCTCTACAACCGCTCTTCGGCGGTAGTTGCGCATGCCACCAGTGTCACGGGGTAGGCAAGCCAACCCCGTGCTAACATGTGCAACCGCTCTTCGGCGGTTTTCCCTTCCCGCAGCATCTTTCTACAACCGCTCTTCGGCGGTTTTCCCTTCACACAGCATCTCTCTACAACCGCTTTTCGGGCGTTTTAGAGGATAATCGGAGATATTATTTTTATTGTGTTTGATTTGCGTTAACTTTGCCGTCGTTAAAGGATTCGGATATGGATATAACGCAAGGCCTTGTCGGATGCTGTCTTACCGTTGTGAATGCAGTTGCATTCATCGTGTATGGCATAGACAAATGTAGGGCACGAAACGGCAAATGGCGCATACCGGAGGCAACGTTGCTGATGCTGACGGTTGTGGGCGGAAGCGTCGGAGCGTGGCTCGGCATGAAGGCGTGGCATCACAAGACAAGGCACGGGAAGTTTCGGTATGGTGTCCCGGCAATTCTGCTGTTGCAGATTGTGGTGGCGACTCTTTTATATGTGAATCATTGTGTGGGAAAATGTTATTAAAACTACTGATAATATGAAACTGAACAAAATACACCATGTGGCAGTGATTTGCTCCGACTATGAACGGTCGAAGCGTTTCTATGCAGACGTGCTCGGGTTGAAGATTGTGAGCGAGCACTATCGTAAGGAGCGCGACTCCTGGAAGGCAGACTGCTGGCTCGGCGGAACGTATGTTGTGGAGCTGTTCTCTTTTCCGAATCCTCCAGCGCGTCCTTCCCGTCCGGAAGCCGCCGGTCTGCGCCATCTTGCCTTCGAGGTCGACGACGTTGCCGCAGCTGTAGGCGAGGTTGAGGGAAAAGGCGTAGCCTGCGAGCCGATACGCACGGATGAATATACCGGCAAACGGTTTGTGTTTTTCAGCGATCCTGACGGGTTGCCTATTGAATTGTATGAGAAGTGATGCGGAATTGCAGTCAAAATGCAGCAATAAGCAGGTGATGTGGCGAAGATGAGAGGCAGGCAACCGGTACGTGTACAATATTACGACTCGCCGTGCGGAGAGATGGTCTTGGCGTCGGTGGGAGAGGCTTTGTGTTTGTGCGACTGGAACGGGATGCCATGCGCCTGCCGCAACAAGCGCCGGCTTGCGCGCCGGCTGAATGCGGAATTTCTGGTTGAGACATCCGCCGTGCTCGAGCAAGCGAAGAAACAACTTGAAGACTACTTTGCATGCCGCCGCAAGGCTTTCGACATCCCGCTGCGTCTTGTGGGAACGGATTTCCAACAGCAAGTGTGGGAAGCATTGCTCAGCATACCATACGGAGAGACTGTGAGCTACAAAGATATTGCCCTGAGCGTTGGCAATCCTGAAGGCGTCAGAGCCGTGGCGCAAGCCGTCGGGGCAAACGGCATAGCAATTTTTATTCCATGCCATCGCGTCGTGGGCTGCAACCATTCCCTGACCGGCTTTGCCGGAGGATTAGAGGCTAAAAGAATGTTGCTTGAAATAGAAAACAAAAACAAAACGAAGATATTATGACCATACATCAGATTGCGTTCAGTCCCACTGGAGGCACACGCCGCGTCAGCGAACTGCTGTGCAGCGGCATTGAGGCAAAAAGTATACTTACAGAACTTTGTGTAAAAGAAGAAGAGCTGTGCTTGCCAAGTATAGCAGCCGGCGACTTGGTGGTTGTCTCGATGCCGGTATATGCCGGGCGCGTGCCGGCATTGGCTGTGGAAAGGCTGAATGCCGTTGAGTCAAACGGCGCCACCTGTGTGATTGTCGCCGTTTACGGCAACAGAGCCTACGAGGATGCTTTGGTTGAAATGCAGGATGTGGCGACAGCGCAGGAATTCAACGTCGTAGCAGCCGTTGCCGCCAACGCAGAGCACAGCATTTGCCGTATGTACGGCGCCGGCAGGCCTGACGCAGCCGATGCCAGAGAGCTGGCATCCTTTGGCAGAGCCATTCTTGAGAGGGTGCAAGGCGGCAAACCGTTCGGCCGTCTCGCATTGCCAGGCAACCGCCCGTACAAGCAAGGCTGCAGCGGACCTTTTCCTGTGGCAAACCAAGACTGTACGGAATGCGGTGTCTGCGCGAGCCAATGCCCGACTGGTGCAATATCTGCCGACAATCCAAAAGACAACAACAACCAGCTCTGCATCGGCTGTATGCGGTGCGTGTCGGTCTGCCCGTCGCATGCGAGGGGCATCGGTGAGCATCTGAAAATGTTGGCAGCACACCTTGAGCCACTTTGCCGAGAGCGTAAAAAGAACGAGTTGTTTGTGAGTTAAGCCTTGCCCGGCTTCAATCGGTTTCTTTCGAGTTCCTGAAGGCTTTCCATCTTCTTTGACTCAAGGAACTCGTAAATGCCGCACAAGTGCTCGCGTACGCGGCCGTGGCCGAATTCGTATACCTTGCTGACAAGTCCGTCGAGGAAGTCGCGGTCGTGACTCACCACGATGAGCGTGCCATCGAAGTCCAGCAGGGCTTGCTTGAGCACGTCCTTTGTCTTGAGGTCAAGGTGGTTGGTCGGCTCGTCAAGGATAAGCAGATTGACGGGCTCCAACAGGAGTTTGAGTATGGCAAGGCGAGTGCGTTCGCCACCAGACAGCACCTTCACTTTCTTTGTCGACTCCTCTCCTCCGAACATAAATGCGCCGAGAAGGTCGCGAATCTTGTTGCGCACATCGCCTTTAGCCACGTCGTCGATGGTCTGGAACACCGTTAGCTCGCCGTCGAGCAGCGAAGCTTGGTTTTGTGCGAAGTAGCCAATCTGCACGTTGTGTCCGAGTTCGAGTTTTCCTTCGTTTTGCAGCTGCCCCATAATGCATTTCACGAGAGTCGACTTTCCTTCGCCGTTTCGCCCCACGAAGGCAATCTTGTCGCCGCGTTCGACGGTAAGATTGACACCGCTGAAAACATTCTTGCCGTCGAACGACATTGCCACATCGCTCATTTGCACAGGGTAGGCACCGCTGCGCGGACTCGGAGGAAACTTCAGCCGGAGTCGGCTTGTGTCTTCCTCGTCCACCTCTATGAGTTGGAGTTTCTCAAGCATCTTTACGCGGCTCTGCACCTGCAGAGTCTTGGAATACGTGCCTTTGAAACGCTCGATGAATTCCTTTGTGTCGGCAATCATCTTCTGCTGCTCCTCATATTGTTTCATCTGCTGTTCGCGACGCTCCTTGCGCAACTCCAGATATTGGCTGTAAGTTGCCTTGTAGTCGTATATCCGTCCCATTGTCACCTCGATGGTGCGAGTGGTTATGTCGTCGACAAACTTGCGGTCGTGGCTGATCACCACCACGGCTTTTGAACTGTTGCAGATAAAGTCCTCAAGCCATCCGATCGACTCGATGTCGAGGTGGTTTGTAGGCTCGTCAAGAAGCAGCACGTCGGGCGACTTGAGCAGCAGTTTCGCAAGCTCGATACGCATGCGCCAGCCGCCCGAAAACTCGCTGGTTGGGCGGTTGAAGTCCTCGCGCTCGAAGCCCAGACCGAGAAGCGTTTTCTCAACATCCTCCTCGAAATGAGTCATGTCGATTGCGTAGAACTTCTCAGAAAGCGTTGACACATTCTCGATGAGCTGCATGTATTCATCGCTGTCATAGTCGGTGCGTGTCAAGAGCTCGTTGTTGATGCGGTCTATCTCCGCCTGGATTTGGTGCAGATGAGCGAAAGCCTGGCATGTCTCCTCAAACACGGTGCGGCCGTCCTCGGTCATCAAATGTTGGGGAAGATAGGCGATTACGCAATCTTTAGGCGCGGAGACAGAGCCGCGTGTGGCTGTCCGCACGCCGGCGATAATCTTCAGCAAAGTGCTCTTTCCTGCGCCGTTCTTGCCCATAAGGGCTATACGGTCTTTCTCGTTTATCTGAAAGGAAATATCCTTGAATAGGGTGGTGCCACCAAATTCGACGGTCAGTCCATCAACTGTAATCATAAATGTTTCTTGTGGTTGTTGAAAAAACGCTGCTAAAGCATATACATGCCGCTTTCTTTCTGCAAAGGTAGTGTTTTTCTTGGGAATTCGGCGGTTTGCCGGGTGAATCAGGTGTAAAGAGCCACCTCCACACCTTGACAGGCAAACGTTGTCGGGGGTGCTTTTTCGCTATTTTGTCCCGAATTTGTCCCGGATATTGTTGAAAAAATAAGGCTTAAACGATTGAATGCCAATCATTTAAGCCCTTGATAGTCGGGGTGAGAAGACTCGAACTTCCGACCTCCACGTCCCGAACGTGGCGCGCTAACCAACTGTGCTACACCCCGAGTCCGAAAATCGAATGCAAAGGTACTCACTTTTCTGAATATTGCAATGTTTTTGCGGATATTTTTTTATTGCAGGGCAAAATTTTTATTTAAAGACGCGTTTGCGTCGGTGCTTGTCAATGCGCTTCAAGCCAGTTTGCGCCCGAGCCGCAGTCGGCAACGAGAGGTACAGTTCCGCTGAAGGCAGCCTCCATCTCTTCTTTTACAATGCGTGCCACAGAATCCTCTTCGCCAGGAACGACGTCGAAGTTCAACTCATCGTGCACCTGCAGCAGCATCTTCGACCGTATTCCCTCGCGGTCAAACCGACGGTAAATGCGGTTCATCGCGATTTTGATGATGTCGGCAGCAGTTCCCTGTATTGGAGCGTTGATTGCGTTTCGCTCGGCATATCCGCGCACCACGGCGTTTCGCGATGTTATGTCGGGAAGCATGCGGCGCCGTCCGAACAGGGTTGTCACGAAGCCTTTCTCCTTCGCCATCTCGATGCTCTGGTCCATAAACCGACGCACGCCTGGGAATGTCTTGAAGTAGCCTTCAATCAGTTGCTTGGCCTCGTTGCGAGGTATTTGCAGTCGCTCCGACAGTCCGAATGCCGAAATGCCGTAAATCATACCGAAGTTTGCGGTTTTTGCTTTCCGTCGCTGGTCGTCGGTCACGTCTTCGGTGCGTTCGTGGAAAATTTTGGCGGCAGTGGCACGGTGGATGTCCTCGCCGGCAAGGAAAGCCTCCACGAGCGCCTCGTCCTTGCTGATGTTTGCCACGATGCGCAGCTCAATCTGCGAATAGTCGGCAGAGAAGAACGAGTGCCCGTCGTCGGGGATGAACGCTTTGCGGATTTCCCGTCCGTCGTCGTTTCTGATAGGGATGTTCTGCAGGTTCGGGTTTGTCGACGACAGGCGTCCGGTGGCCGTGACAGTCTGATTGTAGGTGGTGTGGATTTTTCCCGTGTGAGGGTTTATAAGTTCGGGGAGAGCATTGACGTAGGTTGACAGAAGCTTCTTTATCTTTCGGAACTCCAGGATCTTGCCCACGATGGGGTGTTTTCCCGACAGCTTCTCAAGCACCTCCTCCGTGGTGGAGTATTGCCCGGTTTTGGTTTTTTTCGCTTTCTCGTCGATTTTCAGTTTGTCGAACAGCACTTCGCCCACCTGTGCCGGCGAGCCTACGTTGAACTGTATTCCCGCAAGGTCGATGCATGCCCGCTCGATGTCGGCAAGACGCTGAGTCAGGGCTTTGGAGTAGGCGGCAAGGGCGTCTGTGTCGATGCGCACGCCAGTGTGCTCCATGTCGGCGAGCACCTCGACGAGCGGCAGCTCGATGTCGTGGAGCAGATGCGCCATTTTCTCCTCCTCGAGTTTCTTGTCAAATACAGGCTTCAGCTCGAGGCATGCTGCGGCACGTGCGCAAGCCACCTTGGCTATATCCTCGATTTCAAGCGAGAGCGCCGGGTTGAACTTGTTGGCCTTTGCCGTGGCGGGCAGCTGATAGTCGGGCAGAATTTTTTTCAGATATATCTCCGCCAGCCGGTTTATTGAATGGCTCATCTCCGGTTGTAGCAGATAGTGCGCGATGGCGACATCGTAGTAGGGCGCCGCTAATTTCTCAGCAATGTTGAGCGCCACCACCATATCGAATTTCAGGTTTATGCCCACTTTTTCCACAGTTTCCGATTTAAGGATGCGCAAAATGTCGAAAGCCGACTCCTCGGTGGCTTCAAGATAGAAAGCCTCGTCGGGGCTCAGTGCCACAGCGATGCCGGCGGGAACAGCCTCCATGGCGTTTGGCGCGGTGCAGACCATGTGGATTCCTATTGTTTTCTGCGACAACGCCTTGTCGACAAGCTCGTCGATGTTGGCATCGGTTGCGATGATCGTTTTGCAGGTATGCTCGGTTGGCGCAGGCTCCGCCTCTGCGGCTGCCGCGTCAGTCATGTCGTCGCCGAAGAGCGAAAGTTCGCCGAAAGCGGGCTTGGGCTTCGGCGCAGGCTTTGCCTCCGCCTTGTCGCCGAGCACGCGCGACAGCAACGATCGGAACTCCAGTTTGCCGAAGATGTCGCGTATGGCTTCTTCGTCGACAGGGTGGCGGCTGTAAGCCTCCTCGTCGAATTCAATCGGCACCTCAGTGCATATCGTGGCGAGTTTTTTTGAGAACAGAATGTTGTCCACGTTTGATTCGACTTTGGTTTTCAGCGCGCCTTTCAGCTTATCGGTGTTGGCGATAAGATTCTCCACGCTGTCGAACTCCAGAATCAGTTTCGACGCCGTTTTCTCACCGACGCCCGGGCATCCGACAATGTTGTCCACCTTGTCGCCCATGAGCGCCAGAATGTCGATCACCTGTATCGGACGGTTGATGCCGAACACGTCGCACACCTCCTTCTCGCCGCGCACCTCCGCCGGCTGTCCCTTGTAGCCCGGACGGTAGATTTTCACAGACGGGTCGACAAGTTGACTGAGATCTTTGTCGGGCGACATGATAAACGTTGAGAATCCGCGGCTGCGGCTCATCGTGGCAAGCGTGCCAATCACGTCGTCGGCCTCATATCCCTCTTTTTCCACCACAGGGATTCCGTAAGCCCGTATAATGTCTTTGATGTATGGAACAGCCACCTTGATGTCCTCCGGTGTAGCCTCCCGTCCAGCCTTATAGTCGGCAAACATCTCGTGGCGGAACGTTTTTCCCGCAGGGTCGAAACACACGGCGATATGCGTCGGGTTCTCCTTGCGCAGCACCTCCTCGAGCGTGTTTACAAAGCCGAAGATGGCGGAAGTGTTCATTCCTCCCGACGTGAATCGAGGAGAGTATTTCATTGCGTGGTATGCCCGGAAAATCAAGGCATAGGCATCGAGCAAAAATAATTTTTTCTGTTCCATATATTGTAGGTGAATAGTACTAATTAATATAAAAAAATCAATGATTCGGCATTAATTCACCGTGAAATTACAATTTTCGCAGAATAAATGATTACTTTTGTGTCTTAAAAATCGTTTTATGACGAATTTTGATGAAATAAGAGACCTGATATCATCCGATTTGGAGCGGCTGCAGAAGATAATAAAGCAGTCGCTCTCAAGCAATAGTCCGCTGCTCAATAAGATTGTAGACAAGTATTTGGAAACAAAAGGCAAGCAGATACGCCCGATAATCGTTGTGCTCAGCGCTAAGTTTTTCGGCGCCGAGGTGTCGGACGGTGTGCTCTGTGGCGCAGCGTCGGTGGAATTGCTCCACAATGCCTCTCTGATACACGATGACGTTATCGACGAGACCAAGCAGCGTCGCGGCCACGACACCATCAACAACACGTGGGACAACCATATCGCCGTGCTTGTTGGCGATTTCTTTGTCAGCAACGCCCTTGCCTGTGCCATCCGCACCAACGATTTCCGTGTGATAAGCACCATCTCCGAGCTCGGCAAGGAACTGTCGACCGGCGAGATTGACCAAATCGACGTTGCCAAGCATCATTCCATCGACGAGCAGACTTATTTCAGCATCATAAACAAGAAGACGGCATCGCTGTTTCAGAGTTGTGTGAAGGTGGGCGGATACTCTGTAGGTGCCTCCGACATCGACATCGCCAACCTGTCGAAGTTTGTGGAGCTGCTGGGACTGTCGTTCCAGATCAAGGACGACATCTTCGACTATTTCAAGGATGATGCCATAGGCAAGCCCACGGGCAACGATTTGCGCGAGGGAAAGGTGACGCTGCCGCTGATTTACGCATTGTCGCACACCGAGTCGCCGCGCCACGAAGAGATGCGCCGTCTTGCCGACTCCGACTCGCTTACCACCGAACAGATAGAGACGCTGATAGACTTTGCCAAGGCAGAGGGCGGAATCGAATATGCCTATGCCACGATGGAGCGTCTGCGCGCCGAGGCACGCAGCATCCTTGAGCCATATCCCGACAACGAAGCCAAGCGGGCATTCCTGTCGCTGTTCGACTACATAATCAAACGCCACCACTGATGTTGTTGCCGTATCTTGAACCGGGACGCCTCGAGGCAGGATGCGACGAGGCTGGGCGCGGATGCCTTGCCGGACCGGTGTTTGCCGCGGCGGTGATTCTGCCCGACGGCTACACCAACGACCTTCTCAACGACTCAAAGAAGCTTTCCGAGCATGCCCGCGACGCACTGCGTCCCGTAATAGAGCGCGACGCCCTGGCTTGGGCAGTGGGCATCGTTGACAACGATGAGATTGACCACATCAACATCCTTCAGGCTTCGTTTCTCGCCATGCACCGCGCCGTGGACGGCTTGTCGGTGCGTCCCGACTTTCTGCTTATCGACGGCAACCGTTTCCGTCCCTACGACGGCATCAGGCACCAATGCATTGTGAAAGGCGATGGCAAGATGATGAGCATCGCCGCCGCGTCGATTCTTGCAAAGACCCACCGCGATGAGTTTATGAAACGCATCCACGAGGAATTTCCGCAATACGGTTGGAACGTGAACAAAGGTTATCCCACGAAAGCCCATCGCGAAGCCATTGCGCGTTTCGGCGCCACCCCCTACCACCGCCACACCTTCCGCCTGCTCGCCGAGCCTTCGCTGTTCCCAGAGTTGTAGACCACCTCGCTCGGTTGCTACAGACGCAACCGTAAAGCCAAAAAGTTGCAAATAGAGCATAAAAATGCACAAAAATGTGATTTACATGGCAAATAAGTCGTAAATTTATGGCGGAAAAACAAAAACTCAATTACCTATGATGAAAAAAATCTTTCTTGTTGCCGGACTTCTTTTGGCCGGCGCAATGACAACCAACGCAAAAACTGCTGTCGACCGTATGGACCCACCGATGTGGTGGACAGGGATGGAAAACCAGCAGCTGCAGATAATGGTTACGGGCGAGGGCATACGCGACGCTGTGCCCTCGGTCGACTGCCCTGGCGTGAAACTTGACTCCGTGGCGCGCCTCGACAGCCCGAATTATCAGTTTCTGTATCTCACCATCGGCAGCGACGCCAAACCTGGCACTGTCGACATCACGTTTGCCAGCGGCAAGCGCAAAATCAAGAAGCAATATGAACTGCTTGCCCGTCAGGGCGACGGAGCAAGTCACGAGGGTTTCGACTCTTCCGACGTGCTTTACCTGATGATGCCCGACCGCTTTGCCGACGGCGGCGACGTGGCGCATCAGTCTACCAATTTTGACTACCGCATAGACCGGACGAACCCGGGCGCGCGCCACGGCGGCACGCTGAAGGGCATCTCCGACCATCTCGACTATCTTGAGGAACTGGGCGTCACGGCAGTGTGGCTCACTCCTGTGCTTGAGAACGATATGCCAGGTGGCTGCTATCACGGTTATGCCACCACCGACTATTACCGTGTGGATCCGCGCTTCGGAAGCAACGACGACTACCGCCGCTTGATTTCAGAATGCCACAGCCGCGGCATCAAGGTGGTGATGGATATGATTTTCAACCACTGCGGACTCTACCATCCGTGGCTCTACGACCTTCCCAGCCACGACTGGCTCAATGCCCAGCCGACAGCCGACGGCATCAGAAGCGTGCAGCAGGCAAATTTGACAGGCAAGAGAAATGCCGCCGTCGACTCGTTGCTGCTCACCAACTTCCGGCTTAACACGGTGCATGATCCGTATGTGAGCCAATACGACTTCAAGCACACCGTCGACGGATGGTTTGTGTCGGGTATGCCCGACCTCAATCAGCGCAACCCCCACTTGATGACATATCTTATCCAAAACTCCATCTGGTGGATTGAGTATGCCGGAATCAATGGCATCCGCATGGACACCTATCCGTATGCCGACATGGAGGCTATGGCGCGTTGGAACCGCGCCGTGGCACGCGAGTATCCGCGGTTCAACATCGTTGGCGAAAGCTGGCTTGAAAACGAGGCGAGCATTGCGTATATGCAACGCGGCAACAAGTTGAACCCAGTCAATACAGAATTGCCAACGGTGATGGATTTCCCGTTGTGCTTGATGGCGCAGCAAGCGTTTGGAGAACAGACAAAATCAGGAAGCGACGGACTCAACCGCCTGTTTAACCACCTTGCGCTCGACATGCTTTATGCCGACTGCAGCAGGTTGCTGACGTTCTACGACAACCACGACACAGACCGTTTTCTCTTAGAGGAGCCGTCTGACCTTGCCCGCTGGAAACAGGCGCAGGCATTCCTTTTGACCACCCGCGGCATTCCGCAGATATACTATGGCACAGAAGTGCTGATGCACGGCAGCAAGGCTGTGACCGACGGCTATGTGCGCCTCGACATGCCAGGCGGATTCCCAGGCGACAGCGTGTCGGTGTTTACCGCCGACGGACGCACGCTGCTCCAGCGCGACGCGTTCAACTTCATGAGCCGTCTGCTCCATTGGCGCCAAGGCAACAAAGCCGTGTCGGCAGGCACATTGCGTCATTTCATGCCGTCCAACCAGCTCTACGTCTATGAGCGCACCAACGGCGACCGTCGCTTCATCGTGCTGATGAACGGCACCGATGAGCCTCTTACCGATGTTGACATGAGCCGATATGCCGAAATCATGCGTCCCGGCGACACTTTCCGCGACGTGATTACCGGCGATGCCGTGACCGTCGCTCCGCACATGTCGTTCCCCGCACGCGCCACTTTGGTGCTCGAATAGCCATCGCGCCGCATAGGAATACAGCAATAAGACGCCGACTCCGTTATGGAGCCGGCGCCTTTCTGTTGGTGCGTAGGCATTATGGAAAAGAAACGATGCGTGGTTAAACATTGTTAATTCAGTAAAAGATGTTTGCACACACCGCCAATTCATGGGATTTATGTTTAACTTTGAATGTTAAAATAATGGGAAAAGAAAATAAAAATGAAGCGGATTAAGCATATCATTCTGATAATCTTACTGCTGTCTGTCGGATTCGCCGACAGACAACCGGTGAAAGCCGTGACGGCGTCAGACAGCGTTGTCGACACCACCGTCGACTCGCTTTCTGTGAAAATGGATTCAGCCATCAGGCAGTTTGTGTCGAGCCGTGCCATGACAGGAGCCACAGTGGGCGTCTGCGTGATGGATTTGCGCACAGGCACACCAGTTGCGTCCTACAATCTTGAGCGGCAAATGATACCGGCGTCGGTGATGAAAATTGTCACATCGTCGGCAGCGTTGAAGCAACTCACCCAGAACTTCCATTTCCGTACGCGTCTGAAATATACAGGCACTATCGACAAAAACGGAACGCTCAACGGCGACATTGTCATCGAGGGCGGCATTGACCCGACGCTTGACTCCAAGTATTTCCCCGACCGCGAAACCTTTGTCTCCGCCGCTGTTGAAAACATCAAACTGTGGGGCATAAAAACTATCAAAGGCAACGTCCGCCCGGAGGAAAAGATACAGCCGCACAACGCCGTGCCCAAAGATTGGCTCGACGCCGACGTGACGGAAGACTATGGCGCGGGAGTGCATTCGATAAACTACAACGACAATCTGTTCTCGCTGATTATCGACACATCGAGCGGCCGCGCCCTTGTGGTCGACACCGTGCCGCATCTGCGTTCGATACAGATAGACAACCGGATGACGGTGGTGAATCGTGGCAGATTCAGCCCTATCGTGCAACGCAAGAAAAACAACAGCCGAATCACGCTTAGCGGAGCTATGCGCCGCATGCAGGAGCCGATAGAAGTGGTCACCACGATGCCGCATCCAGCCGTAGGTTTGTGTGCCGATGTGAGAGAGACACTCGAGAGCGAGGGCATCCCCGTTGAAGGAAAGAAGGTGAGTGCAAGCGACAGCGATGCCATGCAAATCCTGTCGTACGAGTCGCCGGTGCTGCCAGAGATTCTGAAATCGTTGCTTTTCCGCAGCGACAACATGTATGCCGAGTCGGTGCAGCGCAAATTGGGCGAGAGCATCTACGGCGATCCGAAGCGTGAGTATGGCGAGAAGGCAGTGACCAAGATAGTAGAACAATGGGGCTTCAACATGGACAAGGTGACTCTCTATGACGGCAGCGGATTGAGCCGCACAAACCGGATGACACCTCTGTTTCTGGCAAGCGTGCTGCGCTCGGCCGCACTCGACTGGCAGACCGGCGACCTTTTTCCGACATTGCTGCCACGATGCGGCGTTGACGGAACGGTGCGCAACCTGCTAAAAGGCACGTGCCTGTCGGGAAACATCGCATTGAAGTCGGGCAGCATGACCGGCGTGAGATGCTATGCAGGCTATTACCCCGCCGAGCGTCCGCGCTACTCCGTAGTGCTGCTTACAAACAATTTCCACTGCACCTACGAACAACTGAAATCATCGATAGAACGGCTGATGGTGGGAATGTTTGAATCGTATCAGGACACTATTGACAAACGACAAAATACTCCTCAATTATGAAAACCGACATAAGAAAAATGATTGCCGAGGCTTACGAACTCGAGGGACTTCTGCTCCTCGCCGACAATCGTGGCGCCGACACTCCGGAATATGTGTTTACGGCAATAGGAGAGAAGCTCGACAGGTTGCAGATGCTGCTTGGCGAAAGAGAAGGCAATGATGGCGAAGAAACGCAGGAAGACGCCTGTATGGTGGAGAACGACGTGGCCGATGCCGGAAGCGAAGAGCCGGTGGCGGACGCGCCTGAAAGCGAAGAGCCGGAACCAGAGCCGGAGGAAGACGTGGCGGAAGTGACGGCAGAGCAAGTTGCCGACGGCGAATACGACAATGAGCAGGAGCCTATGGTCGAGCTCGTGCTTGACGATGAACCCACCGCAGAACCCGACGCGGAGACACCGAACGTTACGGATGAAACAGAAGACGTCGAGGCAGAGGATAATGAGGATAATATAGAAGAAGTGCCGGAAGCGAATGAAAAGGCATCCGACGACAGCGAGCCTCTGCGTCTTGACGAAAAACTGCAGCGCAGCCGTTCGAAAGACCTTAAATCAGCGTTCTCGCTCAACGACACATTCCGTTTCCGCCGCGAACTTTTCGGCAACAGTGCCGCAGAGATGACCGACGCCCTCCATATGGTGGAGGCAATGCATTCGTTTGACGAGGCGGAAGATTATTTCTATGGCGATCTTGGATGGGACCGCGAATCGGACGACGTGAAAGAATTTATGGCGATAATAAAAAATCATTTTCTATAGCGATGGCACAGAAACCCACAGCGGAAGCCGGCATACTCTATGTGGTGCCGACGCCGGTAGGCAACCTTGACGATATGACCGTCAGAGCGGTGAACGTGCTCAAGGAAGTTGACGTTATTCTTGCCGAGGACACACGCACCAGTGGAGTGCTGATGAAGCATTTCGGCATCGAGACGCGTATGCAGAGCCATCATAAATTCAACGAGCATGAGACGGCGGCAGGCATAGCCCAGCGTTTGAAAGGCGGAGAGCGCATAGCCCTTGTGTCGGATGCCGGCACTCCGGCCATCTCCGACCCCGGTTTTATGCTTGTGCGCGAATGCCGTCGTGTGGGCGTCAAAGTGGAGTGCCTTCCTGGCGCCACAGCCTTTGTTCCCGCGCTTGTCGACAGCGGCCTGCCATGCGACAAATTCTGCTTTGAGGGATTTTTGCCACAAAAAAAAGGCCGTTCCACACGCCTTGCCGAACTGAGCGTAGAGTCTCGCACAATCGTGTTCTACGAATCGCCGCTCCGCTTGGTTAAAACCCTGACACAGTTGGCAGAAGCCTTTGGCCAGGACCGAGAGGCAAGCGTCAGCCGCGAAATCTCAAAACTGCACGAAGAGACCTGCCGCGGCACCCTTTCTGAACTTTGTGAACATTTTTCCGTGAACGAACCGCGAGGAGAGATTGTTATAGTAGTGTCGGGCAAGAAAGAAGAAAAAAGCGCCGGCAAAAGAGATAAGTACGCACATTTTAAAACCGAAAAAAAACAGAATCTACTATGAAGAAGATGATGATTCTCGCCCTTGCGCTTACAGGTGCGCTCGTGGCATGCAACGGCAACAAAGAGCAAAAAGACGCTCTTGCCGACACTACGCAACCCGACATCTCGAAAGTTGAGGGACAGCGCGACAGCTTGATGAACCTTATTGGCGACATCAGCCAGAACCTTCTCGAGGTGAACCGTATGGAAAACATCCTTGTGAGCGGCGATTTCAAGGACACTCCCGACAAGCGTCAGGAAATCATAGCCAACATCAACGCCCTCCGTCAGGAGCTTGACGCACGCAAGCAGGCGCTGGAGGAACTTGAGAGCAAGTTGAAAAGCTCAAACGGATATTCTGCAAAATTGCAGAAAACCATAGAGTCGCAGAAGCAACTCATTGATGAGCAGTCGCAAAAAATTCAGCAGCTTGAGGCAGCATTGGCAGATGCGAATGTGAAGATCTCAGATTTGAACAAGAATGTGGAAGATTTGAACACACAAGTGTCGACCGTGACAGAGGAGCGCAACGCAGAGACACAGCGTGCCGACAAGGTCACCGACGAACTCAACATCTGCTACTATGTTTGCGGAAGCAACAAGGAGCTGAAAGAACACAAGATTCTGGAAAAGAAATTCTTGGGCAAGACAAAGACCATGGAGGGCGATTTCGACCGCTCTTACTTCACAAAAGCCGACAAGCGCAAGCTCACAGAAGTGAAGACTTACGCCAAGAAGGCGGAGCTGAAGACATCACATCCAGCTGGATCATACTCGATGGAGATGGTTGGCGGAACAGTGGTGATAAAGATTAAGGATGCAAAGAAGTTCTGGGAAAAATCGAATTTCCTTGTAATCCAGACTAAGTAATACTCAACATTCCCCATTTTTATAGAAATCCAGTGGTGCCAGGCATGAGAATGTCTGGCATTACGATTTTTTTCGATCAGGTTTTTCTGCCGGCCCCGTTTATTGACGGAAAAATTTTGGATGTAGAGAAATAATTGTCGGAATATTTGCGGGTTACGAAATAAAAGAGTAATTTTGTGCGCTAATTCCGAAAAGGCTCAGAGAAGAGAAGCGCAGGTGCGCGTCCGCCTCACGGACATAATTGTTAAAGTTTCTATTTTAAATGTACGCAATTGTAGAAATTCAGGGACAGCAGTTCAAGGCAGAAGCCGGCAAGTACTTGTATGTCCACTATCTCGGCGAGAACGTAAAAGAAGGCGATTCAATCGATTTCGACAAGGTTCTCTTGATTGATGCCGACGGTGACGTTAAAGTTGGTGCTCCTACCGTAGAAGGAGCAAAAGTTGTTTGCGAGGTGAAACGTCCCCTCGTGAAAGGTGACAAGGTTCTTGTATTCAAGAAGAAGCGTCGCAAAGGCTATCGCCGTTTGAACGGTCATCGCCAATGCTTCACCCAAGTAGAGATTAAAGACGTAGTTGCATAACCACTAAAAGTTTAAAGAAATGGCACATAAAAAAGGTGTAGGTAGTTCTAAGAACGGACGTGAATCGGAAAGCAAACGATTGGGCGTCAAAATCTTCGGTGGTCAATTTGCTAAAGCAGGCAACATCATCAAACGTCAACGTGGCACAGTTCACCATCCGGGTTTGAATGTTGGCATGGGTAAGGACCACACATTGTTTGCGTTGGTAGACGGTACAGTCAACTTTACAGAAGGTAAAGGCGGCCGCAAGTTTATCAATGTTCAACCATTGGACGCTGGCAACAATTAATCAGCGCCTTGGGTTGACCCAGGAACAACAAGCATAAAATGGCGGTTGCATTTGCAGCTGCCATTTTTTATTACAACAATTTATCTCAGCATATATGACTAAACAGAAACCATTATATTTGTTTCATCTGCTTGCGTTGTGCATAGTGTGCGTGTGGGGTACCACATTTGTGTCGACCAAAACGCTTATCAGCAACGGACTGACGCCCACGGAAATATTCATCTACCGATTCGCACTTGCTTATATCTGCGTTTTGTTTATGGCGCCTCGTCGGCTTTTTGCCGACACGTTTGCCGACGAGATGAGGATGATTGCCGCTGGACTGACGGGAGGCTCAGTGTATTTCATCACGGAAAACACCGCGCTCGGCATGATGCAGGCCACCAATGTGGCAATCCTTATCAGTGTCACGCCGCTGCTTGCCACGCTTGTGGGAATGGCGGTGTTCCGTTCGGAACGCACAAAGCGTCCGGAACGCGTGATTCTCGGCTCTGTAGTCGCTATGGCAGGCGTTGTCGTTATTTTGTGGAACGGCGGTGACTTCGCAGCGTTCAATCCTTGTGGCACCGCTCTTACGTTTTCAGCGGCGCTGTCGTGGGCTGTCTACAGTTTGTTTGTCAAAAAGCTGTCGCAACGTTATGACAATGTGTTCATTTCGCGCAAGGTGTTTGGCTACGGACTGCTCTCCATGGCGGTGTGGGTGCCGTTTTTCCACCCAGTGAGTTTCCGTTTCGAACAGTTGCTGGTTCCGACGGTGTTTTTCAATATCCTGTTTCTCGGACTTGTGGCGTCGATGCTTTGCTTCACTCTGTGGAATGCCGTGGTGCGCCATTTGGGAATGGTGCGCGCGTCCAACTATATAAATTTCAATGCTGTAGCAACTTTTGTTGCAGCGTTTCTGATACTTGGTGAACACGTCTCTGCGGTGGCTCTTGTGGGTTCTGCCGCTGTGATTTTCGGAGTCTGGCTCGCGGAGGGGAAATAGTGGCCTAAAATTCCGATAAAATGGAATAGCGGAAATATAGAACACTTCCAGATCCATTCCGATAGCGTGAGCATTGGAAAAAATGCGCTACTTTGCATCAAATAAATTCAGCTATGGGCAAAGGAATGACAATGGCGTCGGAGAGATTAGGCAATATTGAAGACTTGTCGTATAAAGATGACATCTCGCTTTTTTCGCAGATAGGAGAGTACAGTCAGATGCAGCCGTTTAGACTCAAATTTTTCGTGTTGCTTGTGTGTCTTAACGGGCATGGCTCGCTCAACATCAACGGGGTGGACTATCGTGTCGATGCCGGCAAGATGTTTGTGTGCAAGCCACATATAATTGTTGAAAAGAGCAGTGTGTCGCTCGATTTCGAGTGTCGCGGCATGGCGCTTTCGTCCAAGTTTCCTCCTGCCGACATCAAGATGCCGTGATGCAGGCATTAGAGGTCATCAACCGATGCATCATCGACGATGTGCGCCTCCTGCTCCATGATCCCGACAAGAGCGTCAAGGAAATATCCAACGAACTCGGATTCCCCAATCTGTCGTTTTTCGGCAAATATGTGAAAAGAATGCTCGGAATGTCGCCGAAGACCTACCGCAAGTCGCTCGGCGTTATTGCCGGCGAATGATTGCCGAGAGAATCCGTCCGGAGTTGATGCCCAATGTCCTGGCGGAGAAAAACCGTTGAGGCTCGCATTTGGTGCATAACCCCGACAACGAGATGTTGGCATTTGGGACGCCGGCGCTTTCCATAAGCCAGCGGTTGGCTTCCGCCAGATCTATATGGGCTTTACCTGTGACTGGGTTTCGCCATACGATGTCGTTGAGAGAGAAGGCTCGTTTGGCAAATTCATCCACCACTTCGTCGCCCACCTCAAAGCAGCGTTGGCAGATTGATGCCCCCACCACAGCCTCTATTCCGCATCTGTCGGCGCCTTCATCGACCATCGTTTCTATGGCATTTGCCACGATCCCTTTCACGGAGCCCTTCCAACCGGCGTAGACAGCGGCAATCAACCCGCTCTTAGGCTCGCACAGCAATATAGGCACGCAATCGGCGGTGAACACGCCTATTGCTACATTCGGGAGTCGTGTGACAAGCGCGTCGACATCGGTCGGTGGAGTCGGCGGAACGCTGTCGATAACGGCGACGTTGGTGCTGTGGGTTTGCCGCGCCGTGACGATGTGCTCTGTGCCGAGCAGAGTGCGCAGGCGCTTGAGGCAATCATCGACGTGCGCCGGGTTGTCGCCCGTATATCCGCAGCAGTTGAACTCGGAGTAGGGCGAAAAGCAGTCGGCAGCGCCGCGCTCTGTTGAAAAAGCGTCGATGCTGCCGACATTATGATTGAAGTGAAGCTGGCTAATCATCTTTGAAATCCTCTTCCCAATATTCGTCAGGCCACTCAACGTCCCAAGTCTCTTCCTCCGTGTCGTCACCGCCTTCCTGCTCAATAACGAAGTTGTCTTCCTCCTGCACGCGGTGCGTGATGTCGAGGTCGCGGTGCGTGATGCGCGTCGGGATGCGGTTGTCCTCATCGTTGATTGTGCGCCACAACACGTCTTTCAGCTCCGCCAGTCCCAGTCCTGCCACCGATGATATAAACACCGTTTCCACGCCTTTCGGAAGGTGTTGCTGCATCTCTGCAATCAGCTCGTCGTCGAGCATGTCGCATTTTGTGATGGCAAGCACGCGTCCCTTGTCGGCCAAATCGGGGTTGAAGCGTTCCAGCTCGTTGAGCAGTACCTCATATTCGCGGCAGATATCGTCGGCGTCGGCAGGAATCATGAACAGCAGCACGGCATTGCGCTCGATGTGGCGCAGGAACCGCAGTCCGAGACCTTTGCCCTCGCTTGCACCCTCGATGATGCCGGGAATGTCGGCCATTACAAACGACTGCGCTCCGCGATATCCCACGATGCCGAGGTTTGGCTCGAGAGTCGTAAACGGATAGTCGGCAATCTTAGGCTTTGCCGCCGATATTGCAGACAGCAGGGTTGATTTGCCAGCATTCGGGAAACCGACAAGTCCGACATCGGCAAGAAGTTTCAGCTCGAGGATGATTGACTTTTCGATGGCAGGTTCGCCAGGTTGCGCATAGCGCGGAGTGCGGTTTGTGGCAGATTTGAAATTCCAGTTGCCAAGACCTCCGCGTCCGCCTCTGAGCAGCTTCACTTCCTGCCCGTCGTCGGTCACCTCGCAGAGGAATTTGCCGTTCTCAGCGTCGTAAACCGCCGTTCCGCACGGCACTTCGATAATCTTGTCCTCTCCGTCCTTTCCAAAGCTGCGGCATTCTCCGCCCGGCTGTCCGTCGGTGGCGAAAATGTGCCGTTGATATTTCAGGTGGAGCAGCGTCCACAGGTTGCGGTTGCCATGCAGAATGATATGTCCGCCACGTCCGCCGTTTCCACCGTCGGGGCCGCCTTTCGGCACGTATTTAGCGCGATGGAAATGGCATGAGCCGGCACCGCCTTTGCCGCTTCGGCAAAGGATTTTGACGTAGTCTATAAAGTTTGAGCCTGCCATAATTATAGTATGCTATTCGTTACTTGCAAATTCCATTAAATAAGCCTTGATGAATCCGTCGATGTCGCCGTCCATCACCCCGTTCACGTCGCTTGTCTGCCAGCCAGTGCGATGGTCCTTCACGCGGCGGTCGTCAAACACGTAGCTGCGTATCTGCGAGCCCCATTCGATTTTCTTCTTTCCGGCTTCGATTTTCGCCTGTTCCGCCATTCGGCGTTGCAGTTCCATGTCGTAGAGTTGCGACCGCAGAAGTCGCATCGCATTCTCGCGGTTGTCGAGTTGCGAGCGCGTCTCGGTGTTCTCGATGAGAATCTCGCGCGTCTCACCGGTGTCAGGGTCCTTGTAGTTGTAGCGCAACCGCACGCCCGTCTCCACCTTGTTTACGTTCTGACCTCCGGCACCACCGCTTCGGAACGTGTCCCAAGTGATGTCGGCGGGATTGATTTTCACTTCGATTGAATCATCGACAAGCGGAGTGACAAACACCGAAGCAAACGACGTCATGCGCTTTCCCTGCGCGTTGAAAGGCGACACGCGCACCAGCCGGTGCACACCGTTTTCGCTCTTCAGGTATCCGTAAGCCAAGTCGCCCTCCACCTGTATGGTGACCGACTTGATGCCTGCTTCGTCGCCCTCCACAAGGTGTATGATCGACGTCTTGTAGCTGTGTTTCTCGCACCATCGCAGATACATGCGCATCAACATCTGTGCCCAGTCCTGGCTCTCTGTGCCTCCCGCGCCCGAATTTATTTTCAGGACTGCGCCGAGTTTGTCCTCCTCGCGTCGCAGCATGTTGCGCAGTTCCACGTCTTCAAAGCGTTCGATGGTCTTCTGATACATCTCGTCGAGTTCCTGCTCAGTGACCAGACCCTCCTTCACGAAATCAAACCCCAGTTTGAGCTCGTTGACCATCTTTTCTATATCCTCGTAGCTGTCAATCCAGTAGTGCAATTCCTTCACTTTGCGCATCTGCTTCTCCGCCGCCTTCTGGTCGTCCCAGAAATTGGGCACGTGCGTGCGCAGTTCCTCTTCTTCGACTTCTATTTTCTTCGAGTCGACGTCAAAGATACCTCCTCAACGCCAACATGCGTTCTTCTGTCTCTTTTAATTGTTCTTGCGTAATCATCCTAATATACAAATTTTCTGCGAATTTCGCAATTTTCCGTCACATCTGCAAATTCCGTATCTTTTTCTTTGGCATTTCGCCTCAAAGTGCCTACCTTTGCGATAGAAAATGCGGTAGTAGCTCAGTTGGTAGAGCATCAGCTTCCCAAGCTGAGGGTCGCGAGTTCGAGCCTCGTCTACCGCTCCAACAGCCAAGCCGGGCGGCGACATCTGTCACCGCCCGGCTTGGCTGTTATATTTCAGTGAAAAGTTATTTCAGGTCGGCGATTAGTTGGCGCGCGGCAGTTTCGGCGCTGTCGTTAGAGCCGAGGTGCTGTCTGACGGTTTTGTAGCCATCGAGCATAGCGCTCCGTTCAGGGCTGTCGGCAAGCAACGGCGCGAGGTGGGCGGCGATGTTGTCGGGGTTGCATAGGTGGAGCAGCAGTTCGGGCACCACTTCTTTGTCGGCGATAAGGTTTGGCAACGACACGAATCTCACTTTCAGAATGTGTTCAAACAGCTTGTATGACAGTTTTGAGCCGTTTGCCCTGTAGCATACCACCTGCGGTGTGCCGATTGCTGCGGTCTCAAGAGTCGCCGTTCCCGATGTCACCAATGCGGCTTGGGAGTGGGCGAGCAGCGGATAGGCAGCGTCGTAGATTATCTTCATTCCTGGAACCACCGACTCGTAGAAGCCCCTGTCGACATTAGGCGCGCCTGCCACAATGGCCTGCACGTTTGGAAACCGGCTTGCGGCTTCAGCCATTAGCGGAAGGTTGTTGCGGATTTCTCCAAGCCGCGACCCCGGTAGCAGTGCAACGGTCAGCCTGTCGTTGTCAAGCCCGTTGGCGCGGAAGAATTCCTCTTTTGACGGCATTGTCAGCATCGCCTCCGCTATCTCGTTGGCTGTTGGGTTGCCCACATAGTCTACATGGTAGTCGTGGCGTGCGAAAAATACAGTTTCGAACGGCAGTATAGAGAAAACTTTCTTGACGTATTTCTTTATCGACTTTACGCGCCATTCCTTCCATGCCCATACTTTCGGAGAGATGTAGTAGTAGACCGGGATTCCGATATTGAACGCGTATTTAGCTATTTTCAGATTGAACGACGGGTAGTCGATGAGAATAAGTGCGTCGGGGCGGAATTCGGCAATCGCCTTCTTTGCCCGTTTCATGTTGCCGAGGATTGTTGGCAGATGGCGCAGCACCTCGGAGAACGCCATAAAAGCCATCTCCTTGTAGTGTGTTATGGGACGGCATCCCGCGGCATGCTCCATGCAGTCGCCTCCGAAGAATGCAAACGAGGCGTTGTCGTCGTTTTTGCGAATAGCTTTGATCAGGCGTCCGGCATGCAGGTCGCCCGATGCTTCGCCAGCGATAAGAAAGTATTTCATAAGCGCAAAGATAGTGAAAAATTCCTATGAGAAGGCTTGAAACGCCATTGATAGTTGGATATGAAAGCCACATAAGTTACATTTGTAATGAAAATCGGTGATAATGGAAGACAAAGTAGTGAAAATCGACATACGGGAAGCCATATCCAGCAAGCTGCCAAAGGCATCGCGCTGGATACCAGGATTCGTTTACCGTTGGCTTGCCCGCCTGATTCGTCAGGACGAGCTCAACCGAGTGCTTTGCGAAAACCGAGGCAAGACAGGCAGTGCTTTCGCGGAAGGCGCGTTGCAGACGCTCGGCGTGAGCGTTAGTGTGATGGGCGAGGAGAATATCCCCGCTTCCGGCAGGTTTGTATTTGTGTCCAATCATCCTCTCGGCGGGCTTGACGGCATCGGTCTGATAGCGTTTCTCGGGAAGCGTTACGGCGACGACCACCTGCGTTTTCTTGTCAACGATGTGCTGATGGCAGTGAAGCCGCTCGACAACGTGTTTTTGCCAATCAACAAATACGGCAGCCAGTCGCGCGAGTCGATGCGGGCAGTCGACGCAGCCTATGCCGGCGATTTCCAGATAGGCACTTTCCCAGCCGGACTGTGTTCCCGAGAGGGAGACGACGGCCGCGTTCGCGACCTTGAATGGAAGAAATCGTTTGTCGCCAAGAGCGTGGAAACGCATCGAGACGTCATTCCTGTATATTTTAGCGGTCTTAATTCAAGATTTTTTTATAAATTTGCAAAATTCCGCAAGAAGTTGGGCATCAAGTTCAACATAGAGTTGATTCTTCTGCCCGGCGAGATGGTTAAGAATCGAGGGTCGAAATTTGAAATACGTGTAGGCAAGCCTATCCCCTGGACCGCCTTCACCTCCGCCCGCCGCAGTGGCGAGTGGGCAGAAATCGTGAAGGATAAAGTGTATGATATGGCAGACGAGCAATAGAAAATGAAAGTAGACAGCATCATAGCTCCGGTTCATAAGAGCCTGTTGAAGATGGAGCTGACGGAGGCGCGTTTTCTCCGAAGCACAAATAAAGGGCACAATGAAATCTACATTGTCGATGCCCATAACTCTCCCAACGTGATGTGGGAGATAGGTCGTTTGCGCGAGATAGCGTTCCGCACGTCGGGGGGCGGCACAGGCAAGAGCGCCGATATCGATGAGTTTGACACGATGGAGGAGCCGTGCCAGCAGCTGATTGTGTGGAATCCGGAGGCAGAGGAAATCATAGGCGGCTATCGTTTCCTTCTTGGTGAGAATATGAAGATGGACAAGAACGGAGTGCCGCGGATAGCGATGTCGCACATGTTTGGCTACTCACAGGAGTTTTTGAAAGAGAAACTTCCGTACACGCTTGAGCTTGGGCGCTCGTTTGTGTCGGTGGAATACCAGTCGACCAAGGCAGGCGTCAAGGCACTCTATGCGCTCGACAACCTGTGGGACGGACTCGGCGCGCTTACGGTGGTCTATCCGAATCTGAAGTATTTTTTCGGCAAGATGACGATGTATCCAAGTTATCCTCACGAATGCCGCAACATGATCCTGTATTTTCTTGACAAATATTTTCACGACAACGACCGCCTCGTGTATCCGTTGCATCCTCTCGACGCTCGCATCGACGAAGACAAGATGCGTCACATCTTCACAGGGTCGACATTCCGCGAGGACTATAAGATTCTCAACAGCCATATCCGGAGCCATGGCATCAATATCCCGCCGCTTGTCAACTCCTATATGAATCTGTCGCCGAAGATGCTTGTGCTCGGCACGGCAATCAATGATGAGTTTGGCGACGTTGAGGAAACGGGTATCTTTTTTGCGATATCCGACATCTATGAGGACAAGAAAATGCGTCATATCCGCACGTTCTATCACCGATTCATTGAGTATCGGCAGGAACTGGTGAGAAGAATGAGAGACTATTCACGAAACAGAAAGCAATAAATAATGAATAAGAAATCAATCATTGCCACGCTTGTAGCGTTTTCGGCTATCGGAGTGGCATCGGCGGAAGCGCCATTGCAGGTTGAAGGCTCTGTGAGCGCGAATGCCGGCAGCGGCGACTTTGCGCCATATTTTATGATGGCCAACCGTGGCGGGACGCTTACGCAGCCAAAGGCGGTTGAGCTTCGCGTCAAGGCGCTGAAGGATTTTGACTTGAGCGAGAGGTTCAGCTATGGTTTCGGTGCCGACCTTGTGGGAGGTTATCAGTCGAAATATACGCAGTATGACCAAGCCGTCAATACACCGGCAGTGCAGGGGCATCATCCCAATGCAATATGGTTGCAGCAGCTTTATGGAGAGGTGAAGTATCGCGGAGTGTATTTGTCGGTGGGCATGAAAGAGCGCACGTCGCCATTGATGAACGACAGTCTCGGAGTGGGCGACTACACGCAGTCGAACAACGCCCGTCCGCTTCCGCAGGTGCGTGCTGGTTTTGTCGATTTTCAAAACATTCCGTTTACCAACGGATGGGTGCAGATACAGGGCGAGATAGCCTATGGCTACTACATGCAGGACGATTGGTTTGAAGACCATTTCAATTACTATAATGGCTTTATCAACACGGGCGAATATTATAACTATAAGCGGTGCTATTTCCGCACCAAGCCGTCGAAGCCGTTCTCGGTTACTGTCGGCATGCAGATGGTGACGGAATTCGGTGGCACAGCCACGTCCTATAGCTATGACAGCGGTGAGGGAAAAGTGAAAGCCAAAGAGGATCGCTATGACACAACGTGGAAAGACTTTGTCAGAGCGTTTTTTGCATCGGAGGGCGGAAGCAATCCGGGCGATGCTTCCTATCATTACGGCAACACGCTTGGCTCATGGGACTTCGTGGCTCGCTATCGTCTGAAAGACAACAGTGAGATTAAAGCGTTTTTCCAAAAGCCGTTTGAAGACGGGTCGGGCATCGGTTGGATGAACGGTTTCGACGGCATCTGGGGTTTGGAATATAAGAATGCGAAAAAGGGAATTGTCAATGGCGCGGTTCTGGAGTATGTTGACTTCACCAACCAAAGCGGGCCAATGCATTGGGCGCCGCACGACCATAAGGACACGAAGTTCACCGATCAAGTTACAGGCGGCGACAGTTATTATCAGAATTTCCGTTGCAACCCTTACAGTAATTTTGGTATGTCGCAAGGCACAATGTTTATCCCGTCTACAATCTATGACCGACGTGGAGAAAACCGCATTTATGACAACCGAGTCAGAGGATTCCAATTCGGTGTGAGCGGCAATATTTATGCACCGCTTGAATATCGTCTGCTCGTGAACTATCGTAAATCGTGGGGCTCGTATGGCAATCCACGTTTGTCGGTGGTCGACAACACGTCGTTTATGCTTGAGGGAACATACCATTTCAAGCAGGTGAAAGGGCTGACGCTTAACGGACAGTTGGCGTTTGACAAGGGAGAGCTTGCCGGCGGCGACAATTTCGGAGTGCTTCTCAGTGTGAAATATAATGGATTATTTGATATTTTCAAACGATAGGAAATGAAGAAGTTAACTATAATATTTGCTTTTGTGGCGATGCTTGCCATGTTGGGCTGCGTGCAGAACAACGGCCATATCGGACATTGGTTTGGTTTGTGGAAGGTGGAGCGTGTTACTATAGATGGGCAGGATGACGCAGACTATAAAGGCAATGTGTTTTTTGCATTCCAAGGAGCGGTGTTTGGGGTAGGCACACAGGGCGGCATAACATGGTACGGACGATGGGAAGATTCGGAAAAAAAAGGCTGCATATCGATTGAGATGAATACGGAAATAGACCAATCGCGCCTTCCGGACTACAATAAGTTGCATGTTTATGTTGAGAAACAGATGGTTTTCCGCCTTGTGTCGCACAAAGGCAGCGACAAGGTGCTTGAATATGTGGGGCCTGACGGCAAGACCTATACCTACTACCTTAAGAAATGGTAGCCGATTGGGAAATCCCGTTGAAAAGTAGTACTTTTGCAAATCATAAGAAAACAAATAAAAAAACATATATCGATGAATAATTTCGTTGAAGAACTAAAATGGCGCGGTATGGTGCACGACATGATGCCGGGCACAGAAGAGCAATTGCAGAAAGAAATGACTACTGCCTATGTCGGCATCGACCCAACGGCAGACTCTCTGCACATCGGACATTTGGTGAGCGTAATGATTTTGCGCCACTTCCAGCGTTGCGGCCACAAGCCGTTGGCGCTTATCGGCGGAGCAACAGGTATGATTGGCGACCCGTCGGGAAAGTCGGCAGAGCGCAATCTGTTGACAGAGGAAGTGCTTCGTCACAACCAGGACTGCATCAAGAAGCTGCTGTCTAAATTCTTGGATTTCGACAGCGACGCTCCCAACGCAGCCGAGTTGGTCAACAACTATGACTGGATGAAGAAATTCTCGTTCCTCGACTTCGCGCGCGAGGTGGGCAAGCATATCACAGTGAACTATATGATGGCGAAAGACAGCGTGAAGCGTCGTTTGAACGGCGAGGCCCGCGACGGATTGTCGTTCACCGAGTTTACTTATCAGCTGCTCCAGGGTTATGACTTCCTGCACCTTTACGAGACAAAGAACTGCAAACTCCAGATGGGTGGCAGCGACCAATGGGGCAACATCACCACAGGAACCGAGTTGATACGCCGCACGAACGGCGGAGATGCTTACGCCCTCACGTGTCCGCTCATCACGAAAGCCGATGGAGGCAAGTTTGGCAAGACAGAGTCGGGCAACGTATGGCTTGACCCGCGCTACACATCGCCTTACAAATTCTATCAGTTCTGGCTCAACGTCAGCGACGACGATGCCCAACGCTACATAAAAATCTTCACATTCCTCAGCCGTGAGGAGGTAGAGGCGTTGGTTGCAGAGCATCTTCAGGCTCCTCATCTGCGTCTGCTCCAGAAGCGTTTGGCAAAAGAGGTGACAGTGATGGTTCACTCCGAGGCGGATTATGAGTCGGCGGTAGAGGCGTCAAACATCCTCTTCGGCAATGCCACAGCCGACGCTCTCCACAAACTTGACGAGGATACGTTCCTTGCGGTGTTTGAGGGAGTGCCTCAGTTTGAGGTGTCGCGCGACGTGGTTGCTGGCGGAGTCAAGGCGGTTGACCTTTTTGCCGAGCATGCCAAGATTTTTGCATCTAAAGGCGAGATGCGCAAGTTGACCCAGGGTGGCGGTGTTTCGCTCAACAAGGAAAAGCTTGCGGCGTTCGACCAGGAGGTGACAACAAAAGATTTGCTTAACGATAAGTATCTGCTTGTGCAGCGAGGCAAGAAAAATTATTTCTTGATAGTTGTGAAGTAGGTAAAATGCGCATATAGACAAAACGCGACCAGAATGCCGTGATTCGGCTTGCTGGCCGCGTTTCTCTTTTTTACGAAAATCTCAACGAGTTAAAAATGTGGTTTTGATGGGATATGTTGCTGAGCCAGTGTGAAAAAAGGCGGATTGTAAAAAGGAGAAAATTTTTGCTCAGAAAAATAAACGAAAGCAAATGCCGCCTGAACAGGTTTTAGATTGTAATTAGATATAATAAATTGTTATAGCATTGATAGAGCGCGATTTATGTGTCGGAGCGTCTGAAATAGAGTGAAAAATGTGCAAATGTTAAATTTAACACTTTTGATTAACACTTTATAATGATTGAAAATTGTGGCAAATGTGAAGATAAAAAAGGAAAAATCTGAAAATTTGTCAGTAAAAATAAGTTTAAAAAGCAAACTTTTAGTTCAGCATTTTGTGCTGACAAGCGGCGGAAGCCGGCAAAAAACGACATATTGACCAAAACAAAATAAGTGACTGAAACTCATATCGGTTGCTACGTGCGGACTGCGGTTGAATATAGAGAATTGATTTTTAGAATGTTATACAAGTATGCTGTATAACATAAAATTAATAAACATTTCCAACCTTTAGGAAAGTAAAAAATAGTGAAAGAAAACTTGCACGGACGGAAAATCGGTTGTAACTTAGCAAAGTGCTACAGAAAGCGATAATTTGAATATAAAAAGAGATAAATTAGCGTTTTGATTAGAAAAAAGTGATAATAAAAACGGGCAAATAGTGCCGTCTTATCTTAATTTCGCTAAGAAGATTTAACAAAGGAAGCTTTCGCTCCGGTAATAGATTGTAATTGCCGGGAAAAGGAACAGAAAAGAAATATTTATTGTGTGTTTTATATAATTGTTTAAAAGATTTATGAGACTAAAAAAATTTGTCATGATGGCTTTGATGTCATTGCTCAGTTTGTCGGCATACGCTGACGTGACTGTGACAGGCATCGTGGTAGAAGCCGGGACGAACGACCCTATCATTGGAGCCTCAGTGGTAGAAAAAGGGCGTACGTCTAATGGAGTCGCAACCGATGTAGACGGTGCGTTTACGCTGACTCTTCCTTCTTACGATTCTCGCATCGTTGTTACCTATGTAGGTATGAAGGCGAAGGAAGTGAAAGCCTCTTCCAAACCTCTCACAATCGTACTCGATTCAGATTCGCAGACATTGGACGAGGTCGTTGTAACAGGTATGTCTAAAGTGGACAAACGAATCTTTACCGGAGCAACGACTCAGATTTCAGCCGACAAGGCAAAGCTGGATGGTGTGAGCGACGTATCTCGTTCACTTGAAGGCCGTTCAGCCGGTGTGTCGGTGCAGAACGTGTCGGGAACCTTCGGTACAGCTCCAAAAATCCGCGTGCGTGGTGCGACATCAATCTATGGCGCCAGCAAGCCGTTGTGGGTAGTCGACGGAGTTGTTATGGAAGACGCAGTAGAGGTGTCAGCCGACGACCTTTCATCGGGCGACGCCGTGACATTGATTTCTTCTGCAATCGCAGGTCTTAACTCAGACGATATCGAGAGCTTCCAGATTCTTAAGGACGGTTCAGCAACTTCTATCTATGGTGCCCGCGCCATGGCAGGTGTGATTGTCGTAACGACAAAGAAAGGTAAGGCAGGCCACACACGCGTAAGCTATACAGGAGAGTTGACCACCCGCTTGAAACCTCACTATTCAGAGTTCAACATCAGCAACTCACAGGAGCAGATGGGCATCTATCGCGAGATGGAGCAGAAAGGATGGCTTGAGTTTGCCAACTTGGCAAAAGCGTCGACATCAGGTGTTTATGGTAAGATGTATCAGCTGATTGCCTCTTATGCCAACGGTAAGTTCGGAATTGAGAACACTCAGGCAGCGAGAAACGCATACTTGCGTGAGGCAGAGTTCCGCAACACCGACTGGTTTGACCTGTTGTTCAGCAACGCGGTGCTTCAAAACCACTCGTTCAGCATCGCCGGCGGTACAGACAAGGGTAACTTCTACACATCATTGTCAGTGATGAACGATCCGGGATGGACATTGTCGAGCAACGTTCGCCGTTACACATTCAATGCCAATGCATCTTATCAGATTTCTCCGACATTGAAATTCAGTGTTTTGACATCAGACTCATACCGTCAGCAGAAAGCTCCTGGAACATTGAGCTCTTCTACCGACGCCGTAAACGGAACAGTGAACCGCAATTTCGATATCAACCCATACAGCTACGCAATCAACGCATCGCGCGCATTGGATCCAACAGAGTACTACACTCGCAACTATACAAGTTTCAATATCTTCAACGAGCTTGACAACAACTATATCGATATCAATGTGACTGACTTGAAATTCCAGGCAGAATTGAACTGGAAGCCAATCAAAGGACTTGATATCAACGCTTTGGGAGCATATCGCTACCAGAGCAGCGTTCAGCAGCACTATGTGAAGGACAACTCGAACCAAGCCAACGCTTACCGCGCAGGTATCGATCCGGAGGACGCTACAATCCGCGATTCCAACTCGTTCCTTTACACAGACCCTGACGATCCAAACGCATTGCCAGTGTCGGTAATGCCACAAGGAGGTATTTATTACAACGACACCTACACCGTGTCGCAGTATGACTTCCGTGGAACGGCAACATACAACAAGACATGGAACAACACCCACATTTTCAATGTGATGGGTGGTTTGGAAGTAAGTTCAACCGACCGTAAGTCAATCGGCTGGGAAGGCTGGGGCTTTGTCTATGACAACGGCGGTGTTCCTTCGCTCGACTACAAGCTCTTCAAGCAGCAGATTGAGGAAGGTCACACTTACTATGCAATCTCTCCTTCATACCGCCGCAGCTTTGCAGCGTTTGCCAACGCAACATATTCATACAAAGCACGCTACGTGCTCAACGGAACAATCCGTTATGAGGGAACCAACAAGTTGGGTATGTCGCGCAACTCACGCTGGTTGCCAACGTGGAACGTGTCAGGCGCATGGAACGCACATGAGGAAGGCTTCTTCAGAGAGAAAGTTGACCCAAAAGTGCTTTCACACGCAACAGCCCGTGTGTCATACTCGCTTACAGCAGACAGCGGACCATCAAGCATCTCCAACGCCACACCTATTTATACATCAGGAACAGCATGGCGTCCGTCGGCATCCGACCAAGAGCTTATGCTTGAGCTTTCGACACTTGGAAACTCAGAGCTGACTTACGAGAAGAAACACGAGTTCAACTTCGGTGTCGACCTCGGCTTCTTGAACAACCGTATCAACGCCAGCGCTGATATCTATTTCCGTAACAACTTCGACCTTATTGGTTTGACTTATACTTCGGGTGTCGGTGGTGAGTCGATGAAATATGCCAACGTAGCATCGATGAAGTCGCATGGTGCCGAGGTTACAATTTCAACCAGCAACCTTAGCCCAGAATTGAAGGATTGGAAATGGTCGACCGACTTGACATTCTCTAAGACCAAGAGTGAGATTACCGATCTCCAGTCGCGTTCGAGCAACATCTACCTTGTCAATGGCGCAGGTTACGCATTGCAGGGTTATCCAGTGCGCTCACTGTTCTCTTATCAGTTTGCTGGTTTGAACGAGCAGGGTATTCCTCAAGTAATCAACGAGAATGGGGAAGTGGTTACGTCCGACGTGAACTTCCAGAGCTTCGACGCAACCCACCTTGTATATGAAGGTCCTACCGACCCGACCATCACCGGTGGATTCGGCAACACCGTAAGTTGGAAAAACTTCCGTTTGAACGTGTTCTTGACTTACTCGTTCGGCAACAAGATCCGTTTGGATCCGGTGTTCAAATACAGCTACGACGACATGCAGGCATTGCCACGCGAGTTTAAGAACCGTTGGGTGACTCCGGGCGATGAGATGTACACAACCATCCCTGCAATCGCAACTTACCGTCAGTATGTCGCTGACTCACAATTGTCGCGAGCATACAATGCTTACAACTATTCAACAGAGCGTATCGCCGACGGCGGATTCGTCCGTCTGAAGGAAATCTCGTTGACTTACGACCTTCCGGAATCGTTCTTGAAGAAGATTCGTTTCTCATCGGCATCGGTTAAGGTGCAGGCCACCAACCTCTGTCTGCTTTACGCCGACAAGAAGTTGAACGGTCAGGATCCGGAATTCTTCAACACAGGTGGTGTGGCAACTCCTAACCCGAAGCAGTTCACATTCACTCTTCGTTTCAGCTTGTAGGATTGTAAAACAAATTAATAGACAACAGAATTATGAAATTGCAAAAATTATTATATATAGGTGTTGCTGGATTGGTATCACTCACATCGTGCAGCGATTTTCTTGATCATCTGCCCGACAACCGTATCGATCCGCAGAATCCGAAGCAATTGCAGTTGATGCTCGTAGACGGATATGTGAATTACGACTACGCAACAATGTGCGAGTTGAGTTCGGACAACATGGTCGACAACCACGCTCCAGATGCGAATGGTGTGACTTATGAAGCTACAGGCTCAAATGACCCTATTCTCGACCAGTTCTTCGCATGGGAAGACGCCAACATGTCGAGCAAGCAGGATTCTCCGACAGCTGTATGGCAGGGATGCTATCATGCAATCGCCGTAGCCAACCACGCGTTGAAGAAAGTAGAGGAGTTCAAGGCTGCCGGCAAGTTTACAACAGGTGAGGACGCCGACCGATTGAATGCCGCCTATGGCGAGGCATTGCTTGTCCGCGCTTACCATCACTTCATTCTTGTCAACTTGTTCTCAAAGCAGTATGGCAAAGCCAGCGCAACAGACCAGGGTATTCCTTACTCGACAGAGCCTGAAGACAAGGTGCAGGTTGCTTACGAGCGCGGTACCGTAGCTCAGGTTTATGACAAGATTGAGGCAGACCTTATTGAAGGTTTGAAATACGTAAGCGACCAGTACTATTCAGTGCTCCGCTACCACTTCAACACAACGGCAGCCAACGCATTCGCAGCGCGCTTCTATCTTTTCAAGCGTGACTATGTGAAGGCAGAGCAGTATGCAACAGCCGCTCTCGGTGCGAGTCCAGCTGAAAAGATGCGTAAGGATTATTGGTCAACATCGTTCACCTCGTTGAACTCCGACGCCACTACATTCTACTCATCGTCGTCGTCGTCCAACTTCTTGTTGATCCCGACCAATTCAATCGCATTTATCTCAATGTGTAACAACTACTACGCTGCCGGTGCACGCTATGCATGCAACCGCGGCGCGGCAACCTCCACCCTTTATGGTTATGGACCATGCTGGGACACCAACTTCCTGCCTACAATGGCTCAGCACCTTTATGTGAACAGCACGCAGGAGTATGGCATGTGGCCGTCATGGATGTATATGTTGTTTGAGTATACCGACAAGGTAGCCGGCATTGGTTATCCTAAGCGTATCCGCGCAGAGTTTACCGGCGAGGAGACATTGTTGACACGTGCCGAGGCTCGCATCTTCATGGGCAAGATTGATGAAGCAGTCAGCGACTTGAACATTTGGGCACAGTCGCACGACACAGATGCCTCACACCCGTTGACGCAGCTGACTTCTAAAGTCATCAAAAACTGGTACAACAAGGAAAATGCTACAAGCAATGGTCAGGATCCACGAGCTTACATCCTTCAGGATCTCAATATCGAGCAAGTGTGCGAACCGGCACCGGGCAACACGTCGTATACGCTTGACGACAACAAGTTGCCTTATCTCTGGTGTGTGCTTCACTTCCGTCGCATCGACCAGGTGTTTACAGGAACCCGTTGGTTTGACATCAAGCGTTTCGGCATCGAGATTACCCACCAGATTGGCCGTACACGTACAGAAGTGTTGAAACTTGACGACGACCGTCGCGCCTTCCAGATTCCAACAGAGGCAATCCAGGCGGGTCTGACCCCGACACCGCGTGCGGTAAAGGGCACAACTGAGTCAGCAATGACGAAGGCAAATCTTAACTTGTCAATTGTAAGATAAACATAATCAATTAAATTATCAGACAATCATGAATTTCAAAAAATATATTTATATAGCAGCTGTTGCTCTCGGAATGGGTGTGACGTTTGCGGCATGCTCCGACGATGATCTCGATCCGAACAGCATCTTCGACGACAGCGAAGGTCAGCTTGACCCTACATCGCCGACTTATCAGCTCGACAAGTTCTGCGACGACAGCCTCCGCGTGCCTTACAACTGCGCGTTGACTTACCGCATGAAGGACGTGATGACCGACAAGAGCTACAACTTGGTTCCAGCCAAGTATGAGAACTCTGTCGATTTGGCAGTGCTTTGCAAGTACTACTGGTTCGACGTGTACTACAGCGTTGTCCCTGACAAGGACTTCTTGAAGAAATACGGACCCCGCATTCTTCACTTCATCGGTTCGTCGGCAGTCAACCCCGCCAACCACACAGAGGTGCTCGGTTTGGCAGAGAGCGGAATCAAGATTTCTCTCTACAAACTTAATGCGATGAACTTGAACAGCATCAAGGATCTCAACGACCGTTATTTCCACACAATGCACCACGAGTTTGCCCACGTGCTTCACCAGACCAAGACCTATCCAAAGGAATTCGACCAGTTGTCAAACGGTCACTATGACGCTCTTGGATGGCAGGACCGCAATGCAGCTGAAGTTGCTTCGCTCGGCTTCACCACACCTTATGCAAGCAGCCAGCCACGTGAGGACTTTGCAGAGACCATCTCTAACTACATCACAATGACTGATGCTGAATGGGCGGCTCTTGAGAAATTGGCGGCATCCAACTATCAGGGCAAGGACGACGGCGTAGACGGATTGGCAATTTTGAAACAAAAGGTGGAAATTGCCCGCAACTGGCTCCGTGACTCATGGGGAACCGACCTCGACAAGCTCCGCAATGAGGTTCAGACTCGCCAGAATGCTTACAGCATCGACTTGTTGAAAGAGTTGAGAAAGCAGGTTTACGACATTCCAGTTCCTGGGAAATAAGGAAAAAACAGGTGTAACCAATAAAAACAATGCAAAGAATTATGAAAAAAACAATTGCTATATTATTAAGCGTTTCCTGCCTGTTTGGTCTTAACTCGTGCTTCAAGACCGAGGAAGATATCTTTGACCAGTCTCCGGCGCAGCGCTTGAACAAGTTGACAAGCGACTACCGCGAGGTGCTCTCTGGCTCAGAGAACGGCTGGGTGCTTCAATATTTCGCATCGGAAACCGAGCAAGGCTATCCGTTTGTGATGAAGTTTGATAAAAGCGGCAAGGTGACAATCGCCGGCAACAACAGCGTGTCGACCGGTGGTGTATATAAAGAGGAATCATCGACTTACGATTTCGTACAGGATATGTCGGTTGTGTTGACTTTCGACACATACAATGAAATCTTCCACGAATTCTCTTCTCCACAAACCGACGGTGTGGGCCACGGCGGCGACTATGAGTTCCAAATGAAGGGTATGAGCGCCGACAAGGACACCATATACGTTATGGGTAAGAAATCGGGCATCGACATGCGCCTCGTGCGCTTCCCGATGGGAGCACAATATACCGACGCCGCTGGCGCGACAGAGACTGTCGACAGCTGGGCTGACTATTTCAAGGCTATCGAAGCTAACACAGCGCGCTTGTTCAACAACAAGATTTCAGGCTATACGCTCTCTTCAGGCGATGAGACGTTTGACGTTGACGGCCTCGGCGTGGGAGTCATGGCACTTACTCCGGTAGGCTTGTCGGAAATCGAGGCGGCATCCCGCACTTACTATCGCGGTATCATCGTAAATCTTGACAACACTGTCCGCTTGTCGTCGCCATTCGAGGGAGAGAAAGGTAAGTTCAGCGTTCATGATTTGGCAATCGATGCGGCAAACACCAAGATGACGTCGCCTGACGGCACAGTGACGCTCAACGCACCTACTGTAGAGCAGCTCTTCAAGATGGCAGGTGCAAGCTGGATGATTGACCCAGAGACAATGACCGCAAAGACGAAAACGCTCTACGATGCGGCTGTTGAAGGCGCTGCAACCAAGAAGCGTACAGTGGAGTTCGGTTATCAGTATGACTCAAAGACTGGAAAAATCTGTATGGTAGTCAAATTGCTTCAGGCTGGCACAACCAAGGCATCTGTGGCATTGTTCTATCTCGACGCTACAGTGGCAAGCGACGGAACATTGACATATACAGCCGATGGCTCGGGTGACCGCAATGCGCAGTCGTACAGCAAGAATGTGCCTGGACTGCTTGATTTTGTCAAAGGTATGGCTGGAAGTTATGGCGTTACAGCAGAGACTCCGTTCTCTCCGGCGCAGATGAAGTTCGTGAATAAAGCTGACGGCAACGACACGTTTACAGCAAAATTGAACTAAGAAAGTCAAAATCCAAATCTAAACAGTTTCCGGCTGCGGTTTCGCAGTCGGAAACTTTGTTTTTGGGGGACTTCCAGTCTGGAGAGCGTTGGCTACTGTGTGTTTATACAACCGCTCTTCGGCGGTAGTTGCGAATGCGTCGATGTCACGGGGTAGGCAAGCCAACCCCGTGCTAACGTATGAAACCGCTCTTCGGCGGTTTTTGAGGGCGATGGCGGAGGCAACCGCCGAATGGCGGTTGTATAATCATAGCCCCAGGTTGGCTTGCCTACCTGGGGCCAGTCGAGGGATAATAATCTACCGCCGAAGGGCGGTTGTATAAAATGAGGAATATAATAATTTGCAAACAGGCGATTCGTCACTGGGTGTTGACATATACAACCGCACTTCGGCGGTAGTGGCGTGTGCTCATGGCATCACGGGGTAGGCAAGCCAACCCCGTGCTAACATATACAACCGCACTTCGGCGGTTTTTGGGTTGGCGTATTATGAAACCGCTCTTCGGCGTTTTTTTTGGTTGTCGTATTATATAACCGCACTTCGGCGGTTTTACTTCGGTGTCACCGCAGGAAATGACAATTTTATGGCAAAAATGGAAAAATGCTGTTTTTTATTCGCAAAAAATGATTATTTGATGGGAATTACTTCCATATTTTCTTTGAAATGATTATTTTTGCAGCATAAATTTACTAATTATATATTTATATGAAAAAAACATTACTCCTTGCGTTGGGTCTCGGCACAGCCTTGGCAGCCAGCGCAGCATCTCCAAACTATTTGCAGGAGGTAAAATCTAATTGCGCAGATGTCAACAGACAAAAGGTAGACATGACAGTTCACACATCGGCACCTGTTGCTATGAAGTTGAAAAATGTCAGCGATGTTGCTACAGAGTCGCGAATCGTTACGAAGGGCGAAGCTGCAACGAAATGCCCATGGTATTACCAAGTGGGTCTTTTCTTCGAAGGTCTCGATTCTGAATTTCAGGGTTATGTAATGCCGACGTTCGCTTGTCCTCCTTTTGCGGAAGTGTCTTATCTGAACGCTTCTGGAAAAGCAACTTCATTGTGGACATACGGTGTCGGCGACAAGTCGAATGCCGGTGGTGAGACCTACACTTCAACCGACAAGAACTTGACTGTAAGCTATCCGATGACTTACTCTTCAGCACCTATCCTTAAGGTGGCTGATGGGCAGACATGGCAGCCTTATGGCATTTCTGAAAAGTCAGGAAATATATCCGGTTTGGTTAATTCAGTAGGCGTTCCTTCTTCGTTGTCAGTGCAGCACTTCGGCGGCAACTGGGCACCAAAAACGCAAGATGGAAAATATGCTTTCGGCAGCGACTGTTTGGCTGGTGCTGATGGCTACGGAATCTTGTTTGACGAGCCTGCTGTTCCTTACTATGTAGAGTCAGCCCGTATGATTATGAAAGGTGTAAGCCTTAAAAATGGTGCAGAGTTGACACTCAATGTGTATAAAGTCAACGATGACGGAACACTTGGTGATAAATTGGCTGTCGGCAAGGCTGGCGCTGATGATGTGAAACTTCTGGCTAATGACCTTTATTCTGTTACATTCAAATTCTTCGAGGAAGACGAATTGGGCGGTTTGAGCGAGGTGGCTATCTATCCGGAGACAGCTCTGTTCTACGCCTTTACAGACTTTAAGGGCAACAGCAACATCTCGTTTGAGTCTATGTGTATGAACTGGCCTTATGTTGATGACAATGGCGAGATTCCAGCATCTTATCCGGCAGAAGTGGGCTACTTCTTGGTTGGAGACAAAATGGCTCCATTCTCGACACTGTTCGAAGATACTTATTCCGCTCCGGTGTTGTTTGTCGACGCTTTGATGGGCAATCTGGACTTTGACAAAAACTCAAATCACTTTGCCAACGATGGTGGCTCTTTGGATGTTGCAGTAGAGACCAATTTGATTATGTTTAACGACTATGCAACAAAACCTGTAGATTATTATGCAGTGGAGAACGAGATCCCTGACTGGTTGGAGATTTCAGTGTCTTATGATGCAACAAAAGGCACAGTGTTCAACTTTAAGGCAGATCCTCTTCCAGAGGGCGTTTCTGGTCGTCGTGCCGATGTTAGCTTCACAACTGTGATTGGTGGCCGTGAGGTGTTTGTTGCAACTCAGGGCGAAGCATCAGTGGCTGGCGTAGAGGCAACCAATTCGAAGGTGTCGGTTGTAGACGGCAACTTCGTTGTTGAGAGCGACAATGCAACATCTGTAGCAGTTTACAACCTCGCAGGTCAGAAAGTTGCGGAGGCTGCATTCGCAGGCAAGGCAACAGTTCCAGCCGCCGATCTTGCAAAAGGCGTTTATGTTGTTAAATTCAACGATAACACAGTAGTTAAGGTAGCCAAATAATAGGCTCCTTAAGTAGCACTGTTCTGCCAGTGATGGCGGAGCAATATTGAAGCCCGGCAGTGATGCCGGGCTTCGCTTGTTTTTGCAGAGCCATAGGAGAGGGCGTTTATACAACCGCACTTCGGCGGTAGCGGTGTGCGCTCATGGCGTCACGTGGTAGGCAAGCCAACCCCGTGCTAACATATATAACCGCACTTCGGCGGTTTTTTGCGATGGCGATGCACCGCGCCATTGGCGCATGCCGATGTGGGGCGGTTTTTGGGGGGCGATGGTGATGGCAATCAGAAGGCGAAGGCAACCGCCGAAGGGCGGTTGTATAATCATAGCCCCAGGTTGGCTTGCCTACCTGGGGTCAGTCGAGGAATAATAATCTACCGCCGAAGAGCGGTTGTATAAAACAAGGATTATAATTTCGGCGGTTGGTTGTGCCTTATGTAGCAAAAAAGCGTGGCTGCATTTTTGTAGCCACGCTTTGGTTATGATAATGAGATGAGTCAGTCTTTGAACAGCAGTTTGTAGTCGCGCTTTGCGGCAGGAACGGTCCACTCTTCTGGAATGAATTTCCATAGGTCGAGCGTAGTGGGGCATATCGCACCCGTTTTTTTGATGTACTCCATAAGATAGAATCGCAAATCCTTGTCGGTAGCCTTGATGATGCGGTCGTTCAGTTTTTCGACGGGAATTCCGGCACCTTCAGTCAGCAGTCCGCCGCCACCGTTTCCGCGATAAGAATTCACAGCCACCGAATAGTCCTTGTCCATGTCGAACGCACTTCCGTCGGCCATTGACAGGATGTTGATTTTCTCGCCACGCGGCTTGGTCACGTCGACCGTGTAGCGAATTCCGGCAGCCGAGTCGAAGTTGTAGCTGAAGTTCTGGAACAGCGCGCGCGCACCGTCATCGCCGTTGCCAGGCACTTCTTTCAGCAGGAGCAAGTGGTCGTCGGCATTTGTCATTCGGTTTGTCCACAAGTCGTAGGACATCTCCAGATAGTTTTTGATTTCACGACCCGACAGGCGCATCGTGTAGAGCATGTTTTCATACTTGTAGAGCTTGAACATATCGCTCACGAGGATGTCGCCTTCTTTTATGCTCGAGTCGAACGACAATGGCGCCGCCATCGACACCTCCGCGCCAGAGATTGCCAGTTGCAGCGAGTGTGTCAGGTCGATAAACTCCGAAGGGCCGAAGAAAGCGTTGCGAGTGGATATTGTCTTTGAGATAGAGCCGATTTTCTGGCTGACAAACTTGTCTACGGTGTCGTATTGAGGCTTGAATTCCGCCATGAAATCCTCGTCGACAGGCAATGCGCTGATGTCGACCAATCTTCCGGAAATTTCTTTTTTCACCACTTTGCCTTTCCGCAGCGTCAGCGACACGTGGGCTGAAGCCACCTTCTCCGCCTTGTTTGCAGGGTTCAGCATCCACACCTCGTTGCCGTCGGCGTTTTTCACCGAGTCGCAGAAGAACTGGTGGTCGTGTCCAAACAACACGATGTCGATACCCGGCACGCGTTCGGCAACCAGCTGAGAGGCATTCTCCACCCAATTGCCCGTTGTGTGGGTATGGTCGCGTCCGGAGTGGATGATGGCAACCACAACATCCGGATTCTCCTTTTCGCGCACCGTCTTCACCCATTTGCGAGCCGACTCCTCGATGTCGTCGAATCGGAGTCCAGCCCACAGGTTTTCAGGCAGCCATGCCGGGATTGACGGCGTCAGCAGTCCTATCACCGCCACCTTCACGCCGTCGCGGTTGAAAACCGAGTAGGGTGGAAGATACGGTTTTCCCGAAGCCGTGTCGATAATGTTTGCGCCGAGAATCGTGAAATTGCATTGGCGAATCCAACGGTCGTAGACCGCATGTCCGGTCTCCATGTCGTGGTTTCCCATGTTTCCCGCATCGTAGCGCAGATAGTTCATCATCGCCGCCGTCACATGGGTTGCAGCCGTGTCGATGAAATTGTAGTAGTATACGGTAGGCTGTCCCTGTAGAATGTCGCCGTTGTCGAGCAGCAGCAAGTTGGCACCGAAGCGTTCGCGCTCACGTTTCACGTAGGTTGACAGCCTGGCAAGACTACCCTTGCAAGGCGTACGGTTGATGAAATCGTAAGGGAAGAAACTGCCATGCACATCGGAAGTCTCGAGAATGCAGAGTTCGACAGTCTTGTCTTTCGCCGTGGCGAGAGGAGAAGAAGCGATTAAAGCCATTATTAAAAACAGTATTTTTTTCATAATAGTGAAATTTATTGTACGAAGATAGTAAAAAATCATCAAATAAGGATTGGAAAAGTGCCTGCAAAACACTAACTTTGTAGAGATGATACAGAAATACTGTCTTTAGAAAAACTAACACGAAATTTCTATGATGTCAAAATTCAAACAATTTAGACTACGCCTTGTAGTGGCGGTTGCTGTGTTGTTGATGGCTGGAATGGGAACCGAAGCCTTTGCACAGTGCTACACTAAGAATCTTCAACAGGCAGAGTCGCTTTACAAGCAAGGACGCTATGCCGAGGCAAAGAAGCGTTTTGCCGCAGCCAAAGCGTGCCCCGACAAGCCCAAGACCAACAATCTGGACTCGCGTATAGCAGCCTGCAACAGAAAAATAAAAGAGCGCAGCAGTAGCAGCACGCAGCCGTCGCGCCGTCAGTCAACACCGTCGACCACATCGCGGACAAACTCGTTTAAAATCACGAGCGTGTCGTTTCGCAACGAAGACATCGACGACAATGTACTTAATGCCTATGGCGAGCGTCTTTGTGCCGCCGACGTGCATTATCTGATGCCGCGTATATATTACAAGAGCACATATTCAAGCTCGCAGGACTGGGCGTTTAAATACAAAATCTATAAGCCTGACGGCACGCTCATGTCGGGCAGCACATCGCCAAGCGGGTATACCAACTCGTTTGAAATGACTGTAGATCCGGGCGAGAACTATTGCGGCATCGGCGGTTGGGGCCGTTCGGGCGGCGGCGCCTACGACCAGACGGGTCAATATCGATTCGAGGTGTGGCGCAACGGCAGCCGCATCTATCAGCAGAACTTTACGCTCTACAGCGGCAGCGGCAACGTTTCGGACGGCACGCTGAAGGTGGACGGAAAGACATCGGTAAGCACCAACTTCTCCTCGTCGGGCGGCACAGAGCGATTCACCGTGAGCGGAGTGTCGTCGTGGGACACTTGGGGCATTCCTTCGTGGTGCTCGGTGGAAAACCGCACAAGCACATCGTTCACGTTGCGTTGCGAGGCAAACAACTCAAGCAGCAGCCGTTCGGACTATATGAAAATCACGTCGGGCTCGCAGGAAGTGCGCATCGACATCACCCAGGACGCCAGCGCCAGCCGCTTCTCGGGCAATGTGGAGAATGTGTGGGTCGACTATGACCAATGGCAGAACGGCAAGAAGGGAATGCTCATCCACGTGAAGTTTACGGTTGACGGAATGAAGGGACGTGAAGGAAAATGCGTCGCTTATTTCAAATATGAGGGAGGCGACTTCCTGAAGGACTACAACAACGATTACGGCACAACGGGCGGTCAGGTTTGCTGTCCGGATTCGTTCACGCCTAACTACGACAGCACGCGCTTCAGCGACTTCCGCCTGTTTATGCCTTACGATGAGCTGCACATGGCGAAAGGAAAATACGACTTGGCGTTCCATATTCTCATTTATGATCAGGATACGCAGGAAGACATCGTGCGGTCGAGCGACCAGAACTTCACGTTCACGCAGAATTAACGATGGCTGACAAGCCGGCGCAGACGGATGCCGGCAAACAAGGATATGATGGCTGTGGCGGCGATTGCTGCCCACAGCCATCCTTCGTTAAGAAGGAATACGATTGCCGCGCAGAAAGCCAGGGTGAAGAGCGATAACAGCGAAGACTGGCGCGACAGCGAGTAGCCGTAGCTGCGGAAATAAACGACACCGACAATCAGACAATATGCCGCATACCACAGGCAGAATGCCACACCGAGTCCGGCAAGTCCCCACAGGTGATAGCACGCCACGTTGAGCGCAAAACCCGTGAGCACCGACAGCGTCTCGGTGACAATGTAGATTTTGCCGTCGCCTCTCGCCACGATAACGATGGCAAGAAACCAGGAATATGCTCTCATCACAGTGCCCACGATTGCAAACGAGATGTAGGGGATGATGGCACGGAACTCCCCGCTGTAGAGAATCGACACAATCAGTTCCCTTGCAATCAGGAAAATGGAGATGATTGGCAGCAGGCACAGCATCATGATGTTGACCTCCTGCGAGGCAAATACGCGAGTGCGCAGACGGCTGTGGCAAACGCGCGTGATGCGCGGGTAGTACTCCATTCCGATTGCAGTGAAAATCAATCCGAAATAGCGTCCCACAAGCGAATAACCCGCTTGATAGAATCCTACAATCTCCGTGCCGGCAACGCGGTTGAGATAAGCCGAGAAGATGTAGTTGAACAGCATGGTGATAAACTCGCTGAGCGTCATCAGCAGACCGAGCTGTACGAATGCCGAGCCTTCGCGCAGAGCCTCCTTGTTGGAAACCGTCACTTTCGCAGAGCCCTTGTGGCGGTAGATTAAAGCCGCGACGAGCAGCGAGGCGTGGTAGACAATCAACGAGATGAGGATGCTGTCGATCCGCAGCCAGTAGAACAACGGAATGGACAGGACAAGCCCCATGACCGTGCCGAGCAGCGATGCGTTTGCAAGCCGCTTCAGTTTCTCAAGGCCTTGCAGGATTGCAAGCTCACTGTTGGCAAAGCCGTTGAAAAGCAGCACGCATGCCAGCAGCACGAAGTCCCATAGATGATCGGTAGAGCCGAACGACCATAGGCTCAAAGCCGGTGCGAGCGCCATAGTCGTGACCGCACCGAAGATGCTGATGAACCACGCCCACCGCCTCACGACGGCGACAATGCGGTTAAGAGCCTTGGTGTCGCCCGAACCGTGAGCCATTGCGATGTCGCGCACGGCACTTGTGCGCAGGCCGAGCGACGTGCCAGAGCGCAGCATATCGATGGCGGAGTTGAAGATGCTGAACAGCCCCATTCCCGCCGGACCAATCCACACGGCAACAAGTTTATTGAGCACCACCGAACAGATGTTGCTGACCACCTGCACGCCCCCAAACATCTTTATGGCGCGGAGAATGGTGTTGGATATGTTTACGCGGTTGTCGCTCACTTTATGTCCACTTTGTAGATTTGATGGGCGATTCCGCGTCCGCCAAACCCACATTTTTGAATAATCAGTCCGTTGTTCAGCACCAGCCCATGATTTTCATTGCTCGTGCCTAAATCGTAGTAGCGCATTTCTGCGAATTCATTGTGCATCAAGTGGTCGTGGATTAGTGTCATGGCATTCATCCGCATCCCGTCGGGCGAGCTTGCAATGTATTGCAGATGCGCCGTCGTATGGTCGATGAATACTACGCATCCGGCGACCATCCGGTTGTCGGAAAATGCGCCGAACAGGCGTATGTTGCGCGGAAATCTGTTCTTGAGCAGTGTGATTTCTTCCAAAGAGTGTACGGGCGAGGCATTGTGGCGGTCCTTGAGGCAGAAAGTCAGAATGTCCCAAAATTCGGAGAAATCGTCAGCCTCAGCGACACATAGACCATATTCGTTGGCTTTTCTGACGTTTTGCCGTTGGGTTTCGTTGTATTTTGCCGGATTTGTCAACGCAACGGCAGTAGAAATGTTGCATTCGGCAATCTGCGCGCCATGTCGGAATAGAGCGTAGAGATCCTCGTCGGCAGGGTAGCGGTGGTAGATGTAGGGGATGGCTTTGTAGACAAGCGTCCTGATGCCGTTCTCTTTGAGAAACGACATCATCGCGTCCCACACCTCAAGCATCGTCACCGCCGTGAAATGCTTCACGGGAGTGAGCCAACCGCCGTAGGTCAGCCCCTGGTGGGAATGCAGCGTCGAGCCGACGATGTTGGCAGGCATCACCGCCGCCAATTTGCCGTGATGGTTGAAAGCCATCAGCGAGAAATCGGCAAATCGGTCTGCGTGATAGTCCATATAGTCGCGCAGGTGCAGAAACGTGGCGTTTTTCGACCGTTTCACGAAATCATCCCAGATGGGTTTGTCGGTGTTTGAATATCGTCGGATTTCAATCATAGCATTATTTTATCCAAGCTTGAGGGTCGAGTTTTGTTGTGCCTTTGCGCACTTGGAAGTGCAGCACGGCGTGCGACGTGTCGTTGACATCGGGGAACAAAGAACCCAGCGACTGTCCCGCCTTCACGGAGTCGCCTTTCTTCACGTTGAGCGTTTTCAGACCGGCGTATACGGTTGTGTATGAACCGTGCTTGACAAGCACAACATAGTTGTATTCGTTGTCAACCTTGTAGATGCTGGTAACCGTTCCGGCAAAAACAGATCTTGCCGCCGCACTTGCCGCCGCTTCGATTTCGATGCCCGGAGAGTCGATGGTGACATATTCAAGCACAGGGTGCTTGTGGCGTCCGAACCGCTTTACGATGCGGTAGCTGCCCGTCACAGGAACAGGCAACTTGCCCTTGTTGCTTTCGAAATTGCCGTCCATGCGGATGTCTTCGTCAGACTCGGCAGGCTGTGAGCGTCGTTGCTCCTCGCGTTTGCGCGCCTCTTCACGTTCCTTGTCGATGCGTTCCTGCTCCTTGCGCAGACGTTCCTGCTCTTTCTCGAGCTCCTTCTGCTTGCGTTTCAGCTCTTCCTTCTTTTTCTTTTCAGCCTCACGGCGTTGCTGCTCCTTGTTGCGCCGCAGCTCCGCCTCGCGCTCCTCGCGCTCTTTCTTCAGCCGCGCCTCCTCGGCTTTGCGGGCTTCCTCGGCTTTGCGCGCCTTCTCTTCTTCCGCCTTTCTGCGTTTTTCCGCTTCGGCTCTCGCCCGTTCCGCCGCAGCCCTCTGCTCCGCCTCTATGAGTCGGTTGAGTTGCTGGTCGAGTTGGTTGAGCTTGCGCTGCTGTTCCTGCAGAATCTGCATCAAGTCGCCTTTCTCCTCTCTGAGTTGCTTCACGATGCGGTTTTGCTCCGCGCGTTTTCCCTCGAGCGAAAGTTTGGTGGAGTTTATCGTGTCGATGGTTTTGCTTCGTTCATTCTGCAGAGCCACAAGCTGGTGTTTCTGCTGTTCCAATTTACGCCTTGCCGCTTTGATTTGTCGGGTCTGCGCCTCTCTCCATCTTGAAAACTCGCGGAGGTAGCGCATGCGCCGGTATGCCTGATGGAACGATTCGGAAGAAAGCAGAAACATCATTTTATTTCCTGAAACCCTGTGCATGCGGATTTTCTTTATTGCACGCAGATAATTTGACTGCAGTCTGCCGACAGTGGAGTCAAGCATCTCGATTTCCTGATTTACACCGTGGATCCGCACGTTGATGTCAGCAATCTGCAGATTGAGGTCGGCAATTTTTTTGTTGCTGGCATCGATTTCAGACGTTATGCGGTTGAGGTCGGCAAGCGTTTTCGCCGTCTCGTTTTTATTTTCCTTTATCTTTTGGGAAGTCTTTTTGATGTCCTGTTGCGCCTCCTTTTTCTGCTTTTTGATGTCGGTCATTGCCGGCTGTTGAGCCACAACGCCAAGCAGGACAGCGGCGGAGATTGCGATGCAAAGGAATCGTTTCATCATTTTTTTTCGTATTTATATTTTAGAGGGATTTCAATAATTGAGCCAGAGAGTAGCGCCGCGCGCCGTCGGGGATTCTGATGTAGTCTGTCACACCGCTGTTCCAGCGGATGGATTTGGTGTATTTTAAGTCCATTCCCACCTTTGTCCCGCCGATTTCTATATGGGCGGAGATGCTGGTTGCGATAACCTTACCGTCGACGGGCTTGAAGGCGGAAAAGTCCATTGCATACTGCTGCCCGTTGTTGAGCGTCACGTTGAACCGGCTCACGTTGTTTTCAATCATGTCGAAGAAATATCCGAACAGCTGGTTTGCCTTTGCCGGGCGCATCTGCCAGCGTCGCTCATTGTCGGGCGCGGTGGCTGAGAAATGGTATGCGTTGGAAGCGCTTATTGCGCCGTCGGTAAGGTCGAACGGGCGCGACAGCAGCAGATTCTGCAGGGCGTAGAGTCCGATGCCGTTGCCGAGCAACTGACTTACAGACTCGCGCACGTAGATGTTGTGGTATTTGTCGACCAGCGTGACAGAATCCTTGTCGACAAACAGTTTCCCCATCTCGATTCCGAGCAGCGGACGGATTGAGATTGAAATGGAGCGTCCGCGCACCATTTTTATCTGGATTGCGCTGCTGAGGCTGCCTGTTGTGGAAACCGTGATGTTGCCAGATGCGGAGAAGTCGGTCCATTCAGGCGCGGCGGCAGCGACTGTTAGAGGATTGAAGGCGGAATTGCTCCAATCCGCCTCTACAGATTCCGCGATTTCGCCGGAGCGTGTTTCCGACACCATTGCCTTCTGAGCCGACCGGCATGATGTTGACATCGCCAAGATTGCGGCAAGCAGCGCTATAATGATTGATGATTTATTCATAGAAGTAAGTTTTGTTTTCAATTTTCTTTTTCAGAAGTTTCGACCCTGGGTTGTCTTTCAGAGCGTCTTTCCATTTCTCCACAGCCTCCGCCGGTTTTCCGAGCATAAACAGGATGTCGCCATAGTGCTCCCAAAGTTCGGCGTTGCCAGTGTCGGAATCGCGATGCTCGGCGGCTTTCTCAATGAATTCCAACGCTTTTTTATAGTCGTGCTTCAGAAACAGCACCAAAGCGTAGGTGTCGAGATACGAGCCGTTGTCGGGGTCGGCTGCCAACGCCATCTCCGCCATTCTGGCTGCGTCGTCGATACGGTCTTTCTTATGCGTGCATAGAAAATATGCGAAATTGTTAAGGGTCAGCGCGTTGCTTGGGTTTATGTTTATCGCCGCCTCATAGTTTTTTATGGCGTTTGCCGTGTCGCCAATCTGTTGGTATATGTCGCCGAGAGAAGTGTGGATGTCGGCCTCGTCGACCATCTGTATGTCCTTGTTGCGTACAAGCAGAGTGTCGTAGGTGGCGATTGCGCTGGAGTAGTCCTCCTTTTTGAAATATGCGAAACCGAGCGCCTGGTATAGCGACAGCTCGTCGGGCGCGTATTCAACGGCTTTTTTGCCCGACTCGATTGCCTTGTCGTAATTGTTGTTGAAGATTTCGAGCCAGATGAGCCGTTCCCAGTTCTTTGGGTCCGACGAGTCGATGTCGAGCACATACGACAGTTGCTCGGCGGCATTCTTATAGTCCTTTTTGAACGACAGATAGTCGCTGAACAGGTGCCTGATTTGCGCTTCGTGCGGATGCTGGTTCAAAATAGTGCGAAACATGTTGTCCACTCTTGCCGACGAGTCGCCCTGCTGGATGCAGTCGCGGATGTAGTCGGTTAGAATGTCCACCTTCGTGTCGACATCTATGTTTTTGTTGAGCAAGGTTGCGGAAATTTCTTTCTCATAGTTTGTCGAGTCGCCGAGACTGTTGTATAGATATGCTTTCTGGAGGTTGGCATATCCATAGTCGGGTTCGATGATCAGAGCCCGGTCGTAATAGGCGAATGCGCTGTCGGGCATGTTCAGCTGCGCGAAGATGTTGCCCATCAGAGCGTTTGGTACAGCGCTGTTGGGCGCGTCGTGGAGCAGCAGTTTGCCGTTGTTTATGATTGCCGCTGTGTCGCCGGTGTTGAAAAGATAGTTCACCTTCATCGAAGTGGTGGTCACCGTCCGTCCCTCAGTCTTCTCCAGGCTGTCGATAGTGGCGATGGCTTTGTCGAAGTTGCCTTGTGCCGCATAACTTTTTGCGAGCATAGGGAACAGCTCGGTCTTTGCCGGATATCTTTTTGCCAGGCTCTCCAACACGCGTGTCGCTTCGGCATAGTTGCTGAGCGAAGCGTTGAGAATGGCGTATATGTAGTTTTCGTAGTAGTCGCCGGGGCGTTCAATCGTGTTGATTCTCATCAGAGCCGTTGCGGAGTCTACTTCCTCGTCAGTTGTCCGGTCGAGATTCAACATAGTAAATCCGACGTAGTAGTTTATTGTCGGGTTGTCGGGGTCGAGAGTCACGGCGTGGCGCAGCAAAGCGTATGCGGCGTCGATGTCGCCGGCCTCTTTCTTCGATATGGCCTCCATAAACGCATATTCCGCCTTCCGCTTGTCGGCGGCCGACGGTTTTCCTGCAAGCATCGGCAGTATCACCGCCGCAAAGCAGACTGCAAGAAGAATATTTCGTGTTGCTTTTTTCATTTTGTATGTTTAAAAATAGTCTATTTCACGCCAGTGTGTCCGAAGCCACCGGCGCCGCGTTCGCTGTCGGAGAGGGAGTCGGCAGTTTGCCAGACAACGGTGGAATGCCGGGCCACAACCATTTGGCAGATGCGCTCGCCAGGGTTGACAACAAATGGTTCGTTTGACAGGTTGGCAAGAATCACGCCTATTTCGCCACGATAGTCGGCGTCGATTGTGCCGGGAGAGTTGAGCACGGAGATGCCGTGTTTCAGAGCCAGCCCGCTGCGTGGACGTATCTGGCACTCATAGCCTTCCGGCAGCTCGATGAATATGCCTGTGGGGATAAGTTTCCGTTCCAGCGGGCTTAATGTGACAGCCTCGCTGAGGTTTGCCCGCAAGTCCATGCCGGCGGCGCTTGGAGTGGAATATTGTGGCAAATCGTTGTTGGATTTGTTTATAATCTTAACTGTAACCTTGTCGATCATAATAGCTTTCTTAATAGTTGAATATTAACTGCGAAAATACTCAAAATCCGTGAATTGACAGCAATGTTTCGTGCAAAAATTGGCGTCAAAAAAGGCTGCCCGATTGCGGACAGCCTTAATCTCTTGCATAATTGCTGCTGTGCAGACAATTACTTTCTGATTCCGAGCTCCTCTTTAGCGATGATTGCACGGTAGCGGTTGATGTCTGTGCGGATCAGATAATCCAACAGACGGCGACGCTTACCAACGAGCATCTTCAGAGCGCGAGTAGTACTATGATCTTTGTGATTTGACTTCAAGTGCTGAGTCAAATGAGCGATACGGATAGAAAATAATGCAATCTGAGACTCTGCAGACCCAGTATCAGTATTCGACTTACCGTACTTCTCGAAGATCGCCTTTTTTTCTTCAGAATTTAAATGCATTCTAAATTTGTTTAAAAAGTTAATATTCAATTAGCGACCGCAAAGGTAATCACAATTTCTTAAATGCCAAAACATTTTTGCCTAATTCGGTAAAAAATAATAGGAGTATGGCGTTTTCTATACATCTATTCCTTTGCGCGACAGAACGCCGGCGGAGTAGTAGTGCTTCACCTCCCGCATGTCTGTCACCAAGTCGGCGATGCCGATTAATTCAGACGGGGCATAGCGCCCGGTTATTACGATTTCGGTTGACGGGGCTTTGCTGTTTATGGCGTTTATTACCTGTTCGGTTGATATGAGTCCGAGGTGTATGGCGATTGTTATCTCGTCGAGGACTACAACGTCCCATTCTCCGCTGCGCATCCATTCAGTGCATTTGTCGAGTCCGGAAAGTGCGCAGTCGATGTCGGCTTTTCCGGGTTTGCGGATTAGACAGCACCCGTGGCCGCACTGTTCGATTCTCAGCTTGCCGAAACTGGCGGGCGCGTTGGAGAGAAGCTGCAGAAGTCCGGTCTCGCTGTATTTCATCGACTTTACAAATTGGCATACCGCCACGTTCTTGCCGGCGCAGATTGCTCTTGCCGCCAGTCCGAACGCGGCGGTGGTTTTGCCTTTGCCGTTTCCTGTGTATATATGTATATATCCTTTTTCCATAAGTTCTTTTTTGTGATTTACAAATGTATGAAAAAGTGAACTGCACTCCAAAAGTTAGACACAAAACTTTTGGGGTGCAGTTCAGCGCAAGGAAATGAGGCTTTTTGCAGGGGTATGTTGCCGCCGTTGGCGAAAGAGTGGCAGTGTGCGGCGAAGTTTTGTCAGTGAAAGACGCCAAAATGTCCACTTCGCTGAGGCTTAGCTGGTTGGCATCGGTTTTGTAAGATTGCAAGTCGAACTTCCGATGGTGGCAACACTTGAAGGAGGTTCGAAAAAATGAATTTTAATCAAAAAATAGGAGATAATAATTATGATGCCAGTAAGAAGAAATAATCAGACATGGTTGCCGAGTATCTTCAATGATTTTTTTGACAACGAGTGGATGGAAAAAGCAAACGCTACGGCTCCTGCCATCAATGTTAGCGAAAGCGAAAGAGAATATAAAGTTGAGGTGGCTGCCCCGGGCATGACTAAGGAAGACTTCAATATCCATATTGATGAGGACAACAATCTTGTAATCTCAATGGAGAAGAAAACCGACAACAAGGAGGAGAAGAAGGACCGCAAATATTTGCGCCGCGAATTCTCTTACTCAAAATTTGAGCAGACAATGATTTTGCCTGACGATGTGGACAAGGAGAAAATCGGTGCTGCAGTGGAAAACGGAGTGCTCGACATCACGTTGCCAAAACTCAGCAAGGAGAATCTTCCGAAACTGACGCGCGACATTGAAATCAAATAAGCATAATCATCAGTCTTTGATATGAAGAGGGCTGACAGCCGAAAGGTTGCCAGCCCTCTTTTCGTTTCTTTTATAAAGAGTCGTCGGTGAGCCTTACCACGCGGATTCCAGTGACATTGCGCGAAAGCTTCAGCATTTCGAAAAGGTCGTCTTTGTCTACAATTACCTTTTTTGCCGTCGACGACGCATGGAGCAGGTGGGGCTTGCCCTTTACAAATCGCACAATGCCGAGGTGCGACACGTCGAGCCCGTCAATTTTTGTGGTCAGGCAGACGATGTCGCCGTCGCGCAGGTCGGCAAACAAATCTTTTTTATAGAGGTTGCGCTTGTTTATGTATGGATACATATGGCGGTTGTAGCCGGCTTCAAGATTCCGGATGCCTTCAAAGGTGGCGCTGTCGGCGAGTGCGGGGTAGTTGTCGCGGTGTGTCGACATGTAGTTGATTGTTTTTGTGAGGTATTCGCTGTGCGGAAGGCTTGACGTGATTTCCGTGAAGTTGCCGCGGTTGGCGTTTTCGATAATCCATGCGCTGATGTAGTGGAGTCGTGAGGCGTAGCCGTCGATGTGTCCGGAGTGGTAGCGGATGCTTTCGAGTGCGGATGCGTAGGCATACCATGACGGGGATTTCGCTTTGGCTGCTTTAGTAAGGGCGGCAAGCGTCTCGACGAAAGTGGTGCAGTCGAGCTGGTCTACGTTGATAGAGAGATACTCGCGGTCGCCTTCGAGAGTGTGTGCCACGTATGGAGTGCCGAGCAGTTTGTCGGCGAAAAACGACATGTAGCTGCCTGCTGATTTCAGAGATGTATTAGAAACCGCTTCATGAAGTATCTGATTGATTTTTGTGGTGTCGTCGGCGCAGTGGAATCTCAAAGCCTCAATGGAGAAGGCTTGTGCGGCCAGTGCCGACATGCTTATTGCCAAAAAGGAAAGAAGTAGTTTTTTCATATAAATGTCTGAATTTTTCTACGAAGTTACACCATTTTTCTGATTCTTGAGTACTTTTGTGACGCATTATGGACAATAAAGGAAGTATAGAACATCATTTCCAACGACAGCGCGATTTGTTGCGTATGGAGTATGAATATGAGAAGTCGGAATTTGAACGCTTGTCGGGCGAGCAGGGTGTGATGCGCCGTGTTGCGCGTGGCCAGTGCTGGTTTCCTGTGAGGCTTGGGCGCAGTTATTACAATTCGCTCAATCGCTTTGTCGTTGAAGTAGCAAGAGACGAGGTGGCAGACGATGTCGACAGTGCGTTTGAGTATGGGCGTCAGGTCAGATTCTTTTATGAGGCTCTTGACGGAAAGATAATTTATAGGAATTTCCCGGCAATGGTGAGTTTCTGCGATGGCGGCCACATGGCTGTTGTCCTGCCGTCTACGTCGGCGCTTAAAGAAATAGACGGCGTTGCCCGTCTTGGGGTGGATCTCGCTTTCGATGAAACGTCGTTTGCGGCGATGCGCGAGGCGCTGGATGATGTGGCTTCGGCTAAAGGTTCGCGGTTGGCTGAATTGCGTGATGTGTTGTGCGGCTTTGTCGCTCCGGGATTCCGTGAATTGCAGCCGATGACATTCCCGTGGCTGAACGCGAGTCAGCAGCGGGCTGTCAACAAGACTTTGTGCTGCCGTGATGTGATGGTTGTGCACGGGCCTCCTGGTACGGGAAAAACCACCACGCTGGTTGAGGCTGTTTATGAGACGCTGCGCCGCGAGCCGCAGGTGATGGTGTGTGCGCAGAGCAATGCGGCGGTTGATTGGATTTGTGGGAAACTTATAGACCGTGGGGTGCCGGTGCTGCGTGTGGGAAATCCTGCGCGCGTAGACGATAAGGTCTTGTCGGCTACGTATGAGCGTCAGTTTGAGGCACATCCCGACTATCCTGAGCTGTGGGGAGTGCGCAAGGCTATCCGTGAGGTGTCGGCTGGAAGAAGGCGTATGTCGCGCGCTGACGCCTCGGCGTTGTCCAACCGTTTGCACAATCTTCGCCGTAGGGCGGTGGAGCTTGAGGTGAAGATTCAGGTGGAGATTTTTGAGAGTGCCCGCGTGGTGGCTTCTACGTTGGTCGGAAGCGACAATGCGGTGCTGAAAGGACGCAGATTTACCACCTTATATATAGATGAAGCAGGACAGGCTCTTGAGGCGGCGTGTTGGATAGCCATCCGCAAGGCCGATCGTGTTATTTTTGCCGGCGACCATTGCCAGTTGCCGCCAACGGTGAAGTCGGTGGAGGCGGAACGTGCCGGACTGTCGCGGTCGCTGATGGAGTCGGTTGTTGATAAATGCCGGTCGGCGGTAGAACTGTTGACTGTGCAGTACAGAATGAACGAGGCCATTATGAGGTTTTCGTCCGATTGGTTCTATGGCGGACGTCTGCAGGCGGCGGAAGAGGTGAAGTGCCGGGGAATCCTTGATTTTGATTCGCCGGTGGAATGGCTTGACACGTCGGAAATGGATTTTTCTGAAAAATATGTGTCGGCTACAGGGGGAAGGGTCAATCCTGATGAGGGTGAATTTATGCTCGACAGCCTTGAAGCGTATATAAAAAGGATAGGAGAGAAGCGTGTCGAGGATGAGAATTCGGATTTTGCGGTTATTTCGCCATACAAAGCTCAGGTGTCATGGCTGCGTCGGAATGCGAAAAAAAGAAATGTTTTGAGACGGTTGAAGGGAAAAATCGCAATAAACACAATCGACGGCTTCCAGGGGCAGGAGCGGGATGTGGTTTTTATCTGCCTTGTCAGAAGTAATGATGACGGGAAAATTGGATTTCTTTCCGACCTGCGCCGTATGAATGTGGCTATGACAAGAGCAAGAATGAAACTTGTTATAATAGGGTCGGCAGCCACTCTTACACGCCATCCGTTTTATGAAAAATTGTTTCTGTCGCAAAAGAAGAAAAACGGGGTGAAAAAAGTTTCCGAAATAAGTGACGGAGAATCAATGTGATTGTGAAAAAAGTTGAAAAAAAGGGGCAAAAAAAGATGCGGAAAAGTTTGGCGGGAAAGGCAAAAGGCAGTACCTTTGCAACCGCAAAAGCGAAACAGACCGGTGGTCGTGAAGCT